>Ga0335081_10000236_pt1 | contig 104907 bp, 104 predicted proteins | sample Lox_Sample_35_FD_206713 | JGI IMG/M metagenome (GOLD analysis project Ga0335081, IMG submission 206713) | Soil microbial communities from Loxahatchee National Wildlife Refuge, Florida, United States - Lox_Sample_3.5 | ecosystem: Environmental > Terrestrial > Soil > Wetlands | place: USA...
AATTTCTTCAGGAAGGTCCGGATTCCCGATACGGCATCAAGATCCGTTTCCTCAACGCCCACCTGGATGCCCTCCTTCCGGCATTTCGCGACAAGGTTTGCTAGCATCTTTTCATATCGGTCTTCGGCGTCAATCGAAGCTCCGGACATCGTCGCTCGCCCAGTATCATGGTCGTCGGCTTCTGCAAAGCTGACGGAAGTCATGAGATTTCCAACCTTGTCCATAAGATTGTTCTTCTTCCTGACCAGCAAAAGGATAATGTCCTCATACATCGCCTTGGCCAATTCCATCGCGTATGAAACGCCTTCCTCAAGATTTTCATCACGGAAGGTGACAAACAGCAATTGCCTCTTTCCCATTAAATTGTCTCCTTTTCCAGTGCTTCTCTGAACTTAATACTTTGCAATAGCAGTGCCAGAATATAACATGCTGTTTTTATGTAAATTTTTTTAATATACTGCCTACAGGTGTATTTCAAATTTAAACAACGCTGAAACAATATGGTGATTGCCAAAAAAGCATAGTGATGAAAAAATGATGCAGGGCACCTTTGTTTGTAGTATTAAATCAAGCAAATCAAGACATTTTTCAATTTTAAGGTAATGCATGATACCCCATTCATTGTGTTTAAATATGAAACATAAATCTGCTTTGAAATTAAGCGACAAACTGGTAAGATACAAAAATATAGATCGCGATTTAAATAATTCTTTTTATTTTGCTACAACGAATTCTTTTTGGAACGGAGCATGCCGTTGAAGTATCGGCAATCATCCTTGAGGCAATAAATGGCAACAATGCGTAATCCTGGCGAGGATAAGGCGTGGGAAATTCTGACATCTCTGCAGCCTGCTTTTGTCTGCAGGGCTTCGGGTGTTGTCTATGATACCGGACGGGACGCGTACGTGGTCAAATCGTTCGGGATGGATTTCATCGTCTCGGTCAAGGAAAGAACAATTACAAGCAGTGCTGAGGGAAGCGCCCCCTTACTTGAACGTTTGAGTTATTTTTTCAGACTCTCGCTCCTTTGGTATTTGGTGAGCGTCAAAGACATCGCCTGCACCGGCCGACTCGTAAAGTTAGAGCAGATTCGCGGTGGCGATGCTTTTACCAGGGGGTCCCACGTTCTGCCTCTCGATGCCATCGCTGGCAGGTACGGAAAAGATAAGGAAAGATTCATTCAGAGGGGGAGCTTGCTTGGCGCCAGCCGGGTAGAGAATCTGGGGGATGTATCAATCCAACTCCTCCCTCTACCTCGAGTTCCGATTATTCTTTCGCTGTGGCTTGAGGATGAAGAGTTCCCCGCTCGCGTCGATCTGCTCTTTGATTCCACGTGCGATCTGCATCTGCCCGCAGATATTACCTGGTCCATCGCCATGATGACGGCGCTTCTAATGCTGTGATCATCTATCACGCTCTCGTATTCAGATGAATCCGGATGAAGAAAGCTTAACCATCATTGGCATACGGTAGAATGCCGAGGAGAGTCTCCTCGCACATCCCGGACACAAGTTGTGGCTAAATTGCAAAGCGAAGTCAAGCGAGGACGAAACCATCCCCTTCCAGAAACCATTTCCGACGGGAGCCTTTCTGCAGAATTCACAGATGACGTCGATTGCTGTGGCCCGGATCCGATCCTGTCAAAGTCTCCTGTTGTTATTCGTCTCTGGGATGCCCTTGCTGCGGACATGTTTTTTGAATGCTCGCGCATACAAAATCACCTTAGCCTTGATAGAAGGTTTTATTTTCCTGATTTCCTCACTCGCTTTAAAAAAACATGATCCAGCTTCTCTTGACAGGTGGGGCTCAATTTGATAACATGCCGCATCTTTCAAACCATGCGATTACTTAGTAATTCTATAAAGATGATTTTCCGTCGAAACAGGCAACAAGCATTGAGGGTGTTTTTCTGCTTCTTTTTTTCCTTCTACGCCATATCTCCCCTCATCTATTCCTTTCACGAACAGGGTATACGCGTACGACCGAACAACGGCCAATCATCAGGTTCAAGTATTGACTGCTTTCATATTTTCCTAGTGGACCTCATCATCGATGCGTGCTCGCGGCAAGAAGAAGACACACAGGGACTTCCGATCAAGACCATCATCATGGTGAAAAAAAGAGTCCTGCCACCTGAAACAGTGAACGGAAAACCGCGCCTCGCGTCACAACCTCATTTTGAGTGTGACTTGAATACGTTTCTTTTTCGACCGCCGTCATTGTCTCACGAGCCCATCATAAATCGGCGGCTCGTCCGATCTGGCTTCTTCCTGTTGCTGGCCGGCCATTCTCCCCCTCCAGTGTTTCTTCCGTTTTCCTGAAGTTCTTAAACTTTTTTTTATTCTGCGGAATGATGGTCCGGGAGCGTGCGATGTTTTGTGGGCCCCGACAGTGACCGCGCTCACTGACTGATTCCGCGGAAGCCGATGTTTATAAACAACGATCATACAAGGAGAATTCATAATGAAACAAATAAAAGTATTTCAATGCGTCTTTGTTGCTGGGGCATTCGCTTTGCTGCTGTGGGGTTGTCCCAAGAAGGCTGAGGTGAGTGCGTCACCGGAAAACCGGCAGGAAATTACCGGCAAGGAGGCTGCCGCGCCGTCAACAGCGCCACAACCGGCTGAGACAATGAGCAAGATACAGGAGGAGGGTGTACATGAGAGGACTCTTTCCTCTCCAACGGGTCTTAAACCGATATTCTTCGATTTCAACATGTCCGTCATCCGCAACGATGAACAGCAGGTCATCAGGGATAATGCTGTCTGGCTTAAGGCTCATCCAGCAACTAAAATCAGAATAGAAGGCAACTGCGATGAACGCGGGACAAAGGAATACAACCAGGCCCTCGGGCAGCGCCGTGCTGCCAGCGCAAAAAAGTTTCTGACCCATGCAGGAATCGCTGGTTCACGGATTTCCCTTATCAGCTTTGGCAAGGAGAGGCCGGTCTGCAGTGAAAGCAGCGAAGGATGCTGGCAAAAAAACAGGAAGGATGATTTCGTTGTAATAACCAAATAGCCGCGTTATCACAGCGTGGGATTGCTGAGTCCTCAATCACGGCAATTCCACGCTGTCCGTACTTATAAGGAGGACGACGGGAATGCCAGAGAATATTGACAGAACTCATAACCATGAGTTTACATCATAATAGAGGTAATTCCTGAATGACGTCTTTTATGGCGTAAAAGAGGTTAGGGAGCGCATCGATAACCGCAGTAAAGAATTTGTTCCAGTACTCTATTTTTTCTTCGGCACTTTTAAGTTCAAGGATGTCTTTTTTTATGATGATTACCGCACCGACCGAATTTATGCAGGGCACTATAATATAGCTAGCGGTCTCGTAATACGATCAATTGAAGGTGCTCATAGAATTGTAGTTCGCTGCACGCGAAAAAAACCAGATAAGGTCATTCCCGTGACGATGTTGAGCAGGAATCCGGTTTGTATTGAGGGGATGCAAATGAGGTGTTTAGCACTTTGATTCTTCAAAGGGAGAAGATCTATTCTTCCTTCAGGATACGCCAGAGGCTCGTCCGGGAGATGCCGAGTACTTCGGCAGCTTTCGACTTGTTACCGCCGAGCATCTCTATCACCTGTTCTGCATAATCCTTGCTCAGTTCCTCCAGCGTTTTTATCTTATCCGGTTCTATGGTTTCGATCTGGAACATTTTTATGGTTTGAGGCAGGCTTTCCGGGGTAAGCAGGCTCGTCTTCTCCAGAATGATAGCCCGCTCGACGATATTTTCCAGTTCACGCACGTTGCCGGGATAGCTGTAGTGCATGAGCACCTCCATGGCTTCCTTGGTGAATCCCGTGATTTTCTTGCGTGAGCTCGGGAGGTGTTTTTCCAGGAAATAGGTACAGAGCGGGGGAATGTCTTCGCGACGGTCTCGGAGCGGAGGGATGAAAACTTCCATGATATTCAGGCGGTAGTATAGGTCCTCGCGGAATCGGCCCTCGTTGATGACTGTCCGCACATTTTGGTTCGTCGCGGCGATGAACCGTACGTCGACTTTGATGGGTTTGGTCCCCCCCACCCTATAAAACTCTCCCTCTTCGATCACCTTCAGGAGCTTGGCCTGAAGGTTGGGCGCCATCTCGGCAATTTCATCGAGAAATAGCGTGCCCGTATCGGCAATTTCCACGAGACCCTGCTTGGTTCTGACCGCCCCCGTGAACGCCCCTTTCTCATGACCGAACAGCTCGCTTGCGAGCAGTTCCTCGGTTAGTGTGGCACAGTTGATCGAAAGGAATGGCATGTCCTGCCGCCTGCTGGTATAATGAATGATTTTTGCCAGAAGGCTTTTACCCACGCCTGTTTCACCTGTCAGCAGCACATTACAGTCCGAATCCTGCATTCCTTCAATGATGCCGAGAATATCGTTCATGCTCGCACTTTTTGCAATGATTGACACCTTCCTGTCCATGCTGACGTATGCCTTGAGCGCGATATTTTCCTTCTTAAGGGACCGCTGTTCTCGTATCTTTGCGACTTTGAGAAGCAGTTCATCGAGGTTGAAAGGCTTCGTGACGTAGTCGTAAGCGCCCTTTTTCATGGCTTCGACAACTGAGCTGATGCTTCCGAAGCCGGTAATGATGATTACCTCCGACTCGAGTTGTTTCTCTCTGATCTTTTCGAGCAGTTCCATGCCCGTGAGCCCCGGCATCTTGATGTCGGCGATCAGAAGGTCGAAATGATCGTTTTCAATTTTTTCGAGCGCATCGCGTCCGTTCTTTGTGCCGGTCGCTGCATATCCGGCCTTCACGAGGGCATTGATCAGATGCTTCAGGGTTATCTCTTCATCTTCCGCTACAAGGATCTTGAATGCCATGGATGATTCTCATTTCGCCCGTGTTGGATGCCTCTGGATACACGTCCGGAGGCATCATAATACTCCCCTTGGGCAGTGTCAATTTCATTTGTCCTGGCCCGGTCAAAAGGGAAAGCAGAAAAGACTATTGCTACAGCGGCCATGGGGAACGCAGAAACGGTTAATTGCGCTCTTCCATAGACTACTTTGTCTATTGATTGCGTGCTCGGGGAACGCGGTGATAAATATTATCCCCTCTTTAGGGGGATTCTGGATCTTCAGCAACTAAGCATGATGCTCCGGCAGTGTAAGGGTGAATGTCGATCCTTTTCCTTCTTCGCTTGTAACTATTATATCACCATGGTGTTTTTTGACGATATTATAGACGATTGCCAATCCGAGACCCGTGCCCTTGTCTTTCGTGGTAAAAAAAGGTTCGAATATTTTATCAAGCGATTCGGCCGGAATGCCGTTGCCGGTATCGGATATTGCGACGTTGATGTTATCCAATTCCTGTTTAATCGATACGGTGATCTCGCCCTGCTGCTGCATGGCGTCCGCAGCATTGATAAAGAGATTGGTGAAGACCTGCTCAAGCTGTCCTGCATCGGCGATCAGAAATAGCTGAGGCGGTTTGGAAGTAAAGGAGAACTTTATTCTGTTCATGTCCCGCGAGCTTGCCGCGTTCCGATAGGCATCTTCGATCAACGCAACCAAGTCCGTTTCATGGAGCCGAAGCTCCCTGCCACGGGCAAATTCCAGGAGGTCGCTGACGATTCGCTTCACCCGTTCCGTCTGGCCGACGATGTCGCTCACGGCCTCTTTCACTTCACGAGAGCAGCCCTCGCCCGCTTCTTGCGCAAGAACTTGGGCGGAGAGGTAGATGTTATTCAGGGGGTTGTTCAGTTCATGTGCCACGCCCGATGCGAGCGTGCCGATGGCGGCCAGCTTCTTCGCCTGCATGAGTTCCGTGTTTTTCCGCTCCAGCTCCTGCTCATGCAAGGCAAGCTGGTCTTCCATTTCGTTGAATTTGTCGATCAGCACTCCCACTTCGTCATCGGGATTGCCTTTCGAGCCTGATCCGGTGAGATGGGGATAAGATCCCTTTCCGGTCTTTTCCACCACGTTGATCAAAAGCATGAGCCTCCGCGCGACACTGGTGCTTATAAAGAACAGCATGGCAATGCCGACCGCGAAAAAAAGGGGGAAAAATATGAGAATCGCAATCTGCGACACGCGGATAACGGTCTCGGCTTTTTCACGGGCGATTTTGTCGAGGTCATTCCTGATGACCAGGATATCCTCACCTGTTTTTGTCAGGGCCGTGATGTCGGCATCCAACGCAAGAAGCCCCGTAACCAGGGGATGCCTTTCCGGGAGCCGGAATACGCTTGTCAGAAACACCTCGGACTGCGCAGGGCGCTCCAGAAAGGTGTCTTCCACGAGAGCGATAAATGTATCATCCTTGCGGTTGGTCTTCCTGAGTTTTTCAAAAGCCATCGTAAGACTTTTTGACGCAGCATCGATATTTTTGAAACACTGTTCATACTCGGTGATTCGATCGCGCAAAGAAAGCTGGTCTGCTTCGTCGATATGAGGATTTTGGGCGAGAATATTCTGAAGCTGCGTGAGGTAATCATAAATAACTGCAGCCTCAACGTTGCCCCGTTTCGGACCGTAAAGAAAATAATTTTTTTCATGACGCCTGAGCTGGACTGATTTGCGGCTCACCGTGTCCGTAATCTCAAGATACCGTATTTCTTTCCTAAGTTCGACGAAACTGACATACTCGAAAACAGCGAGGATCGCGATTATGAAGGCGCTAATGAAAAAACTGAGTGCTATTTTTTTCTTGAGTGACATGTATTATAGGGATTCCCACAGTGGGATGGTGGACTTAAACAGTTGTCCATTGCGGTTCGCCAATCAGGCCACAAACCACGCCGCTTAAGCGGCCATCCCGATCTACAATCCTCGGGGATGGTACGCCCGCGCCTGATGCATGAAGGCCTCAAGCCGGGTGAGAGTCTGGGAATCTCCCTGGCCTTCATAAGCTATACTGAGGAGCGGGATGTTGTGATGGTCTTCCCGTACTCGCTTGAGCACAGCCGTTGCGATGGTGCCGGGCATACAGGTGAAGGGCATCACGTTTACAATGCCCGAGACTCCTCGGTTGATATAGTCGATGGCCTTGCCGACCGAAAGGACAGCCTCACCTTCGAAGGAATGGTGAATATAAGGAAGGGCAGTGCGCAAGGTCTGGCCGATACTCGGCTCATGAAGACTCCGCAGCGATCCATTGAAGCTCCGCAGAAACCTCTGTTCATCCTTATGTTGAACCCGCGCTGTGAGGTGCGCCTTCAGCAGCTCTTTCCACGAGCGGTTCATCAAGGCAGACGTCTTGGCTGTCGTGTTGACGTAGAGCAGCCATTCCGATATAGGCGCGACCCACGCTTCACCCCCGAGCTTTTCGATCTGGCCCACCACATCCTCGTTGCTGAATCGGTTTGAGCGAATATAGATCTCCCCTACAACACCGATTACCGGTTTCGATTTCTCCGTTATATCGATCGCCATGAAATCCTCGTAGGCATTGCATAACGCCGGGGTGAGGTCTTTTCGTCTTTCTATCGTGGAAACCACCGCAGCCAGGGCCTTCTGGTATACACGGTCTGTCTCCCCTTTTCGTTTCTCATAGGGCCGCGTTTCCCACAGCGCTTTCTGGAGCATGTCCACTGCGAACACACCGCGCCAACTCATGAGCACAAAATTCTTGTCCAGCGCGCGGACATCGTTGTGAAGCGACTCATCCTGCATGGGGGACATTATTTCGACGCGTTCGAGCCCGAGTTTGTCCAGTACCTGTCGGTGGTAGCGGTTATACTGTCCGAACCTGCAGGGACCCCTGCCCGAAGGCATGAAAAACGCACTCTTGCAGGGATCGAATCCCGAACGCCTCGTCGCCTTGATCATGTCGCCCACAGTTAGTGCCAGGGGATAGCACTCGCGCCCCGAACTGTGCTCCCTGCCGATTCTGATGGTATCCTTATCCGACTCGGGCAGCACCTTGGCATCCACGCCGCAGGCCCTGAACGCAGCGGCAAGAGCATAGGCATGGTCGGTCATCGGCGGGAGATAGACCTTCTTCGCATGAAGCGATCCGTTTCCGTTGTTCCTGATGGGTATAGTAAAAGCCTGACGTGGCTGTTCTGACCTCACATTCTTTAGACTGTCCAGGAATGCCTCGATTCTTGTAACGGCGCCCGCATCAGCGCTGTGCTCATCGATTTCAAGCTGGAGAAACGGTTTTCCACCCATTTCCGCGCGGAAAAAATGGGTTATAAAGGAATCAGGGCCACACCCGAAATTCGTCAGATAAAGGGGAAACAGGCCAGGGCTGTCGGCTATGAAGCGTCCCGCCGCCATGATTTTCTGTCCCGATTTCCAGTACATGTGCTCCTGCCCCGATAAGTCCACCTCACGGAGAGGGATATAATCCATGGGTATCGCCTGCACGCCCAGGCCGCGAATCCTGGACGGCAGGTTCATGTTCAGGCCGGTATCGCAGGTGTTGTAATTTCGGCCGACAAGCACCAGCGCCTGCTCTCCCGGTTTAAGCGCAGCAAGGACATCGCGTCCACGCCTCTCAAGGGCGCGGTGGAAATCATCCAACGCTTGAGCAGCGCATCGCTTCGCTCGCGCTACATCCGACGCGCCCTTTCCGAGACTCCTGCCGAGCGCCTTCATGCTCTTATCGAAGTGACGCTTGTCGTGCAGAAAGAGAACGGGCTCAATGGTCCGAGTCTTGCCGAAGCGGATCGAAGCTTTCGCGACATAAGGGAAAGCCTGGGCATAGGGACAGGCTTGGGAACTTCTTGCCTTGTCGTGAGCAACAGGAAGACGGACGAAGCTCGGCAAAAAAATGATATCGACCTTTTTTTCCAGGAGATCGAGGACATGGCCAAGCCCTACTTTAGCTGGAAAACAGGTCTCCGCAACGGTTGCCTCGAGTGCCCTGTTTATCAGCGGGCGGTTCGTGTTTTCCGACAATACAACGCGATAGCCCAGTTCAGTGAAAAAGATCCGCCAAAAAGGCAGAAAATCATTGACATAAAGCATGCGCGGGATTCCGATCGTCAGTGCATCCTCGCCGATGGTGCGCGTCAGGGGAGAGGAGAGAAGCAGTTGTTCGCGCTCGGAAAAAAGGTCGGGCAGAGCGCCTGCGGTTGAATGCTTTTTCTTTACATCGTACTTTTCGCATCGACTCCCGTAGAAGAGAGGCTTCTCGCCATCGAAGCTTACCTGCCGGATGTCGCAGCGGTTCGCACATGCCGCGCATTCGAAGGTAGTGACGGTATAGGCGCGTTTGCTCAGATCGAAACCCTTGAACGTACTCGTGCCGTTGCTGTTGCGCATGGCGAGGATCGCCGCACCGATGGCGCCGGTCACTTCATGATGGGGCGGAACAATGATGGGTTTGCCGGTGATGGCTTCAAATGCCGACACCACGGCTTTGTTCGCGGCAACGCCGCCCTGGAAAAAAATGCGGTCACCGACTGGCTTACCCGCTTTGACTTTGTTCAGATAATTGTAAGCAATGGAATAAGCGAGCCCGGCGGTGAGTTCCTCCACACTAGCGCCTTTATTCATGGAGTGGACCAGGTCCGACTCCATGAAGACCGTGCAGCGCTCGCCGAACCGGCACGGAGAATTAGCGCAGAACGCCTCAGCTTCGAATTCCTGCTTGATCCTGATGCCGAGACGCTCCGCTTGTTCTTCGAGGAACGAACCCGTTCCCGCTGCACAGGCTTTGTTCATTTCGAAATCCACGACCGCGCCGTCCCGCAGACTGATGTATTTCGAGTCTTGTCCGCCGATCTCGAAAATGGTGTCCACTCGCGAATCGATGGCCGTAGCGGCCGTGGCCTGGGCGGTAATTTCATTCCTCACCACATCCGCGCCGATCATGTCGCCGGTCAGATACCTGCCCGACCCCGTGGTGCCCGCGCCCAAGATCCTCACCCGCCCGCCGATCTCTGCTCCGACTTCGGATAGTCCCTGCTTTACCGCCTCGATAGGCCTCCCGGCAGTGGGAAGATAGCGTTTCGACAGAACACGCCTGTTTTTGTCGATGACAACAACATTCGTCGATACGGAACCGACATCCACACCGAGATAGGCGTCGATGATTCCGTCGCTGTCGGATGTACCATCCTGATCTGGATTCGGCATGATGCCCATCGGCTGCGACAGCCGCGCCATGCCGCTCGCCACCCGCTCCACGCCGCCGGCGAGCAGCGCCGCAAGTGCCGGGGCGCCGCGGTAGGCCGTCTGTCCGCGCTGCTCGCGGACCATCAGCGCTGCCCCAATGGCGCCCGACGTGCCGAAGTGATCGGGGACAGTCATCTCCCGCTCCGAAAGCTTTAGCACGTCGCGGAAAGCCTTGCGCATGCCAAGGTTTGCAGCGACGCCTCCCTGAAACAAAACCGGCGCGAGAAATTTCTTCCCTTTGCCGACTGTCGCTTTGAAGTTCCGTGCCATCGCATAGCACAGGCCTGCAACAATATCATAATCCGGGGTCGCGATCTGTTGAAGGTGGATCATGTCGCTCTTCGCAAATACGCTACATCGGCCTGCTACGCGAGGCGGCGTTTTCGATTTGAGGGCTATGTCACTGAACTGTTCTATGGTCAGGTGGAGACGGCTGGCCTGCTGATCGAGGAAGGAGCCAGTGCCTGCGGCGCAGGCGGCATTCATGGAGAAATCCTCAATCTTGACGCTGCCTGATGTGCGATCCGGTGCCAGCGTGATGAGTTTGGCATCCTCACCGCCCATCTCGATAATGGTTCGCGCATCGGGGTGGTAATGCCCTGCAAATGCGGACTGCGCGAGGATTTCGTTGATGAACAAAGCGCCGAGTGATTCCGCAACCTGCTTCCCACCGCTGCCGGTGATCCCGGCTGCTTTGATGCTGTCGTGCGGAAATTCCGTGGTAAGCGCTTGGAGGCGGATGAGAAGCACTTCGAGAGGGTCGCCCTTGATCCGGTCATAGGTCTCGGAGCGCAGGCAACGATTCATGTCAAGAACCGCGGTTTTTATCGTTACCGAGCCTATATCAATGCCGAGAAAAAGTTCCATGTGCATAGTCCTTCACCTGAATAGAATGGTTTGTTTTCACGAGCTGATATGAGCTATGCTGCATAAAGACCGTTTTCTCAACGTCATGAACAACGTTATATTATAATAATATTGAACAACATAGTCAACACTTCGTAGGGTACTTTGAAGGGTACTGGCCACGATCCGAATGCGTTCGCAGCAGTTCGGCCACGGCCAGCGGCTCTTCATACGTATCCCACCTGCCGCCGCGGTCTTTCCGAAGCTTCCCGATCTTCGCTGCCATTTCCGGATCGAGGACCTGGGCCGTGGGAAGATTAGCCCGTCCGCCGGCATGACTAGCCGCCAGATTCCGCGCAAGCTGATTTTCCCGAACGCTCCGCCGGTAATGAGAAAGATTTTGTTCGCCGCCGTAGGTCCCCGGAGTGCTAATAAAAAACCCCACCTGGCGTAATCAGGCAGGGGTCACAGGGGGATACTAGTAAGACGCCGGTAAAATGGAGCGGGCGATGAGTCTTGACCTGTCGCACCCCGCATTAAAGAACAACCTAACCCTGTGAAGAACGATAATAAATCAAAGAAGTAGCAGTGTCAAGACAATCTCAGTGTTGTGTCTGAGTGTTGAAATAATTCATCGGACAAGACTCGGACAGGCCGAGGAAGGAAATAGAAAAGACAGTGTAACGAGCACGACCCCAAAAGACGTGAGCTCGAAAGCTTTCCTTTATCTTTAACAGATGCTATCAGCAGTGTCCGGTAAGAATTAAAACGGCATGACCTGCGAACCTCTTTTGTTAGATAATAGAATTCTCCCAAACCCTATTATCACAAGGAGGAACAAGCCATGCGCAAGTTGGAAACGATCTTCGGAGAACTGCTGAAACTTGTACCGAGATATCAGTTCGAAAAAGCTGTAAATCAACACCAGGGAGACAGATACGTCAAGTCCTATACGACCTTGCACCAGTATATTACAATCCTGTTCTCCCAGATCAAGAAAAAAGACAGTATCCGGGACATCGTAACAGGACTGGAGGCTAACGAGTCCCGCTGGTATCACCTGGGGCTCACCGGAGTTTATCGGAGCACTCTCTCGGATGCCAACAACAAACGGAGCTTTCAGGTATTTGAGGATTTGTTTTATCATCTTCTTTCTCGCCGCATTATAGGAACTCAAAATTATAAAAAAATATGTTTCGCGGCAGGGCAAAAATGCTATAATATCATGCATTGCAATGATAAAAACAACTTCTAAAGGATTACTCGGATGACCATGAACGTACTGTCCGGCGATACCAAAAATATGGCTATCCCCTGTTTCTTTCAAGACCTTAGAACTCAAAAAAAGACCGGCACTGCGATCTTTTCCCATGAAAAGGAAGCCAAAAAAGTTTTTTTCAGGAATGGAGAGATTATCTTCGCCTCCTCAAATCTGGACACAGACCAATTGGGCGCATCTTTGCTTCGGAACGGCTACCTTACCGAAGAACAGCGTGCTGCAGCTGAAGAGGCTGCCAAACAGACCGGAAAACAATTCGGCGCGGTGCTCGTAGAACGCGGATGGATCACGCCAAAAAACCTCGTCGAGGGAGCCAAACGTCACATCAAGCAAATAGTATTAAGCCTATTCTCGTGGCGCGAGGGCCACTATACGTTTGACAGTGCTCCCTTGCCCCTTACGGAGATTGTACCGCTCCAGATAGACACAGGCAGCCTGCTTTTGGAGGGAATCCGCAGCGTTGACTGGAAATTCGTACGCAAGTCCCTACCGTCCCTTAAAATGATTCTTCGCGCTGCGAAGAATTCCGCGACTCTTCTGCATGGAATTGTGCTCGATCAAGACCAGCAAACGATTCTCTCCCTCATTGACGGCAACAGAAGCATCGAAGAAATCTGCGCCGTATCGGAAATTGGCGATTTCAGCACCCTCAAAGCGATCTATGCTCTCAGCGCCTTGCGTCTCGCCGAATCGCTCAGCCTGAAGTCGGATGCTGCAGCACGAGAAAGCAAGCAATCCGCCGCTTCTGCTAAACAGGAAAAACAGGAACCCGAGCTCAAAGTCACTAGAGACATGGTCCTGCAAACTCTGGGGAAAATGGATGACTTGGATTACTATCAGATGCTCGACATCGGTCACGGCGCGACGCAACAGGAGGCCAAAAAGGCTTATTTCCGTCTCGCAAAAAGGTACCATCCCGACCGTCACTCAGACAGCGAGCTGTCCGACATGAAAGAACAGTTCGAAGCCATTTTCATGTATATCACCGAAGCTTACGATGTCCTGACGACAGAAGACAAGCGTCAAGAATATGACCTCGCGCTGGCCAGGGGTCTCAAGAAGCGCCATTCGGCTGAGCAGACCAAGGCCCATGAAAATGACAGCAAGAAAGGCTCAGCTGCTTCACAATTCAATGAAGGCCTAAAACACTACCGGGGACAGAATTTCTGGGGCGCAGAGGAAGCATTCCGGTGGGCCGTACGCCTTGATCCGTCTAATGCCGAGTACCTGTTCCATCATGGTCTTGCGCTTGCGCATATGCCCCGCCGTCTCCATGATGCCGAGGAACGCTTCCAGATAGCTATTAAAATGGCACCTTCAAAAGTTGAGTACTCACTCGAGTTAGGAAATCTCTATTCAAGGAACGGGATGAAAAAAAAGGCTCTAAGCGTATTTCAGGATGCTCTGCAACGTAATCCAAATTCCGATAAACTTAAACAGGCCGTGAAAAATGTTGGTGGATAGTTCTTTTAACAACCCCAACTTAGTTCTCAACTCTCGTTTTCAAATTCAGTTTCAGAGCATTTTCCCGTGCTCCTGCTATGTTCTGCTACACCCTCTACATTCTTAGCGGTTCAAGATTCTCATAAATGCATTATATTTGCTACAATAATACGTAACAGGAGAATGAAAATGACGTTGAACATTCTTATCATCGGCGGCGGTTTTGGTGGAATGGAGGCGGCTTTTACCCTTCGGGGCTGTCTTGGCGACATAGCGCGGATAACTTTGATCGACCGAAGCCCTTTCCACTCTTTCATCCCTTCCCTCCATGAAGTCAGTTCCGGCAAGGTACCGGCTCGGGACATCCGGATTCCATTTGAAACAGTGCTGTCGCCTGCAGGAATCGTTTTTAAACAGGCTTCTGTGCTGCAAATCGATCCGGTCCGGCGACACGTCATTATCGGAGACGGAGTACTGAGTTACGATTACCTGGTTCTTGCTGCGGGAGCGAGGAATAATTTTCTAAATGTACCCGGTGCGGAAGAGTATTCATACTGCTTCCGCTCCCCTGAAGACGCTGAGCGCATCCATGCCGGACTCAAACACATCCTGTCAGAACATCGAAGAGCAATTCGCCTGGTACTGGCGGGCGGGGGCACGGAAGGTGTTGAGATGGCCGGAGAGGTCCTCGATCTTATTCATGACAATGGATATACAGACGATCTTGCCGTGGGCAGGATCAACGTAACCGTCGTGGAACGTGAGGCAAGAATCCTGCCCGGATTCTTGCGGGAAACCAGCAAATTTGCTGGCGACTACCTGCAAAAGCGGGGGGTAAAACTCATTACCGGCCAACCCATCAATACCGTCCGGAAGACATCGCTCATGCTCGGTTCTGACGTTGAGCTTCCCTTTACCATGCTCATCTGGACTGGCGGGATAAAACCATCACACCTCATTGAAGATCTGCCTCTACCCCGTGAAAAAACCGGCTGGCTCATCGTGACGGACCGGCTCAATTCGCCAGCTGACGAGCGGATCTTCGGCATCGGAGACGCGGTAAGCATACATGGAAACGAGGGTCCGCTTATGCTCCAACGTCTTGCCTACCATGCCCAAGACCAGGCAGTCGTTGCAGGATTGAACATCACGTACCATGCCAGCGGCAGAGAATTGATCGCTTACCAGCCCCGAACAAGACCGCAGATGATCTCCATCGGCAGGGAAATGGGCATTTATTCACGGGAGAATGGCTTCCGGACCGGAGCCTGGGTGGTGGTCCTGAAAAAAGCCGTGGAGCGCAACTACCTCATGTCGTGCTTGAGCAGGGCCCTGCTCTTGAAAATGCCCTTCAGGATTCCTGGTGTTGGTCTTTTTAAACGTATGAAGCTGAAACTGCCCCTTTAATATAATACCCCCTACCCGTTCCGCGATACCTCTTCTTTTTACAATGCTGCGACGTACACGTTCATAAGAGGAATTTGCTGAAGCATACAAACTGTTTTGATCAATCAAAATGCGCCCCGGGAAACGTTATCGGAGCGCATTGACACAACAATCCAGCTACACCCGCTGGGTCACGCAGCCGTTTTCATAAGACGGGACCGGAGCACAATTCCAACTCCTGTTAATGCCATGGACACGGGACAGTTTTTCTTTGCCAGTTCTGCCTTTTCCATGAAAGTCTTCTCGTCACAGCCCGGCACCCTGCCTTCAGTATCAAGTTCGATGTGCGTGATTTTGTATCCTCCGCCGACTTTATCGATGCTCACTTTCGCAATGGTGTGAATGTGGTCCACGTTATATCCGGACTGTTCCAGCACCATTGCAAGTGCCATATTGAAGCAACCTGCATGTGCCGCCCCGATTAGCTCTTCGGGGTTTGTTCCCGCTCCGGACTCGAACCGCGACCCGAAGGAATAAGTACTGCTGATGTTTCCGCTTCCGACCTTAATCACGCCCTTTCCTTTTTTGATATTTCCTTCCCAGAGAGCTTCAGATGTGCGAACTATCATAATGTGCCTCCTTGCGGATAATGGGACAAATTGTCCCTTCACCCAATAAGATAATGTTACCACGCATGCGCTCAAAGATAAATCGAACGAAAGTGACAGTTTCCTTTTTGTGCCTATCTATGCTATATTTGTATGCTGAACGGTAATTTTTTCTTGGAAAAGTAAATTGTCGAACAATTCCATAATAATCCGTTGCCGGGTATGCAGAACGCTGAACCGCACTCCCGAAGAAAAGCTTGCAAGCCATCCGGTCTGCGGTCACTGCAGGACGCCACTCGAAGTTCCCCGTGCTCCCATCAATGTGACGACCTCGGGCTATGATCCCCAGATCAATGATTGGCCTGAGATCGTACTTGCCGAGTTCTGGGCAAAATGGTGCGGGTACTGCCGCGCGATTGAACCGTTCATCAACGAGCTCGCGGCAAGACGGGCCGGCCGGCTCAAAATCGTCAGGGTCGACGTGGACTCCGAACCTGTCCTAGCCCGGCGGTTCACGATAAAAGCCACGCCGACCTTTATCCTCTACCGGAACGGCCGTCAACTTGCCCGCTTTGATGGTGCACCAGCTAGGACCAGCGAACTGGATTCCTGGATCGACCGGACCATGCTCCAGACAGTGAAATGAATCTCCGCGCAGCAGGCTAGAAGGAATTGCACGTTAAATATGTGATATTGGTTCAACACTTCTCGCAGATCATTTATATTACAGGTTTTTTGAGTAACCCTTTAAAACCCTACTATTTTATTTGTTCGAGCAGAATATAGCGCCCATGTGACTTAATATAGCATTTGGGGCACGTAAGCAGCTGCTTTTACACGGATATTCATTTGCGTAATATCGCGAGCGTCATCCCCACGAATTCCCGATTGGTTTCAGGATATTATTCGGATTTTGGTCCGAAGCGTGGAATGGTCGGAAGATAGGATCAAAAGAAACGGGGAATGTGTCATGAAAAGGATATCTGTATTATTTTTGCGGATCAGCTTCTCTTCGCATTTCTTCCGTTAAGATAGGCATACAACACATGCAGCGAGACAGCTTTCATCTTTGTATGGAGCAAAATTGTGGCAGCACGCAATCACACCAAATAACCGTCAAATAAACCGGATTACTTTGGATGGTGATGAAGTCCCGCCATTTCAATCATCCTAACCTCTGCTTCATGGTCCTTCCCCTGCCGTAACAGCCCGATCGCATCGGAATCAAGAATGGCCTGAAATATCCGGCGTCGCTCCTGCTCATTCGTCACCTCGTTCAAGACCCGCTTACGGATTACCGCAAGCTTGTCAAGAAACAGCCCGTACTCGGGGCCATAAATCTTTTCCAGCTCCTGTCTTACTTTTTTCGATAACCCGGGACTGGCACCGCTCGTGGATATGGCTATTAAGAGATCGCCGCGCTCCACTACCGAGGGAACGATAAAGGTGCTTTCTTCAGGTGGCACGGCCACATTCACAAGCACATGACGCTCCTTGCAGGCGCGGGCCACGCCAATGTTTACTTCAGGGGAACCTGTGGCTGCTATGACCAGGAACTCGCCGGAAATGTCTTCATTCTCGAATATTTTTTGACGATAAGCGATCTTGCCCGATGTGGAAAGTTCTGTTAATTTGGGAGAAAGAAGAGGGCTGATGATTGTTATGTCGGCACCCGCTTCAAGCAGCGAGAGCGTCTTCCGTTCGGCCACCGACCCGCCTCCGATGATCAGACACGATCGCCCTCGAAGATCCAGATAGGCAGGATAGAATTTCATAACGTCTTAAGCTTTTGAATGTGAGCGAGCGCTGTCTTTTTCATGGCGGGGTACTTTTCTGCGAGCGTCTCGAACATGGCGCGTGCCTGGGCCATCTCGCCCAGTTCCTGATAGGATAGGCCCGCATAATAGAGCGCGTCTTTCTCCGCTGAGGATCCGGGGTATTCACTAAGAAGTTTTTCGCACCTGCCAAGAGCGGCCTTGTAGGATTCTTTTTTATAATAAAACCGCGCTACATATAACTCATAATCCGCAATCCAATCTGTGCAGATTGCAATATATTTTTCCGCTTGTTCCCCGTAGCCGCTCTTCGGATACTTTTCAAGCAGTTGTTTCATTTCCCTGATTGTTGCATAAGCCGGCGCCGGATCACGGTCAAAGGACGTAAGGTCATTATAGCTGCACATGGCGATCTGATACTGGGCATACGCAGCATCTTTGTGCACAGGGTGGTAGTTCAGAAAAGCCTTGTATTCGACAAGTGCCTCACTGTATTTCTCTTCGCCATAATAGGTATCTGCGATGCGGAGCATCAGGACGGCATCATAGCTTCTGTCCGGTGATTTCTCCTCGATCTCCTGGTATTTCTTACGAGCTTTTTCGTAATTTTTCCCCCGCATGTTTGCTTCACCATCCTTGAACCACAAGACAGGATCAAAAGGAGGTTCCTTGACGGAACACCCGGCAAGCAGGATCAGGATCAGTAGGAAAAGTATTTTTTTCATAAGGAAGGATGCATTTGTGCGGATTTCGGATAATTGACAATCACTGCAGTCAAGCCCGCCTCAATCAAGAACCAAACATCCAATGCTTGCGGGATCGTATGGCACCATTACCTTTAAGCTGGTGCCGAAGGGGGGACTCGAACCCCCACGGGATTGCTCCCACTGCGCCCTGAACGCAGCGCGTCTACCAGTTCCACCACTTCGGCGCGGTGTATTACTATAAAGAGAACAGCTGTGATTGTCAAGAAATGTTTTGCAGGGATGTTTTGGAGATATCCATGATACATAAATCCCATGCAGCGGCCAGAATGAGGCTTTTTCGATCCTTTGTTAGATTATCAAATCCAGGAGCGTAAAGAAAAAAATCGTCATGCTAATGTAGCCGTTCATGTTGAAAAACGCGAAATTCAGTTTCGAAAGATCGTTTTCCCTGACTAGAGCATGCTCATAAATGATCAGGATCAGAGAAATGACGACTCCAGTGAGATAGAACCAGCCGAGAGAAAGCAGTGAGCCAAGCCAGAAGAGCAAAGCCATCGTAATCGTATGCGCTGCACGGGATATCCAGAGCGAACACCGAATGCCGAAGCGCTGCGGTATCGAATGAAGACCGACTTTGCGGTCGAATTCCATGTCCTGGAGCGCATAGAGCGTATCGAAGCCCATGAGCCAGAAAAGTACGGCGAAGCCAAGAACGAGCGCCGGTACATCGAGCCTGCCCGCCACGGCTATCCATGCGCCCAAGGGCGCTCCGGAGATCGCCAATCCGAGAAATAGGTGGGAAAGATAGGTAAACCTCTTGGCGTAGGAGTAAAAGAACACGATGGCAAGTGCCACTGGAGAAAGATAAAAGGCCAGCGGATTCAGCATGTACGCCGCCAATAAGAGAAGCGCCGATGATGCCACCGTAAACAGGATCACCTGTCTTGGTGAAACAAGCCCTAGCGGGAGCGCCCGGTTACTGGTCCTCGGATTGGCAGCATCGAACTTCCGGTCTGCCCATCGATTAAAACCCATCGCCGCTGAACGGGCGCCGAACATGGCCGCCGTTATCCAGAGGATTGTCCTGAACGTCGGGATTCCCTGGGCAGCGAGCAGTGCTCCCGTGAACGCGAAAGGAAGCGCGAAGACTGTGTGTTCGAACTTGATCATTTCGAGAATGATCTTTACTTTTTTCAGCATACGTTCTCTTTCGTGACGACGCCGCTACGGCCGCAACCCCGGTCTCAGCATTTTCACAATCTCCTGATACACGATCTTTACGATTTCGTCATAATCCCTGGAATCGGGATAGATCGCCTTTCCGAATGTGACGGTTACCTTTGCCGGTTTTGGCAAATTTCTCCCTGTGGGGAGCATTTCGTAGGTCCCCTGAATGGCAACAGGGATGAGCGGGATGCTCAGCTCCTTTGCGATAATGCCTACCCCTTTTTTGAATTCCTTGATATCACCATCTCGCGAGCGGCCGCCTTCAGGAAATATGCAGAGTATTTTGCCCTGGCGAAGCACATGGGCCGATAATTGCATCGCGCTGTAAAGTCGAGCGTCCATATCCACCGGAATCACATTCACGAGCCTTGCTATTTTCGAGGATACCGGACCACCGAAGAAGTCCGTGGTCCCGAGAGAAAACGTTTGAGATGCGATGGGCCAAGGCAAAGTCGCCATTACCGCCGGCGCGTCAGCGAGGCTCAGATGGTTCGGCGCGATGATAAACGGACCTTTCCCCGGGAGGTTTTCAAGGCCGCGCACCGACAGCCGGCCGTAGGCCGCAAAAACAATCCTGAGAATGAGCTGCAACACATGCCTGCCTGCATCGATCATCATCCCTTGTTCGAGCTTGAGTTGTGAGAGGATTTCGTTCGATGGTTCTTGAGATAATATCTCGGTCCAGGTCATTTTCACATTGCCGCCCGACTCAACCGCGCCAGCGGCCAGCAGTTGCTGGATCTTCAAGACGACGTCCTTCACGGTGAAAACCTCGGATCCGAACGTATCGGGGAGGCTGATGCCGAAGGATTTTTCTATGCTGACCACCAGCTCAACACGGGCAAGCGAATCAAGCCCGAGATCGAGCTCAAGGTTATCGTCGGGCACAATCTGTTTTTTTGCGGAGAATGGCTCAAGAAAGGAAATCAGCTTTTTCATCACTGGATCTGCTTGAAGAAGGGCATCGAACTCTTGGACCTTTTTTTCAGCCTGCTCACCCGACTGGCTGTAGAGTTCTTTCACCTTGGCACGCCGGATTTTGCCCAGTCGCGTAACGGGCAGCGGCTCCTTGAATATTTTAAGTCCGGTGATTCTTTTGTACGGAGGAAGATTCCTGGCAAGATTCTCGAGTTCGAAGGCGATTGTCTCCCTGGAGTTGGACAGATTCATCTTCCGGAGATAATCGAAGTCCGGGACCACGGCTGCTTCGAGTCCACGCTCTCCCTGGATGAGGCAGATCTCCTTGATGGACGGAATCTGGTGGTAGAATTTTTCCAGTTCCTCGGGAAATATCTTTTTGCCTGTCGCGAGCACAATCATCTCTTTGGAGCGGCCGGTTATGAAAAAAAATCCATCCCGGTCCCGATACCCTAGATCGCCGGAGTAAAACCATCCGTCCCGCATGACTTCCGCGGTCTCCTGTGGTTTTTTATAGTAGCCGAGCATGACGTTCGCTCCGCGAATAGCAATCTCGCCGTGCCCCTCCTCGTCAGGATTTGCGATTCTGACCTCCACATCGGGGACCGCGATGCCGATGGATCCCGCCTTCTGTCTGGTGACGGGATTGAATGTGGAGACCGGAGAAGTTTCTGTCAGACCGTAGCCTTCGATGATGGTGAACCCTAGCCTCGTCATGTCTGTATACACATCCGCGTCAAGCCGCGCACCGCCGCTTGCAAGCAGCCTCAACCTGGGGCCGAACTGGGCATGCACCCTGCCGAACAGGGCCTTGCCAATGTTCACGCCCAACCTGACCCGGAGCTGTCCGTTCAGGGCGAGGAGGAGCTTAACGATGATGCGGACAGGAGCCGGCTTTTTCTGGATACCGTCAAAGACGGCCCGGCGCAGCCCCGAATACAACTGCGGCACGCCAATCAGGATGCTTACCATCGTTTCCTGCATGCAGGCAAGAATATCAGGGCCCTTCAGACTATTCAGGATTGTGACTGTGGCGCCCATCGAAAAAGGCAGCAACATGGAGGTCATGGAGGGGTATGTATGGTGCAAGGGGAGGATCAGCAGCATATTATCATCAGGACGGACGATGTCGAGCTTGATGCAGCTCATGCAGTTCGATGCAAGATTGCCCTGCGAGAGCATAACGCCTTTCGGGTCCCCCGTTGTCCCGGAGGTGTACAAGAGTACTGCAAATTCTCCGGCATCGGGCGCCACCGGGAAATTGGCATCAGGATAGGCAGTAAGAAGATCGGAGAAGGCTATCCCCTCCCCCTTATCGAAACCGATGATCGAATAACCGCTATTTCGTGGGATCTTTTGACGAGTCTGATCGGACACAAAGACAGCCTTTGTTTCAGAATAGGCCAAGAGAATTTCGACTTCCTCATCAGTCAGTTGAGCATCGAGCGGCACGACAACAGCTCCGAGCGATAGAACCGCTAGGTATGCGATCATCCATTCCGGCCGATTCTCGGAAAGTAAAGCGAGGCGGTCTCCTCGGCCAATGCCAATTTTCGAAATCGATCGTGACACCGAAGCAATGGCCTTGATGAGTTCCCCATACGTATACCGCTCATACCGATCGCCAATCTTCCTTTGAACAGCTATATGACCAGGATACCGCAAAGCAGCCTGCCGGATTCCGGTCAGGACCATACAATGCCTCACTTCCTCATCGATCTCAGCCTACACGATGCTGGCCGACGACTCCCTTCCCAAGTCACGAAGGGCTCAAGATGATACTTGTGAAAATTCTTAAAAAAGTCTTTTTTCTTGCGGCTGCCTTGCAAAAGAGCCGGGAATATAATCGGACTACAAGCATAATCATCCTCTCAAGCTTTCATTAACTTTTTCTTCTGGAAGAATATATTTGTCAAGACTGAATGTCAATTGAGAAGTGAGGAGGGATGGAGAGGGACGAAGTGGACATGCAAAAACATAGCTCATTTGGGATGTCAGTCCTTTATTGCCTTTTTGACATCCTGGCCGACTTTCTTCCATGTCTTTTTCGCATTGCGATCCACAGCTTTCCAGTCTTCCTTTGCCTTTTTGTCCGCGGCTTTCCAGTCTTTTTTGGCCTTCTTATCAACGGATACGGCCACTTTTTTCATGCCTTCGCGAACCTCTTTGAAACCTTCCTTGACCGATTGTTCTTCATCTGCGATTCCCATTGCTGGAACAAAAATAAAAAAAAGAGCCATGAATATATTGAATATAGCCATACTAACCTCCTTGTAGCAGCAGTAACAAACTGCCCTGTGCAAATTAATACACCGAGCAGAGGCAAATGTCAAGTGATGAGAATTCAGTGATGAGAATTCTGTCTGAGAATTCTGTCTGAGAATTCTGTCAATGGAAACCCAGACCATGACAGACTCGATTCAGCGCCGTACTGCCGCTGACCGGGGGAATATCCCGCTACAGGAAAGCATTTTCCCCCATTCTGACAGCTGTTTCCGCGAAAAGTCGTGAAAATCCCGTAACGCTGGGCTTGCGAATCAGTTCATTCTTTTTCCATCTTGCGGTAACGCACAACGAGACAGTAGAAAAGGACATAGGACACGACTGCGGCAACGGCACCAACAATCAAAGTCCCGGCCACATAGGACCAGAGGTAGGGCTTTAAAACAATGTATGAGTTTTCAAAGCTGAGCTGATCCCAGGCAATGCGAGGAACGGCTCTGTTTTCACCGGTAATCTTGATGCCGAGCCATATACAGAACCCGTAGAGGGGAACAACGGTCCAAGGATTATTTATGAATGACGCCGTGACGATAACGAGTTTATTCAGCCGAAATATCCACCCAATTACCAGACACGTAATTACGTGAAGCCCTATGATCGGGCTGAATGCGACAAACACTCCAAAAGCAAAGGCAAGCGCAAGCTTGTGCGGCGGATCATCGAGCTTAATCAGAGCATGAAGCCGGTCCCGCAGGTATTTTTTCATCGTTCTTACAGGCATGATCGTCTTTAGCTCTGTTATGAATGCGTTTCTCTGGGTTCCTTTGCAAAATGATCATAGCCCGTCGCCCTGAGCGACGTTTGTTTGCCGTTGTGATCAAGAATCATCATCGCACGGTTCCTGGTAATTTCACCAATTTCGTGCAGAGGAACGCCGAGAGACCGAAGCTTCCTTATCTTTTCCGGTGGAGCCGTGAAAAGGAGTTCATAATCTTCCCCCCCCGACAAGGCATAATAAACCGGTGTGTTCACAAGATAAGCGGCCGCTTTGCGCAGCGACAGGGATAAGGGTAACTTTGCTGCCTCAATCACCGCACCAACACCGCTTTGCTCACAAATATGTCCAAGATCCGAAGAAAGACCATCGCTGATATCAATCATCGCACGGGCGCACCTAGAGAGGGCGATTGTTCTACCCCATTCCAGTCTCGGTGCGGGCCGAAGATGTGCATCAATCAGCCTTTTTGCAACCGCTGTAGTGCGAATTGAGCCCCGTCTCTTGGCCCCGAATTTCAGGATTTCCAGTCCTGCTGCTGAATCCCCGAGATTCCCAGTAACAAAGATCCGGTCGCCCGGCTTTGCGCCTGCCCGGGTTAGAACGTGCGCTTTCTCAACTCCTCCAAGAACGGTTACGCTTACCATGAGCCCGTTTCGAGAGGAACAGGTGTCCCCTCCTACGAGGATTGTACGGTGAGCACGGAGCATGGCATTGAAACCTCGATAAAAGTCAGAGATCTGTTCCACGGAAAAAGCAGGAGGAATGCCAAGAGAAGTCAAACAGAAGCGGGGGACGCCGCCCATCGCCGCGATGTCGCTCAGATTGACTGCGGCGGACTTCCATCCGAGCGAATAAAAATCAGTATAGGCGAGATTAAAATGCACGCCCTCGATCAACATGTCAGTCGACGCAAGTAATAATGAAGATGCGGATACCTTGAGCGCCGCTGCATCGTCGCCGATGCCGACCATCACCGCAGAGGACCTGCGGATGACCAACTTCCTGATCTTCTCGATCAGACCGAACTCACCCAAACTCGAAATTTTCATGCTTTTTATTGCCGTGGAGAAACGGGGTCACGGAGAGAGAGCCACAGGCCGTGGTAACATGCCTTTATCTTCTGTCTTCCGATGATCGCCTTTCAATGCGTGGCGCTTGATCTGCCGGGCAGTCTTTTATGGGCGATGCGGTGAAGCAATTTTTTTCGCAGTGCGTTGGAAATGACCTCATCCATTGTCTCGACAAAGATAAACTGCATGTCTTTCTTAACGTTTTTGGGGATTTCGTCGAGATCTTTCTCATTCTGTTTCGGCACGATCATGGTCTTGATGCCTGCACGACGCGCAGCGAGCGTTTTTTCCTTCAGTCCGCCGATCGGGAGGACCCTTCCTCTAAGCGTTACCTCGCCAGTCATGGCAAGATCCTTTTTGACGGGTTTGCTCGTAAATACCGATGCGAGCGCCGTCGCCATCGTCACACCCGCAGAGGGACCATCCTTGGGGATTGCGCCTGCCGGGACGTGGATGTGGACGTCGGTCTTACTGAATGTATTGGGGCTTATCCCTAGTTCGCCAGCGCGCGACCGGACATAAGTAAGTGCGGCGTGAGCTGACTCCTTCATGACATCTCCGAGATGGCCGGTGAGGGTCAAGTTGCCCTTCCCGCGCATGGTCGTAGCCTCGATGTACAGAACATCGCCGCCCGTTTCGGTCCAGGCGAGACCGGTTACAACGCCGATTTCATCTTTCTCCCGCTCCACTTCCGGAAGGTATTTGGGAACACCCAGATAGGAATGAAGATTCGCTGTAGTAATGGTAAACTGCCCTGTTTCCCCCTCAGCGATTTTTCTTGCTACCTTGCGGCAGAGATGGCCGATTTCCCGCTCAAGATTCCTCACGCCCGCCTCGCGGGTGTACTGGGCGATGACCTGGAGGATCGTTTTGTCGGGAATTACAATGTTCTTTTCTGTAATACCGTGCTCACTCAACTGTCGGGGGATCAGATAACTTTTTGCGATGCCAAGCTTTTCTTGTTCCGTATATCCCGACAGATGGATGATTTCCATACGGTCCTTAAGCGGTCCCGGGATCGGGTCGGTCATGTTCGCCGTAGTGATGAACATGACGCGCGACAGATCAAAGGGCAGCCCGATGTAATGATCGCTGAAGGAATAGTTCTGTTCGGGGTCGAGTACTTCGAGGAGGGCTGCGGAAGGATCGCCGCGGAAATCGGCGCCGAGTTTGTCAATCTCGTCGAGCATGAACACCGGATTGTTGTTACCCGCCGTTTTTATGCCCTGAATGATACGTCCGGGAAGAGCGCCGACATACGTGCGCCTGTGGCCGCGAATTTCCGCCTCATCGCGCACGCCTCCGAGCGATATACGGACGAACTCCCGGCCAAGCGCTCGAGCAATGGATTTGCCGAGTGACGTTTTTCCCACCCCCGGAGGTCCAACGAAACAGAGGATTGGTCCTTTCATTTTCTCCTTGAGCTTGCGAACCGAGAGATATTCGAGGATCCGCTCCTTCACTTTTTCAAGATCGTAGTGGTCCTCTTCAAGGACCCTATGAGCCGCCTTCAGATCAAGATTGTCTTTCGTCGCCTTGCTCCACGGAAGTTCCGCAAGCCATTCGATGTAAGTCCTCGTCATCGATGCTTCCGCGGCATCAGGATGCATCCGCTCAAGCCTGCGGAGCTGCTTCTCAGCTTCTTTGGCCGCCTTTTCCGGCAGTTTGGCTTCCTTAATCTTTTCGCGAAGCTCACGCATGTCTTCGGAGCGGTCGTCTGTCTCGCCCAGTTCGCGCTGGATTGCCTTCAGCTGCTCGCGGAGGAAGTATTCCCGCTGCGTTTTATCGATCTCGCCGCGTACATCTGCCTGGATCTTTTGCTGCATGGACAGGAGCTCAATTTCCTTACCGAGCGCCTCATTGATCCGCTTGATCCGTTGCACAGGATCGGTGATCTCGAGTATCTCCTGGGCCTGCTCAACCTTTAGGCCCATGTTGGCAACAGCCAGGTCCGCCAGCTTGCCGGGGTCGTCGACATTCTCAATGACCACCATGATGTCTGGCAGTATTACCTTGCCAAAGGACACGAGCTTCTCAATCTGCTCCTTAACATTACGCATCAGTGCCTCGGTTTCAAGATTAACCGGCACCGACACATCAGGGAACGCCTTAATCTCGACCTGATAGAACGGTTCCTTCTGAAGAAATTTGGTCGTTTTTGCCCGGGCCACTCCCTGGACAAGGATCTTTATGCGGCCGTCAGGCAACTTTAGCATGCGCATGATGACGCCCACGGTTCCCACGGAATAAAGATCGGACGGCGACGGGTTTTCCACATTGATGTCCTTCTGGGATGTCAAGAAAATCATGCGGTTGCCTTCGAGCGCCACTTCGATCGCCTTGATGGACATTTCCCGGCCGACAAACAGCGGGAGGACCATGTAGGGGAACACCACGATGTCCCGAATTGGAAGCAAGGGTATCTTTTTGGGGATCTCTATGGATTGCGGGAGTTCTATGTTTTTCGCTTCGGTCTTTGCCAAACCGTCCTCCTCATTGTAGACGCGCTTCCCGGCAGGTAATCACGCCCCATCATATTTTTCTACAGCCTCAATTTTTTCAGGTAACTCCTGAATGCATCGCCAAACTCAGGATTTTTTAGCCCGAATTCCACAGTTGCCCTGAGGAACCCCAGCTTATCTCCAGCATCATGGCGGATGCCGTCAAATTCATAGGCATATATCGGCTGTTTCTCCATCAGAAGCCGAAGGCCGTCGGTTAGCTGAATTTCACCGCCCTTGCCCGGCCGAGTGTTTTCAAGACAAGCGAAGATTTCCGGCATGAGAATATAGCGTCCGATGATCGCCAGGTTAGACGGTGCTTCTTGAGGTGAAGGCTTTTCCACAAGATCTTTTACGAGGTAGACGCCATCCTCGATTTTTTTCGCATCGATAATACCATAGTGCTTGGTCTGTGATTTAGGCACTCTCTGGATCGCAAGAATTGTCGCGGGGTAGCGTTTAAAAACCTCCATCATTTGTTTGAGCACCGGTGTTTCAGCGTCGACGATGTCGTCACCCAGAAGCACTGCAAAGGGTTCATGACCGACCACGCGCTTTGCCGTCAGCACGGCATGACCCAGTCCCAGAGCTTTCTTCTGGCGAATATAACAGAACGTTACCATGTTCGCGATACGCTGCACTTCCGAAAGCAGTTTGTGTTTCCCCTTCGCCTTGAGGTCTTCCTCAAGTTCGTATGCAACATCAAAATGGTCTTCAATGGCACGCTTATTGCGTCCGGTTACTAAAACCGCCTCGTCGATGCCCGATGAAACCGCCTCTTCCACGACGTACTGGATGAGCGGTTTGTCCACGAGCGGCATCATCTCCTTCGGTGAAGCCTTGGTAGCAGGCAGAAAACGCGTGCCCAGACCGGCAGCGGGAAAAACAGCTTTCGTAATCCGATTCATCACCGGTGGCCTCCTGGCAATCATTCTATGAAACTGCTCCATAAATGTCAAGGTAAGATAAGGGCGGGGCTGTCAGCTACTTCGGTATCGGCACGCTTCCCAGGAGGTATTTCAGATCTTCATCATCGAACCGCAAACCGAGTCCAACAAAAGGTAATGCACGGTGGACATTCAGCATATTATCATAGCCGGCGTTCACGAACAGGACTTTATTAATGTTATAATTGGCCGTCGCCTTCAGATGGGCGTTTTCATTGTTGGGTTCCGTGCTGTTGAAGTTCCAAGCATCGATACTGAACTTTAGCCGGTCATCATAAGCGAAATAATCGGCCCCGACGCCGCCGGTGGACTCGATAAGCCCGAAACGGAGGGCAAGGTTTCCCCACCGCTTTGCGAACTCAAGACTGAATTTAAATTTGTCCTCATAGGTCTCCTGGACCACGGTATTGCCTGGCGAGGTGGTCGTCACCGTCCTCGTATAGTTCCCGAAAGGATCGTCCGTTACTTCAAAAATGTAATACGTATCCGGACGTGGTTTCAGTTCCAAGGTCGCATAACTCTGCGACTTGGGGAACATATACTGGCTCCGGAACCCCACGATCGTTTTCATTCGCTCAACACGCGAGACGTAGTCCGTCAGCCCCTGGGCGGCGGTGTTGATGTTATTGTACATGCTGTCGTTGTTCAAGAGCTTGCCGATTGTACCTTCTCCGGTGTCGATCTTCCGCGCCGCGTTATCGATTGAGGCCAGCGCCGTCTCAGCGCTTTTCGACGCTTCCCGGACGTTCTCCATGGTCGCCCGAAGGTTATCGCGGTTTTCGCCCACGACTCCGTTGAGATTTTCAGCCAGTTCATTGAGCCGCATGACAAGTTCGCTGCCGTCGGTCTGCAGGGTGGTCGAAAAATCTTTTATGTTTGCCGTTGTCTGACGCACGTCGTTCAGTATATCTTCCATAGACCGCGTACCTTGCTCAGTTCCGATGACTTGCCGGAGTGATCCCGTTATCTGCTTGACGTCGTCTGAAATGTCGGAAAGCTGGTTGATGAGTTTGTCCACATCACTCGGAGAAACCGTAATCCGGACCTGCTCGCCGTTGCGGTAGTAGGCAGTCTCTCCGGGAGCGAGTTTTCTTGCCTGTTCCGTTTTGAGAGGGACAAATTCAACATATTTCTCGCCCAGCAGGCCCATGGTTTTGATCATCGCCTCGGAGCTGCGGAGTATATGGACCCCCGGGTCGATACGCATGGTTACAACGGCATGACTATCTTCGAGCCCCACCTTCTCCACTGACCCGATCTTCACTCCGGCCATCCGTACCGCCGCCTTGGCATCGATTCCTGCAACGGAATCAAATGCTGCTCGCAGGACATATCCTTTTTTCTCTCCAAACTCGTACTTGCCGACGGCAAAGGTCATGTACAGAAGGACCAGTGAACCCACAATGACCAGCAAGCCTACTTTTGCCTCTGCGCTCAGTTTTGCCATGAATCATCTCCAAAAGAGATATCAACTGCCGACAATCATGCTTTTCCAAAAAATGAACAACGAGAATCAGGACAAAATCCCGGGAGGTCCGAAACAGGAATGGGTGTTCTTATTCCGCCGTGATCGGTCCCACGGCGCTCCCCGTAATAAATTGATGCACAACGGGGTTCGTCGTGTTCCTTATCTCGTCGGGGGTGCCGATTTCCAGGATTTCCCCCTTGTACAGCATGGCAATTCGATCCGATATTTTATATGCGCTGTGCATATCATGCGTAATCGCCACGGATGTTACGCCCAACTTTTTCCGTAGATCGATTATCAAGTCGTTGATCGCATCCGCCATAATCGGGTCAAGACCCGTCGTAGGCTCGTCGTAGAGAATAATCTCCGCATCCATACATATGGCGCGTGCAAGCCCGACTCGCTTTTTCATGCCTCCCGAGAGTTCTGCGGGCATCTTGTCCTCGACATCTTTGAGCCCAACAAGGGCTAGCTTGTCGGTTGCAATCTTCCTGATTTCCCTGTCAGAAAGTTTCGTGTGCTGTTTGAGGGAAAAACCAACGTTCTCCCATACGGTAAGAGAATCGAAAAGAGCCGCCATCTGGAACAGCATGCCGAATTTTTTTCGCAGCTCGTTCAGACCATATTCGTCAAGGTTGTTCAACTCCTGACCATCGATGATAACGCGTCCTTTATCCGGGTGCAGGAGCCCAATGACGTGTTTTATGAGCACGCTCTTGCCGCTACCGCTGCCGCCGATAACCGTCATGCTCTCGCCCTTTTCCACGAAAAGGTTCACGCCACGGAGCACTTCGAGATCGCCGAAACTCTTGTGCACGTTGATGACCTCGATCATCGCCATGGCGTCACCATAACAGCGCGGAGAGGAAATAATCCAGGATCAGAATCAGCATGCAGGAAACCACCACAGCCCCAGTCGTGGCCTTGCCCACGCCCTCGGCTCCACCTTCGGTGTTGAATCCCTTGTAGCAACTGATGATTCCCACTACGGCACCGAAGACCAGGGATTTTACAAGGCCGTACCAGATATCGGTAACCTCGGTATAGTTGATACTGTTGTTGATGTAAGTGACCGGATTCGTCCCGAGCACTTTCACGCCCACAAAATACCCGCCGGTAACGCCGATGATCATGCCGAGCGCAGTCAGGAAAAACATCATGATGGTGCTCGCGAGAAAACGCGGCACCACGAGATACTTCATGGGGTTCGTCGCCAGCGTCGAGAGCGCATCGATCTGCTCGGTCACCCGCATGGTTCCCAGTTCCGCAGCAATGGAAGCACCTGCCCTCCCGGCAACCATGAGCCCGGTGAGCACCGGCCCGAGTTCCCGCGTCATGGATAGGGACACCACCGTCCCGATCAGTGTTTCGGCACCGAAGCGTTTGAACCCAGTATAACTTTGGTACGCAAGCACCATACCGGTGGAGAGAGCAGTGGTGAGAACCACCGGGATGGAATCAAAGCCAATCTGCTCCATCTGTTTCACCAAGTTCTTGATATAGAACGGGCGGCTCAGTGTCCAGCGGAGCGTCTGCCCGGAAAAAACAATGACGGCGCCGATATCGGAAATTATGCGCGTGGTCCTGCGACCCCATGACTCCAGCCAGCTATAGATAAATCCTTGGGACTCGACTACTGATGCCACAGAGCACCTCGTAAGGAATGGTTCCAATTTTCGCGGCGATTTCTTCTGCTGTAATGAGTTCCCTGCCCTGTCTCCCGATGAGCACAACGTCGTCCCCCTCGGCAACGTCAGGAACTTCGGTAACGTCAACCAGGCACATGTCCATGCAAACACGTCCTACGACCGGAACCCGCCTGCCTCTTACCAGCGCCTCACCCTTGTTTGAAAGTCCCCGGCTGAACCCATCTGCGTACCCAATCGGCAGCGTTGCAATGAGACTCTCGCGCTGAGTGACAAACGACCGTCCGTAGCTGATGGGGATGCCTGCGGCAACCTTTTTGAGAAAGGCTATCCGCGTTACGAGCGACAGAACCGGCAAGAGGTCGGCGTGCGCCGCACCAGCCTCCAGCGGATTATACCCATAGAGCATCAGGCCAGGTCTGACCATCGTGAACAGCGCCCGCTGATAATCGAGCACAGCAGCGCTGTTTGCTGCGTGAATAAGCGGGACCGGTATGCCGCTTTCCGACAGGCTCCGCACGAGAACATCGAAGCGGTCCATCTGCTTCGACGCGAACTCTTTTTCGCGAAGATCGGCATCGGCAAAATGCGTCATCAGACCCTGAACGTCTATGCCGGGAAGCCCGCGGAGGAGCCGGACGAATTCAAGCGCCTGCTCGGGCGCTATGCCGATCCTCCCCATGCCGGTATCGATTTTCACATGCACAGAGACTGTTGTCTTCAGCTGTTGCGCCGCACGGGATAAAGCCCGTGCGGTATCCATGGTGAAGACGACTGACGCCAATCGCAGAGCCGCAAGTGCCTCGGCCTGTTCCGGAAACAGCGAACCCATCACCAGAATCGGCGCGTCGATGCCGGCCCGGCGAAGCTCCATCCCCTCTTCAACGAGAGCAACCCCGAGCATGGCAACGCCAAGCTCCAGGAGGCGTCTGGACACTGCTGCCGCACCGTGCCCATAAGCCTGTGCCTTGACAACGGCGAGGATTTTTCTGCCTGCGGTGCGTCGATCAACTTCATTGAAATTGTGTTCCAGAGCTCCAAGGTTGATCACTGCGGCAGTGGGTCGGTTGGCGGCGGAAAGCACAGTGGCCGGAATCTCTGAATCATCAAGCTTCCGGTCAGTGAATGGTGCTCTCATTATTGATCGCCTCAAAAGAATTTGACGCCGGTAGAATATCTATCTTATCGAACGACTGTGCGCAGTCCAAGCACTCCCAGTGGTGGATGGTCCAGAACTCATAATCGAGTTCAAGACTGTAATCGTCTTCCTGAAAAAGGTTCGTGCCGCCGCAAAAGGGGCACATGATCGGCTCCATCTTCAATCCTCCGACTTTCATCGGCTCGGCAGGGTACTGTCCATATTGGTGAAAAGCTTATTGAGTTTCCGTTCCGGCAGAACCGGGCATTTCACAAAGCGTCTATGCACAGGTACCGACATCATACGGTATCAACGAGGAACGCAGAAAATTCATCGTAATTTCATGCATTTTAAGCTACTTTATCACAGAGATGCTCTTTTTGCAAAATATTTTTTCCTGCAGGCGCTGCAGTGCCGCTTCGGCGACATGGGTATCGCCTGACAACGGGACCGGTTCTCACATCAGCCAAAGAGACGTCCGGGGAAACCGGCGTATCAAAATTACCCGCATTGATCGATTCCGGCTTCTCCGTACATTCAGTTGCAGCCGTAGCAGCATTCGGCTATCAGGTGGTTCATCCCGGCTTTGAGCCGGATGTCACGGGATCAACAGCTCGCGCAGCGCTTTGATGAGACGGTTGTTCTCGCGCCGGGTCCTAATCGCTACGCGGATAAAGCGGCTGTCCAGACCGGGAAACCCCGTACAATCGCGCACCAGCAAGCCGCGATATCCGAGCTTTTGTCTCAGCGTGTGAACATCTGCTGAAACAAGCTTGAATAGGACAAAATTCGCTGAACCGGGGTAGGTTTCCACACCGGGCAGCAGACGCAGAGCCGACAGCATGCGATCTCGCTCTTTTCTGATCAGGCGCCGGGTCTTTTTAATATAGCCCCAATCGTCCAGTGCAGCGATTGCGGCGCGCTCCGCGGGGATGTTGACGGTCCAAGGTTCCTGGAATTTCCGCAACTCTGCGATGGTCACTTCGTCGGATATAGCATAACCAATCCGAAGGCCCGGCATGCCAAAAAATTTCGTAAACGACCGTAGGCAGATGATTCTCGATGTTTGCACCGCTTCCTTGACCATTGATTCGGACTCGAGGAAGTCCATAAAGGCTTCATCTAGAACCAGCGTTGTTCCCTGTTGGTGCGCATAGCTCACAATCTCCAGCATCTCCTGCTTCGGGACCATCTGGCCGGTCGGATTGTTCGGATTACATAGGAAAGCCATATCCACGCCCTTCATGGCAAAGGACATCTCAACGGGATCGACCCGAAATCCATCGCGTTCCCTGAGTGGAAAAGGCACCACCCCGCAGCCGGCATCCTGCGCGGCCGAGGCGTATTCCGAAAAAGTCGGGATCGGTATAAGAACTTTGCGAGGTCTGAAAACGCGCGGTATGAGATGAATAAGCCCATTCGCGCCGTTGTCGCAGGCGACCTGTTCGGGTTTAATACCGTAATATCGCGCAATCGCCCGTCTTAGATCGGTCATCTCCGGGTCGGGATAACGGTCTATAATGGAAAGGGACCATCGTGCCGCCCTCCTCGCCATGGAAGAAGGACCGAGCGCGTTTACATTCGAGCTGAAATCAATAATTTTTTTTATGTCCAGGCCATACTGCTTCGCCGCTTCGTAGATATTTCCGCCATGTGCCCTGCTTGCCCGCGGGAAACGGCTGCCTTCGTTCAGGAAGTTTTCGGTATCGCATTCCGTATTTTGCACGCATTACTCCTCGTATATTCGTTTCCTCTGAACCGGGAACGATGAATCGCTCCTAGAGTTCGGCCACCAAATCCGGGAAACGCTCTTCCATAAATTTTTCAGCCGTTTTCCGAGCGGCCGTTGCCGTCGGCTGCTGCATCACAAGAGATGCGAGCTCAACGGCGTCCTGCATGCGGACCGATCGCACCACCTTCTTGACCAAGGGTATCGAAGCCACGTTCATGCTGAGGTGCCGAAATCCCATGCCAAGAAGAATCGCGGCATAGAGCGGGTCACCCGCCATCTCGCCGCACATGGCAAGGGGGATGTTTGCCGCTTCCGCCGCACTAGCCACGGACCTCAGCAAACGGAGCACTGCCGGGTCCAGCGGCTCGTACATGTAAGCGACATGCTCATTTTGGCGGTCGATGGCAAGTGTGTATTGAATGAGGTCGTTCGTGCCGACGCTGAAAAAATCAACTTCTTTTGCAAGAAGATCAGCAATCAGGGCCGCCGATGGAATCTCGATCATAACTCCGAACGGCACCGATTCGCGAAATGCCTTCCCCTCGGACCGAAGCTCGGCCTTCACCTCGTCGAGCAGCTTTTTCGTCTCATAAATCTCCGTCAGACCCGAGATCATAGGAATGAGCATCTTGATGTTCCCGTGGACCGCCGCCCGGAGGATGCCGCGAAGTTGAACACGGAAGACATCACTCTTTTGGAGACAGAATCTGATAGCACGCAAACCAAGCGCGGGGTTGGTCTCTTTCTCGGAATCGCTGAACGATCCGATTTTATCACCACCCACATCGAGCGTGCGGACTACGACTTCGTGGGGAGCCGCGCGCTCTGCAACATGGCGGTATGCGTTGTAGTGTTCCTCCTCAGTCGGAAAAGACTGACGGTTCAAGAACAGAAACTCCGTCCGATAGAGGCCGATGCCCGTTCCTCCATGTTCGACCGCGGAAGTAGCCTCCTCAGGCAATTCAATGTTGCCTTCCAATTCAACAACATAGCCATCAAGAGTCGTCGCGGGAAGTGTTCTGAGTTTCTCGAGCTCCTGCTCGAAATATTTATACTTTCTCTGCTTCTTGAGGTAGTCGAGGAACGTTTCCTCGTCAGGTTCAATGATCACCACTCCGTGGATGCCGTCAAGAATGACAACATCCCCGGTTTTGGCCGATGCGGTGATGTTCTCGAGACCAACCGCTGCGGGAATACCAAGTGAGCGTGCAAGGATGGCGGTATGGGATGTCCGGCTGCCTGCATCTGTGGCAAATCCGAGAATCTTGTCCTTGCGCATTATAAGGGTATCAGTCGGCGCAAGGTCGTGCGCTATTATGATCGCTTCCTCTTTGATTTCAGCAAGGCTCTCCTGCTTGCGGCCGACGAGGTTGTTCAGAACGCGCTCGCCGACCTGCTCTACATCGTGTTTACGATCGCGAAGGTATTCGTCCTCGATAGTATCGAACTTGTGGGTGATCATGGCAATCGTCGCCTTAAGAGCACCTTCGGCATTCAGGAGCGATTCCTTGATTTGTTTGATCGTCCCGTCGACAAGCATCTTATCCTCTAGTAGCATGATATGGGTTTCCAGGATATAGAGGTGGGATTTGCCGAGGCCCTTGGTCATGCGCTTTTTCAGATCTTCAAGCTGGGACTTCGAGATATCAAGCGCTTTTTTGAACCGGACAACCTCGTCTTTGACGCTGACGTCTTCTATCCGCCGGCCCGCAACAACCACCTTGCGTCGATCCAGAACATAGGCCCTTCCGATTACGATGCCAGGCGATGCGACAATGCCTTTATAGGTCTTTTCGTGCATTATAGTGATCCTGTCAACTCGCTATTCTTCCCCATTCCCTGTTTATCGTCTACCGTCTGTTGCCCATAATATTTAATGTTCTATTCTTTCTCGCCGAATTTTTCCTTAAACAGTTTTTCAAGGCCTGTCACGGCATTTTCTTCATCCTCGCCATGCACTATAACCAGAACGGTGCTCCCTCTTCCCGCAGCAAGCATCATGATTCCCATGATACTCTTGCCGTCGACTTCCATTCCGTCCTTTACCAAGGTGATTTTAGACGAAAAAGCGCTCGCTGTTTTTACGATCTGTGCTGCGGCACGCGCGTGGAGACCCAGTTTGTTCTCGATCAAGAGCTCTTTTTCCTTCATTAAATCACTCCCGCGTACGCCAGGGCCAGACAGAAAACAGCCAACCCGAGCATGAATTTTACCGGAGAACCGCCTCTCCGCATGATTACGACTAAAACCAGCATGATGAAGAAACCGGAGAGGGTCATTGCCACAGGCTGGCTGCTCAAGGGGGGGTGGAACTCCACCCGCCATAGCTGCATCATGCCCAGTATCCCGCCGAGCATAGCGAGCGATATTACCTTGAAACGTCTAGCCATTTTCGTGAAGCGATATCGTGCCATCAGCGCGACGGCGTCTCCGCCGCTGGTATAACCCCAGAAGAGCATGCCCAACCTGAGTCCGATATGCCAGATGTTGAACAGGACGAGGAAGAGAATCGGCGCCCACCACGAGCCGACCATCGCAACGGCAACTGCTGCCACAGAAGCCATCGGCTTGAGCGCACCCCAGAAAAAACTGTCTCCCAGAGCGCCGAGCGGAGCCATCATCGCGGCTTTGAAGCCTGATATGTCAACCGCGGCATTCCCGCCTGTTGCCCGCTCCTGTTCCAGCCGAATTGCCGCTCCAAGAATAAAGGACGCGAAATAAGGCTGGGTATTGAAATATTCCAGATGAAGCTTGACCCTTCTATCGTATTCGGCCGGGTCCGGATAGAGTTTTTTGAGCACCGGTTCGATCGCATAAGCGAATCCCGCGGTCTGCATTCGTTCGAAACTCCACGATGCCTGCAGAAGAAGCGATCTCCCGAATGCAGCAAGGAGATCAGGAATGCCTACCGTGTCACGATCGCCGTTCACTATACCTTGCTCCTATCCACCCCACAACCGCCGTGAGCAACAGCACGACAATGCCGGGTGCGTGTATCAACTGTCCGAAGAGAACGGCGGTCGCGAAACCGGCCAGAACATACTGGTCGAATGACTTCACCGTAAGCTTGCGCACAACCAGCGCCACCCCCACAAGGGGGAGCAACTTGACGAACAGGGACAATGCTCTCGGGAATGCGCCCGGCAAATGCCTGTACAACCCAGTTGCCGCAATCCCCAAGGGGATGAAAATACAATAGAGAACAAACGATTTCAGAAAAAAAAGCGCAAGTCCTGCACACTGTGCGTGAAACAACGCGTGCCCTGTATTCGGACCTGATGTTGAAAGCGCTTTTTCCGAGAACCGTAAATTCCAGGTTCGCACTGCGCCTTCCGCCTTCATGGTCATTGTCACCATCGCCGTTGACAGAAGTATGCTGAAGCCGATAAGCGGGAGTGTCGCGCCGGATGGGGCCCCCAGAACCGCAATGGCCGTCGCCGATACAGTCCCAATCGTCGCGTCAGCGGGGACGAAGGTACCGATCGGCATATCGAGAACCCAGATCAGTTCAAGCGCCGCTCCCACAATAATCCCCGCCCTCGGTTCGCCGAGCATCCACCCCGCAAGGGGGCCGGCGACAATGGGTTGGGAGACCATGAACTGGCCGGCCGCTGTCCGGTCGAGCCCGATGGCCCCGCCGACGAAGGCGATGCCGAGGACCTCCAGAACAATATGCATATCGAACGCCGGCATCGAAATATCCTTTCGGTTCTCAGTACTCGGGACCCCGTCTTCTGAACTTCAAAGTGCTTATTTCTTTATCGCGCAGGCATCTAGAATTTTTCCGAGTGGAATCGGACGCTGCGTCGGCACTGTCTGAATATCGATTTTAACTCCCTTGCCGGAGATTTCTCTGAGCGCTTCCAAATCCCCCTCATTCACCGCAAGTACTTCCATAAGCTTTCGCTTGCCCGGTGTGAAGTGCATTCCGCCGACATTTAAAGAGGGGCAATCCATCCCGGCCTTGATCGCTCTCAGTACGTCGACGGGGTTGGAGAACAGCAATATGACCCGTTCGGTATCCAGCGCCGGGGTCCGCAACCGCCCGCAAATTTCCTCCACCGATCCGATCATCACTTTCAGCCCTTGGGGGACTGCCAACTCCATGATAGAACGCTGAAGCGAGTTCGAAGCGACGGCATCGTCGGCAACGAGGAGGCAGGACGCCTTCAGATAGTTTACCCATCCTTCCACAACCTGTCCATGAATAAGGCGGTCGTCTATCCGGATAAAAACAATCATAGCAGTTTATTTATTCCCTTTCAGCATCTGGCTCGCAATCACGATACTCTTCTGGGCGGCCTCTTGCACAAGCTTGGCAAGCTCCGGAAGAGGTTTTTCGTCACGGTGGTTCGCGAACTTGATCAGCATGGACAGATTGACGCCTGTTACAACTTCAATGGTCTCTCCAAGGAACGCAAGAGCGATGTTGGATGGAGTACCGCCGAACATGTCGGTGAAGAGCATGACGCCCTTTTTCCGGTCCACCTTCTTAATGGCGGCCTGGATCTGATCCCTGAGCGTTTCCGGAGCGCTGTCCTGTTTTACACTGATTGCCGCCACGGCATCTATCTTCCCGACGATCATCTCAGCCGCCTTGATCAGTTCAGTGCCCATATCCTCATGACAAACTACCACCAATCCGATCATTTCCGCATCTCCTTTTGCGTCTGAAGCGTTCTTCGAGTTCATCAAGCACATGGAGTCTATGAAGTTCGAAGAATCAATAGATTCAACAAAGTTGCAGGATCGCAGACGTTCTGTTCTCCGGACTTTATGAACGCCATAAACCCATCAGACTCATTAGATTTCCAATTCTTTTCAGATGCCTATGTCCCGATGTTTGATGTTCACTTCGTAGCCGCTTTGCCTGAGACAATCCGCAACCAGTAGCGCAAACCCGACGGATCGATGCCTCCCGCCGGTGCAACCGAACCCGATTGTAAGGTAGCTCTTTCCCTCACTCCGATAACGCGGGAGAAGATATTCGAGAAAATCTCGCAATTTCGCGAGGAATTCCACGGAATCCGGTCGCTCCATGATATACTCCCTGACGCGTGCATCCTCCCCCGTTAAAGGCCTCAGGAGAGGAACGAAATGCGGGTTTGGCAAAAAACGCAAATCAAAGAGAAGGTCAAGATCATAGGGAACGCCGTACTTATAACCGAACGTAACGAGAGTAATCAACATCGGTCTGCTTGCATCGCCGGCAGAGTATTCGCGTTCTATCGTCTGTCTCAAATCGTGGACCGTGTAGTCCGACGTTTCAATGATCCGGTCGGCTAGTTTCCGGACCTCGGAGAGTTCGACGCGTTCTTCCCTGATCCCCTCGAGGAGAGGAGTTCTTCCGCGCGCAAGCGGATGTGGCCGCCTCGTCTCGCTGAACCTCCGCACAATTGTCTGATCCGACGCATCTAAAAATAAAAGTTCGATAGTGATGCCCCGGCCGCCGGACTTCAACTGTCCGTAGAGAGCGGGAAACCGTTCAGGGAAACCCTTTTCCCTGACATCGATGCCGATTGCCGACCGTGACGCCTGCTCCGAGTGAGAGGCAAAGTCCACAAATGCGGGAAGCAGCATAAGAGGAAGATTGTCGACACAATAAAAACCGATATCCTCAAACGCCTTCAGCGCAGCACTCCGGCCTGAACCCGAAAGTCCGGTCACCACAATCATGTGCGTTTGTTTCATCCCGAAAGCCTCTTAAGAAGCCGCTTATTCAAATCCCTCGCGGTAAATATCCCCCGGTTCTTGAGCATCTGATTTCTGGCTGCCACTTCGATGAGTGTGGCCATGTTCCGCCCCGGTTTTACCGGAAGCTTGAGGTAGGGCAGATTGACGCCGAGCAGGCGATACCGACGCTCACGCAGTCCTACCAAACTGTACTGATGCCCTTTCTTCCACTCTTCCAGCTCCACCACCAGCCCCACACGCGAAGAACTCACGGTAGCGGACTCCCCATACAGAGCCCGCACATCGATGATTCCCAATCCTCGGATCTGCAGCAGGTCCACCCCCATCTCGGTCGGTTTCCCGTTGATTTCCCCGTCGGTCTTCTCGATGATGACCATATCGTCGGCAGTCAGCTTATGGCCCCGCAAAACGAGATCGAGGGCGGCTTCGCTTTTGCCGACGGCACTCTCGCCTATGATCAACGTGCCGAGACCAAAGATCTGAACCAGGACGCCGTGCAGGCTTATATGGGGAGCCAGCCGGTCTGCAAGCAGGCGCGACAATTGCGTCAGCTTTGTGCTCTTCAGGACAGGGATATGGGCGAACTCTGACCTCTCGAGCAGTTCCCGGCAGATCCTCCCGCCCGTGAGCAGCAGGCATGCGGGCTTCAACTTTATCAGGGCACGAACGACGCCGATGCGGTCTTTGGGAGGGAGTGAGCAAAGATAGGCTAACTGGCTTGGACGGATATGCAGTACGCCCGATATGTGCGCGCGCCCCATCGTCAGTGAGCCCAAATCCGGAGAGGTCACCTGCGGAGAGTGTATCCGTCTCCCAAGACCTGAGCGACCCGCAAGAACCTTTGCGACTTCGGCCAGATTTCCGACGGTTACATTCATTTCTGCGGCACTGGTTGAGGATATTTGCTGTCTTCTTCGAATAGGAGTATCCGCATCTCCTGCCGCCCGGGAGCCTGCCTCAGGCTGGTCCGCAGCGCGGAGTTTTTGAGAATCCGGGATATCCGCGCAAGGGTCTTTAAATGGTCCCCGGGTTTGTCATCAGGCGTTACGAGAAGGAAAAAGAGAAAAACAGGTTTTGCATCAAGAGACTGATACTCAACCCCATACATTGACCTGCCGAAGGCAACAATTATTTCCGATAAGCTGCCCAATTTTCCGTGTGGGATGGCAACGCCGTCACCAATGCCGGTGCTGCCAAGAGCCTCCCGTTCCGTCAGTACACGGACAAGATTCTCTTCGTCCTCGATTTTTCCTTTTTCCTTCAGCAGCCGCGCGAACTCTCGAAGTACCCCATTTTTGTCCGTAGCCGCCAGGTTTTCGATGATCAGGTCATTCTGTAAAAGATCCTTAATCGTTGCCATCTCGATGCTTCCGCCCGGTTACCTTGCAGGCTCAATGAGCCCTACGTTGCCGTCTTTTCGCTTATAAATAACATTTACCTGGCCGCTGCCTGCATTGGCAAAAATAAAGAAATCCTTATCCAAAAGTTCCATCTGCATAACTGCTTCCTCGGGCAGCATGGGTTTGAGGTCAAAGCGCTTGGTTTTAATGATTTGCGGTATGCGGTCGCCTGGATGGGATGCCAAAGCCTCCGAAGCCTCGGCCCTGCCGCCATGATGTTTATGATCAACGAGCTTTTCCTTGTACCGCCTGACGCGCCTTTCGATTTTCTCGATCAAAAGATCGATAGCCGAATACATCTCCTCGGTTTCCTCAGACGCCTGGATCAGCACACCATTCGATTTAATAACCGCCTCAGCGATGTGGTGAACTTTTTTTACGACCGAAAGGGTAATAACGACTTCCAGCGCCTTTGGAAGATATTTTTCCAAGCGGTTGAATTTTTCCGTAGCATACTGCTTGAGCGCTTCTGTGACCTCAATGTGCCTTCCGATAACACTTACCTGCATTGGAGCCTCCTTGCTCTCAGATGATCATGATCTGTTGAAAAAACAGTTTTTTTCAGAAGGGGATAGTGCTATCCGCCTCGAGAAGTCGCAGCCCCCCTTCAGTCAACAACCCTGTGCGACCTTCAGGACTTTCGGATTCCGAATTCGGTTCCAACCCTGCGGCACCGAAGCTTACGGGACGACGGCCGCTGTGCAGTTCCGCCCGAGCCTCATCCGATCCTTTTTCTCACACTGGTCGGTGGAATCCTTAACTCTTCACGATACTTGGCCACGGTCCTGCGCGCTATATCGACACCTCGGGCTTTCAATGCATCGACGATCTGCTGGTCTTTCAAGGGCGATGAGGGGTCTTCCTCCCGAATCATTTTTTGAATGGTATCCTTGACAGTAAGCGAAGACACTTCGGCTCCCGTACCGGCTGCAAATCCCGTCGTGAAAAAGTACTTCATCGAGAAAATACCCTGGGGGGTGTGCATGTACTTGTTCGTGGTGACGCGGCTGATCGTCGATTCGTGCATGCTAATATCCTCCGCAACGTCCTTGAGAACCATCGGTTTCAGCTGCGAGATGCCGTTATCCAGAAAGTCCCGCTGAAATTTCACAATGCTCTCGGCGACCCGGTAAATCGTTTTGTTCCTCTGCTCCATTCCTTTGATAAGCCATTGTGCCGAGCGGAGACGCTCCTCCACGTATTCTTTGGTTACCTTGTCAATATTTTCCTTGGCGTGCAGCAGTTTCCGGTAGTAGGAGTTGATCCGCACCCTCGGAAGTCCTTCCTCATTGAGTTGCACTGCATATCTGTCTTCGATCTTGATTACATAAACATCGGGCACCACGTAGTTCGTATCGGCTGCAAGGAATGGTCGACCCGGTTTCGGTTCTAGCTCGTGGATGATGATCTGCGACGCCTCCATTACTTCCTGCGGGGTAACGTTCAAGGTTTTTGCGATGTTTGCATATTTTCTCTTTTCCAGATCGGGAAGATGCGCTGCAATGATCTTTTCAACGAGCGTTCCTTGCAGATCCAGTTGCCTTGCCTGAATCAGCAGGCACTCCCGAAGATCGCGCGCCCCCACGCCGGCGGGGTCGAACCCGCGGATAAGGTCATGCGCCTGTTCCATGATCGCATAAGGAATATCTGACTGCTGCGAGAGTTCTTCAAGCGTAGCGCGGAGATACCCATCATCGTCCAGGTTCCCGATGATCCACTCTCCCGCCTTCACAATGCCGGCGTCCGATGTCGACAAGTGAAGCTGCCACTGCAGATGGTCGTTCAGCGACGGGAGTCTCGTCAGCGTCTGATCGTAGGACGGGAGTTCTTTATCATCGGCTTCGGCAATCCCATAGTCCCGGCCGTCCCCAAGTTCGTTCATATATTCATCCCATTGGGGGCCGAGTTCAAGATCGCTCTTGAGTTCTTCCGCCCGCTCCTGCTCGGGCGGGGTCTCAGCAGCGGATTCCGCTGTCTGCGTCGTTTCGGGGGCCGAGGCCTCGTCACTTTCCGGCGAATCTTCAGCAGTTTCCGAAGTTACTTCCTCAAGAACGGGGTTTTCGATAAGCTCCTGAGAAACCGATTGAACCAGTTCAAGCCGCGATAACTGGAGCAATTTGATCGCCTGCTGCAGCTGCGGCGTCATAATAAGTTTCTGGGAAAGTTTTAGTTCAAGCCGGGCTTCCATAATTAATTAAACCGTCTTTGCGTGTCAGTTATCAGGGACGGGAAGAAAGGCATTGTGCCTCTTTGCAGTCTCACGGCCTCCGTCACCTGGTTTCTGACTTTGCCTCTCTTTTTATTATAACCGAAACGTTTCACCCAAATAGAATTGCCGTACCCGGGGGCTTGCCGTGATTTCCTCCGCGGTTCCTGCTTCGATGATCTTCCCGTCGCTGATGATATACGCGCGGTCGGTGATTGCGAGGGTCTCGCGAACATTGTGGTCGGTGATTAAAATACCGATCCCCTTTCCTTTGAGAAAAGAGATGATCCCCTGTATATCTTGTACGGCCAGGGGATCGATACCCGCGAACGGCTCATCGAGAAGGATGAATTTCGGCGACAGCGTAAGCGCCCGGGCGATCTCGACCCGCCGGCGCTCTCCTCCTGAGAGTGTATACGCCATGCTGTCAGCCAAATGCGCTATCCCCAGTTCCTCAAGCAATTCATCTCGGCGCTCTCTTCTCTCTGCCGACGAGAGGCTCATGGTCTCAAGAATAGCCATGAGATTCTGGGCGACGGTCAGCTTTCTGAAGACCGACGGCTCCTGCGGCAGATAGCCGATACCGTTTTTCGCGCGCAGATACATTGGCATTTTCGTGATATCCGCGCCTTCGAGAAGGACCCTGCCCTGGTCTGGTCTTACGAGTCCGACAACCATGTAAAATGTCGTGGTTTTGCCTGCGCCGTTCGGCCCGAGAAGTCCGACGACCTCCCCCTGCCTTACCTGTAAACTGACTCCGCGAACAATTTTTCTGCCACGGTAGCTCTTTTCCAGCCGTTTCGCTTCAAGCGCCTGCATGCGATCCTTTTCGGTTACTTCTGCTTTGTCCCATCTTCCGGTCTTCCTATTTTTTTATCCGTCTTGTCCTGATAGAACAAGACCGTGCCGCCCTCCACAATACTGTGGTCGTTTCGCATGAACAGGGTAATTTTTTTACCGCCGAGTTCATTGTCGTTCTCGATGATCCGCGCGTCACCGGTCAGGACAATTTTCTCTTCGCGACTGTAATAGACTGCCTTGTCCGCGAGCGCAGTCCTCCCATCCTTCCGAACGATGACGTTGCCCTGCGCCTCTATTTCTTTCATATCCTTTGTACCGGCATCATAGTACACGATCATAGAGTCGGACTGCAGCGTCATATTTTCTTTTTTGAGCGTCACATTCCCGGTAAACGTCACCTTTTCCCCGAGTTGCTCCGCTTCCATGCGGTTGGAAGTTATAACCATAGGCTCCTGTGTGGCTTTCTTCGGCGACGCAGCGGCCGTAAGAACGACAGCGACCAGCATAAGCAGGCTATTCCTGAAGTACGGCCTTGACATTGTCCTTCACCTTGACGGTATGCAAATCGACATTCGCTGTGATGCCAACTCCCTCGAGATAGATCTTGATTCCCAGCAATTTAAATGGGTCGGGGGTCCAGACGAGCCGTTCCCCGGCTTTCCAGAAAAGCGAACTGGTGGTCAGCAGATAATCATCGGTCGTGGCAATCCTGACATCCTGCGATACACGACGGATGGATGCATTTCCGCTCGTTGTGTCCATGGTGCCATTATCCCCGAACAGCGTTGCCTCTTTGCCATTGGGATTCTTGAAGTCGATCTCCACATCATTAAGCTGAGCTTCCTTGTTTTCAAAAAGTTCAGCATTCCTTGCGTTCATGCTCCAGGAAATGACCCCGCTTTCCGATTGCGCAAATCTGAATCCCTCCATACTCATCAGCAAACGAACACCGGGCTTCGGTGGCAACAAAGACGGGATAGTGATTTCCTTCGTTTCCCGGATGAGTTGATAACCACTATAAACACTCACTCCGAAAATCAGAAATATCAGAAGGAGTTTGACAAGCGTTCTGTTCACCTTCATAGTCATAAGAGCATATGGCGGCCGAAGCAGGCCGCCATATGCATAATTTATACCATATGTTCAGGTTTCTGTAAAGGTAAAAAAATACCAGAAGAAAATGAGGGTCGACGTATTAACCGCCGGTGTGTAGCCGCGCCTTCAGGTTGGCTATTTCCTGTTCTTTTTTAAGGAGAAGTTGCTCGAGACGAGCCTGATCGGAGACATCTCGAACAACAGCCTGAATGAATCGCTTCCCCATAAGCGAAAGACCCACGCCACTCACCTCAACAGGCACGACACTGCCGTCAGCACGGCTGAGTTCCCCTTGTCTCACTGTATGATGCCCCTTGGTAACATCCAAGAGAATTTCTCGCGGATTTTCAGGGCCGACAAAAAATTCAAAGAGATTTTTGTGTACGAGGTCGTACTTCGCATATTTCGTCAGTTTCTCGGCCTGTTCATTTGCAAAGAGAATATCTCCATTACCAGCAAGTAGGAAGATCGACTCGCAGGCATTCTCAACCAGCGTCCGGTAACGCTCCTCCGATGCGCGGAGTTCCTCGGTTTTTTCGGCGACCCACTGTTCGAGTTCGATATTCATCTTTCGCATTTCCGACTGCATCTGTTCGTTCTGAATTGTCGTTGCAAGTATCCCCGACAGTGTCGTGAAGAAATTAATCTCCTCGTCGGAAAATGTTTTCGCCCTCCCGTAATACACCTCCATGACTCCGACAAGGGCGCCGTTCGAATATACATAGAGAGGAACACAATAGACGGACACATACCCGGTGAGCGAAAAACCAGCGATTTCGCGGAACCGTGAATCAGCGCGATAATCTTTTAACATGAGCGGTTCGAGACGTCGTCCAACCCATCCCTCGATACCTTCGCCGAGAGGGATGCGAACCTTTCCTATTGCGCCTTCCTGAATGCCGTTCGAGGCAGAAATCACGAGATCGTCTTTTTTCCGGTCGTAGAGTAAGATGAAGCAGGCATCGGCTTCCATGACCCTCGCCGTGATATCGGCGACATCCGTCAACCGGTCTGAGAATAATCTCGGAGAATTTGCCGCGAAGTTTACATCATACACGCCGAGAAACTTTATAAACAAGTCATCCTTGATATCCAGGAGTTCTTCCTGCTTTAAATGGAGTTCCAGGTTTGTGTCCTCCAGGCTGCGATAGGAAGGGAGAATTGTCTTTTTGTACAGTACATAAGCGAAGAACGGACCGAGCGGCAGAAGAACAAAGGAGAGGATAAAATGCATCCGTTCGCCCCTGGCAATGAAAAACCCAGCTGCGACACCTATGCATATCATGGCGGCGAGCAAGAGTGCAACAAGAAAAATTAAAATTCCTTTTCGTTGTTCGAGACCGCCCTGCGGCATGTTTCCTCCTTATCCGGGCCGGGTTCAGCGAACCGGCAATTCAGTTGCGCACGAGCCGGACCAAGTCATTCACGGCCTCGTCTATATGGATGGGAATATCGACGGCAATACCGCGCTCTCTCAATTTAAGAAAAAGCTCCGTGAGTAATGGCGGATCAATATTCGAAGCCTTCAATGCGTCGGTCTGCATGAATATGTCCGAAGGAGTGCCGGCCGTAATGACCCCATGCCCCCGAACAAGAACGTAAACACGGTCGGCGAATGCCGCAACGAGGTTCAGGTCATGGGTGGACATAATGATGGTCATGCCGGCCCGGTTATAAGCATTGAGAAGGGTAACGAGTTCGGCCCGAGAGCGGTTATCAAGGCCCTCGAACGGCTCATCCAGAATCAGCAGGTCCGGCCGCATAACGAGGGCTCCGGCAAGGGCCACTTTGCGTTTCTCTCCTCCGGAAAGATAATGACAAATTTTGTCGCGAAGATGCTGAACCCCGAGTTCCGCAAGGACCTGCTCGACCATTCTGTCCGTCTTTTCTTTCCCATAGCCGTAATTTCGCGGTGAAAACGATATATCTTCTCGAACAGTCGGAGAAAGGAGCTGGTCATCGACATTCTGAAGAAGAACGCCGATGCGTTCGCGGATGGCATTATACGCTTCGGCTGGATTGACGCCGAATACGGAAACGCTGCCTTCATTAGGGGAGAGCAGACCTAAAATATGATAGAGAAGCGTCGTCTTTCCTGATCCATTTCCGCCAAGCACAACCACTCGTTCACCCCTGGCTACTACGAAATCGAGACCGCACATCTGGATCTCAGTCGTATCGGGATAAACATGTTTCAGACAGCTCACCCTCACAATCTGTTCATCCCTATAATTCGATTTGATTTCTTTCTTATCCATATTTGCGAGCAAGCGTTCACAGGCGCAGTTCAACAAATCGTCGTCCCGGTTACCAGATGATCACAAGCAACAGCACAGCACACCCGGCGCCGAGCGGAAGCCAATCCGCTCGCTCAAGGCGGATCTGGCTCCTTTCCGCCATCCTTCCGTTGTATCCACGGACGACCATGACGGCGTATATGCGCGAGGCGCGCTCCACCGCCCTCACGAGCAGCATCGCGATTCCCTTTGATATATTGGCGGAGTTTTTATACAGGCTACCCGGCGAAAAACCGCCCCGAAGCCGGATCGCCGCACCGAAATTATCCATCATGTCCAGGAGAATGAAGAGCGTACGATAAGTCATAAAAAGACCCGCCGTAATCATTTCGGGGAGCACCATGCTGACTAGGGCGAATATTTTGGGGTACGGAGTGCTGACGATCAGCATAAGCATTGCACAGGACGGTGTGATAGCCTTCATCACAAAAAGCGCGCGGATCCAAACACCTCCCCGGATACTGAAGCTGTACAGCAGTGCAAACACGGCGGCGTACCAGGAAAGGACCACCACTCTTGACCAGGGAAGGCCTGCCACCACCGCAACGGCGATCAGCACCAGATATCCGGTCATCAGAGCATAAGGGTTTTTTGAAACCACCGCGGCGGATACTACCAGCAACACGAAAACAACCTTGGCGACGGGCGAGGCCCGGTGAAGCATGCCGGTGCCGCTGGCCGCCCAGTGATCAATCCTCGCAACATCAATCACCTCGAAGCCCTCCTAGCTGATGGGCATTCTCCCGGTGAAGCACATGTCCGAGCAGATCGGGTTTTACCCTAGCTATGAAGGATACCACTGCGCCGGTAATGGCGGCTTCTATGATCCAGCCGACCGATCCAAGGGCAAGCACCACTGTCGCAAACCGCGAGACCGATAGCTGCTCTTCATGCACAACGTTCTGCTCCGGTCCACGTCCCTCATGCTCATGACTGAAAAGGTCCGGTTGAAGGTGAGATGCCGCCACAATCCCGATGAGGGCTATCGTCGTAATGAACAGCGTCAGCACCGTGGCAACAGCGGTCCTCCAGAAAACCGACAGTCTTTTCGGGAACACGAAGAACAGGGTATGACCCAGGATCGCCTCCGCGCCGAGAAGCAGCGTATTGAGCCCTATCACCGTCACACCGCCGTGCCCCATGAGCGCCAGAACGAGGTTCGTAATAAACGCAGCGAGAAAACCCAGCGCTGGCCCCAGGAGTATGCCGGCAACAACGGACAAATTGATATGATAAGCGATGGGAAGGATCTCCAGGCTCATGACAACCAGCATGGCTGCGCTGACTGCCCCGAGCAGTGGTATCCCCCTTTTCAGGTCTCTGCTCCTGAGCTGGATCAGGCTGATTGCCATGATGATAAACATGACCAAGAAGCCAAGTATCCAGATCCTGACGGGAAGGACTCCGTCCGGTATATGCATATGCGTCATTCTGCATTGCTCCTGGCGTTCCTGCCATGCATCTCATCGCCTCGTGCCGCGGCTATCACCCTTGCTCTCCCGCTTGATGAAAACAAAGGTTCCATCACTGCCGACAAATATGTTCACCAGCCAGCTGATAAGACTGATCAGCAGCGCGCCGAGAAATGCCGCCCGAAATGACTCGATCGTGAATCCGGGCACAACATCCGACACAAGCTTGAGCATGGCAGCATTAATCACCAGGGTAAACAATCCGAGGGTAAGAAGATTAATCGGAAGCGTAAGAATGAGGACCACCGGCCTTATGACGGCGTTCACGACGCCGAAAATTCCGGCGGCGATAATTCCCATCTCGATGCTCTGAATCCTGATGCCTGGAATTATTGATCCGGCGATTACTATGGCCAGCAGATTGATGGACCACCGTAGGAAAAAACCGAACATGAAGCCTCCCGAATGCAAAAATAGTATCATACTTCCCGATACATTGCAACCTTTGTGTATCAGGCTGAAAACGTTTGCATGCATAAATTCACTCTTGCCCTTGAAGGGGCTGTCGATCACGGTAGCCTACGGGAGGAGCGCGTTCCGGCCAAGAAACCCGTTGACTTTACGCTGCTTCTATGCTAAAAAAATCACGCATTGACTTCATTCCTACTAAGAAAGGGTTCAAGAAAAAAATGGGAATAGCAAAACGGGTACAGGCCATCAAACCTTCCCCGACCTTGGCGACCGCAGCAAAAGCAAAAGCCATGAAGGCCCATGGGATCGATGTGGTGGATTTCGGTGTCGGCGAACCAGATTTTGACACACCGGACAATGTAAAACAGGCTGGCATAAAGGCGATCCAAACTGGGTTTACCAAATATACTCCGGCGGGTGGTACGGACGAGTTAAAAGAAGCTGTCATAGAGAAACTCCGGAAAGACAACGGACTCCACTATGACAAAGCGCAAGTCCTGATCTCCTGCGGCGCAAAGCATAGTCTCTACAATATCGCCCAAGCCTTGTTCGATCCGGGTGACGAGGTTATCATACCCTCGCCCTACTGGGTTTCCTATCCGGACCAGGTTCTGCTGAACGACGCGGTTCCCGTTATCGTGGCGACAACCGAAGAAGAGGGCTTCAAACTATCGGCGAAGAAGCTTGAAAAAGCCATCACCAGAAAGACAAAAGCGTTGGTTTTAAACAGTCCTTCGAATCCCACCGGCCTTGCCTACGACAAAAAAACGCTGGAAGACATTGCCGCGTTGGCGGTCACACGCAATATTTACGTCATCTCCGACGAGATCTATGAGAAGCTGATCTATGACGGATTCACACACACGAGCATCGCGTCGCTCAGTCCGGCGATAAAAAACCTTACCATTGTCGTGAACGGAGTATCCAAGTCGCATGCGATGACCGGGTGGCGCATCGGCTATGCAGCAGGTCCGAGGGATGTGGTTACCGCCATGACCAACATCCAGAGCCAGAGCACATCCAACCCTGCATCTATATCGCAGAAAGCGGCGGTGGAGGCTCTTCGCGGCCCTCAGAACTTTATCGGGACCATGAATGCCGAGTTTGACAAAAGAAGAAGATACATGGTGGACCGGCTGAACAAGATGCCGGGAGTTTCCTGTCTGATGCCGGTAGGCGCATTTTACGCCTTCCCGCGTGTCTCGTCTTTCTACGGGAAAAGTGTGAAAGGAAAAACTATAAAGAACTCGGCTGACTTGGCAACCTACCTCCTGGAAGACGCACAGGTTGCGCTTGTGTCAGGGGACGCTTTCGGCGCTGATGCATACATCCGTCTTTCCTATGCGACATCCATGGAAAGCATTCAAAAAGGGATCGACCGAATCGAAAAAGCATTGAATGTCTTGAAGTAGCTCCGGTAATGCTATGCCATGCGGCAGTCATTTCCTAATCTCGAAGAGGGGTTGAACATGAAAATCGTCACTTACGTTCTCATCGCGTTGCTTGTCGTTACACTCGGTGCCGCTGCCTTTTTCTATTTCAATGTTTTCACACCCATGGCGGCGGATTATACACGAATGAAAGGGGGGCTTCCGGAGCTTGAGAAGGCGAAAATCGAGCTGAAACAGTACCGGGACAGAGAGAACAAGGAAACCGTGTGGATGAGCCCGGCCGTGGATATCCTGAGCATGGGTCTGAGCGAAGAAATCAAGGCAGGTAAGGCTGAAGTACTCACTGCCGGAAACCGCATCATTGTGAACATAGCGGAGGATGCGCTCTATCTGCCAGGATCCTATACCTTCGGAAAGGATAGCCCCCGGCTCCGGCTGATACTGATATCCCTGCTTCGGAAAAACGAGCTGAAGGGCAAGGAGATTTATATCGGAAACACGGCCGAAGATGTCCCGGCCCATGGCAGAGGCAGAAAGAAAATCCCAGCCAAAGATGCTCGCACGCTTGCCTTCGACCGATCAGCATCCCTGATCAAGGATCTTGAGAAGAATGGTGTGAGCCAGGATGCCCTCATTGGAGCAGCCTATTCATCGAAACAGCCGGAGGTTGGTTTCAAATTGAAATCCCGTAAAACGGTCATTATCATCGAGAATCCGCCTATGGTGCCAATGGTTGCCAGACAGTCACAGTCGGTCCAGCAGCCACAGCCCAGAGCGATCCCCATTCAGCCTGCGCGGCCGAAAGCACAGTGAGCGGGACAGGAAAACGACCGGTATCCGGACCGGATGAGAGCGCAGTCGTGATTATGTCCGGGATATGACTGGCCGTTAAACGCTTAATAGAAAAAATCGTCAAACTCGAGGATGAGTTGAAACAGCCCGCAACCATGAAAAGCGCTCGGAGATCTTGAAAGAAAGCTGAACGAAATATGCGCTTACTTTCACATATCACGAACAATCGGATTACTGCTCGACTTGCAGGACATGCCCCTGCAGGTCATTGCCATCGTCAACAACTCCCCCTCCTCGTAACGGATCTCGGTTTACCTGCTTGATAAGAAAAGGGACCACCTCGGACTCGATTTCTACAGAGGCATCGATTTGGCGTACAAAGTCATTTCGCCGTCCGGTTGAAAACCCCGGTGCAGATAATTGTTAACGGCAAACACGTCTCCTGCACGACCTCGACCTCTTTCATGAAACATTCAATGGCGTCATCCACCATCCGAGCCAAGATACGTGCGACGGCTCCTGCACCAGCGTTGCTCTCTAAAAATGCACAATACTACCCTTGCGTTATCGGGATAAACAACTCCCTTGAAGTAAGTGTTGAGTGTCGACGACATGGATTTCATGGCCATCCGTTGCCATCCGCTAGCAGCTGACATGGAGAAACCCCTTCTTTCAGAAAATCCAGCGGAAATCCGCGGAACGATCTTACCGGGCTCTATCAACCGCTTTAAACAGTTCGATGATAACACGGACAGTCGACCAGCGATGCGACGCTTGGGGATCTGGCGCAGATCATCGCCTTCCTGTCAGGGTCAACGCAATGGATGAATGCTGTCGTTATGACGGTGAGGAATTCGTGGTAATCATGCCGGAGTTGGAGCGGGAACACGCGACCATGGTGGGGGAATAGTTCGGGACAACAGTGGAGAAAGCCCCTTTTCGCGTCAAAGAGGGTAAAAAATGCTCTGTCGGGGAACGATCAGCGTCGTCGTTGGCCGGTACTATGGTTGTATGGTTGTTGATGCTTTTGGTCTTGAGGAACTCGTTCGGAGAGTTGATGACGCTCTTTCCCGATCGAATCGGAACGGCAGAAATCGAGGCACCTGTTTTACGTATCGAAACTCAAAGCTCGAAGTCAGGACGGTCTGGCTAAACAACGCTCGTGAAGAGACCTGTTGATACGGAATATTAATTTTCTTTTTCAGAAATTCCTGACAATGCGCCTCCCGATGTACAGCTCCATCCCCCATCGATTTTTCATTTACGTGGTTAGTGCTTCATGGCAGTCTGCAGATAGCCTATGAGTTTTGCAGCGCGTTGACGGCCGGCGGGGTCCGGTTCCATGGAAGCGTACTTGTTCGCATATTGCAACGCCAAATCATATTTTTTTGCCTGCGACATGGCAAGGGCCACATTCCAGTACCGATCAGGGACATCGGGCTCGCTTTCAAGCGCCTTCAGAAAATACTCGATTGCCTTGTTGAAATCCTGCTTTGTCATGTACACCTGAGCCATTGTATTAAGGGCCTGCGGCATGCGGGGATCCATGGCAAGCGCCGTCCGAGCCTGCGCGGCGGCTTCATCGAATTTTCCGGTCTGCATGAGTACAATCGACAGATTATTTGAAAGGCTGGGATCATTCGGTGCATACCGCAGCCCGGTCTGCCAGGCACTAATCGCATCATCATACCGTCCCGTGCGGAAATAGACCACGCCGATCTCGCGGTACAGGTCCCGCATCGGCACACTGCCATCGTCCCTGAGCGCCATGACCGTTTGAAACTGCTTCAGGGCTTCCTGATAGAGTTCCTTTGCTTCATTCGGGTTCTTCGCCTCCGCTCCAGCGGTGGACAGCGCCTGTCCATAGTTCTCATGCGCCCTCCGCTTGTCCGGCGATCGTTTCGTAATATCGCGCCACAGGGTAACATGGGTCCGGTAGATGCTGTTTCTCATATACGCTGCAATGGTCAAAGCTCCGACAATCAGGAGCGACAGGGTCAGGATCACAACTAAGGAACTGTCGCTTTTTTTTACCGTTGTTTTCGTTGCCGGTACGAAAGTAGCCGGTATTGGTTTGGCCAGCTGCCTTGATTTATTTTTCGTCCGTGCCATGCTTGCTCCTTGCTATACTTCGATGCCGGTGGTCACGAGTCCCACAAACAGCATAATTAAGTCTGCGTGCCATATTATCCGCGTGCATTGTACGAGTCAAGGAAAATGATCTCGATCCGGGAGAAACCAGCGACATGCGTCACGGCAATTGAAGGAGATCCGTTCCCGGGTAGTAGTGCGAAAGAATTGTTCGGTAGTCCAACCCCCGCTCCGCCATTTCCTCGGCTCCCCACTGGCACAGACCGACGCCGTGACCCGATCCCCTTCCTGAAAACACCGCGTCACCCCCCTCTATTCCCAATTCGAAAAAAACACTAGGGATCGTCGAATTTCCGATTGCGGCCCTCAGGGATTCCGCGGGAACAAGCAGCGTCCCCTGGGAGGACCGGATGGACACCGCTTTGACCCGGCCCGCAGGAGTGATTCCCTGTATGCTCATGCCCGCTATGTCGTTGACGCGAAATCCCTGACGCCGAAGTGCATTGACAATCTTCGCAAGACCGATTCTTTTTTCCCAGATGCCATACTGAGATATCCGCTGACATTCGCAGTCGACGCCCTTGAGATAAGGGGCATCGATACCCCAGAGCTCTTCGGCATTTTCCGTCTGTCCACCGCAGCTGGAATGGTAAAAAGCGGGAATGACTTCACCCCGATAAACAAGGACAAGGCCCCTCGTATCCGTTACCGCCTGAGCCTCTCGCGGACGCTCCCTCTTGCTACCCTCGTAGACCTGATTGTTTACGCTAGCAACTATATGATAAGGCCGACGGCCAGCCGTTCTTTTCTGATACAAGGCGTAGGTCCTCGCTGCGATAGCTTGTGCTTTCAGTGCTTCGTACTCCCAGCCGACGGGCACCTCGGAGGCCAGAACTCCCCGAAGATAATCTTCAATGTCCAGTTCGTTGATAACAAGCAACAGCCCGTTTCCTTTCTTTCGTAATTCCACCCAGCCTCGGTAACTTTTCCCATTGACCTGGATGAATTCACCCGATGCCCTGAGACGCACCGGTCTGCTGCCGGCAGATGATGCATCAAATCTGAGTTTTTTTGTATCATGATCAATAGTTCTGCCCGCGCTGATAAATCCCGTCCTCGATGAGATAACGACGGTTTTCTGGTTATCCCCGAGGGCAACGCGAATATTCTCCGAACCGAGTGCCGAAGCCGAAAAACACAAACAACCAAACATGGAAAGGATTATTTTCAACAGCATAGCAATCGGTGACCCAAACACCCGGAATCACCCCTGGTCCGCTCCCTTTCTATACCGGTCACATTCGCTGTAAATACAGCCGCAGTATTGTTGGCGGTACAGACCCATAGCTTTGGATTCAACAATTCCTTCCCGCCAGCCCCTGCGAAAGTCCTCATAATAAAATTCCACGCCGTGCTCGGAACTCATTTCTCTCGCTACCCCCGCGATCAGATCATGCTTCTGGTACTTACTATACAGAAGAGAGGTCGTGAAAATTCTGAATCCTTTGTCCCGGGCGGCCGCGCCTGCTGCATCCAGTCTCATCCGGTAGCATTGCTCACACCGGAGAGCCCCTTTGCCTGCGACACGGATCAGGAATGGATCAAGGTCATATCCATCCCGGTACATTACGTCCAGTCCGACCCGTGCGGCAAACTCTTTAACGGTATCGAGCCTTCTGCGATACTCCTGATAAGGATGGATGTTGGGATTGTAAAAATAGCCCGATGGCTCAATTCCCTCTTCTTTCAGCCGAAAGAAGGGATAGAGCGCGCAGGGGGCACAGCAGATGTGGAGCAGGATGTTCATGAATATGCCTCTGAAGGGGGTGCTCCTAGTACGATGAACTTCGGAATTTCTGAAAACCCATACAGGACAGGAGTCGTACAGCGCTTTATTGTGCGTATTTTACAACAATTTCTCCTGCGTCGATACTGGCCTTTTTCTGCCGAAATGCTCATAGGCAAGACGCGTTGCCTGCCTGCCTCGAGGAGTCCGGTCGAGGAAGCCTTCCTGAATCAGGAATGGTTCATACACCTCTTCGATGGTGTCCTTTTCCTCGTTGAGCGCCGCGGCGAGCGTTTCTAGCCCTACCGGCCCGCCTTCGAACTTGTCCATAATGGCGAGCAGGAGCTTCCTGTCCATGTGGTCAAAACCCTTCTCATCGACCTCTAATCGTTCCATGGAGCTTGCGACTACCTCGGTGGTAACGGTCCCGTCGCCCTGGATTTGGGCAAAATCCCTGACTCTCCGGAGAAGCCGATTGGCAATCCGCGGGGTGCCCCGAGAACGCCGCGCGATTTCCGAGGCGGCGATGGAATCAATCGTTGTCTGAAGCAGCCCTGCTGAACGCTGGACGATTTTCCTGAGTTCGTCGGTGTTATAAAAGCCAAGCCGGTCAATGATGCCGAATCGGTCCCGGAGCGGCGACGTGAGCAAACCCGTACGCGTTGTGGCGCCAACAAGAGTAAATGGCGGGAGCTCGAGTTTTATAGAACGGGCGCCCGGTCCCTGTCCGATTATGATGTCGAGCTGAAAATCCTCCATGGCGGGGTAGAGAATTTCTTCGACGACCCGATTCAACCGGTGAATTTCGTCGATGAACAAAACATCGCGCTCCTGGAGATTCGTCAGGATGGCGGCAAGATCTCCGGCACGTTCGAGTACGGGACCGGATGTGGTTTTTATATTGACGCCCAACTCGTGTGCGATGATGTTCGCCAACGTCGTCTTTCCCAGTCCTGGCGGTCCGCAGAAAAGCACATGGTCCAGCGCCTCTCCCCTCGCCTTCGCCGCTTCGATATATACATGAAGATTGTCCTTAATTCGCTCCTGGCCGACAAATTCATCAAAGTGAAGTGGCCTTAGACTCCTGTCGAATTGGACATCGTCATCGTTTTTTTCCGGTTCTATGAGTCTCTCCTGCAATTTCATCCTCGAAAATGTTTATGAGACATCACAGCAGTCACCCAACCTCAAAGAGGGTTTTCAGTACCTCATCAAAACAGCAAGCGCTTCCCTGATCATAGCCTCGATCGTAAGGCCGGGGTGGACATGAATAACTTTCTTCAGCGCTTCTTCAGCCTGCTGTTTTTTATATCCCAGGTTCACGAGTGCCCACAGAGCGTCTTCTCTATGGTCTGTCGCCGCAGCCCTGCGTTCCGATGGCGTGGCAGCCATGGGCAGCAGTTTAGTCTTGTCCTTTAGTTCAAGCACCAATCGCGCGGCGGTCTTTTTCCCGATACCGGGGATGGTGCAGAGTTTTGCATCATCGGAAGTTTGTATAGCTGCAGCGATATCCGCGACGGACAGGCTGGACAGCACACCAAGGGCGAGCCGGGGACCTATTCCTGAAACCCCCATCAGCAGCAGGAATAAGCCCTTTTCCTGTTCCCCCAGGAAACCGTACAGTGAAAGGGCATCTTCGCGAACGTGCGTGTGGATGTGAAGTGTGACTTCCTCGCCGATTTCGGGAAGCTTGTAATAGGTTGATAAGGGAGTCTGCACCTGATACCCCACACCGGATACATCGATGATGAGGTGATCAACGGCTTTACGCTTAAGTCTGCCTGTAAGTAAGGCGATCATCTTATCCTGCCTGCGTCCTGCGAACGACCGACCCTTTCGTCGTGCCCAATCCTCTTCCCTGCTGGCGCAGGTACGACGGTGACTTGAGAATTTCCCGAAGCCGCGATGAGTGGATATGACAGATCGCCGCGGCGAGGGCATCGGCAGCATCGGCGGGATGGGGAACTTTCTGGAGGTCCAACAGGGTTTTAACCATTAATTGCACCTGTTTTTTTTCCGCCTTTCCATGCCCCACGACCGCCTGCTTCACTTCCAGCGGAGCATATTCAAATACGGGAAGCCCTGCGTTCATTGCTGCTAGAATTGCAACTCCCCTGGCATGGCCGAGCTTGAGAGCCGACTTGATGTTCTTCGACACAAAGAGATCCTCGACGACGACTACATGCGGCCGGTACTTTTCAATAATCTTCTCGAGCTCCTCATAAATCTTCTTGAGCCGTTTTGGAAACGGCTGCTTGGCAGAGGGACTAATACCGCCCGATGCTACATGAAAAAGCTTGTGGTTTTCTTCGGCCACGATCCCGTACCCGCTTGTCAGCGTCCCCGGGTCAATCCCCAGCACCCTCATAGATCCTCCCTCACCCAAACCAGATGTGCAATAGACTCATGATCTGCTGATTTTACGGATTATTCTCATCAAGAACGTCAGAAGCCGAACTGCTACTCACTCGGCGTTCATGATTTCTTCGGGGATATCAAAGTTGGCATACACATTCTGCACGTCGTCGCTGTCTTCCAGCGTTTCCATGAGACGGAGCATCTGTTGCGCTTCCTTTCCGTCAAGCTTCACGTATGTTTGCGGGATCATCGTGATTTCAGCGACATCGAGAGGCACCCCTGCGTCCTCGAGTGCCTTCTTCACCTTCTCAAAATCATGCGGCGCTGTCGTAATCGCGAAATTATCGTCCTCGGTCTGCATATCCTCGGCACCCGCGTCAAGCGCCAGAGACATCAGTTTGTCCTCATCAGCCTTGGCGCTGCTCACGACAATATACCCTTTTTTGTGAAACATCCAGGACACGCAGCCTGCCTCCCCCATGTTGCCGCCAGCTTTGCTGAAAATATTGCGAATCTCCGATACAGTTCTGTTCCGGTTGTCGGTCATAACTTCGACGATTACCGCCACCCCTCCCGGCCCGTACCCCTCGTAAATAATCTCCTCGTAGGATACGCCCGGCAGTTCGCCCGTGCCCTTCTGGATAGCTCGCTTGATATTTTCTGCGGGCAAACTGACGCTTTTTGCCTTAGCGATCGCTGTTCTGAGACGGGGGTTCCCGCCGGGGTCGCCGCCGCCTAGCTTTGCCGCAACCGTGATTTCCTTCGCAAGTTTGGTAAAGATCTTTCCGCGCTTTGCATCGGTAGCGGCTTTTTTATGCTTCGTTGTTGCCCACTTCGAATGACCTGACATTGAACCTCCTAAGATGAAGTACATGGTAGAGGGCCACTCGGAGTCGTGGGAAAACTTTCGTTCTCCTGCTTTCCCTCTGTTTACCGTCTACTGTTTCCTGTTTCGTTAATTATCGCTCCGCTGGCTGAAGGTCATGTTCAAGGTCTTCCTTCAGCTTCGTGAAAATCATCCTGCCCGCCGCTGTCTGCAGAACGCTCGTAACCGCAACGTCAATGTTTTTATTGATGTACTTCCGGCCATTTTCCACGACAATCATCGTGCCATCATCCAGGTATGCCACCCCCTGGCCTGGTTCCTTGCCTTCCTTGAGTACGAAGACCCGCATGCTCTCGCCGGGAAGCGCTACCGGCTTAACCGCATTCGAGAGGTCGTTGATATTCAGCACCTTGACGCCCTGGAGCTCCGCTACTTTGTTCAAATTAAAATCGTTCGTAATGACTTTTGCGCTCAGTTTCTTGGCCAGCGCTATCAGTTTGCTGTCGACTTCACGGATTTTCGGAAAGTCCTCCTCGGTAATGCGAACTTCCATATGGCTCATCTTTTGGATGCGATGCAGAATATCGAGGCCCCTCCTGCCCCGTGCCCTTTTCAACGAATCTGAGGAGTCGGCGATATGCTGCAGTTCGTGCAGAATAAACTGGGGAATGATGATCGTACCATCCAGGAATTCCGTCTCGCAGACGTCGGCTATCCTGCCATCGATGATTACACTTGTATCCATTAGTTTGATATTTTCTTCCGCCCCGCTCTTAAACAACTTTTTAATGTTGGCAGGATTAAACCTCTCTCCTTCCCTGATGCCGATCGTGATGCCGATATACCCAAAAAACCCGTTCATAAGCAGCAGAATAAAATTGACGATGCTCCGTTCAAGCGGAACGAGTTTAAGAGGGGCAGCAATAAGATTTGCGGCTGTCAGGCCGAGGATAAAACCGAGAATACCGCCAATGATGACCTTTAATGAGACCCGCCTGAACAAGAATTCGGTAAGGATGATCAACACTGCCACACTGAATCCCACAGCCATACCCTCAAGCTTACTGACCTGATCATAGAGCTGTGTAGATACGTAATAACCGAGCAGGGTGCCTAAAAAAATAAACAATATCCGTATAAGGATTAGTCCCATCGTTCTCACCCCCTTTCCCGAAAGCTCAAAATATACTGATGTGAATAAGCTGTGACAGTTGACGGGACAGCAACTTCTTCAAAAGATTGTCCCCTATTCCGGCTTGATGGTGACGAATACATCTTGCCCTTTTCTGCGAACGAGAAGCAATATCATGTCTTTCGCTTTAATCCCGGCTGCGATTTTATCGTACTCCTCTAACGTCGTTATGTTTTTCCGATTGAGCTGGAGGATGATATCACCTGGTCGGATTCCCGCTTCAAAAACCCTGCTGGAGACATCAACTTTCACGACGATGATGCCTTTTTCATGCTCGTCATAACCGAAACGATTCGCAAGCTCCGGCGTAAGCTCGCGTACGATCAATCCACTCAAGGCGCTACTTTCCTCTTCCTTTGATTGCCCGGAGGGTTCCTCCCCTGTCGAGGCTTCGGCTATTTTCTTCGTTAGTTCAGCGATTTTCACCTCAACCATAACCTCTTTTTTCTGGCGCAGAAGCTTAATTTTCACCGTTGCACCGATGGGGGTCTGGGATACCATATTTCTGAGATGACCTGTATCTTCGACCACCTTATCATCATAGTTAAGGATTACATCCCCCTGTTTGATGCCGGCTTTTTCCGCGGGGCTCCCTTTCATAACACCGCTCACCAAGGCGCCTTTGAGGTCCTTGACACCAAATTCCTCGGCGAGATCCGCGTTTATGTCCTGTATACTGACGCCGAGCCATCCGCGAACGACTCTATTATACTTCACTAGGCTATCCATCACCTGCCGGGCCATGCTGCTCGGTACGGCAAATCCGATGCCCTGATAACCGCCAGTCCGCGACAAGATAGCGGTATTAATGCCAATCAACTCGCCACGAGCATTAATTAACGCTCCACCCGAGTTTCCGGGATTTATGGCTGCGTCAGTTTGTATGAAATCTTCGTAATCCGCGATACCCACATTCGCTCGGCCGACGGCGCTGATCACACCCATCGTTACGGTCTGGTTCAGTCCGAATGGGTTCCCGATTGCAAAAACGATCTCTCCCACTCTGAGCTTGTTTGAATCACCCCATGGCAACGCCGGTAATCCCTTAGCGTCTATTTTGATGACAGCGATGTCGGTTTTCGGGTCCGCGCCGATAACCTTTGCTTTATAATCCCGCTTGTTCAATAGCAAAACCTTAATTTCCTGGGCTTTTTCAATCACATGATTATTCGTAACGATATATCCATCCTCGGATACGATGACCCCTGATCCAAGGCTCTGCTCCTTGTGTTCTTTCGGGACGTTCGGATGGGGGAACTGATCTCCGAAAAACCTTCTGAAAAAGGGATCATCAAACAGATCGCCCGGTATTTCCTCTCCCGACTTGATCACCCGTGTTGTCGATATATTAACCACCGAAGGAGTGGCGACTGCGGCCACCTCGGACTGCGCATCGCTCAACTGCGTGAGGATATCCACTGTTTTGGACGATATCTGGCTTTTGGCAGGAAGCGGGGAAATAATATTGAGATGCGATGACAATACAAGGCCGACAAATACACCAAGCACGAGTAAAAATGCAGCAGCGATAAGATAACTCTTCTTCTTGATCATGATGCTGAAAAACCTCCAGGATAAACGGGTCGATTCGACCGTGTGGGATATACCGCGAGAAATATCCTGTATCATTATGCCTAAGTTTGATATTCTACCAGAAAGAAGTGAGTGTTTTCAAGCCTTTTTATTATTGACAAAAACCATGTGCGCACTATAATAACAATCACCGACATTCTTAACGGAAATCAGGGGAGATCATTCTTTGTCACCGCGAAAAATGCAGATACAAACTACCGGCAATCGTCTGGAAAAACTGGACAAGATGTATCTGTGGCATCCTTTCACCCAGATGCAGGACTGGGATAAGGAACCGCAGATTATCATCGAAAGCGGAAAAGGTAGTTCTCTCATTGACATACACGGCAGGAAATATCTTGACGGTGTATCATCGCTCTGGGTAACGGTCCATGGACACCGGAAAAAAGAAATCGACGCTGCCGTCACCTCGCAACTCAAGAGAATCGGCCATACGACGCTACTAGGGCTTTCCAACATCCCCGCTGTACACCTTGCCGAAAAACTAGTCAAGATAGCGCCGAAAGGTCTGTCGCGAATCTTTTATTCCGACAGCGGATCGACAGCTGTGGAGATCGCGCTCAAGATTGCATTCCAATACTGGCAGCAGAAAGGTCCAGAATTTCAACGAAAAACAGGATTTCTCTCCCTCACTGAGGCTTATCACGGCGATACCATCGGGTCCGTGAGCGTTGGAGGCATCAATCTTTTCCATAGAATATACAAGCCCCTTCTGTTCCAGACACGCAAGATCGAATCACCTTACTGTTACCGATGCAAATACGGATTGTCATATCCCGGATGTCTCAAAACCTGCCTCACTCATGCCGAGCGAACGATCCAGAAATATGCATCTGTAACCGCAGCGATCATCATTGAGCCGTTGGTGCAGGGCGCCGCGGGCATTCTCTTGCAGCCGCCTGGATATCTGAAGAAAATCCGTGAACTGTGTTCTACTCACGGCATTCTCATGATCGCGGACGAGGTCGCCACCGGTTTCGGGAGAACTGGGAAAATGTTTGCATGCGAGCATGAAGGGATCGCACCGGATATCCTGTGCATTGCGAAAGGCCTCACAGGCGGATATCTCCCCCTTGCCGCGACGCTTACGACGAACGACATCTATCAGGGCTTCCTGGGAGAATACCGAGAGTTGAAGACCTTCTTTCACGGCCATACGTACACCGGGAATCCCCTGGCCTGCGCTGCCGCTCTTGCGAGCATCGACCTGTTCAAGAAGGAGAAGACGCTGACAAAGCTTCAGCCGAAGATCAAATTATTGTCGAAAGAGTTAGCAGCTTTTGAAAAGTTCTCCCACGTGGGCGAAGTGAGACAGCGCGGTTTTATGGTTGGGATTGAACTGGTGAAAGACAAAACGACAAGAGAACCTTATCCGGTAGAAGACAAGATCGGCATTAAAGTTACTCTCGAATGCCGGAGCCAGGGCCTTATTATCCGGCCGCTCGGCAATGTAATCGTGCTGATGCCGCCGCTCTCCATCAGTCCGAGGGATCTGAAGCAGATGGTGCAAATCGTCGCCAGCGCCATTCAGTCCATTACAGAAAAAAAATGATTCTTGTCCAGCATTATTCTTTCCCCTCCGTGCTGGTGTACCCCCGGGTTCATGTTGAGACTGCCCTCCCTAATCAACCCATGCATCGAGGGTTTTCACCGCTCATGCGGCTTTTTCCCTTTTTCTTCTTGCGGGTCCACAAGCATCTTTTGAACGGTGAATTCGCGGGTTATGGCATCGGAAGTGCGTTACAACGAATCTGCTCAGCCAGTCTGTGTTCCGAGCCGCAGCCGCAAAGCGCCCCGCCATAGGGCTGATTCGCCATTCTGACCGTGGTAACCGATATTGTTCCAATGAGTATCGGGAGTTGCTCGGTCAGTTTGACATGAAAGCGTCGATGTGCAGAAAGGGAAAATGTTCGATATTGCGCCGATGGAAAGTTTCTGGGGGACTCAAACAGGAGCCTGTCCATTACCGCCTCGAGAGAACAGAATAGGAAATGATTCAGGATTTCATGGAATACATCGAAGTATACTGCAAACGGAAGCGCAGACAGTCACAACTCGTGTTTCTATTCCCTGCGGTTTATGGACAAAAGCTCTATGCCGGACAGCCAGCAGCATAAAAGGTTTTGTGTCCACTATTGACTTTCTTACCACACATACAGTGCGCGTGATAAATTTGGATAAATGCCAAAACTATTTTTAAAAAATTTAAAATGGTATCCTGTCGCTGATCGTTTGAAGCTTCTTGTCGTTGCATTTCATCAACATCAATTGAATTGAGACGCTCTACCCTCCTAGCCAAAACCGAGACAGTCAATCAAGCAGAGGTATCCCGTGTTTTTTCTTGACAATTCGGGAGCTTCCCTATATAATTCTCCACTTACAGCCCCTGGAGCAAAAGAAATGGCAATCAAAATCAATGATATACCGCCGGAGGGGCTAACACTGGAGCTGGAGCAGCAGCTCGATCTTTTCGATTCTGGGACAAAATCTACTGCCTTTAAGGCTATTCTCAGTATCAAGTCGACCGAAGGCGGTATCCTTCATATCTCAGGGCGGATAAAGTCCGGACCCCTGCTAGAATGCAGCCGATGCCTGGAGCCCTTCACGTTTGGCATTGATACGGAATTAAGCATTGACCTTGCCCCGGTGAGTTCCCTCGACACTGATGGCGAACATGAACTTGTCGGCGGCGAACTTGACATGGAGTTCTACGAAGGCGATGAAATTGACCCCCTGGATGTCATCAAAGAGCAGCTGCTGATATCCATCCCTATGGTTCCACTCCATAGTCCCGATTGCAAAGGTCTTTGCAGTGTTTGTGGGACGGACCTGAACAAAGCAGAGTGCGGTCATCAGCAAAATGCACCGGGAGACTTCGGTGCATTTTCAGCGTTAAAAGATTTACTGAAAAAATAAAAAAAGGAGCACTATACAATCATGGCAAATCCAAAACACAGACATTCCAAATCACGCAGGGACAAGAGACGGACCCATAAATACCTCAAGGCTCCGAGCCTAACCGTCTGCCCGCAGTGCCAGGAAGTCAAAAAGCCTCACCATACCTGCATGTCATGCGGCACCTACAAAGGTCGCGAGATCGTAACTGTTCAGCAGATATAACGACACTTGTTTGAAGGCAAAGGAATGATATTATCTTTTCGGCATATTCCTTTGCCTTTTATATTATTGTAGGACCTTTACATGAAGATTGCCATTGACGCGATGGGGGGGGACAACGCACCACAGGCCGTTGTCGCGGGTGCGGTGCAGGCCGTTCAGGAGTCGGGGATCGGTATCATCCTTGTCGGCATCGAACAGCTTATCCGGCAAGAACTCGATAAACACCCGTCCGCTCTAGCACTCCCTCTGGAAATTCGAAATGCGACGGAAGTGGTGGACATGCATGACTCTCCCGCCACGGTCTTTCGCAGGAAGAAAGACTCATCCATCCGCGTAGCCAATGAACTGGTGAAAAACGGAGAGGCGTCAGCCGTCATCAGCGCGGGTCATACCGGTGCGGCCATGTCGACGTCGCTCTTTGTGCTTGGCAGAATTGAAGGCGTGGAGCGTCCTGCCATAGCCACGTTCATGCCGACAATCACGGGAGCGTCCCTCTTCCTCGATATGGGCGCGAATGTTGACTGCAAACCGAATCACCTTCTGCAGTTCGCGGTCATGGGTGATGTCTATGCCAGATATTTGCTGAAAAATCCGAATCCCCGCGTCGGTCTTCTGTCTATCGGCGAAGAGGAAACGAAGGGAAACGAATTAACCAAAGAGGCATTCAAGCTCCTGACCGAGACTTCGTTGAATTTCATTGGAAACGTTGAAGGACGCGATGTCATGTCCGGCAAGGCGGACGTCATCGTCTGCGATGGTTTCATCGGAAATGTCGTGCTGAAGGTCTCCGAGGCTGTTGCTGAAGCAATCGGGACGTTCCTCCGCACAGACATCGAAAAAAGCTTAATCAGCAAGCTCGGCTATCTGCTGATGAGGCCCGCTTTCAACTCGCTCAAGAGCCGCGTCGACTACGCGGAATACGGCGGGGCGCCTCTCGTCGGGATAAACGGCATCAGCATCATCAGTCACGGCCGTTCGTCCGGCCGGGCCATTAAAAACGCAATCCGTGTCGCCGCTGAACTCGCGACGAGCGAGGTCAATAAACGCATCCGCGCGGATATCGAAAAAAATATGGAGCTTGTCAAATCCAAATGATCCACGCACGGATAACAGGAACCGGGTCCTATGCTCCGAAAAAAGTCATTTTCAATCACGACCTGGAAAAGCTCGTAAATACGAGCGACCAGTGGATCACCGAACGCACTGGTATTAAAGAGCGTAGAATCGCCGAAAAAGGGCAGACGACCTCGGACTTGGCCTATGAAGCCGGCAAAAAGGCGCTCAAGGCCGCGGGGCTTGGCCCGGACGAACTGGACCTTGTCCTCGTGGCCACGATGACACCCGACATGATCCTGCCAAGTTTGAGCTGCGTACTCCAGGAAAAGCTCGGCGCGAATAATGCGGCCGCATTCGACATCTACGCCGCCTGTTCCGGGTTCATCTACGGGATGTCTATTTCAAGCGCATTCATCGGGTCCGGCATATATAAAAACATCCTTCTCGTCGGGGCCGAAGTTCTCTCGCGGTTCACGGACTGGGAAGACCGTACAACATGCATTCTTTTCGGAGACGGCGCCGGTGCGGTCGTGATACAGCGGCATGCAGGTAAACGGGGGATACTCTCGACTCACCTTCACTCCGATGGTTCTCTCGGCGAGTTGATTCATGTTCCCGCCGGCGGCGCCCAGCACCCCGCGTCTCATGATACCATCCGAAGGCGGATGCACTTTATAAAAATGAAAGGCAACGAAACCTTCAAAGCGGCGGTGCGGGCGCTCGAGGGTGTCGTCCAGGAAGCCCTGGAGCACAACAAGGTTAAGCCGGAGGAGATTGACTATCTCGTCCCACACCAGGCAAATCTTAGAATCATCCAGGCCATGGCGCAGCGTCTCAATATGCCTATGGAAAAAGTTGTTCTCACGCTTCCCAAATACGGAAACACGTCCGCGGCATCGATTCCGATGGCTCTTGATGAAGCGGTCCGCGACGGTAGAATAAAAGAAAACCATCTCCTCCTGTTCGAGGCCTTCGGCGGGGGTCTCACATGGGCATCTGCGCTGGTGCGATGGTGACAAGATCCTTATCGTTCATTTTCTTAGCTATCGGAGGGTTCCATGGATTATTTGCTGACTGAAGAACAGATCATGATACGCGACCTTGCCCGGCAAATTGCCGTTGAGAAGGTCGTTCCCGTGCGCGCCGAGCTCGACGAACTCAACAAATTCCCTTCGGATATCATGAAAGCGCTGGCGCAGGCCGACCTTTTAGGGCTCTACATCCCAGAAGAGTACGGGGGCCTGGGTAAAAAATCTCTAGAACTCTGCATCGCTGTTGAAGAACTTTCCAAGGCATGCGTCGGCGTATCAACGAGCTACGCAGCAAACGCGCTCGGCACCTACCCCATTCTTCTCTACGGAACAGACGCGCATAAGAAGAAATATCTTCCTGATATCGCAACGGGTAAGCGTCTGGTGGCCTTCGGCCTCACCGAGGCGAATGCTGGCAGCGACGCTGGCGGCGTTCAAACCACCGCGAAGCTCGAAGGAAATGAGTATGTGCTGAACGGTACCAAACAGTGGATCACGAACGGCGGCGAGGCTGAAATATATACCGTCATTGCCATTACCGACAGATCGAAGGGCGCCCGGGGAGCATCGGCCTTCATCGTCGAAAAAGGCACTCCCGGCTTCACCTTCGGGAAAAAAGAGAACAAAATGGGCATCCGAGCGTCGTCTACTACCGAGCTCATATTCAACAATTGCCGCATTCCCAAGGAAAATCTCATCGCAAGGGAAGGCATGGGTTTCATCGTCGCCATGAAGACCCTCGATAGCTCCCGGACAGGTGTGGGTGCCCAGGGAGTCGGTGTAGCGCAGGGGGCCATCGATGAAGCGATCAAATTCGCAAAGCAGCGGGTACAGTTTGGTCAGCCAATTACGTCCTTTCAGGCCGTGCAGCACATGTTGGCAGATATGCAAACCATGACTGAGGCGGCCCGCTCGCTCGTTTATTCGGTGGCGCGGTTCGTAGACAGCGGCGCCAAGGATGTCTCGCGTGCTTCGGCTATGGCCAAACTCTTCGCAACGGACACCGCGATGAAAGTGACCACCGATGCGGTTCAGGTCATGGGCGGTTCAGGCTATATGAAGGAATACCCAGTGGAAAAAATGATGCGCGACGCAAAAATTCTCCAGATATACGAAGGCACTAACCAAATTCAGCGGAACGTCATCGCGCTTGATATGATTAAGGAAGTGACAAGGCAAAAATAACGCCAGTCTCGAGTCTCAAGCGTTTCTAGAGTCTGAGGTGTAATAAAACGAGCAAGGCAACAGGCTCATCAGGCCTTTTTCGGAGAAATCGCATGCAAATCATCGTACTTGTCAAGCAGGTTCCGGATACTTCGGAGGTCAAGATCAATCGTGAAACCAATACACTCATACGCGACGGCGTGCCAAGCATCATCAATCCCTACGATATGTATGCCATCGAAGAAGCACTCCGGCTCCGTGAAAAACACGGCGGTAAAGTAACCGCGTTCACCATGGGGCCCCCGCAAGCCGCTGAGGCGCTCAAGGAAGCTGTTGCTCTGGGCGTAGACGACGTGGTTCTACTTTCTGACCGCTCCTTTGCAGGTGCCGATACGTGGGCTACGTCCTATGCCCTTTCCCGTGGCATCAGAAAATTGGGCTCTTTCGACCTCATTATCGCGGGTAAGCAGGCCATCGACGGCGATACAGCTCAAGTAGGTCCCGAGACCGCCGACATGCTCGGAATCCCTTTTGTCGCCTATATAAAGAAAATCGAGCAGATCGAGGGGCAGAAGATGGTGGCCGAACGGCTCATGGATGAAGGCCATGATATTGTTGAGACATCGTTACCCGCGCTTATTACGGTCGTGAAGGAGATCAACCAGCCCCGAGTTCCCTCGCTCAAGGGCAAGATGAAGTCAAAAAGCCTCAAAGTGACGACCTGGAACGCGAAAGACATAAACGCGGACGAGAACAAATGCGGTTTAAAAGGGTCGCCGACGAAGGTTGTCAGGATATTCCCCCCTGCTCCCCGCGGACAGAGAGAGATACTGACCGGAAATATGGAAGATCAGGTAACGACGGTTGTCCGAAAGTTGAAAGAGCAATCACTAATTTAGCCAGAAATCAGGGTACCGAGGACAGATAAGCCTAAAACCCAGAATTGCCAAACATTTAATGCTGTCTCCTGTTCTCTGACAGCTTCAATCTGAATTCAAGGAGTTTCCTGTGAGCGTTCGTGTTTTATCCGATTCCTGCACCGCCTGCGAAACGTGCGTAACTGCTTGCCCCTTCGGCGCGATCGAGATGCGCGACGGCAAGGCTTTCATTACCGAGGCATGCACCATGTGCGGCGCCTGTATTGAAGTCTGCGAATTCATGGCAATTGAGAGAATAGATGAGGAGGCTTTGCCGGCTGCAGACCTTTCGGCATACAAGGGCATATGGGTTTTTGCTGAGCAGCATAAAGGGGACATCGCAAGCGTCGCGCTGGAACTCCTCGGTGAAGGCAGGAAGCTTGCCGACAAAAAGAAAACCAGGCTGTCCGCCATCTTTATCGGCTATGGCATCAAGGACAAAGTTAAGGACCTCATAGCGCACGGAGCCGACATTGTCTATGTTGCTAACGACGCTGCTCTGAAGGATTTCAATGACGACTCCTATGCCGCGATCCTAACGACGCTCGCGAAGCAGCACAAGCCAGAGATCATTCTCGCCGGCGCAACAGCTATCGGTCGGTCATTCGTCCCAAAAGTTGCTTCGGCGCTTGGTACAGGTCTAACTGCCGATTGCACCATGCTCGACATCGATGCGGAAACCGGCAACCTCCTTCAGACTCGCCCAGCCTTCGGTGGCAATATCATGGCCACCATCGTCACTCCGAATCATCGTCCCCAAATGGCAACGGTCAGGCATAAAGTGATGAAGCCTTCACCTCGCGATGATTCCCGGATAGGCGACATTATCGATATCAAGTACACACAGTCAGGCGATCTCCGCACGAAGGTCATAAAGACTGTGGAAGCCCTGGGAGACACGATGAACATCTGCGAGGCGGACATCATTGTGGCAGGAGGCCGCGGTCTCGGTAGTGCCGCGAATTTCCGGCTGATTGAAGAGCTGGCAAAAGTGCTCGGAGGCGCCGTTGCAGCCACGAGGGGAGCGGTTGATGAGGGCTGGATCCCCTATCCCCACCAGGTGGGTCAGACCGGGAAAACGGTCTGTCCCAAGCTCTACATTGCCTGCGGCATCTCCGGCGCAATCCAGCATGTCGCCGGTATGCAGTCATCGGAAGTCATAGTGGCCATTAACAGGGATCCTGATGCGCCAATATTCAACGTCGCTACCTACGGCATTGTCGGTGATGTGCATGATGTTGTTCCGATCATGATCAAGAAAATCCGGGAAACGAGAGGATGAAGATTTTTTAGCCACAGATAGCAGATCATCGCAGAGAGGGCCAAATCAAACGAAGGTAATCTGCGCGTACTCACATACCATCTGCGGCTGAATTATCCTTAGGGTTATTCCATGAAAATCGCGTTTATGTTCCCCGGTCAGGGATCGCAGTATGCTGGCATGGCCAAGGAATTCATCGAAAATTACCAGGAGTCGAAAGAGGTCTTCGATGTTGCCAGCACCGTAGTCGGTTATGATCTTGCGCAACTGTGCATGGCCGGACCTCTTGAACAGCTGAACATGACGGAAAACACGCAGCCGGCGATTCTCGCGGCAAGCATTGCAATCCTGAGACCCCTAGAACGCAGAGGCTTGACCGCTGAAGCGGCCGCAGGCCATAGCCTCGGGGAATTTTCGGCAATAACCGCTGCGGGCGGATTTGAGCTTAAAGATGCAATATCGTTGGTCAGATTGCGCGGCAGGTACATGCAGGAAGCCGTGCCCGCGGGGACAGGACTCATGGCCGCGATTCTGGGCATGGAGCGGAGCGACGTAGAAAAAACTTGCCTTGAAGCAGCTAAAAATGGTATAGTTGCCCCTGCAAATTACAACTCTCCTGGTCAGATCGTCATTGCCGGTGAGAAACAGGCCGTGGAAAAAGCCATGGAACTCGCCAAAGCGGCAGGGGCAAAAAGAGTGGTTCCCCTGATGGTAAGCGTTCCATCACATTGCGCAATGATGAAAATAGCCGGTGATCGGCTGGGAAAAGAACTCGAAAAAGTCGTTCTCAGCGATCTCAGCATTCCAATTGTGAACAACGCTGACGCGAAGTTCTTGGAGAAAGCCTCCGATCTCAGGCCATCGCTCATAAAACAAATCAGCTCTCCGCTCTACTGGGAAGATTCTATCAGGAACATGATTGCCCGGGGGTTCGATACCTTCATCGAAATTGGTCCCGGAAAGGTGCTCTCCTCCTTGGTGAGGAGAATCGCGAAGGATGCAAAAGTGCTGAACGTGGAAGATGGAAAGAGCATGAATGATACACTTGTCGCTGTGGGTATATAGGAATAAGGTCAAGATTCAAGCAGCAATCCGAGCCGCTATGATCAGATCATAGCCGCTCGGATTTAAGGAGTAACAATGAGTCTCAACGGGAAAGTAGCTCTTGTCACGGGTGCAGCGCAGGGTATCGGTCGGGACATCGCACTTGCACTGGCCACCGACGGTGCCGATGTCGCGATCTGCGATGTTAACCTTGAGGCGGCACAGAAGACCGCCGCGGACATTGAGGCCAAAGGGAAAAAATCACTGGCCCTCAAAGCCAACGTCGCCGTTTCCTTGGATGTGACAGCCATGCTGGAACAGGTCGTTGAAAAACTTGGCAGGATAGACATCTTGGTGAATAACGCCGGCATCACCCGCGACGGTCTCATCCTCCGCATGAAGGACGAGGACTGGGATCTGGTGCTGAGCATCAATCTGAAAGGCGCCTTTCTGTGTGCGAAGGCCGCTCTGAAATACATGACGAAACAGAGATCAGGGACCATCATCAATATAGCCTCTATCGTCGGCGCCATGGGGAACGCGGGCCAGGCAAATTACGTAGCATCGAAGGCCGGCCTCATCGGTCTCACCAAGACCATTGCCCGGGAATACGCGAACCGCAACATCACGGCGAATGCGGTTGCACCAGGATTTATTGAAACCGCCATGACGCAGGCCCTTTCCGAAGACGTCCGGCAAGAACTCGCTAAGCAGATCCCCATGGGGAAACTCGGTACGCCGCAAGATGTCGCGAACGCAGTTCGCTTCCTGGCTTCACCGCAGGCATCATACATCACTGGTCAGGTCGTCCACGTGAACGGCGGCATGTACATGTAGAAATCCATCCAGGATTGAAATGGTAACGAATCAAATACATTAGGCTTATAGATAGACACATTACCGGAGGAGGATGACAATGGCAGATATCGATGCAAAAGTAAAAAAAATCATTTCTGAGCAGCTCGGCGTACCCGAAGGGGATGTAAAGCCCGAGGCCTCATTCGTGAACGATCTCGGCGCCGATTCACTGGATACTGTGGAACTGGTAATGGCGCTCGAAGAGGAATTTGGCATCGAAATCCCTGATGAAGACGCTGAAAAGATCGCAACTGTGCAGAACGCTGTGGATTACATCAAGGCAAAACAAAAATAACAGCATTCTTCATACCGATTACCGATTAATGATGTCGTAAGAAATTCCAAAAGCCAGAAGGCCCCTCCCGCAAATGCGAGACCGGGTTTTTTGGCTTTTCGGATTTTTATCCAGGAGGACCCATCATTGAAGAGAAGAGTAGTCGTCACCGGCATCGGCATGGTCACGCCGGTCGGGCTTGACACGGAAACAAGCTGGACGGGCCTAATCAATGGGAAGTCGGGCATCGGTCCCATAACGCAGTTCGATGACAAGAGCATCCCGACGCAGATAGCCGGCGAGATCCATGGTTTTGAACCGGAGAAGTATATCGAGCTGAAAGAGATCAAGAAAATGGACCGCTTTATCCAGCTGGCTATCGCAGCAAGCCAGATGGCCATCGATACATCGGGACTTAAGATAACTCCGGAGAATGCCGAACGCATCGGCATCCTGGTCAGCGCAGGCATGGGAGGACTTCCTGCCATCGAAAAGTACCACAAGGTCTACCTCGAACGCGGTTTTCGAAAGATCACGCCGTTCTTCATCCCCATGCTTATCATCAATGAAGCGGCCGGCATTCTTTCCATCCGGTACGGCGCCAAGGGACCCAATATCAGCGTAGTAACGGCCTGCGCCACGGGCACGCATTCCATCGGCGAGGCTTTCAGGATTATTGAACGCGGTGATGCCGATGCGATGATCGCGGGCGGCACCGAATCGTGCATCTGTCCGCTCGGCGTCGGCGGATTTAACGCCATGAAGGCACTCTCCACGCGAAACGATGAGCCTCAGCGCGCAAGCCGACCTTTCGACACGGAGCGCGACGGCTTCATCATGGGTGAAGGCTCTGGCGTCGTTGTTCTTGAAGGCCTCGAGTTTGCCGAAAAGCGTAGAGCGCGCATCTATGCTGAGGTGATCGGCTATGGCGCTTCTGGCGACGCGTATCATATAACAGCACCTGCGCCAAACGGCGATGGGGCTGCGCGGTGCATGACGATGGCCATCAGGGACGCAGGAATATCTCCTTTGGAGATGGGTTACATCAATGCCCATGGAACATCGACCAAGTACGGTGACGAGCTTGAGTCGATTGCCATCAAAACCGTATTCGGAGACCATGCCTACAAAATAGCGATTAGTTCCACGAAGTCCATGACAGGTCATTTGCTCGGTGCTGCAGGCGGCGTGGAAGGAGTCATTTCCATTCTGGCCTTGGACCGAGGAGTTCTGCCGCCGACCATCAATCTCGACAACCCCGATCCGGAGTGCGACTTGGACTACATTCCACATACGGCACGCGAAGTTCAGGTGGATGTGGTCATGTCTAACTCCTTCGGCTTCGGCGGAACGAACGCCTGTCTGATCTTCAGACGATTCCGGGATTAAAATGCCCCTCCTTTCGGACATTCAGCAGCGCATCGGTCATCAGTTCGGCAGTCGGGAGCTGCTCGAGCAGGCGCTGACGCACAAATCCTATGCGAATGAAAACCGTCTGTCCGGCCACAATGAACGACTTGAGTTCCTGGGTGATGCCGTCCTGAGCCTAGTCATCAGCGAATACCTAATGAATGCGTGCCCGGCATCGAGCGAGGGAGATCTTTCCCGGCTCCGGGCTTCGGTGGTGAGTGAACCTGCCCTTGCCTCCATTGCCCGGGAAATCGGTCTCGGCAATTACCTCCTGCTTGGAAGAGGAGAAGAGCAGACCGGGGGAAGAGACAAGAATTCGCTGCTTGCAAACTGCCTCGAAGCGCTGATAGCCTCCATCTATCTTGACGCCGGCAATACCGCGGTTGAAGAATTCGTCATCCGTTTTTTCGCGGAACTGATAAATAAAATATGCTCATCACGGAGCACGCTCGACTACAAAACCGAATTACAGGAATTGTGTCAGGAACGATTGAAGCAGCTTCCCGAGTACCGCATCGCGGCCGAAACCGGGCCGGATCACCTGAAGCAATTCGCCGTTGATCTCATCATCAAAGGTGAGGTCTACGGCAGGGGTATCGGTAAAAGCAAAAAAGAAGCGGAGCAGCGGGCCGCGAAGGAAGCACTGGATAAATTAAGCAAAAGTTGCAGGCAGTAAACAGTGTAAAACTCTATCAACCCTTTCTACAGCCTTTCGTCACAGACTCTATGATCATCCCCTTCTTCATTCCCCACTCAGGCTGCCCGCACCAATGCGTGTTTTGCAATCAAAAAAACATCATCGGCCAAAGCAAACCTGAGGATGCATCAACCATCTCCGGCAAAATCCACCGCTATCGAAGCACTCATACCTTAGGTCATTCCGTTGAGGTTGCTTTTTACGGTGGGAGTTTTACTGCCCTGCCGCTGAAAACACAAAAGCGTTATCTGGAAGCAGTTCAGCCCTTTTTGCAGGCGAACCAGGTTCATACGATACGATTGTCAACGAGACCGGATTGCATCGACGGGGAAATCCTCACGCTCCTCAAGTCATATCACGTTCAGACAATCGAACTCGGTGTCCAGTCCATGAATGACGATGTGCTCGCACTCTCAGGCCGCGGGCATACGGCTGCAGACACCGTGAATTCCTGTACGCTTCTCAGGCAGCAGGGATTTTCAGTCGGCCTTCAGCTGATGCCAGGCCTGCCAGGAGACTCAGAAGTCACTTTCCGGGAAACCATCGGCAAGGTCCTTGAACTCAAACCGGATAACGTCCGGCTTTATCCTGTTCTCGTTATCAAAGATACCCCTCTCGAAGAACTTTACAAGAGCCGGCGCTACAGACCGCTTACCCTTGGAGCGGCTGTGTCCATGTGTCAAGAAGCTGCAGTGCGGTTTGAGCAGCATGGAATTGAGGTGATCCGCATAGGCCTTCTGTCGACCAGGGAGCTTGAAAAACCGGGGACCATCCTTGCCGGGCCTTATCACCCTGCATTCAGGCAGCTCGTGGAATCCTCTATTTTTAGGGATAAAATGCGGTGGGCACTGAAGAACGCTGGTGGCAGGATAACGACTGCTGTCTTTTGTGTGAATCCCAGGGACAGGTCAGCGGTCATCGGGCAGAAACATGAAAATATGATAATGATCAAAAAAGAATTCGCACTGGATGAAATTACTGTACGGGAGGATCAAAATGTCCCTAGACGCACACTGGTTCTTTTAAATGCATAGGTTTGGAGGTGTTCAGGAGAAATAACATCGAAACGGGAATGCGGCGTGCTTTACGTTTTAGCTAAATTCCCTCAACGATAATCCGATTCTTGACAAGTGATACCTCGGATACTTCACCGCGGATCTTCTTTTCCTCCCCAAAAAGATTGCGAAGCGTTACCTCGCCATGCTCGACGCGGACTTGGTTGACGGACTCCAGCAGCAACTCTTCCCTGTCATTTTTTCTGATATAGGCTTTTAGATCGCACACGGGTTTGTTCAAACCCCTTTCCCCGCAAAATCAAATTAAAAAACTCACCATCTTAAGATTTGACGGGATATTTTCGAACAATTTTATTCATATCTCCGGGAGACTCCTGCAACTCGGTTGAACCAGGTTTTTGAACCATGCCCCGGCATTCAGCAAGATAGGACAGGGTTCCACAGACAGGCTTTTCTTTTGAACCTGCCGAAAGACGTTTTTTTTTCAATTTTCCCCTTTCCCGCTTCATAATTAACCTCATCGATAGCTTTTCCTTCCTTATCTATAACATAAGCCTTTCCTGAAATCAAGAAAATTTGAAATATCCCTCCTGCTCCGATTATCGAAAATTCAGTTCAAGCATTTGAATGTCCATGTGCACGCTACATCGAGCCGAGTCTTAAATCAAAAAACCCCGGAACGGGAAAGACTCACGGCAAAGCATTATGAGAAGCAGTTTCTTCCCTAGGGGGCTGGTTGATGGGTAGAAAGATCGGGATTTTTTTCACCTTGAGCGGCATCTCCTCTGACGAGGCAAAAACAGCCCCCGGCATCTCAACGCGATCAGCACGGGGCATCTTCCCCAACTTCTTTTCATAAACAGCACTGTAGCATACCGAAGAAGCAAAATAACGCTATAATTAAATATAGCGTTTCCAGATTCACCGTCGAACGCATTCGAAAACTATAACCTGAAGGAGGGCAGAGATAATGTCATACTACATGATCCTGAGTAATCTTACCGATGAAGGCAGGCGGACCATCAAACAGAAACCGGAACGGATCCTGGAAGTGAACCGGGAAATCGAAGCCATGGGTGTAAAATTACTCAAACAATATGCGCTTATGGGTTCCTACGATTTCGTGAATATCGTCGAGGCGCCGGATAATGAAACCGTCATGAAAATGTCCGTTGAAATAGGCTCTCGAGGTTCGGTGCATCTCATGTCGCTCCCCGCGATCCCTATTGAGGAGTTTATCAAGAAGATTAGATAGGAAGAGGTGCACTTGCATTATCGAATAATCACGATGGCTAATCCCCAAAAGAAGATCGACGGACATCCTTCGAAGTGATTAATGGTATTTCAAGGTCATCCGGCTGCTGGAGGGAATTCAGTTCAAAAGTACGTAATCCGCATCATGGACGGTTACGGCATCCTTCTCGATCTGGCCCGGGACAAGCGGCAGTGCAGTTTTGACGGTATATTTTGAATCCCGAGTAAGTTGTTCGGGAATTCCCCTCTTCCACGCATGCCCAACACCGGCAAGAACCACGACGGTTTGGGAGGGATGCAATTTTCGATAATCGATGAGGTTCGCCGCCATACTTTTGTCCCAAACCATCTGCGCTTCGCAGAAATTCAGGAACTGCTTGTCCGCGTTCTGGGAATGGCCTGCGTAGGCTTTTCTGATAAAATTCATATAAGTCGGGTCCACGTCACAGCTGATGCCGGGGGGAAGCATCCGTCGCTCTTTTTCCGTGAGCGATGCAAACCCCTTTTTAGCAACTGACGCGGCTATCTCATCGGGAATATTCAGTCCCACCATGGGAATGCGGTGTTCCCGCGCATAGGTAAAAATTTCGCGATACAGCGGCCAGGCCATGCGCCAGTTGTTGTAGTAATAAGGCAGAAAATCGTCCAGCGGCAGTGTTCCGCGAACCCAGTCGTCCAAGACCCTCTGGCTGTCGGCTCTAAACATCTCGAGCCCGATCGCAATCGGTACATCCGTCTCATGGAGCGCCTTGATTATTTCCAGCTCCAGACGGTGATTATCAGGATCATCATGTACTTCACCAACGACGATAAAGTCGGCTTTTCTCACATCGCTGATCATCTGGTTGAATGATATTATTTTTCCGTTACTGACCTGATACACATCCTGGGTCCCGACCATTGCCGTTGTCAGAGCAATCGCCAGGAAAAGAAACAGGAAAAGCAATCCAACGAGCACCTTGATTTTCATACTACAATTTTTGCTCCTTTCGAAGCACTTGTCAAGCGCAGGCATGCAAAATAAAACAAGGCGGCTGATACACCCTCATGGACAATGAATAGCCAAATAAGGTAAAATTAAAGTGCGTTTTGTTAGGTGATATTTTAGGCGTGTTGGATAAATGGATTGCGGCTTCTTTCTGCTTCTGCCCTGTACTGATGCGGCGCAGTTTTATATTGACCGGGGCCATGCTTATCTCAAGAACCGCGGGTGGACAATCAAGACAGTGCAGGTCGATACTGCGCAGCGTCCTTCCGCAGTCATGATAATTCCATCACCGGTATCAGGTGGCCAGGAACTATTGGGTCGGCAATCAAAACTGCCGGTTCGGCTCAGGAAAATACGTTCCGAGGAGGTGAAAGAGGAGAGGAGACTGGCGAAGGAACACGATGCCTTGGTATTCAGACTGCAGCTTCCGGAAAATTTTCGGTCAAAATAATTCCTGAATTAAAGGACTACGGACATCGCAGTTAGTTGTATTCCAGTGAAAGGGAGGTTTGCATGAAGATCGGTTTCATAGGATTGGGGATCATGGGAAGCCGCATGGCGGCGAATCTCCAGAAAAAAGGCCACGAACTAGTCATTTACAACAGAACGAGACAGAAAGCGGATCCACTCGTCGCGCAGGGGGCAATATGGGCGGCGACGCCGGCCGATGTAGCCGGTCAGGTAAAGACGATTATTACAATGCTTTCAAAACCCGATGCTGTCGCTGAGACGGCGCTGCTCGGGCGGAGCGGATTTCTGAACGCACTTGTTGGCAATTCACTCTGGATCGATTGTAGCACCGTTAATCCCTCCTTCTCGCGTCTCATGGCTTCCGAAGCCCATCAGCGGAAGATACGCTTTATCGACGCGCCGGTCGCCGGTTCAAAAGGACCGGCCGAACAAGGCCAACTGCTGTTCTTCGCGGGCGGTGAAAAATCGGATATAGAGGAAGCACGGCCGCTTTTTGAAGCCATGGGCAGGGCAGTCTTTCCCCTGGGGAAAAATGGAATGGGGACCTCCATGAAAATGGTAAACAATATCATGTTGGCCCAGGCAATGGCTGCATTTTCTGAAGCAATCGTGCTCGGCGAAGCCCTGGGCATAGCCAGGGACCAGCTTTTCAATACCCTTCTCAATTCTCCCGTAGTCGCACCGTTTCTGGCTCTTAAGCGCACAAAGATCGAGGAGGGCAAGTTCGATACGGAATTTCCGCTTCAGTGGATGCATAAGGATTTGCAGCTTGCGTCAGATACCGCTTACGAAGCGGGTGTTGCGTTGCCGATGTCGAATCTAGCAAAGGAGGTCTACGGGCTGGCAGTTAAAAACGGGTGGGGAGAAATGGACTTTTCGGCGGTATACAAGCTTCTGTCAAAATAATAAAGTGATATTGCACTGCAGTCTGGACGGAAACATCTGCGCTGTTGCTTAGCCAACATTTCAGCGTAGGTTTTTGTCCTTTTCTTGGGTCTGAAGCTTTGAGACAGAATTGCCGATCTCTTGAGACAATGGTCGGCGCCGCCTTCGCTTCTCGGGATTTTTTTCATCAACTGAAAAATCGTCGTACAAGAAACGGATGGCGCGCGCCTTGTAGTTGTGTCGCGGAAACTTCTGCATTGTTGGCGGAGATTTTTGTGACCAGTTCCTGAAGCTTTCGCTTGCTCACATTTGCCTGTTCCAGTATGTTCAACTCGGGAAAATCAACACCCCGGTTCATACGAGAAAAATATTGCGTTTTCAATATATTCAAGGAATTTTGAATCCACGTCGGGCATGGAATCCATCACAATCCTCCTGTACCAGCATTACCGCTTTTTTCCTCATCCCTGTTCAGGTCTTTCTATGATGGGTGATTAAGAATATATCCCCAGATAGCCCTGCCCAATCGCTGATGTTAACGAATAAAACCTGCTGTCTCCGTTTTTTTATCCCCAGCGGGCGGCCCGCCCGCTAATGTATCGACCCCATTCAGGAGGACCCTTGCCCAGCCGTGCAGCCATAACAATGTTCGCCGATATTTATTTTTCTCTGAAGGAGCGCCCCATAATCAAAACGAGTGATATGTTTCGGATTATCGGCATCGGTCGCTAGGCCAAGCGCAAGATTGAAGTCACAATCGTGCAAGGTCCCGTCCCACCCCACGCTCAACAGGTGCCTGCACATAATACCGTCGAGCGTCGCTGGATTAAATGCACTGACAAGTTTTTCCTTGTATTTTTCCAGGCCTCCGGTCCGCGCAAGGAAATCGCGAAATCTGCCAATTGGCATGTTGGCAAACGCATAAAGATGGTTGAAGGTTATCCCAAATCGTTTCTGGAGTTCTCGCTTATAGTCGGCCTCAAGCGCGTACTGTGGCGGTGCTAGGAACATCCCTGGGGGATTATAGACAAGATCCAGTCGAAGACCGGACGATTCCCGTCCATAGCCGATGCTGTTCAACCGCCGCAGGGCGTCAATGCTTTTCTTGAAAACGCCGTTTCCTCTCATCCGGTCTACGTTGTCCTCGAAATAATAAGGAAGGGATGCGATCAAGTCAATGTTCCAGTCGCGATAATATTCAAGAAGCTCCTCCTTTCCCTCCTCGAAGAAGACGGTGAGATTCGTACGAACCATGACATGGCGGACCGCTTGCCGTGCTTCGGTAACAAGCATGCGGAATGAGGGGTTCATTTCCGGAGCACCGCCGGTGATGTCCAGGGTTTCGAAGGGGTTGCCCTTGAGAACCCGAATGACCTGGTCCGCGGTTTCCTCTTTCATGATCTCCGTTCTCGCAGGCCCTCCGGACACATGGCAATGTTTACATGTCATATTGCACAAGTATCCGACATTGACCTGCAGTATTTTGAGGTCCAGCGCTCTTAGTGGTTCCGAAGTGATGGAGCGTATTTTCTCTGAGAATTTTAACACAATCGTTTCTTTTTTCTGTTGCTATGGAATCAATAACTCGCACCCAGTCTGCGGGCGTTTAGAAATCAGCTTTTCCCCCGCCTCAATACCCGCAGCAGCAGTCGCGATTAGAGGACCTTAAAACCGGTTTCAGAGCGATGTCCTGTCCACTGTGTTATGCGCTTGGATCGTATGAATCAGCGAAGCACCACCGCGTATCGCCGAAGCCACATGCACCGCTTCGGTAATATGTTCCAGGCTCATCCCCTCTTCAAGACACGACTTCGTGTAGGCGTCGATACAGTAAGGGCACTGGATCGCATGAGCGACTGCCACGCCGATGAGCACTTTCTCTCTTTTTGTGAGTGTTCCCGGCTCTAGCGAGGCATTATACCAGTCCAGAAATTTTTTGAAAAGATCCCCGTTGTGCTTGCCGACTTGCCCGAATCGATCGAGATCCTCCACCTTGTAGTAATCGGTCATTTTGGTGCTCCTTTTCCGAGGTATTCGATGGCTACTACTAAATATGATATCACAGCGCCGGCGGCTTTTCTCTGCATCAGGGAATGCATCCATGATTGCAGGCTGCGTGTTTGGCTCTTTCCCGCTTATCTAGTCACGATGACGTCCGGTATCGGATGCTCTTGCCGGGTACGTTATCAGCATGAACCGCAAGCAGGTTTGTTTGTGAACAAAGAGGAAAGGTCGAAGGGAAGCGCGGAATCTCCGACAGAAATATAAATATTGATGGGGCGGGAAGACTCACCTGTCAGAGAAACAGTCCTCCGGCGATTTCCGAGTTCACCTGGTGAATCCACTGGATAATGCGGTACTTTGCTTCATCCTGCATGTCTTCAAAATAAAGGCCGATGAAATAATCAGCATCCTGCCTCCTGGCATGATAGACGGAGGCGCGGACGGTGATATTGTCCAGTGCAAGCAGGTTGAAGCTTATTTTCAATTTCGATCCGATCCCGACCGGAGAGCCGACTCCCAACAGGCATCCCGATGGGCTGATATTCTTTATGATGGCAGTGTACGATTCCTCGGAAAATCCTTCGAGGGAATAGGTCGCCGACGCATCTGTCGACTTCCGCATGTATTGTCTTGATCCGCCTTTGACGGCTATGACTTCAGCGATGCCGATGGGCTGGTCCTTCCCTTTCACCATAACAGGATGCATGTCCTGCAATACTGCCTGGTCGCCGACGGCATCCGCAATCGCTTTACTTACCAATACCGTTCCCGGCTGGGCTATCCCACACATCCTCGCCGCGACATTGATATTGTCACCAATGACGGTATAGTCCATGTGGTCTTCCGAACCCATATTGCCCATGACAACTTCTCCGCTGTTCAGACCGATGCCGATGGATATCGTTTTTTCCCCTGCTGCAGTCCTTGCCGCATTCAATGCCCTGCAATAACTCTGAATCTCCACCGCGGCCCTGACTGCGTTGATTTCCATCCCACGTCCCTCGAATATGGCCATGACCTCGTCGCCCACGAACTTGTCGATGGTGCCCCCGAACTGATGAATGACCTTGGCTTGCAGGTTCAGGTAAACATTCATAAGCCTCACTACTTCCTCCGGGCTCATTTTTTCGGAAAGAGAGGTAAACCCTCGGGCGTCGGAAAAAAGGGCGGTTACGTACTTCCGTTCCCCCCCGAGTTTAAGCTGCGTGACGTCGCGGTGTTCCTTGATGCTCTGGACCGTCGGTTGGGACAGGTATTTTTCCATGAGAAGCTTCTCACGAAGACTGAGGATCATATTGTTGAAGACATTTGTCAGTTTTCCGATCTCGTCTTCTGAGTGAACGGTGACAAGCCTGCGCAAGTCTCCCCGGGCGACGACCTGGATGCCTTCAGCCAGCGAATCAAGCGGTTTTGTAATCATGCGGGCAAGGGCAAAAGAAACAAGTAATCCGCCCATAATGAAGCCAAGGGCGACCCAGAGATAAATAGTCTTTTGTTTGCTGATCGATTCGTTCAGTTTTTTTTGTGAAAGTCCGACGCGCGCAAATCCTATTCTCAGATCCTTGGATGCCAGGACAATGGGGACGGTGGCGTCCAGCACAGCATCGTTTTTGAACACCGTCTCCTGAAACAGAGGTGTATCGGACTTTAATGAAGCCCTGTCCGAAGGGGCGAGGAGAACTGATCCTTTCTTGGCGAAGAAATCACTGTGCGCAAAAACTCTTCCCTCGTCGTCCAGGATCATGGCATAAACTACGCCACCCCGCTTCATGATATCCGTAATCGCGGAAAAGACCGGCAATTCTTCCTTCGTTAGCAAGCCTTCCTTTCCGACATTCGCGAGCTGCTGCACTAGGATTTCTGCCCGATTTCTCATTTCTGTTCGAAGAAGCTCGTTTTGACGGGTAAAAGTCACCACGCCGAGAGAAACGACGGCCAGGATCAGGATGATGATGAGCGTTCCGGCTATCTTGTAACGCACACCGAGAGAAGAGAAAAAATGACTTAGCCAGGCAAAGACAGAGAGCCGGGGCTCTGCTGTCTTCGGCGCGGAAGGCGGGGGAACGAGACTCTTTTGCTCCGGCACCGGCCTCTGTTCCTCCGTTACTGTTTCAGTTTCAAGATTGGCTGTTATTTCCTTTGACGTATCTGCTGGATCGTCGCTCATTTTGATTCGATTTCCTTCAGTGTTTCAAGTATCTGATCAATCTTTCTGATATTTTCTTCCGCTTTCAAACCCAGGGCAGTATCCGCACCGAGTTCCACAACCTGTTGAAACGCGCTCCTCGCTCCGTCGTAATTTTCCTCGGAGTAAAGCCGCAGCCCCTTATCGTAAAACAGCTGTTGGGCTTTGGCATCAACGACTGGACGGGCAACCGGCTTTGGATAGGCAGCCGGAGGAGCCGCTTTCGGCGTCGATGCACAGCCGGTTGCCAGCAAAAGCGCCATCCCACATATCAACATCCAGTGACATAGTGCTGTTCTCTTTATCGCCATATCCCCGTTCTGCATCGTCGCATTATGATTATAGGCAAAATTCGCTCATTAATACAAAAAGAATATCACAGGGGATTCCTTGTTGTCAATGTGATTGCGTCCCTGAACTGAACAAGCGTTTTCTCATTACGCATTTCGTTTGGTGTCTAAAATCATCGCATCCGTCGAGCCCTCGTGATGCAATACGACTACGACAGGGATGCAACGATCATCGATCCTGATGCCTCCATCCCGGTTTTTTCTCATACGATAATCCTCTTTCTCATGAGCTTGAACGGGAAAGGGGCAAGGACCACAACAACCACACTGAGCCAGACAATGCTCCCGAGAGCGTTCATGACCGAGCCCGAGGTAAATGCCCGGCAAACAATCACCAGGTGATAGAGGGGGGTGAAAAATGCGAGATCAGCAACCAGCCGCGGCATGCTGTCAAGGGGGAAAAAAATGCCGGAAAAAAGAAAAAGCGGCGTCATGAAGAGTGTATAAAAATAACTAAACGAATCAATGCCAGGGACAATTGCACAGAAAATGATGGACAGCTCGGCAAAGATCAAACCTCCCAGAAAAATACAGGGAATGACGAGTATGATGAGCGGAGATTCAACAAGCCCGAACAGTGCTATAACGATCGCAATGGTGATGCCGAAGATCACGCTTTTGGTCGCGCCCCAGATAAGCTCCCCCGCTATGAGATCATCCAGGTTCACGGGAGTGACGAGAATGGCGTCGAAGGTTTTCTGGAACGTCATCCTGATATAGGTTCCGTAAGTGCACTCGTAAACTGCAGCGAAAACAGAGGAGGAAGCCACGATCCCTGGGGCGATATATTTGATGTAGGGTTGTCCATGAATATCTTTTACAAAGGAACCGAGCCCCAGCCCCATGGCAACGAGATAGAGTGCCGGCTCAGCGAAGTTCAGCGCGAAACTCGTCTTGTACAATTTTGTATATACGAGCCAGTGCCGCTGCCAAACCCTGAATGCGCGCTTAATCCGCAAGGCTCCTCCCCGTCAGCTTGAGATAGACGTCTTCGAGGTTGCCGCCATGCAGCTCCATAAGATGAGAAGGCGAATCGATGGTCACGATCTTTCCCGAGTCCATGATTGCTACGCGGTCGCAGAGCTTCTCCGCTTCCTCCATATAGTGCGTCGTAAGCAGGAGCGTCGTATCCTTTTTTTTCAAATGATTAAGTTTGTCCCAGACAGCGCGCCTGCTGTGTGGATCGAGTCCGGTCGTGGGCTCGTCTAGGATGAGTATTTCCGGATTGTTCATGAGCGAGCGCGCGAGCAGAAGCCGGTGTTTCATGCCCCCGGAAAGTTGGTCGATCTGCACCGCGGCTTTGTCCTGGAGCTCCACGAATTCAAGCAGGACGCGAGCGAGACGGAGAGAATCCTTCTTCCTGATATCGAAGTATCGTCCGTAAACGATAAGGTTTTCGATTACTGACAGGTCGGGGTCAAGGTTGTTGTCCTGGGGCATGACCCCGATCCTGGATTTGATTTCACTCGGGCGTCCAGCCGTTTCCAATCCGAATACTGACACAGATCCCGCTGTCGGCGGCATGAAACAAGAGATCATCCGCAAAACTGTTGTCTTCCCCGCGCCGTTCGGACCGAGGAAACCAAAGCATTCGCCGCGGCTGATCGAAAAATCAACGCTGTCCACGGCTCGGAGTCCGTTATAATCCTTGATGAGTTTTCTGGCAACTACGATATCCACCGCCGGTTCCCGATCTTTTCCGCCGAGAGCCGGGCGCAAAGCCCATCCTTCAGCGCTCTCCACCCTGAACACTCCGCGATTCATGCAGAACTAAAGGCCCGAAGTAACGCGGTTTCGCCCAGCTTGCTTACGTAGATAGGCTGGTCCGCCCTTTTGATGATCGATGTCACGCTGTCTTCGTGGCGTGCAAGCGTTGCGCCGAGAGAAACGGCAACCTGGACTGGTTGAACACCCGGCAGGCTTGACTGCTCGACGAGCACGCGACACCGATTCGCCGTGGCGAGCAACTCGTTGCCTTCGACATTCGAGATGACGGCAACATACTCCTCACCACCCCAGCGGCTTACAATATCAAAAGTCCTCACGCTGTTCTGGAGCGTTTAAGCGACTATCTTTAGCACCTCATCGCCCCGGTTGTGTCCATAGCGGTCATTGATGTTCTTGAACTTATCGATATCGACAAAAAGAACGCCGAATTGCCATTTTTCTTCAAGACGAGCGTTCAGCATAATTTCCATGTAACGCCTGGTCGCAAGGCTCGTCAGCGTGTCGATATATGCCAGGCGTTCCAGTTCCGCGAGTCGCTCGAGGGAGACCACTGCCGGTGTATTGTCGGTAAAGACTTCAATGCCGTCCATGATCTCTCCCTGCTCATCGAGTATCGATGCCACCCGTATGGCGATAGGCACCCGATGCCCTGATTCATGGTGGAGAAAGGCCTCCCTGCTCTTTCCGATTCCCCAGTTCTCCGATTTGACATTGGACAGATACCAGCAGGCAGGCTGTTTCCATCCTTGTCAAGGTGCAGCAACATATTGTCCGAACACTGTTTCACATCAATTTCCGTTGCGGTGTACCCGGTGATGCGCTCCGCTCCCCTGTTTCAAAATGTTATCTGTTCATTCTGATCCACCATATACACGCCATCATAGAGGCTGTCAAGAAGCGTTTTGTAAAAAGCCTCGTTCATCATAAGGGAGGCCCCTTTCTTAACACATTTCCCTTCCGCAAATCAATCATTCTTTTTTATGCCGATGGACTCGAGGGCGTGAAGGATATTCTCGACTTTCTCGCGTATGCGCAGATTCCTGCCATGATGGTGTTCTGACTCCTGCGCATCGCGGCGCGCCGCAAGAAGATCCTGTTCCAGATTGCTGATGCGGCCAGTAAGGTTCTTATTCTCGGCTATAAGTGCGCGAACACGCTTTTCAATCACACGGAATTTTTCATCGAGTTCTTTCAATACAACATTCCTCAACTTCGCTGAAGGATGCATCAGGCAACAGGATTAGACGAGGAATAAGGCCTTCTGCGGCAATCGTATCCTTATCCTGCGGTGACATCAGGCTTTTAATTACCGCTCACCGATCCCAAAAGCGTAGACCCGGCGGATTTTCCATAAATTCTCCGGTACTCGCCGTAGTTACGAAGCACCTTCTTCACATATCCTCGCGTTTCGGCATAAGGGATTTCCTCGACGAATGCATCCCGATCGCTGTTGAAGCCAAATTTTGCGAGCCATGCTGTGACGGCATCAGGCCCGGCGTTGTATGCCGCCGCAACCAGGAGAGGATCTCCCTTGAATTGTTTCATCAGATAACCGATATACCATGTCCCGACATTGATCCCTGTATCGGCGTCGAAAAGCTTGTTCTGATCGAATCGGTCGAGCTTGATCCGCCTTGCCACCCACTCCCCCGTCGTCGGCATCACTTGCATGAGCCCTCGCGCTCCCGCGGGCGACAGCGCTCCGGAAAAGAACTGGCTTTCTTCCCTGACGATGGCGGCAATATAGTACGGGTCCTGACCGTATTTCTGGGCGTAGGAAAGAATGCTTTCCCAATAACCCTGGGGATAGGCGAGCAGCCACAAATCATCAGGGATCCCCTCCCTCGGCCGTTCCAAGTACCGCTCGTAGTTTCTGAGCACGAGCTGCAGGGAATGATAGTAATCGCCCAGATCGAAGAAAGCCCTGCTTAAAGCGATGGACATGCCCTGTTTGCGGGGCACAGATCCCTCGAGCGCCCACAGCTCCTGGGCAGCCTCCTTTTTCATATCCAGAGACATCAGCTCCAGCGATTTCTGGTAAGAAGGCTCACCAGAGAGAACCTGCCGCGTTTCAGCGGTCCACTCCGGCGGTCCCGCATCGATATCGAAGGAATTCATCGGCTCATCCCTGGAGAACGTCCCCCCGCAGACATCATCAATATCGATACTGTTGGTGCTTGCAGTCTTGAGGTCCGTGATTGCCGCCTCTAGCCGTGCTTTTCGTTCAGCGGCGCGGTATCCGTAATACGTATAAGGACCTTTTCTTAACACCTCTTCGTAGTAAGCGGCAGCACGCGAACGGTTGCCCATTTTTTCGGCCGCCCTGCCCTGCCAGTAGCGTGACTGGTTCGCCAGAAACGAACGGGGATACCGGTTGACAAGCTCCTGCAGCGTTTGTTCAGACCTCCGGTAATCACTAGACGTATAGAAGGACCAAGCTCTCCACCAGATTGCGCTGTCGGCAAACCTGCTGTCGGGATATTCCCGGCTTAACCGTTCATAAAACAGGAGGGCATTCTTCATGTCTCCTGCTTCACGGTAAATGTTTGCAGTAAAAAAGAGTGCATCATCGGCCCAATCGCTTTGCGGAAAACGTTCGAGCAGCTTTTGAAAGGCCCTGATCCCCCGCTCCCCGTCACCAAGTTTACTGTAACACCTCCCCATCCAGTACAGCGCCTCAGGCACCCGTGGATCCTCGGGATAATCATGCACCATCTGTTCAAGGATGACCGCGGAATCTGCCCGCCGGTTCATGTTGAAGAGGGCGACACCGGCGCGGAGGAGAACGTCTGACCGGTACGACGGGGCTGCATCCTTTGAAAGAATCTTCATAAAGGCCTCTACAGCTTTCTCGTTCTGGCCCATGCGGGCAAGGGTCTTTCCGCGTTCGTAGAGATCATCAGCAGTATAATCAGGGATTTCCACTCCCAATGTTCTCATCTCCGCGAGGGTCTTTTCCGCTTCCAGGTCGGCATCCGTGCCGGGGGTTTTAATCCACACATTCCGGTAGGCGCATGCCGCCTGCTCAAGCTGTACCTCGGCGGTAAGTGCCCGCCCCAGGCCCAAACCCGCATCAGGCGCTAACTCGGAATGGGGGTAAGCTTCGAGAAACTTCGTGAATGCATCAACGGCTTGGGGATAGACATACATCCCGAGAAGGGCCAGTCCTCGCTGGTATTCCGACTTCATTCGGAGAGAGCTCTCCGGATAATTTTCCATCAGTACCTCGTACAGGGCAGCAGCCTTGCTGTATCGGCCTTTTGAATAGGAATATTCAGCCAGAAGATAGACGGCATAGTCAGCCATCTCAGGATACTCAGCCCGTATGCGAAGCATGGCTGACTCGGCCTCGCTCTCTCGGTCAAGCAGGATAAACGCGCGTTCAGACAAAAAAAGCGACCGCCTGTACCAAATCGTATTCGGGTACTGCTCGGCAATCTGCCTGCTCAGAAGAAGCATGGTTTCCCAATTCCCCGCCTTTCCGGCATCAAGAGCGGTCTTGATCGCCTGCTCAGGCTCGGTCAGGGAAATATGGCTGATCGGTGGCGGCACCGGAAGCAGCGTTGCCGGAACAACGTTGTCCAAGGGAGCCGTCTTTTTCGCTGCACAGGAGGCCATCGCCAACAGGAAGAGGGACAAAATGATCTTTCGTAACAAAGGCATATGCATACCAACGGGGAAGGGAATCCCATCGCGTGGCAATATCGATTCAACACCACGAATATAATATAGGGAGTGACTAGTCCTGTCAATAGCCGTTCTACAATAATATATCAATGCCGTGCAGGCGGATGCAGGCAAGGATATATGCATGACTTGCGCGGAAAGCCCCGGATCGACGCGAAACAGAGGACCTCGACAACGGAAGCGGGAAGGAAGAGAAGAAATAAACTACCGACCGTCCAAATACCGGGGAATTTGGTTTCTGGCTGTAGTGAGCCGCAGGATGAATCGTTCTTCAAGGGAAAGCGTCGAATCGCTATGGCCGACAGAGGGCGGCGTATCGGGACTGTAAACGAGCATGTGAAAGGCCACCGAGGTGACCGGCTTATCGGGAAGCGGTTGCTGCTCAAGGTCGGAAACGAACTCTATCCATCGGTCGGCCATCTGGATCAGCACGGCAGTGTCCTGATCGCGCAGGTAATCTGCCACGGTTTTAACGGGTGAGGATGAAAGGCCCGAGCAGATGTTCAGTTCCGGCATCACAAGGTGCGACTCCCCTTGGTCGAAAACCCTGCCGAGAGGATACAGCCGGCAGGCGAGCGGCCGCCCCCGGTAGATACGGCACCCTTTCCCGGTCCAGAAATGACAGTGAGGGTCGCGTGGCAGCATGACGAGGGGGAAGCTCCTGGCTCTGCCCGTATCTACAATGTCCAGGAGGTCTTCATAGCTCAAATTGCTTTCACGGCAGATCAAAGCGATTTCGTAAGGATTGAGCACAATGGGAGCGCTTTTCGTGCAACAGTTGGAACTGCATCCGTTCACACCACAGGAGAGTTGTATGAAATCAGACCCCGACAGGATTCTGGCATCAGTACCGGCAATGCAAACGGTTTTGAAAGTATTCCCAGACATGGTTTCCTTGTTTTTCTTTTGGGAGTAATGTTCAGGTATAGTAACACATCGCCGCTTTAGCCGCAAGAGAAGAGGTTTGAAAATGTGCAAAATCGGTCTGCTTGATCGACCTTGCTGATCAGGTATTGAATTCCTTCAACGTTATTCGCTATGGAGAAAAGAATCCTGGTTATCCTCTCCGTGACGTAGTCAATATGCCAACTATCAGCCGGAATGGCAATATGGCTCTGGGTTGGCTGAGTAAGCGGAGCGAAACCCTTCGAATTTCTGACTACCATGACCCACATCAAGGGGGGACTTCACGTGATCGTAGGGATTGTTGCAATCGGAGCGATGTTTTTTTGTTCGAGACTCGTCCCACCGCGTTGGATCTGCATCATGAACAGAATCTGACGCAAAAACCGAGGAGTAAATGACGCCAGGTTCCGCTACGCTCCATCCGTTCCGTTTTTAGCAAATCATCAAGGCAATTCTACGTATCTAAACAAGGGGGAGAAGCGCGATGCTTCTCCTCCCTTTGAATAAATTATGAGTTGTCTGCTGAACGAGGGCTAATAAACCCGATGCCCTTATTTTCCGATTAGTTTCCCGCCAGCTTTCACGTGCCATACCACTAGAACGGGGCTCGCGACGAATACTGAAGAGTATGTTCCTACGATCACGCCCATCAGAAGCGCAACGGAAAAGTCATGAAGCACGTCGCCGCCAAACAGCACGAGAGGGATAAGCACGAGCACCACTGTGAGCGAGGTAATGATGGTCCGTGACAGCACTTCGTTGATGCTGTTGTTCACCAGCTGCGGCAGTGGATCACGCCGGTTCTTTTTGAGGTTCTCCCGGATCCGGTCGAAAACAACCACAGTGTCGGTCAGCGAGTAACCGGCAAGCGTTAGAAGCGCCGTGATGATAAGCAGGTTGATCTCCTTGTTCAAGATGTAGAAGACACCGAGCACCGCCAGCACATCATGCACCGTCGCGATGGCCGCGGCAACGCCAAACTTGAATTGGAAGCGGAAGGCGATGTAGATGATGATTGCCGCGATGGATATCGTGACCGCCCAGAGTGCCTGGCGCCGGAGCGCCTGGCCGATCACTGGGCCGATCTCCTGGATACTGACGACCTCGAAAGAATTCTCTGGAAACTCTTGTCTGAAAACGTTCTGCACCTTATCCGATGTTCCTTCGGACTCGCGCAGCCTAATCAGGACTTTGTTTCCTCCCTCGCCAACTTCCTGGATCGTCGCTCCCTGAAAACCGTTCTTTTCGAGCGCTGCCCGCGCTTTGTCGATCGGAACGGCATCTTTAAAGTTGAGCTGAACGGTCGTGCCGCCAATAAAATCGATGCCCAAGTTCGCCTTGCCGCGACTTATTTGCACCAGACCCACGATGCCGAGGATAACAAGAAGGGCAGAGAACGAAAAGGACACGTTCTTCCATCCCATAAAGTCGATGTTTGTTTTTTGCAGAATTTGAAGCATTTATTCCTCCCTGCCCCACTTCCCCGGGGTCTAGATACTGAGTTTCTCCAGTTTCCATTTGGAATTGATGATGTCGAATATCACTTTCGTGCCCACCAGGGCGGAATAGAGGTTAATGATGATGCCGAGGCTGAGCGAAACGGCGAAGCCTTTAATGGGGCCGGTACCGAACATGAAGAGCACTGCGGCAGTAATAAGCGTCGTCACGTGCGAGTCTAAAATTGTCAGAAACGCCTTGTCATATCCCGCGTCGACCGCGGGGCGGGGCTGTTTCCCTGCCCTGATCTCCTCGCGGATGCGCTCGAACATCAGTACGTTTGAATCGACCCCCATGCCGATGGTAAGGATGACACCCGCAATCCCCGGCAGGGTGAGCGTAGCGTTCAGGAGCGCCATGGCTCCGAGCAGCAGAACGAGGTTCAGCACGATGGCATAGTCGGCGATGATTCCAGCCATGCGGTAATAGATAACCATGAACACGATAACTACTAAACCACCAATCAGTGCAGAGCGGACCCCCATGTTGATTGAATCTTGTCCCAGCGAGGGACCGACCGTCACGTTCTGGATGATCTTTACAGGGGCCGGAAGTGATTCACGCAAGACGATCGCGAGCTTTGCGGCCTCGTCATGAGTAAAGTTCCCGGTGATCTCCGCATTGCCGCCGCTGATGCGATCTTGGATGCGCGGCGCCGATTGCACCACGCCGTCGAGCACGATCGCGAGCTGCTTTCCGACATTATCGCCGGTTATACGGTCAAATATCTTGGCTCCCTCACCATCGAATGATATTGTTACATCAGGTTTGTTGTACTGGTCGATTCCCACTTTGGCTTCCTTCAGGCGGTCGCCGGTCAGGAGCGTTTTGCTATAAAGGAGGACCGGCTGCTTCATAATCTTTCCATCCTCGCCTTCCCTTTCCTCATAGAGGATTTCCATGCCCTCAGGCACCTTACCAGCCATCGCTTTTTGGAGCTCTCCGGGATCGGAGTCGACCAGTTTAAATTCAAGCCTCCCTGCCGTCTTGATAAAAGCAATCGCTTCTTGTGGATTTTTCACGCCGGGAAGCTGAAGAGCGATCTGATCGTTTTCCTGCTTGTAAATCTGTGGCTCGGCCACGCCGTACTTGTCCACTCTCCGGCGGGTGCGTTCAAGCGCCTGCAGCACAGCCGCCTCTTTCAGCCGCCTCACTTCAGCCGGCTTCAAACTATATATAAGCTCCCCCGGGGACTGGGATTTTATATCAAGGATGGCGTAGCTGTCCTTGACAAGCTTCTCTACGGAATCGAGCAGATCATCGGCGAATTTGGCGCTGATGTCCAAGCCCGCCCTGTTAAACGTCGCCGCGAGCTTCTGTGTTGCGGCTGTTGTCTGCAAATCAGCCACGATGTTGTCCACCGAGGATTCCACGGCCTTGTCCGTCTCAACCTGCATGACAAGGTGGCTCCCGCCCCTGAGGTCGAGTCCGAGCGATATTTTAGGAACGCTCCGCCATACCTCGGGCAGACTGTCCCTCAGCGGCGTAGATGGAAGGAACAAAAACAGCGCGATCAGCACCGAAAAGGCGATGAGCGCCAGTCTCCATTGAATACTTTTCTTCATACACTTTCCTCCTGAAACGCAAAACCAGAAAATAAAAAGAGAATTTTCCCAACCTAAGAAAACGGAAACTCGCCTCTTGCTGTTCCGTTTATGCCGTGACGCTTTTTGATTTCCATGCTACTCTTTCGAAGCCTCTTCCTCAGACAGCACCGTGCCAACGGTATTGCGGGCAATTTTCACCTTTACACCATCGGCGATTTCCACCTTCAGGGTGTTCGTCCCCGAGCTCACAACCGTGCCGTAAATACCGCCCGAGGTGATGATCTTATCGCCCTTCTTGAGTTCCTCTACCATCTTTTTGTGATCCTTCATCTTCTTTTGCTGAGGCCTAATCAGAATTAAATAAAAGATGGCAAAAATGACCACCATCATGATGATACTCGAAAAACCTCCTGCTCCTCCCGGTGCGGCTCCACCGCCAGCCGGCGCTCCCATTGCGTAAGCCGTTGCGATAAACATGGTATTACCTCCTCATAAAAATGTCAAAAGTTCCACAATCCGAAATTTAAATAATTACATTTGACACAATCCAACAGGGCCATCCTTGTTCGTTGAACGCTTTCAGCTACTCTTTGGTGTTTCGCTTTCCCAGAAACTCTTTTTTGAATTCCCTGAATTTTCCTTGGCCAATGCTGGCCCTCACGTTCCGCATCAGTTCAAGGTAAAAGAACAGGTTGTGAATCGTACCGAGCCTGAGTGCCAGCACCTCGCCTGCATTGAATAAATGCCTTAAGTAAGCCCTTGTGTAATTCCTGCACGTATGGCATCCGCACTCGGGATCGATTGGTCGTCTGTCCCACTCGTACTGAGCGTTCCTGATCACAACCTTGCCGAAAGAGGTGAAAAACGTCCCATTCCGCGCGTTCCTGGTCGGCATAACGCAATCGAACATGTCGATGCCGCGGTCGACTCCCTCTACAAGGTCTTCCGGAGTGCCAACACCCATGAGGTACCGCAGTCCATTCCCGGGAAGCGAGGGGACCGAAGCTTCGATCATTTCATACATCATTGGCTTGGTTTCACCGACCGACAGTCCGCCAAGTGCATAGCCGTCGAATCCGATTTCGAGAAGGGCGTCAGCGGATTGTTTTCGAAGCTCGGGGTACATTCCACCCTGCACAATGCCGAAAAGAGCCTGCCCCGTATCCTTTTTAGCGTCCTTGCAGCGCTTTGCCCATCGCAGGGTGCGCTCCAGCGACTCCTGAGCGTAATCCCGCGTTGCAGGATAGGGAATACACTCGTCAAAAGCCATGATGATGTCGGCGCCGAGCGCTTCCTGAATTTCCACCGCATATTCGGGCGTGATAAAATGTTTTGCTCCGCCGTCAATATGCGACTGGAACGTCACGCCCTCTTCCGTGATCTTTCGAAGCTCCGCCAGACTGAATACCTGGAACCCTCCGCTGTCGGTCAGAACCGGCCTGTTCCAGCTCATGAATCGCTGGACCCCGCCGAAATCGGCGATCAGCTCATATCCTGGCCGTAAAAAAAGGTGATAGGTATTCGCCAGGATGATCTCCACCCCGATGCTCACCAAATCGTCGGGAGAGAGTGTTTTCACTGAAGCCTGCGTCCCTACAGGCATGAAAACCGGAGTGTTGACCTCGCCGTGGGGCGTCGTGAACTTCCCGAGGCGAGCAGGGGAAGCAGGGTCTGTTTTTATCAAAGAAAATTTGAACACGATATAACTCAGATAACAGAAGTTAGAGCCCCGATGTCAGACAAAGCCATGGTTTTTTCCAGTCTGCCCTCTTCACATCTGTTCTCTGATATCTGCATCTTACATTCTTTCCGGCGCATGGACTCCCAAAATTTTCAAAGCGCCCTGGATGACCGATTTCACCTGCTTTATGAGAAACAGTTTTACCCCGCTTCGGGCACGGTCATCGCTTATGATCCGGTATTTAAAATAGTAGTTGTGAAGCAACCCGGCGAGATCCTGGAGGTAAAAGGTCAGCCGGTGCGGCTCGTAAGCCAGCGCCGCCTCCTCAACTACCTCGGGGTACTTGGCGAGTAGTTTGATGATATTGTGCTCTTCCTCCAGGTCCAGCAACGACAGGTCAACTGTTTCACTCCTCGGCACGGCGATGTTTCTCGCCTCGGCCTCGCGAAAGACACTCGCCAACCGTGCATGGGCATACTGCACATAATATACGGGGTTTTCCCGGGACTGTTCCTTGGCGATATCGAGGTCGAAATCCAAATGGCTGTCGGAACGGCGCGTCAGGAAGATGTACCGTGCGGCATCGCAGCCCACGTCCTGAACAACATCCCTGAGCGTCACAAAGGTCCCCGCCCGTTTGGACATGGGCACGGGCAGCCCGTGCCGGAGGATCGCAACCAACTGCACCAGTAAAACATGGAGCGACTCCCTGGGATGGCCGAATGCCTGAATCACAGCCTGAACACGCGGGATATAGCCGTGATGGTCAGCCCCCCAGATGTTCACCAGCGTTTTGTACCCACGGGCCAGCTTATTCCGGTGGTATGCAATGTCCGTAGCCAGATAGGTATAGCTTTTGTCCTTCTTTACCACAACACGGTCTTTGTCGTCTCCGTATGCGGTGGAGCGGAGCCAGAGCGCGCCATCCTGCTCGTATAAGTTGCGGCTCTCCATCAATTCGTCAAGGGAACGTTGCACCGATCCATCGGAAAGGAGCGATGTTTCACTGAACCAGGTGTCGAATCTGACACCGAAGGCCTCAAGGTCCGTCCGGATGTCCGCAAGCATAGTCTCTTTACCGTAGTCCATGAACGGGCCGGAACATTCCTCGAAAGAAATGTTCAGAAATTTGTTACCGTGAATCTTCTGAAAACCCTGGGCGATCTCTTCGATATAGGTGCCATGGTACCCGTCCTCTGGGAATGGGAAATCGTTGCCGAGCGCTTGCTGATATCGTGCATAGACCGACAAGGCGAGAAGTCGGATCTGTCTTCCGGCGTCATTGATGTAAAATTCCCGGCTCACATCGTATCCAACGGCGGCGAGAAGGTTCGCCAGGGCATCTCCGAGGGCCGCTCCCCGTCCGTGGCCCACATGAAGCGGTCCTGTGGGGTTGGCGCTGACAAACTCGACGAGGACTTTCTCCCCTTTGCCGATATTCCGGAGACCGTAAGATACGCCGTCCGCATCTATGTCAAAGAGCGTCTTTTTCCAGCGGTCCTGCTTCAGGAAAAAATTGATGAAGCCGGGACCTGCGATATCGGTCTTTTCGATGAGGCCTTCTTCATCCTGGATGTTTCTGATGATGATTTCGGCGATCTTCCGGGGCGGTTTGGCCTCGGCCTTGGCCAGAGTCATGGCGACCGTCGTGGCCAGGTCCCCATGCGTTTTTTCCCGCGGGGTATCAAGCGTTATTGTCGGCTGCGTTTCGAGTCTCAGTTCACCTTTTTCCCTGGCACGCCTGAGGGCTTGAGCCAGGATTTCAGTCAGCGTTTGTTTCATTGATAATCAGCAATTCCTTCGCAGTTTACAGAATCGAAAGTATATCGTATCTTTGAAAAAAGTCAATAAAATAATCCCTTTACTTGACGTAAGAGGTGTGGTATTTTTAACCAGTAACTGGGAGCCGGCATGTGGATTCAGATGAATGTAAATACCGTCCTTTTCGACAGCAGGAACAACAGTTACATCGTCGTGCTGAAGGATGAGACCGGGAAAAAGATTCTTCCAATCTGGATCGGGGCTGCAGAGGGAAATTCAATTGCCATGGCCATTAGCAATGTCAAACTCGAGCGGCCACACACCCATGACCTGATCGTCAACGTCTTTGACCGGCTTGAAATCGAGATAGCCCGCGTGGTCATCAGCGATCTCATCGATAATACCTTCTACGCCTCACTCTATCTCCTCCACAACAACAAGGAATTTCACATAGATTCGCGGCCAAGCGATGCCATTGCCATCGCAATACGGAGCGGAGCGCCGGTTTTCGTTGAGGAAGAGGTGATCGCCAAGCAGGATTCAACCATGATCGACACATGGATGAAAAACTTCGGCGAGGGCGGAAGCGGCGGAACAGAATATAATGCCTGAGTTGGACACGCCTGTTTAATCATGACCCCGCGAGGGCGCACGCAGCAGCTCGATTGAGACTTGACTTCAGGCAGTTTTCGCTTTGAACGGGAGCCCGCGTATACCGCAGAGAGATCCCGTATGTACGAATGAGAATTTTAACTTTGTTAAAGTTCTACCTTGTACTAAATCCCCCACCTCGGCGATAGATCGTTCTCGATCCCCATGCTGTCCAGCACTCTCCCCACAACAAAATCCACCATGTCAGAAACCCTCTTGGGATGATGGTAGAAAGCAGGCATGGCAGGGATAACGTGACAACCCAGTTCGGCCAGCGTCAGCATATTCCGCAGATGGATGGCCGACAGGGGCATTTCACGGGGGACGATAATCAGTTTCCTTTTTTCCTTCAGTGTCACATCAGCGGCCCGCTCAATCAGGTTTGATGCAAAGCCGTTGGCCAGCGATGCCAGCGTTTTCATGGAGCAGGGTATCACGACCATGGCGTCAACCTTGACGGAACCGCTCGCAATCGGTGCGTACATATTGCCCTCGTTGAAATATGCTATCTGCCCTTCTTTCGCTTCGAGATGTTTCTCGAGTGCAATCCGGATATCGGTTTCCGAACCCTTCAGCATCAGACCGGTTTCGTCATTCATGATCGATAGCCCATCTCCCGAAATCGAGAGATAGATCGAATGTCCGCCTTTGCTCAGCACCTGAAGAAGCTTGAGGGCATAAGGCGCTCCACTCGCGCCGCTAATCGCTACCGTATACGTTGCCATACCTTACCTCTTTCTTTTTTTCTGCATTATTTTAGGATATTTCGGGTTTCTTGACCACCAGCATTGCCAGCAGAATACTTGCTGCAAGAGCGAGGCTTGCCCCCATGCCGAAAGCGGATGTGGGTCCGAACTTCTGCCACACAATGCCAAAGAGAAGCGAAGCCGGCAAAGCCCCGATGCCGACGACCAAGTTATAGAGGCCGAAGGATGATCCGCGCAGGTGTGGGGGCGCAAAATCGGCGACCAACGCTTTTTCAACGCCCTCGGTCAGGCCGAAGTATATCCCATACACGGCGAAGAGAGCCCATGCGTGCCAGTAGTGGGTAGCAGCGCCGAATCCGGCGTACACGAGGGCGTACACAATCCACCCCGTGACGATCACTTTTTTCCTGCCGATACGGTCTGAGAGTATTCCTCCCGGCACGGAAACGCCCATCTTGACGATGTGCAGAACAACCCAGATCATCGGCAGAAGCGTGACCGTCACCCCGAGCTGCTGCACCCGAAGAAGGAGAAAGGCATCGCTTGAGTTTCCGAGCGCGAACAGAAGAATGATCCCCAAGTACTTGCGGAAGCCCGGCGGCATCTGGGCCCAGGCCGCTCGAAAGTTGAACGTCGTTGATGCGGGACGGGGCGCTTCCGGCTTCTCTTCCTTGATCCCGAAAAGAAGCATGAGTACGGCAAACAGTCCGGGAATGAAAGAAAGTAAGAAGATCGTTTTGATATTGTCGTGGAAAACCAGGAGCAAAGCTGTCGCCGCAAGGGGCCCGATAATAGCGCCACCGTGGTCCATGGCCCGGTGAAAACCATAGGCCTTGCCCCGATACTCGACAGCAGTCGAATCGGCGATGATTGCATCACGGGGTGATGTGCGCAGCCCCTTACCCACTCGGTCGGAAAAACGAAGCATCAGCACATGCAGCCATGATGTGGAGAAGGCAATGAGCGGTCTGATGACGTTGGAGATGGAATAACCTGCGACGATCCAGCCCTTCCGTTTCTTCACCCGGTCAGAGAGGTATCCTGAGTAGAGTTTGAGCAGTGAAGCGGTGGCTTCGGCAGTACCTTCGATCACACCGAGGGCCTCCGGACCGGCGCCGAGCGCGGCAGTGAGAAACGTCGGCAGGAGGGGATAGATCATTTCTGATGCTCCGTCGTTGAGGAGGCTGACAAATCCCAGGATGACGACGTTTCTGGTAAGGCCCCTGCTCCATGCGGGCGCCGATGAATTCATTTCAGTCATAATGTCATCGACTTTACCTGATTTATATTGAATTTTCAAGCCGGATAATGGATCCTTCCTGTTTTTTTGCGCCTCCGTTAAGGCGGGCAGAACGGATAGAGAATCCGGCGGATAACAGGGGAGCGCTTCACCTCCGAGTAAATAAATCTTGATTCCCTTCTCGACATGATATAAGATTCCTATCAGTATTTAAAATCGTCATCCTTTGGGGAGGGCTTTCTGCTATGCCGGAACTCGTAATGGTCTCAAGTGTCGAAAAAATGGAAAATCTCAAAGCGTACCTTGTGGAACTTTTTAATCAGCAGCGCTATTCCGAAATAACCCAGGCCATCGGCATGCACTCCCTACTCATCGACCCCCAGCACACCATGAATGACCAGGCCCGCCTCTACCACCACGTCCTGAATATGCTTAAAAACCGCATAAGTAAGGCGAAGGGGAAAAGTTATGGTTCGTGGTATACCGGCTTCCCGAAAGTCCTGGACCAGATCATGACTGCAAACCAGATCGTTACCGATAAAACGGCGGCCGAAGCCCTTGCCTCCCACCGGGCTGGATACGGCCCTTTCAAGTCCGTTGACGATTTCTTTTTCTGGGCCCTCGATGACCGCCGTCTTCCCTTGGAGCAGATCGTGAAATACATCGAACAGACTGCGGCTATGACAGCCTGTTGAAACGGGCCTGCCCCTGATAAATGAAAAAGGAGGCCCTGCATAACCTAGAGCGAGGCCTCATTTTTTGCTGGTTCTCCGCTTACGCAAAAATCTTCCGCATGACTTCTTCGACTGAAATTCCGGACATGCATTGCATATTGATATCACATTGCCGCTGATAACAGGGTGAACAGTCGATGCCCGTGCGCACGACGATGTGAGAGGAGCCGTAAGGACCCGTCCTCCAAGGGGCTGTTGGTCCGAAAAGCGCAACGACTCTGGCTCCAGACGCTGCGGCGAGATGCATCGGACCGGTATCGGTGGTTACGAAAAGATCGGAGAGGGAAGCGAGAGCGGCCAGTTCCTTGAGTGTGGTCTCCCCTGCCCAATTCTCGGCCTTCTCCCCCATCATCGACAGGATTCTGTCATTCACAGCCCGGTCTTCCCCGCCACCCGTAAAGATGATCTTGGCGTTTTTCTCCCGGATCAGGCGGTCCGCCAATTCCGCAAAATTCCTCTCCGGCCAGAGTTTTGTTGTCCATCGTGCAACAGGGTTCACGACGATAAGCATTCGTCCCCGGTCCCTGATTCCCTCCAGTCTCCGTTTGATGGCCTCGCGTTCTTGATCAATCGGGAGTGTGCACCCGGGAGAAGGGTTCTTTGCGCCCAGATAACGGGCTATGTCGAGATACCGGTCCAGGGCATGTTTCTCAACATTATAGGGATGCAGCTTTTCGTTCAGAAAGAGGAAGGAGAGCTCCCGGGAGCGGTCAAAACCGATCTTGCGGCCTGCCCGTGCCAGACCGATTATGATTCCGCTTTTGAAGAGTCCCTGGAAATCTATGGCAATATCATAACGCATGCGACGGAGCTCCCGGACAAAACGGATGATGTGGTTAAAGCCTTGTGTCGCGGTGAGCGGATTTTTGAGGCTGCGAAACCACTTTTTCCTTTGCGATATAAGCAGTTGGTTGATAAGCGGATGTCCTTCAAGAATTCCCGAGGATGCTTCTTCGACAACCCAGGTTATTTCGCTGTCAGGATAGATTTTTTTGAGGGCCTCAAGGGCGGGCAGCGTCTGCACCACATCGCCGATGGCGGACAGTTTTACAATCAGAATTTTCATGGCAGACATGTGCTGCACATCATAATCCATCCCTGCGGTTCAGTCAACAGCGAAACGGCTGTAATAGCCGACCTCATACCGAGAATCGTCTAGCTTTGTGCTATCCCCCCAGCCCTCGAGGTGCCCTCTTCACGCGGTTCGCAATGAGCTGAACGGTGATGATGGAGAATTTTCCCCTGCTATCGCGAATCCCCGGGAGTCGGTGCTACTTTGACTACGGCTACTTTTTCCTCGACAGAGCCGGGCCCCCGCTATGCGAGCACGAAGGATTTCATCAGTCTATCGTCAGCGTTTGCCGCACTGACAATCAGGGGCAGGAGCAGCGGTATAATTGATCTATTGACCCCTGTTATCATGGTCAATCCTCTCCGATAAAAAAAAGGACTACAGTTTCCTATAGCCCTTTTAACGTTCTTTGATTATCCGTACTGCGTTAGAACCGGTAGCTGTACATGACCTGCGCGTTTGTCTGGTAATGGCTTACCGTCACGGGGACAGGACCGCCGGGTGTCAGCACTTGCGTCGTGGCGCTCACGGGCGGTGCATAGGTGAACGAAGCATCAATGCTGGATGCCTTGGTAAACATATAGCCGGCGCCAACCATATAGTGATCTTCCTCGATCGCGGGGAACAGGGGATTCATGTATTGATTCGGGATGGGATTATTTGCGATGTTCACGCCGGCACGCACCGTGAATTCATCGGTCACTTTATAACCGGCACCAAGCATGAAGACGTTCTGGTCTTTCCAATTTTGGAACAGAACAGCGTCTATAGACTGACCGCCCAGGCCAAATCCTGCAGCCAGGGGGTTAGCTTGGGTCGAGTCAGCCGTGAAAGTCATCTTAAAGTCCTTCATCGTATCCTTCCAGTTAATCCATTTATAATCAAAGACAATTATCAGTTTGTCCGTCGCCTGATAGGCGGCGCCGAGTCCGACTGTCTGTGGCCACTGGAAGTCAACGACCTTAATTTTTCCGGTGACCGGAATCGTGGCAGGTCCGCCGCCAGGAACACCGGGACCAATTACATTCATGGATACTGTTGCGCCGTCCGCCTCCATGTCACTGAGCTTCGTTTTGCTCTGATAAACAGCGCCCAGCGAGAACGCATCAGTTACCTTGTAAGCACCGCCGATCTTGGCTGCATAGCCGTAAGACCTGGCTGCGCCTTCAAAGGGGTTATCTTCGTTGAAATCAAAGCGTGCCCAGTTTAAACCAGTCAGCGCACCCGAGCCGAAGGCGCCCGCAAGCGTATTTACCATCGAGCCGCTCGCAGTACCGGTCGTCTGCTTGCCGCCAAGTGCGGCGACCATGTCTCCGAACTGTGCGCCATTCATGGCCATCTTCAGGTCGAGGCTAGCCCAGACAAAATCCAGCGAACCGCCGATGGTGAACTTATCATTCACATTGTATGCAACCGGAACCATAAACCGTCCAACGCCGAGTTGCGATTTGACTTCCTGTCCTGATCCGGCAGCCAGGAACGAATTACCATCATACTTTGTACCCATGCCGCCCTGAGAAAACAAACCGACACCATAGGTGAGCGCTCCCGATTTTGTGGCCCAGCCCACCGCCGGCATGAAAAACGCAGTTGCCGAGGATGTGGCATCCGGCGCACCGGGCGTGGATGCCGTAATATGTGGTCCTAGGTACCCCAGCGCGACATCAAGCCGGTCGCCTGCAGGCATCAGTCCCAGTGTGGCGGGGTTGTTCATCATTGCCGCCGTGCCATTGTCATAGGCCATTGAGGCACCGCCCATACCCGTGGCAATCGGACCATACCCTTCCAAGTCCATGCCATTCGTTGCAAATGCCGCTGTTGAAAATGCCACTAAGATACTGGTGAACCACAGCGCTACTGCTGTCAATCTTTTTCCCATTCTTTCCCTCCTCCTGACCACAAGTGAGATGTTTCTCATATTCGATAATTCATTATTTCGATACTCGGCAACTATAGTGCCGCCGATTGAAGTAAAAATCCCCTCTTTTGCTCATGCACGTTGCGCGAATTCGATGATACTATGGAAAAACTTTGTTTGAAAATCTTGCAGACTGGAAAAAAGTGAAGCTGTCAAAGAGTCCTTTTGCTTACTCGGTGAGAAGCTCAAAAAAAATGCACATGATAACAGAGTCAGGAAGATCAGGAACATAACTTTGGAATGATTCCTTTGAGTGGCACAAATTATTTCATATTTATTATTAGCTGTCAAGCAAACAATGTTGTGCAAATAATATTTGATTTTATATCGTCTTTTAACTTGCTTTTTACGGGTTTTTTGTTACAATTTTTGCCAGTTGAGAGACGAAAGGAGATTGTTCGAAGCTAATCGAATCCATTTTTTCAATTATTGAAATATATCATCAAGCAGCAGTCAGCAAGTGGCGATGCATATTCCCCTGATGGAATCCGTCGGGATAGAGATGACTGAGGAGGCGCCTTATGCCGAGAAAAATAACGGCCAAAAAAAAAGCAAAAAAAACTGTTTCCCAAAAATCAGTAAAAAAAGCCGTTAAAAAGAAAACCCTCAAGAAAAAATCACCTCCTCCTACCAAAAAAACCGCAAAAAAGAAAACTCTCAAGAAAAAGCCATTGTCAGCCAGAAGGAAAGCAGCGACTCCCAAACCGGTCATGGTGGAGCCGGGACCACCGCCGCGCACTATCCCACCTGTGGAAGAACCGTTCGCGAACGAAGAGGCCATCGGCACGATTACGCATTATTACAGCCATTTAAACGTCGCAGTCGTCCAGCTCAACAAGGGAACCCTCAAGGTGGGAGATACCATTCACCTGAAAGGTCACACCACCGACTTTTCCCAGACCATCGAGTCCATGGAGTACGAACACCTGCACATCGACCAGGCGGGCGCAGGCCAAAGCGTCGGCATCAGGGTAAAGGACCACGCCCGGGAACACGATATCGTGTATCTGGTCAAGTAGCGCCATCCCGCGGAAAATCATGGTAAAATAGATTACAGCGCAAGCACCTGCGCTGTATTTTTTATGTTCCGCCTCCCCCCTCCCGGTGGAAAGGAAACGATGCGGAAATTCAGCCAAGGAGACCCTCATTCCCACTATCCACGGCAACTTAACGGGCCTTAAACCCGCGGAAATCAGGATGCTTGAGCGGCTTTACCGCAGAAGAATGCCGCCCAACGCCATCATTACCCCCGAGGCTGCTCGCGCCCTGTCCGAAGCCTCTGCTGAAATCGGCAGGCAGGTCGGCCTCATCATCGATAGGTCAGGAAACGTACGGAATGTGATTGTCGGCTCGAACAAGGATATCCTTATTCCCGATCTCTCCGAACACCGACTTGGAAACAAGCGCCTCCGCGGTGTTCGGTTCATTCACACACATCTCAAGGGCCAGCCCCTGAACCAGGAGGATATGACCGACCTGGCGCTTCTCAGGCTCGACATGATAGCCGCACTTGCCGTCCAGCCGGGAGGCCTGCCGGGAAGCATTTCAATCGCGCACCTCATCCCGCCCAATCCCGAGGAAAAACTCTATGAAGTCCTGCCTCCGCGTGCGGTACATGCGCTCGACATCGATGCGGCGGAATTCATCGCCGACATTGAACGGCAGATGGAGCGGGCGCAGGCTGCGCGTGAGGTTGTCCAAAAAGACCGGGCCATTCTTGTGAGTGTATCAAAAAAGAGCAAACACGAGCAGGAAGAATCCATCGAAGAGCTTAAGGAACTGGCGCGTTCCGACGGAATCACGGTGCTGGATACGGTCATCCAGCGGCTTCATGAGATCAATCCGCGATACCTGCTCGGCGAAGGAAAGCTCAAGGAGCTGATTATACGCTCCCAGCAACTCGGGGCGGACCTCATAGTGTTGGACCAGAACCTCACGCCGGCCCAAGTAAAGGCGATCGGCGACATCACTGAAATGCGCGTCATCGACCGCACCCAGCTCATTCTCGACATATTCGCCCGGCGCGCTCACAGCGGCGACGGAAAAGTACAAGTGGAGCTTGCCATGCTCAAGTACCGGCTACCGAGGCTCTCGGAGAGATCCACGGCGCTCTCTCGCCTGACCGGTGGCATCGGTGGGAGGGGGCCGGGAGAAACGCGGCTCGAGATCGACATGCGCAGGGCCCGGGACAAAATACGCAGACTGGAGAAACAGCTTGACTCTCTGGGGAAAGCCCGCGACCAGCGCCGGGAAAGGCGCGTCAGGAGCGATATCCCCATTGTTTCCATCGCGGGATACACGAATGCGGGCAAGTCCACGCTCTTCAATGCCCTCACCAAATCGGAGGTCAAGGCCGAAAATCTGCTCTTCGCCACACTCGATACGGCGACGCGCAGACTCCGCTTCCCGAGAGACCGTGAAGTCGTCATCACCGACACGGTGGGATTCATCAAGGACCTGCCGAAAGACTTGCTCGGCGCCTTCCGGGCCACGCTCGAAGAGATGCTGGACGCCGACTTGATTCTGCATGTGATCGACATTAGCAATCCGCGGTTCGAGCAGCAAATGGCTTCGGTGAACAACCTTCTGGTGGAAATCGGCCTGGACCATATCC
>Ga0335081_10000238_pt1 | contig 104635 bp, 88 predicted proteins | sample Lox_Sample_35_FD_206713 | JGI IMG/M metagenome (GOLD analysis project Ga0335081, IMG submission 206713) | Soil microbial communities from Loxahatchee National Wildlife Refuge, Florida, United States - Lox_Sample_3.5 | ecosystem: Environmental > Terrestrial > Soil > Wetlands | place: USA...
GAGCTCGATCTCTCCAACCATCGTTCGACCGCGGTCGAACGATGGCTGGAGTTTCCTGATTCGTAGAACAAAAACTGCAAAGGATGTCCCGGGACAATTTGTAAACCATGTCGTGGGACTTGACACACAAACCGCGAAGAGTGGGGCACCCAGCAGTTCATTTTAACTTTCACCGAAATCGAAATCTGGGCCACCCGCCCAATCAAGCGTCACTAAGCAAGGGGCATCGATGAGCAGCAAATCTCCAGCGCAAGACGACTTCAGAGGCCGCCTCTCCCGCTACCGAGAAATCAAGATCACAGTCACCGGACGAAAGTCCAGCAAGCCAATTTCAAATCCGGTCTGGTTTGTAGTAGAAGTCGATAAGCTTTATCTTCTGCCCGTGACAGGCTCAGACACACAGTGGTACAAAAACGTGAAGAAGAATCCGTCGATTCGAGTCGACGCTCGCGGCGCAGAGTCGACCTTGAAAGCTACTCCTGTTACGGATGCGACCCAAGTGAAATCCGTGGTCGAAAAATTTCGCGAGAAGTACGGAGCCGGTGACGTGAAGAAGTACTATTCAAAGTTCGACATCGCCGTTGTGCTGACCTTGCAATGAAGTGAGACGGAGGTCTCTATGATCACGCTCAATGTGAATGGAGTCCGGCGTGAAGTGCAAGCGCCCGACGACACTCCGCTGCTGTACGTTTTGCGCAACGATCTGCAGTTGATTGGACCGCAGTTCGGCTGCGGACTCGCGCAATGCGGAGCCTGCTCCGTGCTGGTCGACGGCAACGAGACGCGTTCTTGCGTTACGCCGGTGGCCAGCGTCGCCAATCAGGAGATCACCACGCTTGAGGGTCTGCCCGCACGCTGGGCCAAGCAGAAAGGCCTGTCGGTGGAAGAAGCCAAAAACACGCTTCATCCGGTGCAGCAAGCCTGGATCGAAGAGCAGACTCCGCAGTGCGGCTTCTGCCAGAACGGCATGCTCATCACTGCGACCGAGCTGCTGGAAAAAAACGGCAGCCCAACCCTGGCACAAATCAAAGAAGCTTTCACCACCTCGGGCCCATCGCCGCACCTCTGTCGCTGCGGAACCTACGTCGCGATCATTGAAGCTGTGCAGCACGCCGCCACCATCATAGCGAAAGGGAGGTAAGCGATGGCCACTGTGAGCAATAACCCGCGAGCAATGGTTGGACCAACTCTCTCGCGCCGCCAATTTGTAAAAGTGGGAGGCGCTCTGTTCGTGAGCTTTGGCGTCGTTGGTCCAAAGATTCTCAAAGCTGATGCGCAGAAGCCCGCGCTCTTGAAGAACTCTCTCGATCCCACGCTGGGCAGTTCCTGGATCGAGATTCACGCCGACAACACCATTCTGATTCGCACCGGCAAGAGCGACTTCGGCCAGGGATCTACGTTTACTGCGTACCGGCAGATTGTCGCCGAAGAGTTGAGCGTGCCCTTCGAAGCCATCACCACCGTCATTGCAGGCGGCACCGATTGCACGCCCGACGGCAGCGGCGCGTTCGACTTTCTCGGCCACGGAACGCCAAACATCCGCAAAGCAGCCGCTTATACTCACCAGGCGCTGCTCGATCTCGCCTCAGAAAAACTTGGAGTTCCAAAAGAAAAGCTCTCAGTCAAAGATGGCGTCGTCTCGGGCGGTGGCAAGAGCATTTCTTACGGCGACCTCGTCAAGAATCAGCAGCTAAAGCTCACCATTCCGGTGAGCGGCGATCTCACCAGCATCATGGGCCTGACGATCGAAGGCAATCCGCCGATGAAACCGGTCAGCGAGTACACGATCATCGGCAAGTCGTTCAAAAATTCCGTCATCAGTTCGAAAGTGGCTGCCAAAGAAACCTGGGCCACCGATGTCCGCCTGCCCGGCATGTTGCATGCGCGCGTGGTGCATCCCAAGACGCTCGGCTCGACGCTGATCTCAGCCGGTCAGGTCGACAAAGCGAAGTTCCCGAATTCGCAAGTCATCGTGAAAGGAAACCTCGTCGGCGTTGTCGCGCCTACTGAGTGGGAAGCCATTCAGGCCGCCGAGCAAGTCGCCGGCAATACAAAGTGGACCGAATGGAAGGGTCTGCCCGGTAACGAAAAACTCTACGAGCACCTTAGAAAAGAAGCCGACTGGAAAACTGCGCCAGTAGCCAAGGGTGAAACCAGCAAGGGTGACGTTGCTGCCGTGCTCGCTTCGTCTCGCAAGAAACTTTCTGCGAGCTATCAACTCTCTTACATGAAGCACGCGCCCATCGGCCCGACCATGGCCGTCGCCGACGTCAAGCAGGACGGCACCGTGCACATCTACACGCACAATCAGAATCCGCAGCAACTGCGCGCCGAAATTGCCATGATGCTCGGCACCTCGCCCGATCATGTCATCGTGCACGCCTATCCCGGACCGGGCCACTACGGCCGCTCAAACGGCGGCAACGCCGGTGCGGAGGATGAAGCCGTGCTCCTGTCGCAGGCTCTGGGCAAGCCCGTGCGCGTGCAGTGGATGCGCGCCGATGACATGCAGTGGTCCACACAGTCGGCGGCCGCGTATTCCGACGTGCAGATCGCGCTCGACGACAAAGGCAAAATCGCCGCCTATCAAGTTGATCACTACATGCCCGCTATGCAGGATGATCGCCCGATCGGCGCGGTTCTGGCTGGACTGCCTACTCGCCCGGCTCCTGACGTTCACAATGACTTTGTGACTTCGACGGTCAACAACGTGGAAGACAATTGGGTCTACGCTCCCATTCCAAACGTGTTGGAACTCGGCCACGGCACGTTCCAGGTAGGACAGAAAGCATCGCCAATCGCGGTCGGCCTGCGCGACCACAGCATGCGCACGCCGGGACAGTTTCAGCAGAACTATCCGCGCGAGCTGGCGATCAGTGAGGCTGCTTCTCTTGCCGGCGCCGATGCCATTCAATTTCGCATCGATCATGCGAGCGAAGAGCGTGTGATTAGTGTGCTGAAAGCTGTTCGCGACGCCTCCGGCTGGGAGACGCGGCCCTCGCCGCGCCCCGACGCAACGTCAAGCGGATCCACTCCCGTGCGCGGCCGCGGAGTCTCGCTGATGCTGCGCAGCGGTACGTATTGGGCTTGCGTGTGCCACATCGCCGTCACTCCCGCTACCGGCGCCATCGTCGTCGAGAAGTACACCATCGCGGTTGATCCCGGCATCGTCGTCAACCCGTTCCAACTCAAGCGCAACGTCGAAGGCGGCGCGGTCATGGGAATCAGCCACGCGCTATTCGAGGAAGCGATGTTCGACGAAAGCCGCATCCTCACTGAGGATTGGGCGTCTTATCCGATCCCCACGATGTCCGACATTCCGGAGATCAAAGTCGTCCTGCTCAACAACCCAAAAGTCGGAGCCTACGGCGGAGGCTCCGAAGCCGCTAATGCCTTGGCGGCGCCCGCGATAGCGGCTGCGCTGCACGACGCCACGGGAAAAATCATGCGGCGGTTGCCTATGAAGGCGGCGTATGTGCAGGGGGTTTTGAAAACCTAGCGCAGGGCCACGTTGACCGACGCGATTTAGTCCTCCCGCGATTCCCTGGGGAGTTTGACCCCTTGCGCTCAACCCCTTAAACTTAATACGTTCTCCGCTCAGTGGTAGCCATCCTTGCGGGAGGGATTCCTGAGTCGTTTCCGAGTGTTGGGGCTTCGAGGTTTCACGCTGGCAGCTTTGGCCGCGGCCTTGATTGGGCTGCCCGCCTACGTGTGCGCCGCCGACAATAACGGGCCCATCACGCTCGATACCAGCGAGACTTTATTCTCTGTCCTTACGGGGCTGAATACCTGCGGCTACGACGTTAACCTCAACGGATCGGACGCGCAGCGGCTGAACATCCGCGCCGAGGTGCAGCGGAACTTGCGCGAGTCGGAAGACGCCCAGGCCGCCGTTACCGCCATGTGCGACTGGTACCAGGCGCATCGCGGCAAAGACCCGGTGCACGATCTCTCGCAATACGTCTCTCTCGCGCTATACCTGCAAGGGCCGCCGCATTTTTTGCCCAAGGTGAAAGAGGACGAGATGCCTCCGGATGCCGCGCCCATTGCCGCTTTCGGCGCGCTGCTCGAGCGTTTTTACGATAAGGCCGGCCTGCACGGCATCTTCGAGCACGAGCGCAATCCGTATGCATCGCTGGTTGAGCGCTACCACGTGCCGCTGGCCAAGATGGTCTTCGACACCGACATCTATCTCAAGATGCAGTCGGGTGGATTTCTCGGGCGCACCTTTACCATCTTCCTCGATTTTATGGGCGATCCCAACGAGGCCAACGCCCGCAACTACGGCAGCGACTACTACGTCGTAGTTTTTCCATCGCCCGATCCCAATTCCAGCCAGCCGCTGAAGATGCAGCAGATTCGCCACGCCTATCTCCACTATCTGCTCGATCCCATGGCGGAAAAGCACTTCAGCTCGATCAAGCGGCTCGAGCCCCTTCTGCAAACCGTCAAGCGCGCGCCGCTCGAAGAGAATTTCAAAACCGACATGTCGCTGATGGTCACCGAATGCCTGGTTCGCGCCATTGAAATCCGCACCACCGGCAACAAGCAAACCGCCGAAGCCATGCGCCTGCAGGCCGTCGACGACGCCGTGAAGCAGGGCTACATTCTGACGCGCTATTTCTACACAGCGCTTGTGGCCTTTGAAAAGGATCCGGCCGGCCTGCGCAACTCCTATTCCGAGATTCTCGAAAAGATCGACCTCAAGGCCGAGGAGAAAGCCGCAGCTGAAGTCCAATTCGTCGCCTCCGCCGCGCCTGATATCGTGCAGGCGTCGCGCCTCGAAGACCGCAGAATGCTGATCATCGCCGAAAAACGCCTGGCGGCAGGCGACGCGCAAGGCGCGCAGACTCTGGCCCAGCAGGCCATCGACAAAAAAATTGGAGATCAGGGCCGCGCTCTGTTTATCCTTGCCCAGGTCGCCGTTGCCACGAAGAACCGTGACGGTGCCGTCGAGAATTTTCAGAAGGCCATCCAGTCCAGCAGCGACCCAAAAGTTGTAGGCTGGTCGCATGTGTATCTCGGCCGAATTTTGGATATGAAGGAGCAGCGGGAAGCCGCTCTAGTCGAATACCGCGCGGCCTTGACCATCGATCTACCAGAAGTGAAAGCGGCAGCCGAACGCGGCTTGCAGCAGGCCTATGAGCCTCCGGCCAAGCCGCAATAAGCAGTAGCCGACAGTTCGAACGACGATTTCGTTAGGCTTCGGTCGCCAGTGCCGAAGCAAGGAGAATGCATGAAGCGAGCAGCGATTGTGATCGCAGTGCTAGGAATGTGTGTCGCAAGTTTTGCCCAGGGTAATAGCAATGCCAAGCCGGCTACGCAGACCGCGCCCGCCGGCCAGGCCGCGCCCGCGACGCCGCCGGGCAAGCGCCCGCCGCAGGCAAAAACGCAACCCGAGATGGACGCCTACACCGCCGCCCGCGGAGTGACGGATGTAGCCGCGCAGGAAAAAGCCGCCGACGACTTCGCCGCGAAATTCCCTGACAGCGAGCTCCGCCCACTCGTCTACAAGATGGTGATGCAGCGCTACCAGGTGGCCAACAATGGCGACAAAATGGTTGACATGGCCAAGAAAGTCCTCGCGATCGACCCCGATGATCCTGAAGCGCTGGTCTCCGTAGCGCAAGTCGAGGCCGAGCAGACGCGCGAGACCGATCTCGACAAAGACCAGAAATACGCCGAAGCCAAAAAATTCTCCGAGCGCGCTCTCGTCACCGTTGATACAGACGTTCCGACCTCGGGTTATCCCGCCGAGCAACTCGCCGCCTACAAGGGCTTCCTGAAGTCCCAGGCTTATTTCGTGCTCGGGACCATGGCCTTCAAAGCCAAGAACTGGACCGACGCCGAAGCGAATCTGCGCAAGTCGATCGACGCCCTCCCGCAGCAGCCCGACGTCATCGCCGTCTACCGCCTGGCCGTCGCGCTCGACATGCAGAACAAAGTTCCTGACGCACTCAAGGTGGTGCAGCAGGCTGTCGATTTGACCAAGGATCATCCTGACTCTCCGGCCGGAAAAGCTGCGCGCGAAGAGCAGGATCGTTTAACCAAGCTGAGCAGCGGCACGGCGCCGGGACAATCGTCCACGCCCAAGAATTAGCGCGGTAGGTTGTCTGGGCCGAGTCGCGCATGCGGGTTGTAGATGCAGGTTGTAAATGCGAGTAGTAAATGAAAGAAAGGGAAATCACGGCGCTGGAAGCCGGCCTGGGATACCACTTCCGGCGTCGGGCGGTCATCGAGCAGGCGGTCACGCATAGTTCGCAGGCCCGCGAGCAGGAAGCGCAGCATCCCGGCGACGCCAAGTACAAGGTCAACGATAACGAGCAGCTCGAGTTTCTCGGAGACGCCGTTCTTGCGCTGGTAACCAGCGAAGAACTCTACCAGCGCTTTCCGCATTTTCGCGAAGGCGAACTTTCCAAGCTCCGCGCGCATCTGGTAAGTGAGAGGCACCTGATTCGGGTCGCGCAGCAACTCGAACTCGGCCACTATCTTCGCCTCGGCCGCGGGGAAGAAAAGAGCGGAGGCCGCGGCAAGACGGCTCTTCTGGTCGATGCTCTGGAGGCAATTCTGGCGGCGATCTATCTCGATGGCGGCTTCGAAGTGGCGCGCGAGTTCGTCTTGCGCAACGTGATTTCGCCCGAACTCGACCGCATGGAACGCGAGGGCGGAACGCTACCCGTTACCGACTTCAAGTCTGCATTGCAGGAAGCTGTGCAGGGCCTAGGCCTGCCGCAACCGAGTTACGTTTTGGTGGAGGAAGTTGGTCCGGAGCATAGCAAGACCTTTACAGTTGAGGCTCGCTTGCATCCGAGGTCCGGAAAAGAAAACGGTAAGGACTCAGAGTTCGTGGGGCGCGCGCAAGGTTCAACCAAGAAAATGGCAGAACAGGATGCCGCCCGTCAGCTTCTGACTTTCCTGGCGTCACGCTCCAAAGCCGCCGATGCCAAGGCCTCCCCGCAGCCAGCAGAGAAGTGAAGTCCATGGATTCCGCCAAGCCCCAGCCGCCAATCGTAAGCACTCTTGGAAGCGACACCATCGGTTCGCTCCAATCGCTGCTGGGCACGGTGGTGATCGCGATTTTCGTGATCACGTTTGTGGTGCAGGCATTCCAGATTCCGTCGCAGTCCATGGAAAACACGCTGCTCGTCGGTGACTACCTGCTGGTTAACAAGCTTTGCTACGGCGGACGCGGTCCCGGCGATCACATCATGCCGTACGAAAAAATCTCCCGCGGCGACATCATCGTCTTCCATTATCCGGTGGATCCCGCACAGCACTTCGTCAAGCGCGTAATCGGCGTGCCCGGCGATCACCTTCGCCTGATCAGCAAAAAAGTCTGGATCAACGGCAAGCCCATCGACGAACCGTACGTTCATTTTCTCGAGCCGCCAAATAATCTGTTCCGCGATAATTTTCCGCGCACCGATATTCCCGCGCTCGGCCTCGAAGGGAAGTGGTGGCTCGAGATGCGCAAACTGGTTGAAGATGGCCAGTTGATCGTCCCGGAAGGCCACTACTTTGTGATGGGCGATAACCGCGATGACAGCCAGGACAGCCGCTATTGGGGCTTCGTTCCGCGCGAAAATATTATCGGGCGGCCTCTGCTGATCTATTGGTCAGTCCGCGACTGGGACGCCAACTCTCCGGCAACTTTTGTAGGCAGACTGCAACACATCGCTTACGCGGTCACCCATATCTTTCAGATAACGCGCTGGAACCGCACTTTGCGACTGGTACACTAAAAGGTCTACAGCATCAGCGGCGAATTCGGCCGTATGAAAGAAATACTGTGGCAAAAAAAGAAAGCAAAGAATTAAAGGAAGTAAAAGAAGAGCCGAGCGTCGAAGAAAAGCCGAAAGAGACTACGGTCGAATTTCTGGCCTCTCTCTGCGCCGTCCTCGTCACCGGGCTGTTCATCATCACTTTCGTGCTGCAGGCGTTCGAGATTCCCTCGAGCTCGATGGAAGAAACCCTGCTCATCGGCGATCACGTCTTCGTTAATCGCATTCAGTTCGCTCCACCGAGTTCCTGGATCGGCAAGCTGCTTCCGTATCGCGACGTCCATTTCCGCGACATTGTGGTTTTTCTCTCGCCGTCTGAGCCCGGCCTCTACGTCGTGAAGCGCATCATCGGCGTCCCCGGCGACAAGATTCACCTGCGCAACGGCGTCGTCTACCGGAACGGCCAGGCGCTCGAAGAGCCCTACATCGATCACGACCGGGATACGCTCGATCCCTATCGCAATAACTTTCCCGCAGTCTCTCCCGAGGGCGATCCCAACGTCTGGCCCAACTGGAGTGTCGACTTGCCTTCTTACATTCACGGTGACGACATCGTCGTTCCGCCCGGCCACTATTTCGCGATGGGCGACCATCGCGGCGTGAGCCTTGACAGCCGCTATTGGGGCTTTATCCCCAAAGAAAACATCATTGGACGGCCCATGTTCATCTATTGGTCGTTCGAGACTCCTGACGATCAGTATCGCAAGACGGCATGGAGCGATCGCCTTCTGTTTTTCGGGAAAGTCATCATTCACTTCTTTGATAAAACCCAGTGGAAGCGCACGCTTCGGGTCGTAAGGTGACTCCCCGCGTCGGGCTGAGGTCGCAGTGAAGTTGCTCTCCTCCAAACGGCGTAAGTTTGCGGCGGCAGCGCTGATCGTGCTGTTCCTGTTTCTCTTGCGTCCGGGAGCTTCGCGCCTCAAATCACGGATCATCTACTCCATCAGTTGGGCCGTCGGCCGCCCCGTGGATATTGGCTCGGTCCATCTCCGCTTCTTGCCGCGCCCGGGCTTCGATCTCGAAAACTTCGTCGTCTACGACGATCCCGCCTTCGGCGCCGAGCCGATCTTGCGTTCCAGCGATGTGACGGCGGCGCTGCGCCTGACATCCTTTTTTCGCGGGCACCTTGAAATCGCACAACTCGATTTGACCGAGCCGAGCTTGAATCTCGTGCATGGTCCCAACGGCCGCTGGAATCTCGAAGCTTTGCTAGAACGCACTGCGCACACGCCGACCGCGCCCACAGCAAAAGCCAAGTTCGAGCACCGCCCGGGCTTCCCCTACATTCAGGCGACATCGGCGCGCATTAACTTTAAGAATGGGCAGGAGAAAAAGCCTTACGCGCTCACTAACGCGGATTTTTCCCTCTGGCAGGAGTCGGACAACACCTGGGGCCTGCGTCTGAAGGCGCAACCCCTTCGCAGCGACCTGAACTTGAATGACATCGGACTCGTGCAAGTCGAGGGCACATGGCAACGCGCCGAAAATCTGCGCGACACACCGCTGCAACTGACCTTGCAATGGAACCGAGCGCAACTCGGCCAGGCCACCAAGTTTTTCTCCGGAAATGATCAAGGCTGGCGCGGATCGGCGCAGGTGAATCTGACGGCTTCCGGTACTCCCGCCAATCTCAAACTCGCCGGCGATTTCACCATCGACGACTTTCGCCGCTTCGACATTACGCGAGGACAGCCGCTTCACATCGGCGTCCATTGCGCGGCGAACTATGTTTCAACCGACCACGTACTGCACGAACTAGCCTGTCTCGCTCCCATCGGACAAGGCCTGCTGGCATTGGGCGGTGAGGTCGGTCTTCCCGGAAGCCGGCGTTATGATTTGTCTCTCACGGCGGAAAGAGTTCCGCTCACGTCTGCGCTCGCCCTCGTAGAGCGTGTGAAAAAAAATCTGCCCGATGACTTAACAGCACAAGGCTTGCTTGCGGCGAGCGCGCACTTCGCCAGTGACCCTGCGACCCCGAGTTCACGATTCGAAGGCCACGGAGAACTCAGCGATTTTCAGCTCGCTTCAGCGTCCACGAAATCTCAACTCGGAGCGGAGACAATTCCATTCACGCTGAGTGAATCCTCCGCATCCACTCGTCAGCGAGGTCAGCGATGGCAAGCCATCGCAGCGAATCCAGTCGAGCCCGCAATCGAAATAGGCCCATTCCCGCTCGTCCTCGCCCGCGCGCAAAATCCGTCGGCTCATGGCCGCATCACGCGCACTGGATACACTCTCGCAATCACCGGTGACGCCGAGATCTCCCGCACGCTGCGTCTGGCGCGACTTGCCGGACTGCCCGCGCTACAGGCTGCCGCCGAAGGCACAGTGCAACTCGATCTTCAAATTGGCGGCTCCTGGGCTGGATGGACGTCTCTCACCGCGGCCACTGCGCCGCAAGTCACGGGCTCGGCGAAGCTGCGCAACGTGCGTGTTGCTCTCCGCGGCGTGGAAGAGCCAATCGAAATTTCCTCCGCCGATCTTCAACTCAGCTCCGATCTCGTCCGCGTAAACAAACTCAACGCTCACGCAGCCGATGCAGCCTGGACCGGTTCGCTTTCTCTTCCACGAGGCTGCGGCACCCCTGCCGCGTGCGAAGTAGATTTTGACCTCAGTGCCAATCAGCTTTCGCTCAGCGCCGTCAGCCAGTGGGCGAATCCCGGCCCTAAAGCGCGTCCTTGGTATCGTCTGCTCGAATCAAGCGATCCGTCCGGACCCTCCATACTGGCGAACTTGCGAGCCTCAGGCCAACTTCACGCCGACACTCTCCGCCTGAAAAATATTTCCGCGACTCGCGTCTCTGCCGACGTCACGCTCGATGCAGGCGTGCTCGAAATTGACGATCTATCTGCCGATCTTCTCGGCGGAACTCATCACGGCTCCTGGCAAGCCGACTTCACCGCGAAGCCCGCGGCCTGCAGCGGAAGTGGAAAACTGGAGCGGATAACGCTATCGCAGCTTGGCGCGTACATGCATGACTCCCGCCTCGCCGGTACAGCCGATGCCGCCTTCGATCTGAAAGCCGATTGCCATGATTTCTGGCCTTCTGCCGAAGGCAAGCTGCAATTTGACGTGCGCAACGGAGTCCTCTCGCGCTTGACGCTGAACGAAACCGAAGAACCCTTCCGGATCACGCACTTCTCCGGCTCCGCTCATCTGCTCGCAGGAAAGTTCGAACTCACGCAAGCCAGCCTGGATTCGCCCGGAGGAAAATTTCAGGTTACCGGCACCGCTTCGCTCGCCCGCGAGCTTGATTTGAAGCTGCGTCCAATCAAGCCATCGGGAGAAGGCTATGCTATTGCCGGCACACTGGCGGAACCACGAGTCCAGTTGCTCTCTCACACCGAGCAGGCAAAACTCAAGACCGATTCCACGAAGTAACCTTCACGGCGCATATCCCGGCCCGCGCAATACTTTGCCCGGCAGCGCCGCAGTCATCTTGCCCTGATCGATCACCGGCACGCCATTCACCAGCACGTACTCTATTCCTTCAGACAATTGATTCGGATTGTCGTATGTCGCCCGGTCGCGCACCGTCGTGGGATCGAACAACACCACGTCGGCCCACATGCCAGCCTTCAGCACGCCGCGATCCGTCAGCCGCATGCGCTGCGCCGGCAGCGCCGAAAATTTCCGAATCGCATCCTCCAGCGTCAGCACTTTTTCTTCGCGCACATATTTCCCGAGCACCCGCGGAAACGTCCCGTACGCCCGCGGATGCGGATGCGCCTGCCCCAGAATTCCCTCGGGCGATGTGCCCTCGGAATCGTTGTCGACCGCAACCCAGGGCTGCTGCAACGCCAGCGTCACATCCGGCTGCGACATCCCAAACACGGCCACGCCGGTCGAAGGATCCTGAATTAAAAAGTCCAGCAGCGCATCGATCGGATCTTTATTCCACAACTTTGCAATTTCCGACAGCCGCTTGCCCTGCATTGGAAGCAGCGACGGATTCTCCACCGCGCCGATCATGATCGCATCGGGCCCGGGAATCTCCTGCCACTCGTTGTCCCAGTCTTTCGAAGGCGTGATCATGTCCTTGCGGATGCGTTCGCGCATCGCCGGATCCTTCAGTCGCTCCACCAGTTTCGCCGTTCCGCCATCGTGCGCCCACGGCGGCACGAAGGCCGAAAAGCCGTTGTACCAGGCTGTATAGGCATACGTGTCGGCGCTAACGTCAGCGCCGGCCGCGCGTGCCGCGTTAATCTTCGCCACCACTTCCGGCATTCTTCCCCAGTTGTCTTTGCCTGCAACTTTGAGGTGCCAGATTTCCACCGGAATCTTTGCTTCGCGGCCGATGCGCAACGTCTCGTCAATCGACTCCAGTACCGAGTCGCTCTCATTCCGCATGTGCGTGGCATAGATGCCGCCGAACTTGCTCGCCTCCGCCGCCAGCGCAATCAATTCATCTGTTTTCGCGTACGGAGCAGGTGCGTATTCGAGCGACGTCGAAACTCCAACTGCTCCATCTTTCATCGCGTCGCGCACCAAAGATTTCATCTGTTCGAGTTGTTCCGGCGTCGGCTGCTTGTCATCGTCGCCCAGCACCATGCGCCGCACCTGCGTCGCTCCCACATAGCTTGCGAGATTAATTCCCATGCCCTGCTTTTCGAGGCGCGCGAAGTATTGCCGAAAAGTCCGCCAATCGGGCGTGATTTTGTAATAGTCGAAGTCTTTCTGCCCCGACTGCACGATCGCATCATTCAGCGGCGCCGCCGAATTTCCTTCGCCCGTAATCTCCGACGTAATGCCCTGAAAGATTTTCGACGGAAGCCGCGGATCCACCAGAATCGTCTCCTCCGACTGCCCGAGCATGTCGATGAATCCAGGAGCCACAACTTTTCCGCCCGCATCGATCGTGCGCGTGCGCGCCGCCGCCGACAAATTTCCAATCGCTGCAATCTTTCCATCGCGGATGCCTACATCGCCCGAATACCACGGCGAGCCCGTGCCGTCGATGATGTGCCCGTTCGTGATGACAATGTCGAACCCATGCGCCGCCGCGCTGATCTGCGCGTGCAAAACTCTCACAGAAAAGAAAATTGTCAGAAGTAACAGTGCCGCTCTCTGCCTCATCCCAGCTCCCGTTTTAGATTTTCCGTTTTTCCACTCAAAGCTGCCGCGACGCCAATCACAATCCACACCGCCAGCGCGATCCATTCATAAATCGAAAAATGCCCCGGAACCAGCGGCACAATCTTCATCAACGCCATCGCAATGCCCACCGCCAGCCCGAATCCCGCGATCATGCGCTCTCTCGCGCTCGCCCGCGAATCCCCGCGCGCCATGGCCAGATACGCGGCGCATGTCGCCGACCACCCGATCGCGCAAGCCACCGATCCCACTTCCGTCACCGGAACCAGAATCGCGTCGCCCAACAACATGCACGCAGCCGTTGCCGCGCCGACGCAAAGCACTGCAGTTCCCGGCGTCTGATGCTGCGCGTGAATCTCCCCCACGCGCCCGCTCACCATGCCGCGCCGTCCCAGCGCGAACAACAACCGGCTGGCCGCGACGAAATTCCCATTGAAGCACTTGAACAGCGACAGCAACGCCGCCGCAAGAATCACGTTCACAATCCACCGCGCCCCAACTGCATGCTGAAATGCCACAGCGGTCATGAACTTTTCACCCACCAACTGTTTCCACGGCGCGACAAACGCCACCGCCGCCACAATACTCGCATAGAACAGCACGCCAACTACAATCGCCATCCAGATCGCGCGAAAAAATCCACCGCTCGAAAAATCGGCACTTGCCTCCTCAGCGGCCTTGCCCACCGATTCAAATCCGGTCATGAAATAAGGAACAATCTGAATCACCAGCAGAATCGACACCAGCGGCGCGTGCGTAAACAGCGGCGGAAAATTCCCGGCAGCTCCCCGACTCACTCCCGCTCCCGCGAATACAACAAAAAGCGCAAGCGTGCCGAAGCTCGTCCAGTTCTGAAACGTCGCGCTCAGCCGGATGCCGCGATAATTCAGCACCGTCAGCCACGCCGTCAGTCCGAGCCCAATCACCAGATGCGGCAGATACACCGGCCGCCCGGCGATCCGGTAAAGCTCCATCGAATCCAGCCCCGGCACGATGTATCCCGCAATCCGCCCCACCGCGACCGCTTCCCACGGACACACAATGAAATAAGCCAGCGTCATCATCCAGCCGGTAGCAAAGCTGATGGGCCGCGAAAACGCCGCCGACGTGTAAGCAATTTCGCCCGCGGCATCGGGCATCGCGACGACAAGTTTCCCGTACACCCATCCGATCGGAAGCAGCACCGCGCCGCCAATCAAAAACCCGAGCAATGCACCCATCGCTCCGCCGCGCAGCAGCCAGTCATCCATAATGACCAGCCACCCCACGCCCACCATCGTTCCCCAACCCAGCGTGAAGTAGTCGGTAGCGCGCAGCTTGCGGGCGAGAGTGGTCATCGGAGGGAAGGCTAGAGAGCCGTCACGGCGCCGCTCAAGGCCGGCGGCGAATGGCGCGAATTATAAAGCATTTCGCTATGCTATGTTGATTCGCGGCCTCTCGCAGGCCGAAGAGAGTCTGAATGCCAAGATACGAATATCGAATCCTGAAGCCAACGCCCGCCGCCGAAAAATCTTTCCTCGCATGGATCGACCAGCTCGACGCCGAATTCATCAACCGCGATCCCGAGCATCGCAGCAACGTGGTATGTGAAGCGCTCCATCAGCTCTACCTCGGCCGCCCGTACACGGCGCCCGGCGGCTCGCTCGCCGAGCAGACTCTCGCGCACTCTTTCGACCCGCGCAACGCCACGCTCGAGCCCGAATCCTACGGCGACGTCGACGCCGCCAAATACGCTGAGCGCAAGCCGCTCATCTGGTTCTGGATGATGTTCGACCGCTCGCCCGCCGGCCTCAATCACTGGCTCGGACACCGCGTACGCGCTATGCTCGCCCGCCACGTTTTCAAGCACTGCGGCAACAACGTCAAAATTTTCCACGGCGTCGAAGTTTCTTTCGGCTACAACCTCACCGTCGAAGACAACTGCACCATCCACAAATATGTCCTGCTCGACGATCGCGGAGAAATCATCATTCACGAAGGCTGCTCCATCTCCGACTATGCCAACGTCTACTCGCACGCGCATGACCTGAACGACGGCATGATCGTCGATAATCACAAAACCGAAATCGGTCCTCGCGCCCGCGTCACCTATCACGCCACCGTTCTCAGCGGAGTCAAAGTCGGCGAGCACGGTATTGTTGGTTCGATGGGCGTCGCATCAAAAGAGGTGAAACCCTTCCACATCGTCGGAGGAATTCCCGCGAAACCGATCAAAGTGAAATCCATCGCGCCGGAAGAGTTGCAGCACTCGCTGGAAAGAGAAAAACGCTGACAACTGAATCGCTGACCTAGCACAAATGGACGTATCCCAAGGAACATTGTTGCCAACGCAATAGCGGCCTGTTCCTCTCAAATCTCCGACTACGCCGCCGATGTTCCCACCATGAGGTGAAATCCTATGATCGGACTACTCGCAGGCATCAGCTCGGTTCAATTTCCCGATTTGCTGACCATCATGAACTCCAACATTGGATTATCCGGACCAGTCGGCCTGGGCGAAGGCGGAGGTGACTCGGTCGGCCTGAGCGGCGGCGTGGGCCTCGATTACAACCCAGGCTACGGCTACGCAGTAGGCCTGAACTACGGCGTAGGCCTGTTCGCGTGACACGGCAGTTCTGTCATCCTGAGCGAAGCGGGCTCGAATGAGCGCGCGTAGTCGAAGGACCCAGCGTCCGCCAGGATCGCAACGAACGCCGCGAGGCATTCTTACCAAGATCAGCCGCACAAAAATCGAGATCATGCGCAAAGCTGACGACTGGCCACCGGCCACTGACCACTGCGCTCGCGTGTTACTATCGAATTCAGTCTCGGGTTGACGGCAACCCGCGCCAGTCCAGCCGCTGGCCGCCGAGGCTCCAGGCGTTGCTGCCAAATCGTCCCAGTTGGCTGAAAGCTCGATGACAACTTCGACAAACCGCAAACGCGTGCTCAGCGGCATGCGCCCTACCGGAAAGCTGCATCTCGGCAACTACGTCGGCGCGCTGCAGAACTGGGTCGGCATGCAGGACCAGTACGAATGTTTCTTCTGCGTCGTCGACTGGCACGCCCTCACCACCGACTACGCCGACACCTCCAAAGTAAAAGAGAACTCGCTCGAGGTCGCCTACGACTGGCTCGCCGCTGGCCTCGACCCTGAAAAGTCCGTTCTCTTCCTGCAATCGCACGTTCCGGCCCATGCGGAACTGCATCTGTTGTTGTCGATGATTACGCCTCTCGGCTGGCTGGAGCGCGTGCCCACATACAAAGAGCAGCGCGAGAACATTAAAGATAAAGACCTCGGCACCTACGGCTTTCTCGGCTACCCGGTGCTGCAGGCCGCCGACATTCTTGTCTATAAAGCCGACGTCGTCCCCGTGGGCGAAGATCAGGTTGCGCACATCGAACTCAGCCGCGAAATCGCTCGCCGCTTCAATGGGTTCTACGGTGCCTCCAAGCAAGTTTTCCCCGAGCCGCAAGCTCTGCTGACTCCAGCCAAAAAGCTCCCTGGCACTGACGGCCGCAAAATGTCGAAGTCGTACGGCAACACCATCATGCTCGCCGATCCCGAGCCCGTCGTCCGCCAAAAGCTCAAGACTATGGTCACTGATCCCGCGCGCGTGCGCCGCAGCGACAAGGGCAATCCCGACGTCTGCCCGGTCGGCGACCTTCACAAAATTTTCAGCAGCGCAGAGACGATGGCGAAGGTGAACGACGGCTGCCGCTCTGCCGGCATCGGATGCATCGAGTGCAAAGGTTGGGCCGCCGACGCGCTGGTGCAGTTGCTGAATCCCATGCAGGAGAAGCGCAGAAAATATGAAGAGAATCCGCGCCTCGCATGGGATATTCTGGAAGCCGGCACCCAGCGCGCCCGCAAAGCCACCGACGAAGTGATGAAAGACGTGCGTGCGTCAATGGGCATGTCGCTCGATTACGAACCGCCAAAAGCGGCACAGTGAAATAGCAAGCATCACGCGTGGACACAGACAGTCGAATGCGTGACGAAGCAAAAGCCGCGAAGCGGCGAAAGAATGCAGCCCACGGCATAAGCCGTGGGAAGTGAGCGATAAGGTAGCAAGCCCCGAAGGGGCGAAAGAGGGGCCACGAACTCAGTAACGACGGCACACCACAAAAAATGCCCGAGAACGCAAAACTCGCTTCCCACGCAAACCCGGCTCCGCTAGCCATCGTCGGCGGCCACGCCGCGCCCAAGCCGCAAAAAGAAGAATCCGATTTTCCTTTCGCCGTCGCCGTCGGCAATGTCTACGAAGGCCCGCTCGATCTCCTGCTCGATCTGATCCGCAAACAAGACATCGACATCTACGACATCCCGATCGCGAAAATCACCGCGCAATATCTCGCCTACGTAGAAAAAATCCGCGAACTCGACGTCAACGTCGCCGCCGACTTCATCTACATGGCGGCCGTTCTCATTCACATCAAGTCGAAGATGCTGCTCCCGCGGGACCCGAGCGCGACCGCCGAAGAGCAGGAAGATCCGCGCAGCGAACTGGTCAACCGACTGCTCGAGCACGAAAAATTCAAGTCCGCCGCGCAAATGCTGCTGCAGAAACAGCAGATTGAAGATGCGGTGCTGTCGAATCCATCGCTGAAAGAATTTATTGACGACGAAGGCGCCGAGCCCGAACTCGCCGCCGACGTCATCGACCTAGTAAAAACGTTCCAACAAGTTCTCGATCGCGTGCGCACGCGCCCCGTCATCAATATCGACGAAGAAACCGTCACCGTCGGCCAAATGATCGACTATCTGCGCCGCCGGCTCTCGCTGGAAGATCGACCGATTCGCCTGAAACAACTGTTAATGCGGATTCCGTCGCGCCAGGCACTGGTCTGCATGTTCCTGGCGCTGCTAGAACTAGTACGCCTGCAGGCCATTCAAGTTCGGCAGGATCGCCTCTTCGGCGAAATCGCAGTCCGCAAGCACACGCACTTCGAAGAGATCATGAAAGAACAGTCCGCCGTGCGCGATGACTGGAGATGAGAACAGTGGCCAGTGGTCAGTGATCAGTGGCCAGCGAAATTCTGGAGAGAATTCGTCATAGGTCATACGCTAAGGCTTGCTTGATCGATTGGAACAGATTGCGATTGTAGACCGGCCACTGGCCACCGACCACTATGTCTTTAAAACCTCAACTCGAAGCCATCATCTACGCTGCCGAGACGCCCATCACGCTTGAGCAAATCGTCCAGCTCGTCAATGATTCCGTGATCGCTGAAGGCATCACCGACCAGGCCGAGATTAAATCGCACGTTCGTTCGAGCCTCGAAGAACTCGTCGCCGAATACAGCGGCCCGGCTCACGGCATCGAAATCCGTCAGGTCGCCGGCGGATTCCGCATGTCCACCAAGCCCGAGCAGCACGAAGTCGTCCGCGCCTTCGCCAAAAGCCTGAAGCCGCCGGTGCGCCTCTCGCTGCCCGCGCTCGAAACGCTCGCCGTCATCGCCTACAAACAGCCAGTCACCGTGCCTGAAATCGGCGAGATTCGCGGCGTCGACTCCTCCGGCGTGATCGGCACGCTACTCGACCGCAAACTCATCACGACCGCTGGAAGAAAGCAAGTCATCGGCCGCCCGATCCTCTACAAAACGACCAAAGAATTCCTCATGCGCTTCGGTCTGAAAGATATTCAGGAACTCCCCAGCATGGAGGAATTCGAAAAGCTGGTTGCGCAATCGTTCCAGGACGAACTGATCCCGGCCGAAGCCGCCGCCTCAGAAGCAGTTCCGCCAAGCGAGATCGCTGCTTCTGATGAAGAAGCTTCGACCGCTGTAACCGAGGCGCCGGAACCCGAAGCCGTGGCAGAGATCGAACGGCAAGAAGAAAAAGCCGGCTAGCGATTGAAACGTAAGAAATAGTCCGAGAGTGGCGAGGAGAAGCAGGTTCCTCGCTTCGCTCGGAATGACAATGCTTTTTTACTCGACGCTTTTGTACTCGAACCAACCAACGAACCAATGCCCCAAGAACGCCTGCAAAAAATCATCGCCGCCGCCGGAGTCGCTTCGCGCCGCAAGGCCGAAGAACTTATCACCTCCGGCCGCGTGCAGGTCAACGGAAAAATCGTCACCGAACTCGGCACCAAAGCCGATCCCGAATCCGACCACGTCCGCGTCAACGGCAAGCTTCTCCACGGTGCCGAGCGCCACACGTATCTGCTTCTCAACAAGCCCAAAGGCTACGTCACCACAGTCAGCGACCCCGAAAAGCGCCCCACCGTCATGGATCTGATCAAGGGCATCAAGGGTCGTGTCTATCCCATCGGCCGCCTCGACTATGCCAGCGAAGGCCTGTTGCTCCTCACCAACGACGGCGAACTAGCGCACCGCCTGATGAAAGCCGCCTCGCACGTAGCGAAAACTTATCTCGTAAAAGTCGCCGGAACTCCAAAAGAGGAAGCGCTAGCCAAGCTCCGCGCCGGAGTCTCCATCGCCACCGACGACGGCAAGCGAGTCCGCACCGGCGCCGCATCAGTTCGCGTCGTGAAAGAGGCCGCGAATCCCTGGTACGAAATCACGCTCATCGAAGGCCGCAATCGCCAGATCCGTCGCATGTTCGAAGCGGTCGGTCATCATGTCGAAAAAATCAAGCGCGTCCGCTACGGCCCGCTCACGCTCGACGTTCCTCCCGGCGAATTCCGCTCGCTCACGCTGAAAGAAATCGAGCGCCTGAAATCTGCGACAAAGCCCGCGACCAGATCGGCCACCAAGCCCGACACAAAATCCCCCGTGGCCTCCAACCGACCTTCCATGTCATGATGTGCGCCGGGGACGTTCCACGGGTATGAGCCGTTTCTTCGATCTAGTTTCTAAGCCAGTGCGCGAGATGGGCGAACAACCTCCCGCCGCCGCAGCCCGCAAAACCGAATTCCAGCCGCGCCTCATCAAGCTTGACTCCAACGAAAATCCCTTCGGCCCATCGCCCAAAGCCATCGAAGCGCTGCAATCGGCAATCTCCGCCGCCCACGCCTATCCCGACGATACCTGCACCGATCTGCGCCGCAGCCTCGCCGAAAAACACTCCCTTCCAGTCGAACAGGCCCTGATCAGCGCCGGTTCAACGGCTCTGCTCGGCCTGCTCTGCCAGACCATGCTCGGCCCCGGCTTTAATGCCGTCACCAGCGAGCGCTCGTTCATCGTGTACTCCATGGCAGTGCAGGCCACCGGAGCCCAACTGATCGAGACTCCGATGCGCGATGACACTTTCGACCTCGGCGCGATCCTTTCCGCCATCAACGAATACACGCGGCTCGTATTCATCGCCAATCCGAACAACCCCACTGGCACGATGCTCACCGCCGAGCAGATCGACAACTTTCTCGCCGAAGTTCCCGGCCACGTGGTCGTCGTTCTCGACGAGGCCTATTACGACTTCGCCTTGCACTTCGCAGCTCATCGCAACCTCGAACATTCGCACTCGCTCAACTACGTGCAGCAAGGCGCCGGAGTCATCGTCCTGCGCACCTTCTCCAAAGCTCACGGCCTCGCCGGACTGCGCATCGGCTACGGCCTCGGCCCCGCCGAACTTCTCGGCTACATCGCCCGCGTGCAGAGTTCATTCGCCGTTTCCTCTGTCGCACAAGCCGCTGCGCTCGCCGCCCTCGAAGACGAAAGCCACATCGCGCGTGTCGTCTCCAGCAATGCCGCGCAATCGCGCATTCTCGGCGTCGGACTCTCCGAACTCGAATTCCGCGTCGTGCCGACTTCCGCCAACTTTCTGTATTGCGATGTTCACGAAGACGCCGCCGCCATCGCCGAGCGTCTGCGGAGCGAAGGCGTCAGCGTACGTCCGCTCGCGGCGTGGGGCGCGCCCACCTGCATCCGCGTCAGCATCGGCACGCCCGAACAAAACCAGTTTCTCTTAAGCGCCATGCGCAAAGTCCGCGAAAGCAGCCGCCGCAGCGCAGGTCACGGATCCCGATGAAAATATTCCCCGCGGTCACCGCAATTTTTCTATCTTTCACAATCACCGCAGCAGCCCAAACCAAAACTCCATCCCTGCGCGAACTCCCATACGACACCTACCTCGACAAAGTCGAGGGCGCGTGGATGGGCAAAATGATCGGCGTAACCTTCGGCCAGCCGTGGGAATTCCAGTATCAGAACACGCCCATCGGCTTCGACATCACCGATTGGCCGCTGTCGCCCACGCGCATGAAGGACTATCGCGCCCGCGCCACCAATCGTCCCGACCACGAAGACTGGGATCCCATCACCAGCGAATCCGACAATCAAAAAATCATCATCATCCACCGCTTCATCGAAGACTCCGAAAAAGAGCACCCCAGCTTCGGTGCGCCCGACAACGACGACATCTACATCAATCTTCTTTTTCTCTACTGCCTGCGCAAATACGGAATCGACGTCGACCCCGTCACCGTCGCCCACGAATGGGACGCGAAAATTCGCCAGGTCTGGCACGCCAACGACGCCGGACTAAAAAACATCCGCAAGGGAATTCTTCCGCCCGACTCCGGCAACCCGCGCTACAACCTGCACGCCGACGACATCGACTTCCAGATCGAATCCGACGTCTTCGGCATGATCGCCCCCGGCATGCCCCAAGTCTCCAACCGCTACGGCGAGCGCATGGGACACATCATGAACTACGGCGACGGCGTTTACGGCGGCATGTTCATCTCCGCCATGTACACGCAAGCGTTCTTCGCCAAGAATATTCGTGAAGTCGTCGAGAAAGGTCTGCAGGCGATTCCTGCCCAGAGTCTCTACGCGCAACTCATTCGCGACGTAATCCGCTGGCACGACGAGAATCCCGGCTCGAGCGAACCGGGCGCCACAGAAAAAGCCTGGCTCAAGACGTGGCATCTGGTGCAGGAAAAATGGGGCAACGCCGATCACTGCCCCGACGGCTACAAGCAACCCTTCAACATCGACGCCAAACTCAACGGCGGATACGTCGTCATGGGCCTGCTCTACGGCAACGGCGACTGGTACAAAACCATGAACTACGCCACGCGCGGCGGCCAGGATGCCGACTGTAATCCCGCCAACGCCGCCGGAATTCTCGGCACGCTGATCGGCGCGCACAACATCCCCGCCGAATATCGCGATCCGCTGCACAACACTTATTGGAACAAGACGCTGGCAGGACTTCCGGATTCGTTCGAGATCGATGTCCTCTCCGAAGACACCGCGCAAATTGGATTGAAAGTGCTGTTGGCGAACGGCGGGGAAGTAAAGACAAAAGAGAAAAAACTCTACCTGGAAATTCCGCAGCAGGAACCCACCGCACCAGCAACCCTAGAACAAATCGAATGGAAAGACGACCAACCCGTCCTACGCTAGGTGTCGTGTAGTCAGTTAGCCCAGCGTAGTAAGCCGAGCCCCACCATACAAACCAGCATCACCGCCCAAAAGCGCCCGCCGAATCACAGTCGTCCATCGCTTCGAGCCACCGGGAAGGGAACTGCTCTCCACCTCTCCCGACGACTCAGCCGCAGTCGCAGCATAAATCAAAGACCGCTCTCGCAATTCCGCAAACATGCTGGGGGCAAACGCATCCCAAGCGCTAGCCACTCCGCCACCGATCACATACACCGGAAGATTGAGCACATTCACAATATCCGCCAGCAAAATTCCCAGCACACTCCCAAAGCGCTGAAAAATTCGCTGCGCCGCCTCGTCGCCCTGCATCGCGAGGTCGTAGATAGATTTCGCGCCGAACTCAGCGTCACCCTCCGCCGCCTTTGCCAGCGTTGGCGCCTTGCCGGATTCAATTGCCTCGCGCGCCATTCGAACGACTCCCGTCGCCGAAGCATAGCGTTCGGCACAACCGCGATTCCCGCAACCGCACGGAAACCCATCGGGAAATACGGTGACATGGCCGAACTCTCCCGCCATGCCATTCATGCCATGAAAAATTTTCCCATCAAGCACGATCGCGCCGCCGATTCCGGTTCCCAGCGTCAACATCGCCATGTTATCGACGTTCCGCCCGGCCCCGAGCCACTGCTCGCCGAGCGCGGCCACCTTAGCGTCGTTCTCCAAAAAGATGCGAGCCCCGAGACGCTTCTCGATTTCGTCGCGAACGTGATAATTCTCCCACCCCGGCAAGTTGGCAGATTTGCGCACAATGCCCGCATCCAGATCAATAATCCCGGCCACGCCGATTCCCGCCCCGAGAAATTCCCCTCCACTTCGGTAGCGATCTGTCAGCCGATGAATCGCACCGCACATGTCATTCACAACCTGGTCAGCGCCCATTGCGATCCGCGTAGGTACATTGACTTTTTCAAGAAGCTTGCCGTCCGTGCTGACGGCCGCAATGCGCAGATTCGTCCCGCCAAGATCCACTCCAATGGAAAAGTCAGGCATGCGCAGAAGGGTAACAGAATATTGTTGATTGATGATTTTTGATTGTTGATTGAAGAGCTTTCGAAAACCGATTTGTCAATCAACAATCAACAATCAAAAATCAACAATTCATTTCTGGCACCGCGCACAATAGTGGCTGCTCCGCCCCGCAATCACGATGCGCTTCACCGGCCCCTTGCAAACCAAACACGCCTCGCCCTCGCGCCCGTACACCCGATGCTGCAGCTGAAAAAATCCCTCTTCGCCATCAGCGTCAACATAATCCGAAACCGACGACCCGCCCAGCTTAATCGCTTCTTTCAAAACTTCCTGCACCGCCTCATGCAGTTTCTTTAATTCTTCTCGCGAAACCTTTGCCGCTTGCCGGCGCGGACGAATCCCCGCCCGAAACAAAGATTCATCGGCATAAATATTGCCCACGCCGCGCAGCAGCTTCTGATTCAGCAGCGCGCTCTTGATCGGCGTCTTTCGTCCGCGAAACAGCGCGATAAAATTCTCCAGATCGATCTCCAGCGGTTCGATTCCCGTAGCATCGAAATCGCCGCTGCGGGCCACACTCAGGCGCCCAAACCGCCGCGGATCGACAAACCGCAACTCCCGCCCCGAAGCAAGCTTCAAAATCGCATGCGTATGCTTCGCCACCTCCGCCTGCGGCTCGCAAACCTGCAACCGTCCCGTCATCCCCAGATGCACAATCCACTGTGCCTTTTCGGATGAAGGTGCAACTGCAGCGTCTGAAGATAGAGGGCGAGAGCGCGAAGCGCGCGCAAATGTGGCGCGGGCGCCCCCGCCCGCGAAAACTCGGCTCGCAGATGATCTGGAAGATCGAGAAGATTTCAATCCACGAGTCGCACTGACAGGCTCCAGATCAAAAACGATATGCTTCCCCATCCGATACACCCGCCCGATCCGGCTCCGCTCCAGCGTAGCCGCAATCTCTGCCGCAGGCGACTTCAGAGGTTCTTTTTTCTGCCCCAGCCACACCGACTCCACAACGTCCCCCACCACCCGTTTGGCAATCCCGCGCGCAATCGTCTCCACTTCCGGCAGTTCAGGCATATCTGTTCAATTCTAAAGGGAAGCGCATCAATAGGTTCGGCGAAGAAAAAGCCGGGGCAAACCGGCGTGGATGAACCGGAAAGCCAGAAACTAACCCGAGAGGCTAACCCCTCCAACCGCCGCTCCACTTGTGATATAGTCCCGCCCAGTTTTGCGGGCCCTTCGTCTGAATTTTGGCTTTCCGCTCCCGGCGCCCCCACGTCGCAGAGGCAGGGAAAGCCCGCAGTTCCCGGTCGCCGATCCGCAGGATCGCGGCGGCAAGAATTCGCGTTGTCGCACAACAAAACTAAAAATGAGGTCCCCCCTTTATGAAGTTCAATCCCTGGCAACTCTGCTTGGCCCTCGTGGCCCTGTCTGTTCTGCTCAGTACCGCAGTCTGGGCCCAGTATTCCGAACTCACCGCGCACAACTTCGGAGCCGTCGCCAACGACGCCCTCAACCCCACCACCGGACTCGTCGAAGACTCCGCCGGCAATCTCTACGGCACCGCCGCGCAAGGCGGACTCGGCTTCGGCGCCGCCTACGAACTCTCGCCCGCCCATGGCGGAGGCTACAACGAAACTCTCATTTACCTGTTCGCCGGCGGCACCGACGCCGCCCAACCCTCCGGCTCTCTGATCATCGACGCCAGTGGCAACCTCTATGGCGTCTCGCAAGCCGGAGGCGCCAACAATCGCGGCACCGTCTACGAACTCTCGCCCAGCACGGGCGGCTGGACAGAAAAAATCCTCTACAGCTTCCAGGGCAACTCTGACGGCCAATCGCCCACCGGCAGCGTCACCTTCGACAAGAATGGCAATCTCTACGGCACCACGCTGCAAGGCGGCGGAAGCTCCAACTGCTTCCAGGGATGCGGCACCGTCTTCATCATGACGCCCACATCCACCGGCTGGGTCGAGAAACCCATCGTCGGATTTTCCGGCGGCTCCGATGGCGGCGCGCCCAGCGGCAACCTGCTCATCGATATCAATCTCAACGTCTACGGCACCACCCTCGAAGGTGGAGTTGTCAACTCCAACTGCCCGGTCGGCTGCGGCCTGGTTTTCCGCCTCGTGCCGCAACTCACCTACTGGCGCATGAGCCGCCTCTTCACCTTCCAGGGCGGAGGCAGCGGCTCCGGCCCCAGCGGCCTCGCCTTCGACGCGCTAGGCAATCTCTATGGCGACACTTCGCTGGGCGGCCCCATCTGCACCGTCGATGTCGGATGCGGCGTGGTTTACCAACTCACTCCCGCCGTAGGTCAGTGGAAGCAGCGCATCCTCCACGCCTTCACCGGCCGCCTCGATGGCGCTCAGCCCGCCGGCGTGGCCTTCGATTCACTCGGCAATCTCTTCGGGACTACTAACTACGGAAACGTCGGCAACAACGGCATTGTCTGGGAACTCACGCCTACAACGAGCGGCCCCTGGACCCTCACGCGGATCTACTCCTTCGGCCACGGATTCAGCGGAGCCCGCCCCGACGCCGGAGTCATCGTCGATGCCAACGGCAACCTCTTCGGCACAACCAGCGCCGGAGGCGCCTCCGGCCGAGGCACCGCCTTCACTCTAACTCCTCCATAATCGAAAACAGAACAACGGGTGCCCCACCCTTGTCGCGTTCTATGCGACAGGGTGGGGATTTTGACCTTCTCGAACTCGCCAGAAACACTGCAAGAGCAAAAAAACCGTGTAAGCGAAGAAATGTGGCGCGGGCGCCCCCGCCCGCGCATGCAAAACACTGGAACCCAGCCGCAAAGCGGCGAAAGAATGCAGCCCACGGCGCAAGCCGTGGGAATTAAGCACGACGATCGTAAGCCCCGGAGGGGCGACAGACACTCCTCTCAGGAGGTCGTATCACGACCGATTTGCCGCCCAGGAACTACACGTCATGGCTCCCCGACAAAACTAAACACCCAAGCCCCAACACCCAAAACCCCGACCCAAATTCACCACTTTTCCTCCGAAAAAACCATGCTATAGTTCGTCCTGTAACCCTCCCCAGGTTTCGCTCGTCGCATCTACTTCGATGAAAATTCAATCTGTGCCGGCTTCGCTCGCCGTACTCGTCGCGATCGTTCTAACCATCCCAAACGCCCAGGCCGCCGATAGAGAAAAACTTCTCTACAGCTTCACCGGCATCCACGACGGCTACTATCCCGACTCCGGCCTGGTCGCCGACGCCGCCGGCAATCTCTACGGCACCACGTACTACGGAGGCGTAGCCTGCACGGGCAAAGGCTGCGGCACCGTCTTCGAACTCTCGCCGAACTCCACCGGGGGCTGGACCAAGACTATCCTCTACCAATTCACCGACGGCACCGATGGAGGCTATCCCACCGGCGCGATGGTCTTCGACGCCAATGGCAATCTCTACGGCGAAGCGCATCAAGGCGGAGGCCCATTCTTCTCCGGCGCAATCTTCGAACTTTCGCCCAACTCCACCGGCGGGTGGACTGAAAGCGTTCTCTATTCCTTCTCCGGCCAACAAGACGGCGCTCTTCCGTACGGCGGCCTGACCTTCGACGCCGCCGGCAATCTCTACGGCACCACAATCTACGGCGGACTCTCGAACTCCGCGTGCGCCATCAGCTGCGGCACAATCTTCGAACTCTCGCCGACGAGCTCCGGCAGCTGGACTCAGTCGACGATCTACTCTTTCACCGGCGCCAACGACGGCTACTGGCCGCTAAGCAGTCTCACGCTCGATTCCACCGGACGCCTCTACGGCACCACATCCCGCGGCGGACGCTACGACGACGGCGTAGTCTACCGTCTCTCTCCCTCTTCTTCCGGATGGCGCTTCGATACGCTCCACACCTTCAACGGTCAGAACGGATACGGCCCGCAAAGCGGAGTGGTCTTCGATCGCCAGGGCAATCTCTACGGCACGGCCATGTTCAGCACCAATGGTTACGGCCTCGTCTACAAACTGACTCCGGCCAATTCGTATCAGTGGAAAGAAACGGTGCTCTACCGCTTCACCAACGGCACCGACGGCAGCTGGCCGACCGCCAGCCTCATCATCGACTCCACCGGGACTCTCTACGGCACCACCGTCGGATTCACCGTCCCAGGCACCGCCTACAAAATCACCCGCAACCGCAACGGCCACAAATTCGAGTTGCTCCACTCCGTAGGACAAACCGGCGCCCCACTCCTCCGCGACAAAGCCGGGAATCTCTACGGCACCACCGAAGTAGGCGGCCTGAAATTCGGCACCGGCTACGGCAGCATCTTCGAACTCTCACCAGTTACTCCCTGAACTTCGGGTTCTGTCATCCTGAGCGAGGATTGGTCTTTGCGCGCCTAGCGCAAAGACCAACCGCAGTCGAAGGATCCCTGCAACTACCGGTAGCCCAGGTACCCGTGAGATTTAGGAACTCCTATCGACCAAACCCACCCTGTCATTCCGACGCGCGACGCGGTACGCGGAGCGAGGAGGAACCTGCTTTTTCGCAAATAGAAACGCCCCGGTTACCTCACCCCAACACTCTTGGCGCTAGCACGCCGAGCCAGCATGTCCTATCATGGACGCGTCATCCAAGGGCGAACCAGAACCTCGCCCGGGCAAACCGTGGGCGAGTTCGGCGACAAATTCCGCAAGGCGCGCGAAGCCAAAAGCTTCTCGCTCGATGACGTTTCTAACGTCACCAAAATCGGCGCGCGCATGCTTCAGGCCATCGAAGAGGAGCACTTCGACCGCCTTCCCGGTGGCGTCTTCAATCGCGGATTCATCCGTGCCTACGCCAAGCATCTCGGCCTGAACGCCGAAGAAGCCGTCACTGACTATCTCGCCTGCCTGCAGCAGGCTCAGATCGACGCCAACCAGGTCTGGGAGCCCTCGCGCTCCGCCGCTCCCGTCGCGAACCATCCCGCAGCTGTCGCCACGCCGCCCGCCCCTCCAGCCCCGCAAAAGCCGCTGCCCGCTTATACCAAGCCGGTCATGAAAACCGTGCCCGCCACTCAGGTCAGAGAAGAATTGCCCGGCCTGCAACTCCCGCGCGCCGAACATCTCCGTCCGCCGCGGCAAAAATTTCTCGATCGCCAGCACTCCGCATTTCCCTGGAGGCTCGTCGCCGTCGGCGTTCTCGTCATCGTGCTAGGTACGCTCTTCTGGATGCGGCGCAACCGCATCGCTTCGTCCTCGAACCCCAATCCTGGACTGTCATCTGCACCTTCGTCGGGGGCGGTTTCCTCATCGGGCGCGAACCCCAACCCGTCAACCCAAACCCAAGTCAGCCCCGAAGCCGCACAGTGGGCCGCCCACAACTTCGGACTCGATGCTCAACCCAACTCGGCGTCTATCTCTCCAAAAACCGCGCCCACCGCTGGCGTCGCGACGCCCGCAACCACGAATCCCGCGCCCGCAAAACCCGCCGCCACCAACGACGACAGCAACAAAGACGACAGCAAGAAGGTCAGCGCCACTCACTACGGCAGCGACGTGACCGTTCGAACTTTCCAGCCCGGCGTTCCGCCTAACCCCGTTCCGGCACAAACGCAAACCCCAGCGTCCGCAGCCACGCAAACTCCCGCCACCGCCACGGCTACGACGATGAGCCTCACAGTCCGCGCCACAGAAACCTCCTGGATCTCCATCACCGCTGACGGCCAGCCGCGCGCCCAGGAAACTCTCATCGCGCCCGCCCACGCCAGCATTCGTGCGACCCAGCAAATCGTCGTCAAAGTCGGCAACGCCGCCGGCGTCACCTTCCTCTTCAACAATCAGGAAATCCCCGCCCAGGGCGCAGAAGGCGAAGTCAAAACCTTCACCTTCGACTCCACCGGCATCCACGCCCAATAAAATTTGTTGGAGATTCCAACCGAGAAGATAAATCGATGTCATCCTGAGGACGGCGAAAGCCGTCCGAGGGACCGTACGTCAGTCAAGTCACCGTTGCTGCGTGACAGAAATCCATTACCGCCCAGAATCCGAAAATTTCTTCTTAAAAAAATCGATGTCATTCGACGCGCGACGCCAAAGCCGCAGCGAGAAGGAACCCGTAAAAGTCAAGGATGTCATTCCGACGCGCGACGCGGAACGCGGAGCGAGGAGGAACCGGCTTTTTCCCGCAACTCCAATTCACCGCGGAGCTACCCCCAACTTCTCCTTCCCCTCCTCCACCAAATAAAACTGATCCCCAGCCACATCGCGAAACGCCTGCGTCAACCCGCTAGGCCACCGAATCTCCACCGTCTCGACGCGCGTATATTTCCCTAAGCCAAAGTTCGCCCGCAGATCGCTCTGCGAAAGATAACTCCCGCCGCCCGCAATCTCGCGAATCTGCGCGACGCCACCGGCCACAATCCTGATTCGCGCCCCCATTGCATCCCGATTACTCTTCGTCCCTACCAATTTGAAATTCACAAAATGATTCCCACTCCCGCCGCTGTTGTGCAACAACAAAGGCGCATCGCCGTTATTCGCCACGACGACATCGACAAATCCATCATTATCGAAATCAGCAAACGCCGCGCCACGCCCAACATGCGCAACATCAAATCCACTCCCTGAAGTCTTGGTCACATCCACGAACTTCCCATTCCGCTCGTTGTGAAACAGGGAATTGATCTGCTTGTAGTGCGTCCCCGGCGTAGCCTGCTCCACCTCCGGATACACATGCCCATTCGCAATAAACAAATCCAGCCACCCGTCATTGTCGTAATCGAAAAATCCCCCGCCAAAACTCAGCACATCGTGCGTCGCCCGCGTAATCCCCGCCTGGTCGCTGATCTCATCGAAAAATCCATTCCCATCGTTCTGCCAGATGTGATCCGACGACCGCTGAAAATCCGACACATACAAATCCAGCAGCCCATCGTTATTCAGATCACCCAGCGAAATGCACATCGCCGCCATAACTCCGCCGCGCGCCGAAAACGCCATCCCGCTCGCTTCGCCAATCTCCTTGAATGTCCCGTCATGCTCGTTGTGATACAGATACGCCGCCACGCCGTCATTTGCCACAAACAAATCCGGCCACCCATCATTGTCATAATCCGCCGCACCCACCGACAAATTCTTTCCCGCCGGCTGATAAATCTTCGCCTTGACGGTCACATTAGTAAAAGTCCCGTCACCATTATTGTGATACAAAGCATCCGCGCTACCCTTATAAGCACTCGGAGGACAACTGCTCTGCACGCCGCCTAAGTCGCAATAGCGCTTATCACCTAACTCGACATAACTACCAACATATAAGTCCAGCCGCCCGTCGCGGTCATAATCAAAAAAAGTCGCCCCTGAATGAAACGCACCCGACTCCGTCCCCGCCACTCCAGCCTTGTCAGTAACGTCGGTGAACGTCCCATTCCCATTGTTGCGATACAAAACGTTGCGCCCGTACTGCGTGACGAGCAGATCGGGAAACCCATCATTGTCGTAATCGCCCCAAACGCAACCGAGCCCATAACCGTTTCCGGGCACGCCAGCCTTCTCGGTCACATCAGTAAACGTCCCATCATGATTATTCCGATAAAGCGCATTCCGCGCCGCAATCCCGCGGTCGTACAAATCGCGCCCATTCACAAAATAAATATCGATCCACCCATCTCCATCAAAATCCGCCACACACACTCCCGGTCCAAACTCCTCCCGATTGATCGAGATTCCTTTGTTCCCTTTGAAGTGAGTGAACTTGATCCCCGCCGCCGCGGTCACGTTGGTGAACTCAATCGTCTTCTGCGCCCGCGCGCAACCGGACGCCGCCAGCGCGCAACTCGCCGCCCAGACAGCAATTCCGCGCACACGCCGAACCCTGAAATCCATCCCCAGCACGAAAGCAGCTTACCTGAAAACCCGTCGCCGATTCCTCCTCGCGCCGCCGCAGTCTCGGCCTGCAGATTTTTTCTTGGCCTGAACAAATCCCAACGCTATAGGATGGACGAGTCCGCCCAGCGAGAAATGGACTCTCAAGCTCTCATCAAAGTCGCATTAGCTGAAGCCCGCGCTGGACTGCGCGAAAGTGGCCTCCCCATCGGCTCCGTCCTCGCCGATCGCGAAGGCAACATCGTAGCCCGCGGCCACAACCTTCGCGTGCAAACCGGAGACCCCACCGCCCACGCCGAAACCGTCTGCATCCGCAACGCCGGACGCCGCCGCGACTGGCCCAGCCTCACCCTCGTCAGCACCCTCAGCCCCTGCATCATGTGCACGGGCACGGCGTTGCTCTACCGCATTCCGCGCGTGATCATCGGAGAAAATCTAAACTTCCTTGGCGCCGAAGATTTATTCCGCCAACACAATGTGAACGTCACCGTTCTCAACGATCCCGAATGCATCCAGCTCATGCGCGATTTCATCCGCAACCATCCCGACCTCTGGAATGAAGACATTGGCAAATAAGACTGCATTTCGCCTCGCGACCTCTCTGATCTTTGCGCTCAGTCTTCTCCCACCTGCCGCAGCCCAAAGCGCCACAGACCTCAAGCCCACGCCCCAACAAGTCGAATGGCAGGATCTCGAATTCGGCGTCCTCATCCACTTCGGCACCAACACCTTTCTCGACCGCGAATGGGGCGACGGCACCGCGGACCCGAACGTCTTCGCGCCCACACAACTCGACGCCGAGCAATGGATGCGCGCCATCAAAGCCTCCGGAGCGAAATATGTCGTCCTCGTCGCCAAGCACCACGACGGCTTCTGCCTCTGGCCTACGGAGCAGACAAACTACAGTGTGAAGAGCAGCCCATGGCGAAACGGCCACGGCGATCTCCTGCGCGAAGTCTCCGATGCCGCACACAAATACGGGCTCAAATTCGGCGCCTACCTCTCACCCTGGGATCGCCACGAACCGAAATATAAAAACTCCGCCGAGTACGACGATTACTACATCGCTGAACTCGACGAGCTCGCCTCCCACTACGGAGAACTCACCGAATTCTGGCTCGACGGCGCGGGCAGCGGCGGCCACGTTTACAACTTCCCCCGCATCGTCGAGAACCTGCGCATGAAGCAGCCCAACACGCTGGTCTTCGCCGACGCCGCGCTCTTCGAATACGGCGACATTCGCTGGGCCGGCAGCGAAGACGGCACGATTCCCTACGAAAACTGGAACGTCCTCGATCGCCACGGCTACCTGCGCTGGCGTCCAGTCGAAGCCGATACGCCACTCCACCGCGAGCAGTGGTTCTGGCACCCAAATTCTGCGGAGACATTAAAGACAGTCGACGAGCTAGTCGACACCTATGAAAAAACTGTCGGCCACGGAGGCCAACTCATGCTAGGCCTGGCCCCCGACCGCCGGGGCCTGCTGGCGGAAGAAGATGTGAAACGGCTCGAGGAGTTCGGCGCCGCGGTTCGTGCGCGTTACGCCACGAATCTGATCGCAAAGGAGCACACCCGCACTTCCAGTCCCGCCGAGGCGGCCCTGGACGGCGATCCCGACACGTTCTGGTCCGCACCCACGGGCTCGCATCAGGCCGCAATCGAAGTGAGTTTCCCCAAACCAATCACCTTCGATCACTCACTAATCATGGAATGGCTCAACGCGGGGCAGCACGTAGAACACTTTCGCCTCGAAGCATGGAGAGAAAAGGAACATTCGTGGTTCACAATCTTTGAAGCTCACGCGATCGGTCACAAACGCATCGACAACTTTACGCCGGTCACCGCGACCCGAGTCCGCCTGAACATTCTCAGTTCGTCGTCCGAAGCCCACATCCGCGAATTCCAACTCTTTAACGTAGCCGAGTCATCGACCAAAAAATAACCGAGCCTTCAACCAGAAAATAAGTTCAGAGATGTCATTCCGAACCGGCGCGAAACGGCGGTGAGGAACCTGCTTTTTGCAAAAGGCCGCAACCAGCCTAATCATCAATCCGCTGCACCACCGGCAAAATCTTCCAAGCCCCATCCACCTTCTCCAGCACCATATAATCCGTCCACCCCGGCGTAATCAGCTTCGCCGAAGCAACCCTCCCCGCAACATCCAGCACGCGGATCTCCTCAGTCTCCCGCGACGCCGGAATCCCCGCCGGCCCGCGCCCCACTTCGCTCACCATCTGCGCGCCAGTCTTTTCCCGCACCGGAATCTCCCCATGAATCATATGCTTCAAATAATGCGGATGCAGCGTCTGCTCCATGCGCCGCGCATCCCCTTTGTAATACGACTCGATGTAATTCCGCACCGTGCCTTCCACGGCGGCAGAATCGTCATGCGCGCTTTGCGCAAGGGCTGAAAGGTTGAACAAGAAGAATAGGCTGACGGCGAGTGCGACGTGCATCATGGTGAGTTTCTCCGAGCGGAAAGGTTCAGGCGCGATGATTATGCGCTCGCCCGAAAGCCAGCGAGTCACACCAAAGGTCAGCGAGTCGCTGAAATCAGAACGTGTCCAAAAGGAAAAATGCAGTGGGTGCCACGCGCAGTGGGTGCCCCACCCTTGTCGCGCTTTCTGCGACAGGGTGGGGATTTTGACTTTATCCAAAGAATAGAAGACGCGAACCGAAAGCTACTTCCCCAACACCAGCTTAGCAATCGTAGCCAGTTGCATATTCGACGTGCCTTCGTAAATCTTTCCAATCTTTGCGTCGCGCCAATACTTCTCGACTGGATAATCCTTCGTAAACCCATACCCGCCGTAAATCTCAATCGCCAGCGACGTCACCCGCTCGGCCACCTGCGAGGCAAACAACTTCGTCATGGCCGCTTCCTTCACAAAATTCACGCCGGCATCTTTCATGCGCGCGCAGTTGTAAACCATCAGCCGCGCCGCCTCGATCTCCGTCGCCATCTGCGCAATCTGAAATTGAATCCCCTGAAAATCCGAGATCGGTTTCCCAAACTGCTTTCTCTCCACCGCATACTTGCACGCATACTCCCAAGCCCCGCGCGCCAACCCGATCATCTGGGCGCCAATGCCAATGCGCCCTTCATTCAGCGTCTCAATCGCGATCTTGTATCCCTTCCCGGCCTCGCCCAGCACATTTTCCTTGGGCACGCGGCAATCTTCCAGAATCAACTCGCACGTCGACGAAGCCCGAATCCCAAGCTTGTCTTCTTTCTTGCCGACGGTGAATCCCGCAAAGTCTTTCTCAATCAAAAACGCCGTAATCCCCTTGTACCCCGCCGACGGATCAAGCGTGGCAAACAGCACAAACAATCCAGCTTCTTTTCCATTCGTGATCCAAAGCTTGCGCCCGTTCAGCACATACTCCGAGCCCTTCAGCACCGCGCGCGTCTGCAATCCAAACGCATCCGATCCAGATCCCGCCTCACTCAGCGCATAAGCGCCCACAATCTCCGCCGCCATCTTCGGCAGATAGCGCTTCTTCTGCTCCTCAGTCCCCCAGCGCAGCAGCGCATTATTCACCAGCGTGTTCTGCACGTCGACAATCACGCCCGACGATGCATCCACGCGCGACAACTCTTCCACCGCCAGGATCGCCTCAAAAAACTTCGCCCCACCGCCGCCGTACTGCTCGGGAATCTCAATCCCCATCAGTCCAAGCTGAAAGAAATCATGAATGAGATCTTTCTCAAACACGCCCTTCTCATCCATCTCCTTCACCAGCGGACGCACCTTGTCCTCGGCGAACTGCCGTATGTTGTCGCGAAAAAGAATCTCGTCGTCAGTCAGCGTAGTAAGCGGCGCGGGGGAGGGAATCTGCAGCGTGGTCTCGGGCATGGGAAGAACCTCAAAAGAAAAGTAGCAAACTCAAAATTCTAGCAGCAAAGTGGAGCCGCGGACGCATTCGTCCGCCAAGCCACGCCACAGCCGCACCAATGAGTCGTCGCAAAGAATGGAACGGGCAACAGACCAAAGCCGCGAAGCGGCGAAAGATTACAGCCCACGGCGCAAGCCGTGGGAAAAAGCGCCGAGAAAACAAGCCCCGAAGGGGCGAAAGAACGCCTGCCGCCACCCTGCTTCGCCGCATGATATTCTAGTAATTCCAGCTGCGTACCTTCTTGGCGGAAGTCCCCGCAGTTCCTGAAGCAAATCAGACTGGTAACTCCGGCGTGGCAAGCCGTTTCAGGATGCGATCCTGAAAAATCAGCCGTAATTCACTCGATCGAGACAAGAAAAATCATGCTTTCAGTCAGCAACGTCTCCATGCGCTACGGCGCCAAAATTCTGTTCGATGAAGTCTCCACCGCGTTCACCCCCGGCCGCCGCTATGGCCTGACCGGACCCAACGGCGCCGGCAAGTCCACGTTCATGAAGCTGCTCAGCGGCGAACTCGAGCCGCAAAAAGGCGCCGTCGTTCGCCCCCGCAAGCTCGGCGTCCTAAGCCAGGACCAGTTCGCCTTCGACGCCTACTCCGTCATCGACACGGTCATCATGGGCAACAAGCGCCTCTGGGCCGCCATGCAAGAGCGCGACGCCATCTACTCCAAGCACGACATGACCGACGCCGACGGCATGAAGCTCGGCGAACTCGAAGGCATCGTCGGCGAAGAAGATGGCTACACCGCCGAGAGCGACGCCGCGATTCTGCTCCAGGGCCTCGACATCCCCGACGAACTGCACGCCCGCAAAATGAGCGAACTCCAAGGCGGACAAAAAGTCCGCGTGCTGCTAGCGCAAGCACTCTTCGGACATCCGCAGGCCCTGCTGCTCGACGAGCCCACCAACCACCTCGACCTCGACTCCATCCACTGGCTGCAGGGATTCCTCAACGTCTACGACGGCGCGCTCATCGTCATCTCGCACGACCGCCATTTCTTGAACAGTATCTGCACTCACATCGCCGACATCGACTACGAAACCATCATCACCTACACCGGAACCTACGACGACATGGTCGTCGCCAAAACCCAAATCCGCTCGCAGATCGAATCGCAGAATGCGCAGCGCGAAAAGAAGATCGCACAATTGAATGAATTCATCGCGCGCTTCGCCGCCGGAACTCGCTCCAGCCAGGTGCAGTCACGCCGCAAAGAAGTCGAGCGCCTGCAAGTCACCGAACTCGCGAAGTCCAATATTCAGCGCCCCTTCATCAAGTTCGAACAAAAACGCCCGTCGGGCAAGCACATCCTGGAAATCGAGCACGTAAACAAGGCCTATGACAAGAACGCCGTCATTCGCGACTTCACCGCCAGCATCACCCGCGGAGAAAAAATCGCGCTCATGGGCCGCAACGGCGCCGGCAAGACCACGCTGCTCAACGCCCTGCTCGCAAACTCTCCCACGACGCCCGAGTCCGAGTTGCGCAAAACCAGCGGATATGAAGGGCCGTTTTTGGAATCCGGCAAAGTGCTCTGGGGACACGAAGCCTCCATCGGATATTTTGCGCAGGATCATCGCAGCCTGATCGAAGACGGGACCACGGTGATCGACTGGCTGCACCAATGGGATGAGGCAGCCGTAACGGAGGAGTTGCGCGGAATTCTGGGACAGATGCTGTTTGCGCGCGACGAAGCCACCAAGTCGACAAGCGTGCTGTCAGGCGGCGAGGCAGCGCGGATCCTGTTCTGCAAACTAATGTTGCAAAAGCCCAACGTGCTCGTTCTAGACGAGCCCACCAACCACCTCGACCTCGAATCCATCAACGCCCTGAACATCTCCCTGCAGCGCTACCAAGGAACAGTCTTCCTCGTCACCCACGATCACGACCTCATCGACGAAGTAGCCACGCGCATCTGGCACTTCGAGAGCGATCACAAGATCACCGATTTCAAGGGAACCTACGAGGAATACCAGGCAGCCGTAACGGTGTAACAACTTGCCCCGACGTTCTCAAACGTCGGCGTCATTCCGAGCGCAGCGTCTTTCCGCGGAGCGAGGAATCTCCTCGCAAATGCTCTCGGGGTATGGAGATCTCTCTGCGCGCTAGAAAAAACGCGGGCCCTCGCGACGACGCCTCAGGGATGGGAACGCCTTTTTGTAGAACTGCAAGGGCACGAGTTCCACTCGTGCCATAAGACGTGCGAATAACCCCGGCTTTAGCCGCTGAGGGCCCGCTAGTCCTTGAGCGGCACAACCGCGCTGCCGTCTTTGCAGAACGTGGCCACACGCTGCAAATCGCCATTGGCCCGCGGCACCGTCATCACCGGACCATAGCAATACACCGCATGACCGCTGGCAGCAAAATACCAGCGTCCGCCCTTGCCGTGTTTGGTCACGCGCGTGGTGGGCTGGCGCAAGGGCTTCGGCGGAGCAACCTGGGCTACGGGGAGACTCAACAACAAGGCTAGGGTCAGAACCTTCATGGGTCGTTAACTTTCAAACGCCTGCAACCACAGAACTGCTTCCACAGAAACTTCGCCACAGAACTTTCTTTTGACTGAACCGCCCTAAATCGTCTTCAGCGCGCGTCGGTCATCCGACAAGTCCGACGCCGGACGCGACGGCATCTGGAACTGCTTCCTACTCTGATTCTGAGCACCGCGCTGCGGAGCCTGGGCTGACGGAGTCTGGGTCGAAGGCGTTTGGGTCGAAGGAACCTGGGCCGACGGGGCCTGGGATTGAGTGTGGGGCGACGGAATCTGGGTAGACGGAGCCTGCTTCTTTGCGCCCGACGCTAGTGCGGCTGCGTTGGCCGCTACCTGCGCCTTCATCTTCATCGACGACAGCTCAGAGCTGTCGCGGAACAGTTCCCGGATCAGATAACGCTGCGACTCGATCGTCACGCCCTGCTCCACGATCAGCATGGTCATCAGGCCGTACGAGAACAGAAACAGTACCGTCAGCAGCGGCAGCCATCCCCGCTTCTTCTTCGGTTCAGGCTGAGAACCTAAGGCTGCGATGGTCGGTACGGCGGTGCTTCCGAATAGCGTCGTCAAAATGGCCCCCCGGTCAAATCGCCTCAAAGCCGCAGGCATAGGAGGAAATGCACCCAGCCAGCCATCGCACGCAACCCCGCTAACTTGCTGATTTAAAAACCATTAACCTCTCATGACAGGGTCGCCGGCGGAGGAAAAAGTGCAACTCGATGCACATAATGAGTAAACAAGATTTGTCTGCAAATTCCTTCCCTTTGCGCCAAACCGCCCGCCCAGCAAGGTTTACCACCCGCTTCCACCCACAAGGGGCTTTTCCATTCCGACAACGCGACGCCGAAGGCGGAGCCAGGAGTCCCCCTCCCCCACTGCCTGGCACCCATAACTCGAAGCGATCCCAATTACCTCGGTCACTTTTCTCGGGTGGGGTGAACACATAACATCGCCTAGCGCTCTTTAGGAAAATTCTTATCGTCAGGATCACGATGCCGCGCAAGCGCCCGCTTCTTTTCTTGTTCGCTGCTCTTATTTTTCTTGGAACCTCCCACAGCCAGCAATCCACCGATCTCCGCAAGATCGTGAGCAAAGTCTCGCCGAACTATCCGGAAATCGCCAAGCGCATGAACCTGACCGGCACCGTAAAGGTCATGGCAACGATCGCGCCAAACGGTAACGTGAAGTCAGTACAACCGGTCGGCGGAAGCCCGGTTCTTCTCCAGGCCGCACAAGACGCCGTCTATAAATGGAGATTCGCCCCAGCCACCGCCGAATCCAAAGAAATAATCGAACTCCACTTCGACCCTCAGTAAGTCAAAAAGATTCAGGCCAACAGGACTGTGGTAGTGAGCGAGTTATGCGTTCTACACAACTCTGTCATCCTGAGCGGAGCCGTTCTGGTAGACCCCCGGCTTCAGTCGGGGGCGAGCGAAGCGAGGCGTAGCGAAGGATCTCCCGCAAAACCGGCCATCGTGTGAGCCAAACCGCACCACATCGAATGCCATTGTGAACGCTGTCATTCCGAACCGGGCGCGCAGAGCGCCCGGTGAGGAACCTGCTTTTCGTGAAGTGGAAGAGTCTCACTCAAAACTAATCTTCAAAATCTGCCCATTATTCCCCACAAACCATCCAGCCTTAGGACTGGCAAAACCCACCGCCCAATAACCGCTGACATTCGGCAAAGTAAACCAGGTCTGCCCCTCATCCGGCGTCCAAGCCGCCGCCCCAGAATCAAAGTCCGGCTCGCTCTCCGCCGTCACCACCACCGCATGACTCAGAACGCCATCCGGACCATCCGACTTCAATCCATGCGTTCCGCTCACATAAGCCAGACCAAAAATCGTTCCCTGAATCGGCAGCGCATTCGTCAGCGTCCAGGTCTGTCCGCCATCGCTAGAAGTCGCGGCATCAATCGAACTATTCGTGGACAGATCGCCCCCGCCCACAATCCCATGCATCGAATCGCGAAACGCCACCGATAGGCCGCCCGCGCTAGCGTTGCTGATCAGCGGCGTGTCATAGGCGTTCCAAGAATTGCCGCCGTCGGTCGTCGCCAGAATGCGCGCCGTCGAAGCGCCGCCGGTAGTGATCCAGCCGTTGTTGTCTCCTTGTGAAGCGATGCACGTACCGCTCGATGAAAACGACGCCTCGCCCGAAAGCGCCGGCGGCATATGGCTAGCGATCGAGTACCAGACTTTTCCATCATTCGTTCGCATATCCGGAAAAACTCCGTTCACCGAATCGCTGTGAACGACAGCCCGATTCGGCGTCCAGAACGCCATGCAGTCGTAAAAAGCGTTGGCAAGCAGATTGGTGAATTCGGTCTTCCACGTAGCGCCGCCGTCCACCGTCTTGTAAATCCGGAAGCTGGTCGTGTTGTCGCCGATCGACATCAGGTAGGCGACCTTGTCGCTGATGCCCTGCACGTCGCGAAACTGCAAATTCTCCGCGCCGGGCACCGTGCCCGCTTTCCAGGTGTTGCCTCCATCGGTAGTCACGACGAACACGCCGCCAGTTCCCGCCGCCCAAACAACCTTGTCACTCACCGGGCTGACGGCAATCAGCAGCTCCGTCGTATTACTAACTTGCGGCGTAAGCACCGGATGACGCTCAGCACCAAACGCAACACAAACGCTCAAAAGAAAAACAGAAAGGGTCAAAACCAAATTCGCAAGCAAGCGCTTCGACATGGGGGATTCTCCTGGGGAAATCGTGGCGCAAAGCAGCGCGCCGACAAGTGGCGGCAAGAAGTATAGGAATCCAAGCGCCAAGTGTCAAAGCCGCAAGAACCCAAATGCCGCGTGGGATGAGCCCTTTGCCCCGAGTCTCCATCGAAGCCGATGTCATTCCGAACCGCCGCAAATCGGCGGTGAGGAACCTGCTTTTTCCATAATCCAAAAAAGTCGGACATCCCATCCCAACCCAAAATCCTGTCATCCTGAGCGAGGATTGAGCTCCGGCAAAGCCGGAGCTCAACCGCAGTCGAAGGATCCCTGCAAATCAAGTAGCACTCACCACATCGACCCACCAAAGTTCCCTGCGACAAAAGTGAAAATCACACTCGCCAAGAAGCCGATGTCATTCCGAACCGGCGCGAAGCGGCGGTGAGGAACCTGCTGTTCCCCGGCCACAACCCCAGACCGTCCACTTCCGGACAATAACTCTTCCACCCCACGCACGTCTGTCAAAAAGACAGGAGACAACATGACCGGACTCCCGCAGGACCTCCGCTACGCCCTCCGCCAAATTGGAAAGAACCGCACCTTCGCCGCCATGGTGATCCTTACACTAGCCCTAGGCATCGGCGTCAACACTGTCATGTTCACGGTAGTCAACGGAGTCCTGCTCAGCCCGCTGCCCTTCCCCGAACCCGACCGCCTCGTGACCCTCCATGAGAACAAGCCAAACTTCGAAGGCGGTTCGTTGTCCTATCCGAACTTTCAAGACTGGCAAAACCTGAGTCACACCTTCGCGGCCATGGCAGTCGCGCGCACCACAACCTTCAGTCAGACCGGCGCCGGCCCCGCCGAGCAGGTAAACGGAAACTTCATCTCCTCCGATTTCTTCTCACTGCTCGGTGTGAAACCCGTTGTAGGTCGCGGTTTTGCCGAGGGAGAAGATCAGGTCGGCGCAGCCCCGTTGGCCATGATCAGCACCGAGTTATGGCGGCGCAAGTTCAGTTCGAGGCCCGAAGTAACAGGAAAAACCCTCACGCTCGACGGCAAAGACTACACAATCGTCGGAGTCGTTCCCGCCAATTTTCATCTCCTGATCCCCGGATTCCGCGATTCCGACGTCTTCGTGCCCATCGGCCAATGGAGCAATCCCCTGCTGCTCAAACGCGGCGCCGGCCTGGGCATTCACGGCATCGGGCGCCTGAAGAGTGGCGTCTCGCTGGAGCAGGCGCGAGCCGACATGGCGGCGCTCACCAACAGTCTCGGCGTCGCCTTCCCCGATGTCGATAAAGGAATCTCGGCGCAAGTAGTTCCCTTAAAGCAGTCGATGGTCGGACACGTGGGATCATTCCTGGTAGTTCTGATGGCAGCGGTCGGTTTTGTGCTCTTGATCGCGTGCGCCAACGTCGGCAACCTGCTGCTAGCCCGCTCCACAACGCGAGCCAGAGAGTTCGCCGTCCGCGCCACTCTCGGCGCGTCGATGGGACGCGTGATGCAGCAACTGTTTGCCGAAAGCATCGTGCTGGCTGTGGCCGGAGGCGCAGTGGGCCTGCTCTTCGCAGTCCTAGGCACGCGAGCCGCGCTCAGCGCATTGCCAGCGGCCTTGCCGCGCGCCGAACAAATCGGATTAGATCGAAACGTATTGCTGTTCACCGCCGCCATCTCGCTCGCAGCCGGCCTTCTCTTCGGCCTCGCACCCGCCTTGCGAATCTCCCGCCGCCCCTTACAAGAACGATTAAAAGAAGAAGGCCGAGGCGCCAGCGGAGTCCGCCATCGCGTGCAGAACACATTCGTAGTCGCCGAAATCAGCCTCGCCGTCGTGCTGCTCATCGGCGCCGGACTCACCGTGCGCAGCCTGCTGCGCCTCTGGAGCATCGACCCCGGCTTCAATCCCCACAACGTCCTCACGATTGGAGTCTCACTCCCGCCGTCGATGATGAACGCCAACCCCGGCAAAATTCGCGCAGCATTTCGCAACTTCGACGCGCAGCTTGCCTCCACGCCAGGAATTCGTGCCGTTTCTCTACTCTGGGGCGCGATTCCCTTCAATGGGGACGACGAAGTCTTGTTCTGGGCAGAAGGACAAGCCAGGCCTTCGAATGAAAACGACATGAACTGGGCGATCGATTACATCGTAGAACCCGACTATCTCAAGGCCATGCAGATTCCCTTGCAGCGCGGCCGCTTCCTCTCCAACACCGACAACGAACGCGCGCCAGCCGTCGTGGTAGTCGACGATGTCTTTGCCGCGAAATATTTTCCCAATCAGGACCCGGTCGGCAAGCGCATCTACCTCAATCGCGGCGACGGCCAGTTAGCCGAGATCGTCGGCGTAGTCGGCCACGCTCGCCAGTGGGGCCTGGAAGAGGACGACCTGCAGTCACTGCGCTCCGAAATCTACATCCCCTGCATGCAGATGCCGAACGACTTCATCGCCATGGCACCCTCAGGTTCGGCCGTAGTCATCAGAACCGATGACGGCGCCACCGGAATCGAGGAGACCATCCGCCGGGCAAACGCGAAAATGAGCAGCGAGCAGGCGATTTTTGGAGTCGTGACCATGGATCACATGATCTCGCAATCGCTGGCCTCGCGCCGCTTCGTGATGATCCTGCTCATCACCTTCGCGTCGCTGGCGCTCGTCCTCGCCAGCATCGGCATTTATGGATTGATCTCTTACGTGGTAGCCGAACGCACCCACGAAATTGGAGTACGGATGGCGCTGGGCGCGCGCCCCGCCGATGTCCTCAGCCTGATTCTCCGAGGAGGAGGCAAGCTAGCCTGCATCGGCATCGCCGCAGGCCTCATCGCCGCGGCCAGTCTCAACCGCTTCATGGCCGGACAACTCTATGGCGTAAAAGCCAGCGACCCAGCAACCTTCGCCGCAGTCAGCATCGTTCTCATGGCGGTAGCCCTGGCGGCCTGCTATGTCCCAGCCCGCCGCGCCACCCGCATCGACCCCAGCGAAGCCCTCCGCTACGACTGAGCAAAATCGACAAGCGATGTCGCCCGGAACCGTAAGCGTTGTCATCCTGAACCGTGGCAAAGCCACGGTGAAGGACCTTACGGCAGCCGGCCCAAACGACGCAGACGACAAGCCCAGCGTGCTGCCAGCATCTGAAACACAAGCCCCCATGTGGCGCGGGCGCCCCCGCCCGCGCGCTGCGCAAAGAACCCAAGATCAAGGGTGAAAACCAAACTTCGAAAGCACATCCCCCCGACCAAAGGTATAAATCAACCAGGTTCTCCACAGGATTTCAACGCCTTTGCAGTTGCGTTTTCTGTCGAAAGTTGAAGATAATGGCGGCGGGTGTTCTTGCGTCTATCGCAAGACTGTAACTGTGTACAGCCGATCAGATTTACTCAGGATTCTGCGGATCACGCCGCGCCAGCTGGCGAACTGGGAGCGGATTGGCCTGGTAACGTCCGCTGAAGCCTACTCCTTCGCCGACCTGCTTGAAATCAAAAAGGTTCGCGATCTGTGCGCCATGAGCGTGCGCCCGGCTATGATTCGCCAGTCGCTCGATGCCATGCGCAAACAGGCTGCCGGCGTGGAGAAACCCTTGCTCGAGGCCGGAACCTGGTCAACCGCCAAGCACCGCGTGGCCTTCCGCCACGAGGGCAAACTTCTCGAGCCCATCGCCGGACAGTTCCTGATGGATTTCACCGAGCGCGAGAAAGTCGTCACTACGACTCCGGTGCCTCGGTCCGAGCCCACTCCACGGGAGAACGAAGCCACGGCATGGTTCGCGCGCGGCATTGCCCTCGAGGAGGATCCGAATACGCAGACCGACGCGATCGCGGCCTATCACAAAGTGCTGGACTTCGAACCGCTGCACGCAGCCGCGCACATCAATCTGGGTACGCTTTACTACAATCGCCAGGATTTCGGATCGGCCGAGAAGCACTACCGCAAGGCGATCGAGGCCGACGCCCGCTATGCCCTCGCGTACTTCGACTTAGGCAACGTGCTCGATGAAACCGGGCGCGTGCAGGAAGCCATCCAGACCTACAAGACGGCGTTGCAACTTGCCCCCACCTACGCCGATGCGCACTACAATCTAGCGCTAGCCTACGAAAAAATCCGCGAGCCCCGCAAAGCCCTGAAGCACTGGCAGTCCTACATCAAGCTCGATACCTCAGGCGCCTGGTCCGTCCACGCCCGCAGCCAAATCAAACGAATCCTCCAGGCCGACGGCCTGAAGCTAGTCCACTCCCGCCCCAAATAGCCTGCCTGCCCCGAAATCTGAGAGTTCACAGAGGAATGCAGATTTTTCCTCTGTGATCCTCTGTGCCCGCTGTGGTGAAGGCCTTTGCTTCAATTTTCCGAACCGAAGTGCGGCCGCATGTCACGCGTCCCACGGGTTCACCACTCGAGCGCCAATATCGTCAAAATGCCCGACAATTCGCATGGCTAACCGAGCGCAATGTGCCAGCACAATCCCGACTCGGCCCGGCACTTCTCTGCGCTCTCTGCGGCCTTTCTCCGCGTCCTCTGCGGTAAAAGGCTTTTTACTGAAATCCGATTCAATGTTAGAGTTCTCCCGCTACCGGTGACGTAGCCTGTTTTCGATCGAACATCCGAGGGGGAGCTATGCGAAGCAGGCGCATTTCCTATCTTGTCGTCCGCAGTTTCTTCGTCGCCACGCTGCTGGCGACCGCGGCTTGGGCCGCCAACACCACCAAACTTGTCTACAGCTTTGCGGGCGCGTCCGACGGCGAATACACTGACACCGAACTGGTCCGCGACTCCGCCGGCAATCTCTATGGCAGCTCCGTCCAAGGCGGAACCTTCGGCGGCGGCACCGTTTTCCAGGTCACCCCCGCCGGCATTCATACCGTCCTTTACAACTTCACGGGCGGCGCCGATGGCGGAGAGCCCTACAAAGGCGTCACGCTCGATTCCGCCGGCAATCTCTACGGAACGGCGGTCACCGGCGGCAGCGGCGCGTGCGAAGGTGGATGCGGCGTGGTTTACAAGCTCACCAACTCCGGCGGCACGTGGACGCAATCGGTCATCCACGCCTTCACCGGCGCCGACGGCTCCGGCCCCGGCGCACCCGTCGCGATCGACAAGAACGGCAACGTCTTCGGCACCACGCCCACAGGCGGCGCGGATGGGATGGGAACGATCTATCGCCTCGCGCCCGACGGCTCCGGTGGCTACAGATTTCGCGTGATCCACACCTTCACCGGCGGCGCTGACGGCGGAGGCGGATCCGCTGGCCGCATGATCTTCGATGCAGCCGGAAATCTCTACGGCGCTTGCACCACGGGCGGCGTCACCGGATTCGGCACCGTCTTCAAACTCGCTTCCGTGAGCGGCCAGTGGCAACTCACCACGCTCTACGCCTTCCAAGACCAGCCCGATGGCGCGCTTCCCTACGGCAGCGTCGTTCTCGACAAGACCGGAAATCTCTACGGCACCACGTACTACGCTGGCGCGAACGACGTCGGCACCGTCTACAAGCTCACGCACGCGGGCGGCACCTGGACCGAGTCGGTGCTTTACAGCTTCAAGGGAGGAACCGACGGAGCCAGCCCGATCAGCAGCCTCGTCGCCGACTCCGCGGGAAATTTCTACGGCACGACCAGCGACGGCGGCGCGTCCAACTGCAGCTGCGGCGTGATCTTTAAAATGACGCGCGCCAACGGCAAATGGACCGAGAGCGTCGTCTACCGCTTTCCCGGCAAGCCCAGCCCCGGCTTCGCCTACAACGGCATGATCAGCGACGGCGCCGGCAATTTTTACGGCGCAACCGTTCATGGCGGTACGGGAAACGACGGCGCAATTTACAAATTCACGCCGTAAATAGGACCAGAAGAATCCAACAAGTGCCACATTCCTCGCGCGCTCTGTGCGCGAGAAGTGGGGATTTTTATGGGCCGCGATCCGAGTTTCCGTTAACTGGCACCAACCGCGTGCGGAACCTCCAGCTTCAGCGTACGGAGGATTCTTGCCAGCGCCTTCAGCAGATTCTCGGAACCTTTGTCCAGGCCGAGTTCCGATTTTTCCAGGAACGCGCAGGCGCCGTCGTGCTGCAGCCGGTCGGCGTTTTTATGCGAGAGACCGGTCAACGCGACCACCGCAATGCCTGAGGTTGCCGGATCCTTCTTCAGCAGCTTCAGTACATCCGGCCCGGTCATTTTCGGCAGCAGCATGTCCAGCAGGATGAGGTCCGGATGGTGGTCGCGCGCCAACTGCAGCCCCTGCTCCCCGTCCGCGGCCGTGCTCACTTCATAGCCGGCGCGCGCCAGCGCCCGCTCGGTGGCCAGCCTGAGAAACTTGCTGTCTTCGACCAGCAGGATCTTCGTCATCGCTCCTCAATCTGTCGCATTCGCGAATCCACTGATTGCTGCGCAAATGTGCTTCTCTGCACCTCCATCGGCAGAATTCCGGATCAGTCCAGCGAGGTGACCATGGGGAGGGTTACCAGAAGATGGGAAGATTCTCAGGCCTGCAGCCGCTTTACTTCCGCTTTCCGCGCTGGGCTTGATCGAGCAGAGCCTTGATCGTCGCGCGACACGCGCGCCGCAGTTCCGCCTCATGGCCTTCGGGAATCGTTCTCGACAACAGCAGCATGCAGGTGCCGTGCAGCGTCGCCCAGATGCTGAGTGTGAGCTGGGTGTGATCGCCGGGCGCGCCGCCGAGGCGCTCCGCCAGCAGATCTTCGACCAAGGCAAAATTCGGACGGGACTCGCGGATGGGCCGCGGCGTTCCGGGTCCCTTCGGCGGCGAAAGAGAATAGGAATGGGTATAGAAAAGCTCATAGTCGTTGGGCAGTTCCAAGGCATTGTCGATGTACGCCTCGGCCATTTCCTCGATGGAGTTGCGCTTGCGGAAGTTCTCTCGGATCTGCATCGCAATCTGCCGTATCACGCCCCGCACCAGGTCGCGCCGGTTGCGGAAGCGGCGATAGACGGCCGGCGTGTTGGTGCGGGCCGCGCGGGCTACGGCGCGCATGGTGAGCGCCTTCTCGCCGCCGCGCTTCCAGAGGGCGTGGGCCGCCTGCAGAATTCTGGCTTCCAGGTCAGGATCGGGTTGGCGAGGCATTCGTCGCTCCTCTTGCGGCGGACTCCGGACTGCGCGGGTAGATGGTTGTGTTGACGACGTATACATAACATTGTTATAGTTATTTCACAAGCCCTCCCCCCATATTCCCCATACACATCAGGGAAGGCGCCCGCAGCCGGGACAACGGTGCGGGCGCCATGGTTTCGGCGAAAGCAGGCGGCGCGCCAGGCTACGCGCGGCCTAGCGGCGCTTGAATTATTATGTTGACAGCGTAAACGATACAGTGTATAAATAATTAAGTTTCCGGGCCCTCCCGCATTTTTTCAGATTTGATCCAGGAGTTGTTTTCAAAATGTGTCCGCCACCGAGCCCGGAAACACGGGCCTCCATCCTGCAGATGAATGCCGAGTTGCGCCACGCCCAGCTGGAGCTGCTCAGCGCACACTGCGCCACTCATCAGCTTCGCCTGCGCTACTCCAGCGACGATCTCGCGCGCTTTGGACGCCGGGACGTGCTGCGCAAATCCGCGCAGGCCGCCAGCGCGCTCAACGCCTTCTACGCCGAGATCGAGAGACAGGTTCCGGAAGGGATTGCCGCGACGGTCTTGCAGCCCAGCGAAGAGCAGATCGCGCAGGCCGTGGGATGGCTCGCTTCCTACCTGCGCACACAGCGCGACCACTATGCCCCTGCCGCGAGCCCCCTGAGCCGCGAGCACAAGGCTCTGCTGGCTCCGCATTTCTCCGCCGCCCTGCTCGAACGCGTGCAGGTGCTCGAACTGAAGGGAGCGCGCGTCGCGCCTCCGGATTTTTTTGCTCAGGTGCGCGCGCTCGGCTTCGACAACCTGCCGGAAATCAGCCACATGGATTCGCTCACCTTCCTCGACGTGCTGGTGTTCAACCAGTACCTGACGGAGCGCGCGCTGTTCCACGCGCTGGTGCACACGGTGCAGATCGAGGCGCTCGGCCTGGAGCGCTACTCCGATCTTTGGGTGCGCAGCTTTATCAAGACCCGCGCTCACTTTACGGTGCCGCTCGAGGTACATGCCTTCTCGCTGGCGTCGAAGTTCCTGCGCCCCCAGCCCGAGCGCTTCTCGGTCGAGGCGCAAGTGGCGCTGTGGATGGCCGAGGAACGCTACTAGTTTTCCCCCATGTCCCCCCGCGTCACGCAGAGAGGGGCGGCCTCGGCCGCCCCGCGTGATCGCACCAGCCTCGCTTGATCCCGCAAATTTCTTGCGTCCCACACGGAGCGCCGCCAACGGAATAGAATTGACAGAGGAGTTCGCCATGCCGGACGACGAGGTTGTGATCTCTCCCGGGCCGCAGTTCAAGACGGCCATGCTCGTGGCCGTTCTGGCTGATGCGCTGCAGCTCGTCATCTTTCCTCTGTTCGTCGCGGGCGCGATCTCTCCCGCCGACGACCTGCTCGATCTCGGCATCGGCGCCTTCATGATTCATCTGCTCGGATGGCACTGGGAATTCCTGCCGTCGTTCCTGGCCAAACTCGTCCCCGGCGTCGACCTCGTGCCCTTCTGGTCGATGGCTGTGGCCAGCGTCTGGCGAAAAGCCAAACGGGTGGCGGAGTCGCAGAAGCAGGTCGAAATTTTGCCGCCCGCTCGGTGAAGTTTTCTCTTCGCGAAGTTTTTCTTTCGCGATATTTTTCTTTCGCCCCTTCGGGCTGATTCCTGATTTTCAAACGGTCCCACGGCTTGCGCCGTGGGCTGCACTCTTTCGCTGCTTCGCAGCTGGGACGTTTTTCACTGTTGCGGGTGGTTTGCGGGGTGCGGTGGTGACGGCATCGCTGACGCGGCCCTGAAGGGCCGCTCTTCCACGGTCGTGAGGATCGGGCGTTGCGGTTGGGGCTGCGGAGCTTCGCTCCGCGGGCGGGCGTCGGGCTTCGGGCGTTGAAACAGGCGTCAGGCGTTGGGCGTCGGGCTTCGGGATTGAGTGCTTTGGTCTTCAACTGGATTGTGGTCGCAGGAATCCTTTGACTGCGGCTGGTCTTTGCGCTTTTGCGCAAAGGCCTGTCCTCGCTCAGGATGGCAAACTGGAAATCAAAGCGGCCCGAAACTTCCGGGCCGCTGGACGGCCGAGGGCGGCTGTCCCTACATGGATTTTGCTGAGGGCTGATATGGATGCGAGCCAAACGCGCGAATTATTGCGTCGCAAACTGCGCGACGCATCGCGCGGCTCGCCCAGGTCCTTCGACTCCGGCGCAAAAGCGCGCCTTCGCTCAGGATGACAACGTTGGAAGTTACGTTCCTTCCGACCAGCCGGCCAGATACTCTTCCTGCTCCGGGGTCAGCTTGTCGATTTTGATGCTCATCGACTCCAGTTTCAGTTTGGCTACGCGCTTGTCGAGTTCGTCGGGGACGCGGTAGACGGTCTTCTCCAGTTTCTTGTGGTTCTTGACCATGTATTCGACGCTGAGCGCCTGGTCGGCGAAGGACATATCCATCACCGAGGCCGGGTGGCCTTCGGCTGACGCCAGGTTGATCAGGCGGCCTTCGCCGAGGAGGTTGATCTTGCGGCCGTCTTTGAGCGAGTACTCGTCGACGAAGTTGCGCGTTGTGCGTTTCGAAGACGACATGGCTTCGAGCGCGGGGATGTCGATTTCTACGTTGAAGTGGCCGGAGTTGGAGATGATGGCTCCGTCTTTCATGAGCGCGAAGTGATCTTTGGTGAGCACGCTCTTGTTGCCGGTGACGGTGCAGAAGACGTCGCCGAGCTTGGCGGCTTCGGCCATGCTCATGACGCGGAAGCCGTCCATGACGGCCTCGAGCGCTTTGGTGGGATCGACTTCGGTGACGATGACTTCGGCGCCGGCGCCGCGGGCGCGCGAGGCGAGGCCGCGGCCGCACCATCCGTAGCCGGCGACGACGAACTTGGATCCGGCGAGCAGAAAATTCGTCGCGCGGATGATGCCGTCGATGGTGGATTGTCCGGTGCCGTAGCGGTTGTCGAAGAGGTGCTTGGTGTCGGCGTCGTTGACGGCGACGATGGGGAACTTGAGTATGCCTTCTTTGGCCATGGCGCGCAGGCGGATGACGCCGGTGGTGGTTTCTTCGGTGCCGCCGAGAACACCTTCGAGCGCGTCGGTGCGCTTGGTGTGGAGGATGGTGACGAGGTCGGCGCCGTCGTCCATGGTGATGTGCGGCTTGTGATCGATGGCGGCGATGATGTGGTTGTAGTAGGTGTCGTTGTCCTCGCCCTTGATGGCGAAGACGGGAATGCCGTGGTCGCGAACGAGCGAGGCGGCAACGTCATCCTGCGTAGAAAGAGGATTGGAGGCGCAGAGCACGACTTCGGCTCCGCCATCGCGCAGGCAGATGGCGAGGTTCGCGGTCTCGGCGGTGACGTGCAGGCAGGCGGAGACGCGCACGCCCTGCAGCGGCTGGTTCTTGATGAACTCTTTGCGGATGATCTGCAGGACCTTCATCGACTGGTTGGCCCACTCGATGCGCTTTTTGCCGAGGTCGGCGAATTCGATGTTTTTGATGTCGGAATTGATCGATGTTGCGGCGGTTGACATTACTTCTCCTTGAGTCCCGAGTCGTGAGTCCCGAGTCCCGAGACGTTGACTCGTTGTGTCCGCAAATAGCGAACTGGAAAATTATTTTGATTGCCGGTGAAAATCGGCCCCAGAAACATTTTCGCAGAATACGCGGGTTTGGGGAACTGGGGTGCTTGTTGAAATTGCCCGTTTGGGGTGACCCTTTCGTCCCATGCGGGAATAGCACTTCGGTTCGGAACGTATGCTTAAAAATTCAGCGACTCGGCCGGGGGCCGTGCCGCGATTCGATGGCGACCGAGTTGCGTTTATGCTCCTCGTAATTTTGCTGTCTTCATTGTGACGTCTTCCCTGACATTGTGAGAATTGATATCGGCCCATGCGCTGATCGGCGCATTGAATGGCTACGAACGGCTGCCGATTGGCGTGGATGGACGGAGGTCTCGACTTTCGGCGGGTGAAACGGAATCGCGGGGCTGACCACTATTCTCGCAGCGAAAGCGCCGTCACGTTTCGCACGAGGAGTGGGGAAATGAGTAACGCGAGTATTACCAGCAATGCCGTCAGCCAATTAGTGTCCCAGTCTGACGCCGTGGGACGTCTTGCCCAGGACAACGGGGGATTTGCCGCAGCCGTTGCGGCGCTTGAATCGAGAGATGCCAGCGCGTTCCGCTGGGTTCTGGAACGCGTGGAGATGCTGCCTTACTGCGAATCGATTTGCGAATGGATTCGCATCAAACTTTGTACGCTGCGCTGCGCCGAAATCTGCCGGCCGACCGAAGTGGCGGAAATTCCGAGCCTGTCGCAATTTGCGCGCGCCCTTGTGGAGCTTTCTTCCAACGAAAAAGTTCTGCGCCGCGTGGTGGATGCCGTGGCCTGCGGCGATGGACGCGAATACCAGGCCGCGCTCAACGAACTGAAGCTGGGCGAATTCTGCGAGCTGATCTGTTACTGGGTTTGCTCGGTTGGCTATGAGGAAATCTGCCGCATCGTCTGCCGGCCGGAAGTTGTGGCGGTGAATAGTCCGGTGCTCGCGCTGCAGGCGGCCGGCGAGGTGATCGCCAAGGTGGCGAAGAATCAGAAAGTGATCGACGCCATCAGCAAGGCGGCAAAGGCATCGGATTTCGACGCGTTGCAGAATGCAGTCTCGTCGATCGGGCTGGGCGACGAGTGCCACATCATCTGCCTGTTGATTTGCATCTGGTGGCGGGTGTGGGTTTGCCGGGCGCTGTGTGTGGTTCCGCCGCGGATTTACACCGGGCAGTCCGCGATCGAAGAGGCGCAGAGCTTCGCGCTCGCATCGCGCGCGCTCGCAGGACAGCCGCGCATCCTCGGAGATCTGGTGAGCGCGGCGATCGAGCGCAATGCCGAGGCGTATCAGGCGATTGTGAACCGATTCGATCTCGAACCCTACTGCTGGCAGGTTTGCAGCTGGGTGGTGGCGAGCATCTGCTACGGATTCTGCATTCGCGTATGCCCGCCGCCGGGAGACATCATTCCGCTGTTCACAAAAGTCGGGTGCTATCTGGTGGGACCTCCGATCAGCGACTTCAATCCGAATGGCACGACGATTTCGGGCGCGCTCGCTTTTACCGGAACGATTCCACTGATCGGCCTGATACCGGATGGCACGGCAACGACTGCGCTCAAATACCGCTTCACCTATCAGGACTACAGCGGCGTCATCCCGAATCCGAATCCCGCAGTTCCGATTACGGGGGCGATGGTGCCGGCAACACAGATTGGCACACTGGAGTTCCAGTACTGGAACGGCGTTATGTGGCTGCCTGGGTCTGTGCCGTTCTGGGTGAACAATCCGGGCGCGACCGCGACGATCCCGCAAGAGTTCGGCTCGCCACTCACTGTTTCGGTGAATGTCGATACGGATCCGAGCGGCTGGATCCAGGTGCCGCAACTGCACGACAACTCTCAAGGCGGCACGGGACTGTTCACTCCGGCGGGAGCGCAGGGCCTGATTTTTCTCGACACGACGAAGCTGACGAATGAAGTCTTCGACCTGACGACCGGCACACCGCTGGCCGCGGGCGACACCATGCCGGCTGCGGCGCTGTCGCAGAAGCCCATGTTCCAGATCAACTTCGAGGCGCAGGTAGTCGCGACCTCGGCTCCGGTGAGTTCGAATTCGCTCACGGCAATTGCTCTTTGCAACACGAGCTACAAGTACATCCAGCACCCGGAGTGGCCGGGAGGACAGCCGCCGGTGACATCACCAGTGGTTGTCTCTGTGGACATTTTGGAACTGGACAGCGAAGGCGGCTGCGCGCGGCTCGACGACACGATTCATGTGCTATACACCGCGTACCATCCGTACATCGGCTCATGCAGGGTATTTGTGCAGGGTCCGGGCGTGTCGGGAATGACGACGCCTCCGGGGGGATCGATCACCTTGCCGATTCAACCGAATCAAGGGCAAGTGCTCGGTACGGGAAACGGAGTCGCGTTGACTTTCAACGGAACTTTGACGATGCCCGTGTTGCCGGGGTCGGTCGAGATCAACGCCGGAGCCGTAGTCGGAAAAGACAACGGCAGCGGAGTGATTTCGGGCGCCGGCATCTCTTCCGGGAGCATTACTTATGCAACGGGAGTGATCTCGGTGACGTTCGCGGCGGCGCCGGCTGTCGGTGTACAGGTGCGGGCGGACTACGACACCAATCTGGCGTCCGGCTCGGCGGGAGCTCCGTTTGATATGTCGGGACTGCAGCCTTGCGCGTATATGGTCTGGCTGCAGACCACGTTGAACCTGACGACCGGGTGCGGTGCGATTGGAGGAACGCCCTCCGACTACATTGCATTTTGCACGACTGACTCAAACGGGTCTTAGGCGTACGCGAGCGGGAAGGCGCGAAGCATGAGCATGTGGCTACGAGTTGTTCTTGGCGTCCTCGCAACCTGGCGGGTGACACATCTGCTGGCGAGCGAGGACGGCCCTGCCGACCTGATCGTGCGCTTCCGGTCGGTGCTCGGAGATGGTTTTGCGGGAAAACTGCTCGATTGCTTTTACTGCCTGAGTCTTTGGATTGCGGCTCCGATGGCGTTGTTCGTTTCGCGCAATCCGGTGGAGTGGATTTTCAGTTGGCTGGCGCTTTCCGGCGGTGCTTGCTTGCTGGAGAGCGTAACAAGAGAGACCGCCGTGATTGAGCCGATGGCGGCGACGGCGCAAGGAGACGAGAATCATGTGTTGCGGACAGAAACGGTCGTTATTGCAGAACACGATGGTGCGGAACACAATGCCGCGGACGCTGCCGCAGATGGCGGCCGAGAAACGGGAGCGACTGGTGCAGGCGGCGCGGGTGGCGAAGCTGTCGCAGGCTCCGGTGGTTCGCCCCGCTCCGGCTTCGCCGCCTAGCGGCGAGGTTGCGATGAGGTACCTGCAGAATGTTCCAGTGCGCGTGCGCGGTTTGGTGAGCGGGAGAAGTTATGAGTTCCCGGGGCCGCAGACGGTGCAACCGATCGATGCGCGGGATGTTCCGGGGTTGCTGAATACGCGACTGTTTCGGAGGGGGTAGACTCGCGCGGTAAAAGCAGGTTCCTCACCGCCGCTTTGCGCCGGTTCGGAATGACATCAACCTTTAGTGCATTTTTGTTAGGAATCAAAAACCCCACTTCCGCCAAACCGGGCAGAAGTGGGGCACCAAAAGCACTGAAGGTTCCGGCAATCCAGCTTTTACTTGTGCGCTACGGCTGGCTCGCGCAGGCCGGCGTCGGAGGCCAGCCTGGCGGCTTTGTCGGTCGATTCCCAGGTGAAGTCGGGATCGTTGCGGCCGAAGTGTCCGTAGGCGGCGGTCTTCTTATAAATAGGACGGCGCAGGTTGAGCGACTCGATAATTCCGCGCGGCGTCAGCTTGAAGTGCGCGCGAATGATGTCGGGGATGATCGCGGGATCGCACTTTTCCGTGCCGAAGGTTTCGACGAGAATGCTCACCGGATCAGCGACGCCTATGGCGTAGGCTAGTTGCACTTCGCAGCGATCGGCGAGTCCGCCGGCGACGACGTTTTTCGCGATGTGGCGAGCCATGTAGGCGGCCGAGCGGTCGACCTTAGTCGGATCTTTTCCGGAGAAGGCGCCGCCGCCGTGACGTCCCATGCCGCCGTAAGTGTCGACGATAATTTTGCGGCCGGTGAGTCCGGTGTCGCCCATGGGGCCGCCGATGACGAAGCGTCCGGTGGGATTGATGTGGTATTTCGTGTACTCGTCGAGCAAGTGTGCCGGGATGACGGCCTGAATGACATTCTTCAGAATGCTCGAGCGAAGCTCGTCGTTGCTGACGGTTTCCGCGTGCTGCGTGGAAATGACGACGGCGTCGACGCGGAGAACTTTTCCTTGCGCGTCATATTCAACTGTGACCTGGGATTTGCCGTCGGGGCGAAGGAAAGGAAGTTGGCCGTTCTTGCGGACTTTCGAAAGCTGCATCGTCAACTTGTGCGCCAGAGCGATGGGAGTCGGCATCAACTCTTCATTTTCGTTGACCGCGTAGCCAAACATCATTCCCTGGTCGCCGGCTCCGCCGGTGTCTACGCCCATGGCGATGTCGCCGGACTGTTTGTTGATAGAGGAGATGACGGCGCATGTATTGCAGTCGAAGCCGTGGAGGGCGTTGTCGTATCCGATGGACTGGACGGTGCCGCGAACGACCTGCTGAAAGTCGACGTAAGCTTTGGTGGTGATTTCTCCGGCGATGACGACCAGGCCGGTGGCGGTGAGGGTTTCACAGGCGACGCGGCTCGCGGGATCGTCGGCGAGGCAGGCGTCGAGGATGGCGTCGGAAATCTGGTCGGCGATTTTGTCGGGATGGCCTTCGGTGACGGACTCAGAGGTGAATAGATAGCGATTCTTTGCTTTCGTAGGGGATGGCAACTGTTTGTCTCCTTAAGATTGCACTGGGCCGCGGGCCACAGGGCAAGTTGTGCGCGCCTGAGGGCTGAGCTCGGGCGGCGGAAATCCACGGGTGCCGCGAGTGCGCGGCGCATCGAGAGGAAGTCCTAGAGAAAGGCTATCAGAGCGGGCGTGGGGGGTGCAATTAATTCGGGCTAAGGGGCGGGAGAGGGTAGCGACGACATTGTTAGCTACCGATGAAAGAGCCGGACGCACTGCAAAAACAAAAGTACACCGAAAAGAAGCAGAACTAAACCCGAGCCTCGGTAGTACCAGCGCAAGAATTTTTGGACCGACGCCGACTTTTCGCTCCCTCTTTTACTGTAATACCAGTTAACAAGACCCACATACTTCCGTGGCAAAGCAAACATTAGAAAGCCAGTTGCCAAGAAAAACGTAGTAACAAATGCATACCCCACGTTGAAAAGCATGTTGCCCTCACTCGCATTTAAAGGGAAACCGGGGACAGACGGGACGTTTACCATTTTTTCTTCCCATGTTGGGAATTGCTAATCAAAATCATCGGCGAAAACAGCGCCCTGCATCGCGGACCCCGCACATGTTTGATACGTTGGAGGCATGGGCCGGTTCGCGAGGGTGGTCGCTGTCGACATTCCGCATCATGTTACGCAGCGGGTTCCCGGGGTTCCCGGGTTTTCAGGGTTTTTCAGGGATCGAGTTCATCCTATAGCTTTGGGATTTGTTCGGGCGAAGTAAAAATCTGCAGGCCGAGACTTTGGCCGATGCGAACCATTTCGTCTGCGCCGGTGGAGGGTCCGCCGACGCGGAGGACGGCGTCGCATTTTTCGAGCAGGCGGGTGGCGATAGGGTGAAAGACTTCGTTGAAAACTTCGTCGCCGATTTTTTTGGAGCCGCCGAGAGCTACCAGTGGGAGCGCTAGCCATTCGCCGAGGATGGGGATGTGTCCGGCGCGGAAGATGGGGAGGGCGAAGGATTCCATGGTGCGCACGTTTTTCTTGATCAGGGCGGGGTCGTCGTTGGTGTTGGAGCGATAGGGGCCGGCGATCAGGATCATCATGGATTTGGACACGCGGTCTCTCCCTTTCGTGTTGATTCTAACTTTTTCGCGGGCGCGTAAAAATCCGTGCTGATGTGGTGAGTAGGTCTTGATTGGCAGGGATCCTTCGACTGCGGTTGAGCCTCGGCGTTGCCGGGGCTCAATCCTCGCTCAGGATGACAGAGTTTTTCGATTACAGAAAAGCAGGTTCCTCCTCGTTCCGCCTTCGGCGTCACGCGTCGGAATGACATCTTCAGTTTGTGTGGCAAAAGAGAATCCGGCTATTGCGGTTTCTTTTGTAGCGCCAGCGTGAATTGGGCGGTGCAGGTTTTGGTGGGATCGTCGAAGGCTTCGGCCTGGCGGTTGGATTCGGAGGCTTCGAAGTAGAGTCCGCGCTTGAGTTTGTTGGGCAGGCCGGTGAAGCGGGCTTTGCCGTCGACGTTGGTGGAGACTTCGAGATCGAGTTTGCGGATGCTGAGCGTTCCGTAGGCGATGTGGACTTTGATTTTTGCGTTGTAGATGGGGGCGTTGGCGGAGTCGGTGATGGTGAAGTCGGCGGTGCAGGGGCCGATGGCGCCGTCGATGGTTGGGATGGAGTGGGGGTCGGGCGTTTGGGCCAGGAGGGCTAGAAGGAGGATTCCGGGGAGCATGGTTCTAGGTTACGACGAACGGTGGGTTCAAGGCATTAACCACTAAGGACACGAAGGAGCACTAAGGGGAGCTTTCGTTGCTTTTAAGATAAGGCATTCACCACAGAGGGCACAGAGGAACACAGAGGAAAAGCTACTGCCAATATTCCTCATTAGAGTGTTCCAACTCTTAGAAAAATGGTCACTGCGAGGGAGCGGGAAAACACGGAGGAAAATCATTGATGCGGTTGGCTTTAGGGGTTCCTGTTACTAACGTTCATTGCCCCCCACGAAGGTGCCAAATATAATTTTTCGAACGCCACCCCTTCGAGCGAGGAATAACGGTATTTTGAGCATGACTGAGGCCGGCACTCAATTGACGCGCCACAGCCAAGAGCTGACCATCTTTCACGATGTGGCGAAGGCGCTCACGTCTTCGCTGGATCTCGACTCCATTTTGCAGACGATCATGGAAAAAATGGCGGAATATTTCCGTCCGGACACGTGGTCTCTGCTGATGGTGGATGAAGCGCGCGACGAGCTTTATTTCGCGATTGCGGTGGGCGACCGGGCGGAGATTTTGAAGAATGTGCGCCTGAAGATGGGCGAGGGCATTGCGGGATGGGTGGCGAAAAACGGCGAGGCGCGCGTGGTTCCGGATGTGAAGACGGATCCATTTTTTGCCAGCCGCGTGGATGAGGCGACGAAATGGGAGACGAAGTCGGTCATCTGCGTGCCGCTGAGGTCCAAGCTGCGGGTGCTGGGCGTGATCCAGCTGGTGAATGTGGAGATGTCGCAGTTCACGCAGTCGGAACTTTTCTTTCTGCAGGCGCTCAGTGACTATGCGGCGATCGCGATTGAGAATGCGCGCTGGGTGGAGAAGATTCAGGAACTGACGATTACGGATGACTGCACGGGCTTGTACAACGCGCGGCATCTTTATAAGACGCTGGAGACTGAGGTCTACCGGTCATCGCGTTTCGGATATGAATTCAGCATTCTGTTCATCGATCTCGATCATTTCAAGGCGGTGAACGACACGCATGGACATTTGATTGGAAGCAAGCTGCTGGCAGAGATTGGATATCTGGTGAAGGCGCAACTGCGATTGATTGACTTTGCGTTTCGTTATGGCGGCGACGAATTTGTGGTGTTGCTGCCGCAGACCGGAAAAGATCAGGCGCTCGTTGTAGCGAAACGGTTACGCGATGCGATGCGGGCTAGCGCGTTTTGCCGCGAAGAGGGCTTGAACCTGAATGTGCGGGCGTCGATCGGGCTGGCGACTTATCCGCATGATGCGCGGACTGCGCATGATGTGATCCGGCAGGCTGACGGGATGATGTATCTGGTGAAGAACTCGACTCGCGACAATATTGGGATTGCGCAGCGGGGAGTGCTGAAGTAAGAGACTCATCGAGGCCTATCACTCGCAAAAATTGCAACTTGAAAAAATTGCCTCGCCGTCGGAAGTTCCGCACAGAGAAGCATTTCTCATAGCAAATTCCTGCACATTGACACCCTTCTGCGGGCAACTGCAGAATGATCTGGTTTTCTCCCCCGCAGTGAATCTGGAGTAAATCAATGAAAAGCGTTCGAGTCTCGTTTCCAGTCCTAGTGTCGGTATTCGTGTTGGCCATCACAATTTTTTCGTGGGGACAAACTGAGGGAGTCGTGTATCGATTTGGGGCATCGTCGACCGACGGCACTTATCCCAATGCGCTGGTTCATGACGCGGCCGGGAATCTCTATGGCACGACCACGCTCGGAGGCACGTTCAATCAAGGAACGGTCTTCGAACTTGTTCACCCATCAAAAGGGGGCCACTGGACCGAGAAGATTCTGTATAACTTCAGCGGCAATGCCGACGGCGCAGCCCCATCGACAGGTGTGGTGTTCGACGCAGCCGGTAATCTTTACGGTGCTACTTTCTATGGCGGATCGGGAGATTATTACACCGGCGGCGTGATTTTCGAGCTCTCGGCTCCCGCCGTGCGAGGAGGCAAGTGGACCGAAACGGTGCTCTTCGATTTCAGCAGTTCGATCGCCGCCGTGGGTTTCAATCCGGTGGGAAATCTGGTTTTTGATGCAGCGGGAAACCTTTATGGTGCGGCGTCGGCGGGAGGGAACGGAATGGCATCGTACTGTGGCGATCCAGGGTGTGGCACGATCTTCCAACTTCAACCTCCAACGGTGGCCGGTGGGACATGGACGCTGGTGGATATCCATGATTTCCTCTCTGAACTTGGCGATGGATTCGGCCCAACGGGAGTCACGCTCACACAAGATGGATCGATTGTCGGAACGACTGTGTATGACCTGACCGAGGCCGGTTTGTATGAAGGTGGGGTGGCGTTCTGGCTCTCACGACCGACCGACACAAACGGCAGTTGGCCAGAGACTGTGCTTTACACATTTTTGAGTGGAAGCGACGGAGCCTCTGCCTCACCGTTGACGGTCGGAAAAAAGGGCGTACTGTACGGAACAACTCAAATCGGTGGTACCAATAATCTGGGAACAGTCTTCGCGTTGAGTGTGGTCGCAGGAAATGCGTGGCGCAAGACGATCGTGTACAACTTTGCCGGCGGATCGGACGGGGCCACGCCGCGGGCGGGTGTGACCTTCGACGCAAAAGGAAATATGTATGCGACAACCTCGCGCGGCGGGAGTTTTCCCTGCACGAGCAACGGCGGCGTTGGATGCGGAGCGCTGGCAGAGTTTACTTCTCCGTCGGGCTACGTTTGGACGGAAAAAACCCTCTACGATTTCACCGGAGGCGAGGACGGTTTTCTCCCAGCGCACGGCGTTTTATTCATGAACGGATCGATTTATGGAACAACGCAACTCGGAGGCTCGGCGACCGGAAATGGCGCCGGGACGGTATTCCAGATCCGGCCGTAGCAAAGAGACAGCCAGTTGATCAGCGGTTGGCAGGGACTGCAGACGGATGTGCCTCCTTCGCATCTGGCTTCCAGGGATTGGCGTTGGCGGCGGCTCTGGGATTGACGCCGAAATCCCAGACGTAGAGATTCATTCCTTCTTTTCCCATCATCTCAACTAGCGCGTATTCGCCTGCGGCCAGCGGCTCGGACGGGGTGACCTTGAACCAGCCTCCGGTCACTTTCGTGATTGTCGTCTTGATGAATTTTTGATCCTGCGAGACTTTGCCGGTCACGGCTCGCTTCACGTCGCCGACGATGCGCTTGTTGCCTTTCACCTCGGTGTGGATGATGCGGAAGCGATCGAAGGGGACGCTGGCCTGCTGCGGTTGCTCGGGTTGCTGGCGTTCTTGCGTCTCTTTGGGCTTTTTCTGGTCGGGCAGCGCGGTGTCGAGCTGGATGTTGGAGGCGGTGGGCGTGTTGGAGGCGTTAGGGCCTTCGTCGACATTGATGTAGAGCGAAGGCACGGCCACGTGGGATTGAATGGGGGCATGGGAGCCATCGAGTTCGATGGTCTGCTTCGCGCTGGCGATAGGATTCAGAGCGCCGCGAAAAATATTGCCTTTGGTGTTGCGGTTGAGGTCGCCGGCGGTCTGCTGGATTTCGTCGAGCTGGGGCTCACCCTGAAAATTGTCGAGCAGGAAGACGCCGGAGTTTTCGGGGATGCGAAGTCCGGGGGCGACTTGCGGCTGTTGCTGTTCTTCAAGTTCGCGCTCGTGCTCGAGCTCCTTGTCGAGTTCGACGGCTTCGGGCGAGGCGGCTGCAGCGGTGCGATCTTTTTCGAACTTTTCCGTGGCTGGCCAATCCACCAGCGAGTTGGGAACGTCCTCCCAGTCTTCGCGCTCGGAGCTGTAGTAGTGGACGCGGTCGCCTTTGACTTCGTATTTCGTGACCAGTTGGTAGCTGCCGTCTTTGAGGATGAGGCGATGGACGGTTTCCTGCTGGGCTGGAGAGGGGATGACGGCCGTCAACAACATGGCAGACAGGACGAGCAGATAGGATGTACGCATGACGTTGCTCGTGGCGTGTTTGGACATGCTCATTCCTATTATCTTCTCGTGCGGTCCGGGCGTCGAATGTTCGCTGAAGAGGTCGAGCTTGCGCTCGACTGGACAGCCGAGGCGGCTGTCCCTACATAGAATCTATCGATGCATTGGACTCCTACCGGGTTAGCCCGATCAACAGCGGGGTATTGCTTGTAGTATGCTGTCAACGCTAACGCCATCGCCCCAAAAAATGAAACGTACTCGCATCGCAGCAGGTTTCTGCTCTCTTTTGTGCGCGACTTTATGCGTGACGGCCGGGTTCGGCCAGGCAGGCTCCTCGCCTGCACCCACCTCCAACGTGCAGTACTCGGCACAGGGCAAGCCCCAGAGTATTGAGCCGGTGTCTTACGCGTCGGTGGCGCAACTGAACGGTATGTTGTCACAAATAGAAGCCGCGTCGAAGAATACGCAGGCCGACCTGGTGCGGTTGCGCATTGAGCGCTGGAAGACCGATACAGCTTCGAAGAAGCAGGCGCTCTCGAATGTGGATTCGATTCAACGCAATCTGCAGGGAGCGTTGCCCGAGATTATTTCGAAGCTGCAGGCTGCGCCCGAGGATGTGCCGGCGACCTTCCGGCTGTATCGCAACCTGGACGCCCTGTATGACGTACTCGGCAGCGTGGTGGAAGGAGCGGGAGCTTTTGGGACGAAGGACGATCTGCAGGCTCTGTCAAACGACTTGAGCAACTTCGAGGGAACGCGGAAGCAACTGGCGGAGCGGATTGAAAATTTATCGGCCGCGAAGGAAGCGGAGATCGCGCGGCTGCGGACCGAGTTGCAGACGGCGCAGGCAGCGATTCCAGTGGCGCCTCCGAAGAAGATTGTTGTCGATGATACGGAACCGCCGAAGAAACCTGCCGTGAAGAAGAAACCGGCGGCCAAGCCGCCAGGGACTACGACGCCGGCGAAACCCGCAACGGGAACTGCGCAAAATCCTAGTAATCAGGCACCTCAGGCTAAGCCGCAGTAGCTTTCCTTCGGATGACGCACTCCGGGACAGAGCGGCTTGGACCCAGGAAAAGCAGGTTCCTCACCGCCGCTTCGCGCCGTTTCGGAATGACAAAGTGAAATTGGTGCCGCTTTGCGCCGTTTCGGAATGACAAGAGTGATTTTGGATTGACGCGGCTCCCACGCTGTTAGCGAATCTGTTAACCTTCCTTTCGCATCTCATCGAACGATTGCTATGAGTTCTCACGGCAGCATCGTCGCGGCGGTGTTGGGCGCCATCATCATCTGGTCGGTGCTGCTCGACGCTTTTGAGACCGTGGTGTTGCCGCGGCGCGTGACGCGGCATTTCAAGCTTACGGCGTGGTTCTACCGGCGCACGTGGATTCCGTGGCGGAAGATTGCCGGGTCGATCAAGATGACCTCGCGCCAGCAAAATTTTCTCGGATATTTCGGGCCGCTGTCGCTGATTCTGCTGCTGGGTTTTTGGGCGGCGGGATTGATCTTTGGATTTTCGCTGATGCAGTACGGGATCGGCGGACATGAGCAGCTGAACCAGGAGCAGCTGACGTTCGGCAAGATCGTGTATCACAGCGGCGAGACTTTTTTTACGCTTGGCTATGGCGACATCGTGCCGACGTCGGGCCCGGCACGAGCGCTGGCGGTGATTGAAGCCGGGATGGGATTTGCGTTTCTCGGCGTAGTGATTGGATATATCCCGGTGGTGTACTCGTCGTTTTCGAAACGCGAGATACAGATTTCGATGCTGGACGCGCGCGCCGGGTCGCCGCCTTCGGCGACGGAGTTGCTAGTGCGGCTCGCGGGCCGGACGGAGGATCCCGGAGTTGAGCAGACGGTGCTCGACGAAGTGCTGCGCGATTGGGAGAAGTGGGCGGCGGAGTTGCTGGAGTCGCAGATTTCGTATCCGGTGCTGACGTTTTTTCGCTCGCAACACAGCAACCAGTCGTGGCTGGCGGCGCTGACGACGATGCTCGATGTGACGTCGCTGGTGCTGACCGGAATTGAGGGCGTGCATCCGGGTCAGGCGAAGCTGACGTTTGCCATGGCGCGGCATGCGGCGGTGGATCTGGCGCAGGTGGTGAATGCGAGACATGATCCGACGGCGCCGGACCGTTTGCCGGATGAGGAGTATGAACGGTTGAAGTCGGCGCTCGGCGCGGCGGGATTGAAGCTGCGTAGTGACGACTACGGGCGCGAGAAATTACGGAAGCTGCGCTCGATGTACGAGCCCTATGTGCACGCGACGGGGCGTAACCTGATGCTCACGCCTCCGCGCTGGCAGTATCAGGAGAAAGTGCGCGATAACTGGCAGGCCGGGCCATGGGATCGGTTGATTCAGGCGCGAGGGTTGGCGGTTCTGGGGCAGAAGCCGGTGGCTCAGGTGCGGCCGCAAGTTGTGGATGATCATTTTTAGTTGGGTGTTGGGGGTTAGGTCTTAGGTCTTGGGTGTTAGGCCGTAGGTAGCAGGTTCAGCATCACAGAAATGCCTTAGCCCAAGACCCAACACCCAACACCTAAGCCCCGAATCTCATCAATGAAACACACAGGCGAGAACGTGGTTCGCATTGAGGCGGAGGCGCTGCGGGCGCTGGCGGATCGCATTGCCGGTCCGATGGCGGCGGCGTTTCAGCGCGCGGTGGAGTTGATGTTTGAATGCGGCGGACGCGTGGTGGTCACCGGCATGGGGAAGAGCGGGATTATTGCCCGGAAGATTGCGGCTACGCTGAGTTCGACTGGCACGCCGGCGTTGTATTTGCATCCGGTGGAGGCGTTGCACGGGGATTTGGGAATGGTGGTGCGCGGGGACGTGGTGCTGGCGCTGTCGGCTAGCGGGGAGACGGAAGAGATTCTTGCGCTGCTGGCAACGGTGAAGCGGTTGCGCGTTTCGCTGATTACTATGACGGGGGACGAAGTTTGCGTTTCCCACCCTCTTTCGCAAAGAGCGCGAAAGAAGGGTGGGGCACCCTCAGTTTTGGCGGGTGCAGACGAAAAGTCAAAATCAAAAGACGCGGGCGTGGGCGCCCGCGCCACACGGGCGGCTTCAACTTTGGCGGCGGCGGCGGATGTGGCGCTGGATTGTTCGATTGCGCAGGAGGCTTGTTCGCTGGGGCTGGCGCCGACGGCTTCTACGACGACCATGCTGGCGCTGGGCGACGCGCTGGCGGTGACGTTGAGTGAGAAGCGCGGATTTCAGGAGGAAGATTTCGCTAACCTTCATCCTGGAGGAAAATTGGGGAAGCGGTTGGCGCGGGTGGAGTCGCTGATGCATTGCGGCGATGCGCTGCCTTGCGTGAGTCCGGCGACGAAGATGCCGGATGTGATTTATGAGATGTCGCGGAAGAAGCTTGGTGTGACGGCGGTAGTGCAGGGAAAGAAATTGGTTGGGATCATCAGCGATGGCGACTTGCGGCGGTTGCTCGAAAAGCGCGGGAAGGATGTGATGGAATTGACGGCGGGCGAAGCGATGACACGCGATCCGAAGACGATTGGAGCGAACGAGTTCGCCGCGAGCGCGCTGGCGCTGATGGAAGAGAAGAAGATCACGTCGCTGATGGTGGTGGACGCGGGTGGACGGCTGCTAGGGATTGTGCATTTGCATGATTTGTGGACTACGGAACTGGTGTGAAATTGAATCATTGAGTCATTGAATCATTTAGTCATTGGAAAAACTGATGGGCACGCTTGATAAAGCGGATGCTATGAAACTGCGGACCAAGCAGTTTGCCCTTCGGGTTTTTCGAGTGGTTCGGTCTTTGCCTAAGTCTCGAGAAGGGGATGTTTTGGCGAGACAATTGTTGCGCAGTGGGACTGTGGTCGCGGCCAATTACCGCGCGGTTTGCAGATCTCGCTCCCATGCTGAATTTGTCTCTAAGATGAACGTCGTGGTCGAAGAGGCTGACGAAACGGTATTCTGGCTAGAAATGCTGACCGAGACAGGTATGGTTCGGTCCAACAAGTTGGAGTTGCTAATCAAGGAAGGTAATGAAGTGCTGGCGATTTGTGCGGCATCCTTGCGCACTGCCAGACACAACAAAGGAGCTTGAGAGATGGAAATGACTGAATGATCTAATCTCTCAATGAATCAATTCCATGTATCACTACGATCCCAATACCGCGCTGGAAGAGTTGACTGAGGACGCGACGCTGCCGAATCCGGTGCATGTGCGCGACATGATTTTGCGCAAGCATCCGTCGACCGACAAGGCTCTGGAACTGAACCGGATGTTTGTGGAATATCAGAAAGCATTTGGCGAGCTGCAGAAGCTGGGCAGGGAACTGCTGAAGCAGTTGGCTGCGAAGTAATGTGGAAAATCTGGCGTGGGCCGCGGCTCAGAGCCTTGGTGAAGTGTTTGCCGCGTAATATTACAAAGAATTTGTAATGGTTGGTAAATTACAAAACCAAAGCGAGATCAGTCTTAGGTTCCGACTTGTATTTCGGATTCCGTCGGCTAAGGTCGGATTTCGATTGGCGTGCCGTTGGGCACCGCCCTCCAGATTTCGTTGATCTCGTCGTTGGTGACGGCTATGCAGCCGTCGGTCCAATCTTTTAGACGATGCGAGGCGCCGAGAAATCCGTAGCCGTTGGGCAGGCCGTGAACGAATACGTCTCCTCCGGGTGAAACATCTTGGCGACGGGCGGCTTCGCGATCGCGGAGGCTTGGGTAGGAGATGTGAATCGACTTGTAGAACTGGCTGTGGGCGTTACGCGAATCGAGAACATAGACGCCCTCGGGAGTTTTGTGGTCACCTTGGCGAGCCTTGGGGCCGATGGGGTCTCCACCTAGCGCGACTTTATAGGACTTGATGACCTTGCCTAGGCTCAATAGTTGAAGCGTGCGGTCCTGCTTGAGCACCAGTACGCGATCGGCGTGGAGGGCAGGAGCGGTTTGCGCCGCCGCAACAACCGCCAGCAGTACAGAAACAGCGCAAGAGAGGAGCGCGCGTCTGTTTTGAAAAGAGAAGGTCATGGGCAATAGTACTCACCGAGTTTAGACACCGCGAACATGTGAGATGTTACGCTGTAGTCGGATGGCGGAGGATACGCAAATAGAATCGACCGAGGCCAAAGCTGGCGTGACTCTGCGCCGTGCGTTGGAGAAATATCGCAGCATTCTTTGCTTCTGGATGTGTTGTCTCGCATGCTTGATTGGCTGTGCTACCGCGTTTGCCACAAATTGGACGGTTCGAACGCAGCCTACTCAACTAGTCAATGGCGCGCCGATGCTTTTTCAGGTCAAGCCGGCGGTGAAACTCGATGCGCTTAGCGGAACATGGCTTGGCCATCAGATCACCTTCAGTTATGCGGCAGCGACGCATACCTGGTTTGCGCTGGGCGGAGTGAGTTTCGAAACGACTCCGGGAAAATACAAACTCGAACTCGACGGCGAGCTGCCGGACAAGACACATGTGAAGCAGGTGCGCAGCTTTGGAGTCGCGGCCGCGAAGTATCCGAAGATTCAGGTCAATCTCAGCGTAGAAGGAAAATTCACCGAGCCAAATCCTGAGCAGGAAAAACAGATCGCCACCGATCAGAAAACCAAAGAGGACTATTTGAACCGCGTGACTCCGGAGCGGGAGTGGAAGGGAAAATTTACGGCACCGGCAGAAGCGGCGATCTCGGATGTTTTCGGTTCGCAGCGCATTTTTAACGCCAAGGCGCAGCGGCCGCACTTCGGGCTGGATTTCCGCGTGCCCACTGGCACGGGCGTGGACGCGATGAACAGCGGAACGGTGCTGCTGGCGCGCTTTTTATATTTCGAGGGAAATTGCGTGGTTATCGACCATGGCCAGGGATTGCTGACGCTGTATCTGCATCTTTCGCAGATCGAGGTGAAGGAGGGAGATGTGGTACAGCGTGGGCAGGAAATCGGCCTAAGCGGAGGAACGGGGCGGGCGACCGGGCCACATCTTCACGTCGCCGTGCGCTGGCAGGGAACTTATCTCGATCCGGCGCGGCTGATGCAGCTTACTTTCCCGCGAGAACAGGCGTCACCTTAAGACCCTGCTGCCGAGCATCCGGTTGAGCTCGTCCTTCATGCCCAAATTGCTGATCAAGCGGTGAAGATAGTTGGCATGCAGGCCCAGCACGCTCGCGGCCTCCACGTAGTTGCCCCCAGTCTGCGACACAGCTTCCAGAATGAGCCGCTTCTTTAGTTCCTTCAGCGCGGCGTGATACTTGCGCTGCGGCACATCCGAGGCGGGGGCCTGCTCCAGCAGCGATTCCGGCAGATCTTCGAGTTCGACATCCTCGGGCCCGCCTAGAACAAGAGCGCGCTCGATGGCGTTTTCCAATTCGCGCACGTTGCCGGGCCAGTCGTAATTGACCAGAGCGGCCATGGCTTCGCGCGAGATGGACTTGGTGCTGACCTTGCAGCGCTGCGCGTACTTCTGCACGAAGTGGCGGGCCAGCATGGGGATGTCGTCGCGGCGTTCACGCAGGGGTGGCATGGTGAGCTTGACCACGGCCAGCCGGTAGTACAGATCACGGCGGAATTCGCCCTCGCGGATAGCGTCTTCAAGATTGCGATTGGTGGCGGCGATAACGCGAATGTCGATTTTGATGGGATGGGTCCCGCCGACGCGCTCGAATTCGCGCTCCTGCAATGCGCGCAAAAGTTTCACCTGCAGGGTTGGAGCGAGTTCGCCGATCTCGTCGAGGAAAACGACGCCGCCATCCGCGACTTCGAGGCGGCCTTTCTTCTGCCCAGCCGCGCCGGTAAAGGCGCCGCGCTCATGCCCGAAGAGGTCGCTTTCGAGCAGAGTCTCGGGAATAGCGGCGCAGTTGATGGCGACGAACGGCTTGTTCTGGCGCGGACTGTTGCGATGCAGGGCGCGTGCCGCCAATTCTTTTCCCGTGCCGCTCTCGCCTTCAATGAGCACAGTGGAGTCGCTGGGCGCCACGCGGGCCAGAAACTGAAAGATTTCTTTCATACGATTGCTTTCGCCGACCAGAGTCTGCTCCTGCTGGATCTCGGTGGAGAGGCGCTGGTTTTCCTGCTCGAGCCATTGCAGGCGGCGGGCATTATCGAGGGCGACGGCGGAGATAGCGGCCGCGGCCGCCAGCAGTTGAACGTGATCTTCCTGAAAGCGACTGCTGGCGCTGGTGCTATCGACGTAGATGCAGCCGATCATTCGTTTAAAGACGGTCAGCGGGACGCACATCAGCGATCGGACCTCAGAGGCGGCGAGGCTTTCGATGTCACGCAGAGTGGCCGAGGCGGGGATATCGACGCCGAGGATGGCCACGTTTTCTTTCATCACCTGGCGCGCAATGGTGCGGCTCACGCGGACCAGCTGCGGCTCGCCGGACTTGCGGCTGCGGGCGTAGAGAGAATTGAATTCGAGTCCGGCGCTCTCGGCCAACAGAATGGCGCCGCGGCTGGCAGGAACAACCTCGAAGATGAGGTCCAGCAGGCGGGCCTGCAGTTCCTCAAGATCGCGGATGGCGTGAACCACGCCGCTGATTTTCAACAATGCGCTCAAGTTTCGCGTTACCTGGGAGCTTGCCGGCAATTCGTGCAGCAAGCGATCCGGCTGGAGGTAGAGGACCTCCTTGGGATAGATAACGCGAGTCTCGGCGGTGGGATTACCTTCCTCGAATTCGACGCGGCTGGGGGGAAGGACGGAATCCTCATCTTCGAGGAGAAAGCGAAAAACGGAATCGCCGACGGCGATTTCGTCTCCGTGACGGAGCCACTGTTCCTGGACGGTCTGACCATTGAGTTGAGTTCCATTGCGGCTGGCGAGATCGCGGACCTGGAAGCGGCCATCTTCTTCGCGGCGGAACTGGCAGTGCCGGCGCGAAACCGAGGGATCGATGACAGCGACGGCGTTGGTAGGATCGCGCCCGAGCGTAGCCTCGCCGTCGGGCAATGGAATGGTGGAATCTTTCAGGGGGCCTGCTACCGCCAGCAATCTAGGACGCAATCGGGGGTCTCCACTCCGTGCTGACCTTCTTACTTATCATAGAGCTAGGAGAAACGCATGCCCAGAATGGACTCTTTCCAATATCCGAACGGTTAGAGTCGACTATCTGATCGGATAGCGAATTCGGGGTTGGGGACGTTGAGCTCAGATTGCGAAGGACGTGGTTTCGGCCGTAATTTATTGAATAATTAGTAGGTTAGCGGTAACTGTGGAAATGTAGAGGAAGCATCCCCGGTTGGAGTACGGCGTGCATCAGAGAATATTGCGGATGCTCGGCAAAGCGATGGGGGAAGCGCTTTCGATCAGTTTCAGCCGAGATCGCCAGTCGGGAGCTCGGGGGACCCCCTCATCGAGCTCCTGACTTTTTTCTTTGCTGCAAGTCCCATCAAGGCGATAAAGTCCAGGAAGCAGCGGTAGCCGCGCGTGCGTGTCACCTATGACTATGCTTGCAGGCTTGATCGTAGTGTTCGCAGTGGTGGTGGTATTGCTTGGCATAAGCGCAACCTTTACGCCGATCAGAGGTTTCACGCCCAGGGTCGAAGCAGTCTGCGTGTTTGTCGCGTGCTTCTTTCTGCTGCTCGGTCTCAGAATGGTATTCGGGGAGATGTACGGTGACGGCCCTGTAATCGGAAGCCTGTTGGCTTCGCTTGCCGTGACATTCTTCTGGAGGATGTGGCGAAAGAGTTCCTAACCCACGGCTTCGCTTAAATTGGCCGAGACTGGTGAGCCCGAAGCCAGATCGGACGGCAGTAGGGCGATGCCATCTTTGTAGCTAACGAACCTGCCTGAGATCGCCGGCACCCTCTCTCCCGGCACGAGAATTCCAACCAGATTGAGCGGATCGGCGGCGGAGAGAGTGAGTGTGTCCCCGCTGAGCGGCAGGTTGCGCATGGCGCGGACCGACTCCACCGCAACCGGAAGGGCGAACTGCTCGCCCAGAAAGCCATCGACGAAGCGGCCGCCGCGGATTTCTCCGCGGTCTTCGAGGCGGCGGAATGCCATCAGGAGTTCGCGCCAGGCAGGCAAGTTCGATTCGCGGGCGAGCAAGTCGCGGATAACAATGCCATAACGGCGGAGCAGCATCCAGCAGGCAGCTTCGACGGCGCGCGGGCGCTCGATGGCTGAATCGGCATGAAGCAGGGCCCAGCGTCCCGAGCTGTGCCGCGGACGCATGGTTTTTCCCGAGCCTTGTCCGGCGCGGCGCTTGGGATCGATGAGCGAACGAAGATTGTCGAAGCCGTCGGCGGTGACGATGCCAGCGGCAACGAGTTCCCATAGAGCGGTTTCGATCTCGGCCTTGAGCTTGCCGGTGCCGCGGACGATGTCGGCAAAGAATGACGCGCCGCGCTGGCGCAGGAATTCGAGCACGAGGGCCGCGCCCGCACTGAGGCCACGCGTCTCGGTCGCGTCGGCGGAAGGATGGCGCGGGGACATCCAGTCGGCATCTTCGCGAACGAAGAATGTGATGGGTGCGACGCTGGTAGGGATGACCCGGCGCTGACGTGGCGCGGCGGTTCCTTCGGGCGAAGTGGCTCCGGCAGTTTCGAGCGTTGCCGGATGCGGCGACAGACGACCCCAGCCGACTGCTCCGGTCAGGCAGAGCTGATCGAGCCATTTGGGATCGTAGTCGATGATACGGCGCGAGAGAACCTGGCGCTCCCAGGCATTCGCGGGGACTTCGAAACCTTGCAACTGCCGCAAGACTTCGAGAGTTCCGCGCTCGCCGGAAACCTGGGTTCCGGGGGCGATATGCTGCCAGCGCATGAGCCAGCGCATGAACTGCGCCGGAGTCACGGGTTCGATCTGCTTGCGCAGCATGCCGACGGTCAGGCGATGAATGCGCGCGAGCAGACGGCGCTCGCACCACTCGGTTTCGGGAGTTTGACCGGACGAAACCGCGACTGCGTCTGTGAACTTTCCGCGCAGGACGGTGCCAGTTGCCTCCATGCGAAGAAGGGCTTGTTCGATCTCGGAAGACTTCAGCTGAAGCAGGCTGCCAAGTTGCGATGCGGTCACGGGGCCGATGTGCGACATCCAGCCGGTGACCAGCGTCAGCAAGGCTTCGTCGCGGGCGATCTCGCCGGTTTCGACTACCGCGATCTCATGCTCAAATGTCGCTTCCGGAAACAGTGCTGAAAAACTGCGGGCGCGTTCTGCGGCGACCCAGTAGTGACGCGAGTTCACGCGAGCGATGCCGGCGCGACCTTCACGCAACAGCGACTCGAAAAAGTACTTCCACTGCTCGGGTCCTGCGAACTGCATTGAGCTGAATGCTGAATGCTGACTGCCGAGTGCTGCCTCTTCCGGCAGCGCCACCAGCGTGTGCAGCACGTCGTGCAGTTCATCGGCATCACGGACGTCAGGCCAGGCTTCTTCGCGAACCTGCGCGATGGCGCCCTGGTCGAGCTTGCCAACTTCTTCTAGCACCGACTCTGGCAGAACGCGGCGCATCTCGACCGCGCGGGCGCGGCGCTCTTCAAGGGGCGCGTCATCGAGATAGGCGTAGGGATTGGCATTCAGAATTTCGTGCGAGAACTGCGACGGCACGGGCGTGTCGACGGCCAGCACACGAATTTCACCCGAAGCCATGCCCCGCAAGAGTTTTTTCAATCCCTCAACGTCCATCGCTTCCGTGAGGACGTCTTTCATGACCTCGCCGACCAGGGGATGATCAGGAATCTTGCGCTCGCCTTCGATGTTTTCGAAGCAGGCGGCGGCATCGGGAAAAACAGAAGCGAGAAGATCGTCGGAGCGGATGCGCTGAATTTGCGGCGGAACTTTTTTGCCGTTTTGAAAGCGCAGCAACGCGAGGGCGCGATTGGCGTCCCAGCGCCAGCGCGTGCCGAAGATCGGAGAATCGAGCGCGGCCTGCTCGAGGATCGGCTGCACGGTTTCGGCTTGCAGGAAATGGAAAACATCGCCGAGGGGAAAGCTGTGTTGCTCGGCCAGCGCGATGTTGAGCCCGTTGTCGGTGGCAGCGGCCTGCAGTTCGAAATTGAATCCGCGGCAGAAGCGCTTGCGCAGCGAGAGTCCCCAGGCTTTGTTGATACGGCCGCCGAAGGGCGCGTGGATGACGAGTTGCATGCCGCCGCCCTCGTCAAAGAAACGCTCTGCGATGACGGTTTGCTGTGTCGGCACCGCGCCCAGTACAGCTCGACCTTGCAGAACATATTCGATAGCCTGCTCGGCGCCGGAATCGTCGAGGCCGCATTCTTCTTTCAGCCACGACACGGCTGCCGCGACTTCGGGCTGCGTTGCTGAAAATCCAACGGGTGAAGTGTGCGGCAGCAACTCGCTGATTTTTTCGCGTACGTCGCCGACGTGCTGAGACAGTTCCTCGGTGCGGGCCGGGGCTTCGCCGCGCCAGAAGGGAACGGTTGGCGGAGCGCCGTGGGCATCCTGCACCAGCATGCGGCCGGAGTTGGTTTCGACGCGGTGAATCATCCACGACGTGTTGCCGAGCAGCATGATGTCGCCGCGATTGCTCTCCACGGCGAAATCTTCGTCGACAGTGCCGACGTTTACCTGATCGGGCTCGGCGACGACAGTGTAGAGAGCGTTATCGGGGATGGCGCCGCCGCTGGTGATGGCCGCGATGCGGGCGCCGCGCCGGGCGCGGAGTTTGCCGTTGACGCGATCGCGATGAATGTATGCCCCGTAGCGGCCGCGGCGCGCGGCAATGCCCTCCGAGAGCATTTCGAGGATGGAATCGAACGTTTCGCGCCCGAGTTCGCGATAGGGATAGGCGCGCCGGGCCAGCGCGAACATGGCTTCCTCGTCCCACTCTTCGGCTGAGCACGCAGCTACGATCTGCTGCGCCAGTACATCGAGCGGAGAATCGGGGACCATGAGCCGATCGAGATCGCCGTGCTTGATGGCGCGGACAAGCGCGGCACATTCCAGCAAGTCATCGCGCGTTGTGGCAACAAGCCGCCCTTTGGGTACCGCGCCGCGCCAGTGACCCGAACGTCCGACGCGCTGCAGCGCAACGGCGATCGAGCGCGGGGAATTGATCTGCACGACGAGATCGACGGTGCCGACATCGATTCCGAGTTCGAGTGAAGCGGTCGCGACCAGGACGCGAACCTGGCCTTCTTTCAATTTCTTTTCGGCCGAGAGGCGCAGCTTGCGCGACAGGCTGCCGTGGTGGGCGGCAACGTTTTCCTCGCCCATGCGCTCGCCCAACTGGTGGCAGAGACGTTCGGCCATGCGACGTGTGTTCACGAATACGAGAGTCGAACGGTGCCGGCCAACTAATTCGACCAAGCGGTCGTAAATCGAATCCCACATTTCGTTTGAGGCGACCGGCCCCAACGGCATGGGAGGAACTTCGATGCCGAGATCGAGCTTGCGCTTGTGGCCGATGTTGACAATGACGGGATCGGGATTTCCTGCTCCCGTCAGAAAATGCGCGACAACTTCGATCGGCTTCTGCGTCGCGGATAGTCCGATGCGCACCGGCCGGCGATGGCTCAACGCGTCAAGGCGCTCCAGCGACAGAGCTAAGTGCGCGCCACGCTTGTCATCCGCGACCGCGTGGATTTCGTCGACGATCACGGTTTCTACGTCGCGCAGAATGGCGCGGCTTTTATCTGCGGTTAGCAGAATGTAGAGCGATTCCGGAGTGGTGACCAGAATGTGCGGAGGCCGCTTCAACATGGCGCGCCGCTCAGGCATGAGCGTATCGCCGGTGCGAACTGCAGTGCGAATCTCCGGCATGAGCAGTCCGCGGTCATTGGCGAGCGCGAGAATCTCGCCGAGAGGGATCTCCAGGTTTTTCTGAATGTCGTTGCCCAGCGCCTTGAGCGGAGAGACGTATAGAACCTCGGTGCGGTCGGTCAGATCGCCGGCCAGCGCCTTGCGCACAAGACGATCAATACACGCGAGAAACGCGGCCAGCGTTTTGCCGGAACCGGTGGGCGCGGAGATCAGCGTAGTGCGGCCGGCGAGAATGTGCGGCCAGCCCTGCTCCTGCGGCTCGGTCGGCGTGCCGAAGCGGGAGACGAACCACTCCGCCACGAGAGGGTGAGCCCAGGCTAGGGAGGAGGGAAGGGACTGCATCTGCCTATTCTAGAACGAGGGCTTGGTTTCGCCAACCATTCGCCTCTCAATTGTTCGACACAACCCAATTTGATTTTGGATTGTAATATGAGTATGATGAATAATAATAATTACTCGAGACAGAATTACTATGCCCAGTTCAAGGGTCTCGGCGCTGACCCGAAACGACATCACGAGCACGGCGAAGAGTTTCCATTGGCATCGGCAGATGCCGAAATGGAGCGTTGTCGTTGAAGGCCGCGAACTGCCCGCCAGACCGCTCATCCTGACTGCGGCAGGCGTGCTACCCAATGATCCAACCAACTCTCATCAGGCTGTCGCCATTCTGAAGGAGCACGGATTCGAGGTGCGCTATGAGGGCAGGCCCCTCAACGAGGGCGAAGCGAGGTCCTCTGAGGCGCAATTCGAGGCGTTGCTTGACAAGCTGCGCGGTTCCTGCAAGGGCGGTCCATCCCTGGTTGGACTCCGTGAACGTGAACACCGGGACGACAGGTATTGAAATTTTCCGGCAAAGCTTACGTCCTCGACGCGAATGCAATCCTCGATTATGTCCAGCAAGGCCCGGGCTTCGGCACAGTTGAGCGCCTGTTCCGCGAAGCTTTTCGCGGTCAGGCTGCGCTGACGATTTCGGTTATTAATCTAGGGGAAGCTTTCTACTCTCTGTGGAGACTCAAGGGCGAGCAGAAGGCACGACAGGTCGTCGATCAAGTCGCGCTCCTTCCCATCAAGATTGCGCCGATCGATCTTCCCCTGGCTCTAAGGGCAGGCGAACTGAAGGCGGTTCACAAAATCCCTTACGCGGATAGCATTGCCGCTGCTCTCGCCATTACACAAAGCGCTACCGTCGTTACCTCAGACCCAGACTTTGAAAAGCTTGGCCGGAGGTTTCCCGTATTGTGGCTTCCGCGATGAGAAGTTAAAACATAGGCCGGTGGTAGAATTCCCCCTTCGCACTCGACCCTGGGGGAATCCTTTGACCTTGCTTCGCTCGTTGTCTGCCTGCGTCCTACTTTTTTCGTTCACAAGTTCTGTCATCGCCCAAACTGCAGGCCCATCCTCGTCGATTGGATCTTCGTCCGCTGCGTCGACGAATTCCACGTCTGCTCGGCTTCTCGGCTACTCCGAGCAAACTTCTGCGACCGAGCGCGATCTGGAAAACAAGTTCCGCGACGGTATCGTAGCCGCCAACATTCGCGAGAATATGCGGCGGCTTACGGCTCGGCCTCACCATGTCGGATCGCCCTACGACAAGGACAATGCCGAGTGGATGCTCGCGCGTTTTAAAGAGTGGGGATTCGATGCGCACATAGAATCGTTTGACGTGCTTTTTCCCACGCCGAAAGAGCGCGTGGTCGAACTGGTTGCGCCCAAGCCTTTCCACGCCAAGCTGCAGGAGCCCACTCTCGCCGTCGATCCCACTTCAAATCAGACTGCTGAACAACTTCCGACTTACAACGCCTACTCTGCCGACGGCGATGTGACCGCGCCGCTGGTTTACGTGAACTACGGCAATCGCGAAGACTATGAAGAACTCGATCGGCTGGGAGTGTCGGTCAAGGGCGCGATCGTTATCTCGCGTTATGGTTCGGGATGGCGCGGCATCAAGCCCAAAGTCGCGGCCGAGCATGGCGCGATTGGCTGCCTGATCTATAGCGACCCCAAGGGCGACGGATTTTTTTATGGAGAGGACTATCCCGAGGGCGGCTGGCGTCCGCGCGATGGCGTGCAGCGCGGCAGCGTCATGGATACGGACTATCCCGGCGATCCGCTCACTCCGGGAATCGGTGCGGTTGCCGGCGCTAAACGGCTGGAGATCAAATACGCGAAAACGATCACGAAGATTCCGGTGCTGCCGATCTCTTACGCCGATGCACAGCCGCTGCTCATGGCGCTGCGGGGTGAGATCGCACCGGAGAGCTGGCGCGGCGGGCTGCCCATCACTTATCACGTTGGCCCCGGGCCCGGGAAAGTTCACTTGAAAGTGACATCAGACTGGGCCACGAAGCCGGTCTATGACGTGATTGCCACTCTCAAAGGTTCGATGCCCGATCAGTGGGTGGTTCGCGGGAATCATCATGACGCTTGGGTCAACGGTGCGGAAGATCCTATCTCCGGCATGGCGCCGGAACTCGAAGAAGCGCGCGTGCTCGGCGAGATGCACAAGCAAGGCTGGACGCCGAAGCGCACGATTATTTACTGCGCGTGGGATGGCGAAGAGCCTGGCCTGCTCGGCTCAGTCGAGTGGGTGGAAACGCACGTGGAAGAGCTGAAGAAGCATGCCGTGACTTATCTCAACTCTGACGGCAACGATCGCGGATTTCTCTTCGTGGGCGGGACGCAGGATTTGCAGAACGTGGTGAGTGCGGTCGCGCATGACGTGAAAGATCCAGAGAAAAATATTTCGGTCTACGAGCGCGCCCATCTGCGCGGCATCATGCGCGCCAAAGATAACGAGGAGCGTGGCAAGGCCCGCAAGCGGACCGACCTGCACCTGACGGAGCTCGGCGATGGGTCGGACTTCACCGCGTTTCAGGATTTCGCGGGCATCCCCTCGCTGGATGTTGGCTTCGGCGGAGAAGACGACGGCGATCAATATCACTCGATCTACGACGATTTTTACTGGTACACGCACTTCGCCGACACCGATTTCGTTTATGGTCGTGCACTGGCGCAGATAGCCGGCAGCACGGTTCTCCGCATGGCCAACGCGGACTTGTTGCCCTTCGACTATGCGCCGCAGTCGGAGGCGATTACGAAATATGAATCCGATCTGGAGAAGTTGCTGAAAGACAAGCAGGAGGAATTCACCGAGCGCAATCTGGAGCTCGAAGAAGGCGCGTTTACCGCGACCGCCGATCCGCACAAGACTTACGTTCCGCCGCCGGTCGAGGCTGTCCCGCCGTACATGAATTTTGCTCCTATGAAGAACTCGCTGGAGTTGCTTAGGAAAAGCGCGGAGCGTTATTCGAAGGCGCTGGAGAAATTCCGGGCCGCTGGCAATGTTTCGCAATCTTCGCTCGATACCGCGAATGCCGACTTGATGAACGTCTCGCGACTGTTCCTGAACGAAAAGGGACTGCCGGAGCGGCCGTGGTTCAAGAATCAGATCTACGCCCCCGGCGCGTACACCGGATATGGCGCCAAGCCGGTCGCCGCCGTCCGCGAATACATGGACCAGAAAAAATGGAAGGAAGCCGACGGGCAGATTCCCATGGTGGCGGATGTGATCGAGAAGATTTCGGCGGGAATCGATAAGGCCGCGGGTGATCTGGAGGGAGCGTTATCGAAGCACTAGGGTCTGGGTCGAAAAGAAAATTTCAACTCTCGTTAAGGAAAAATCTTGGGCATATGGTCTTCCGATTGCCAAGCTTCCCAGTCACTCCTCTCGAACTCCGCTGCTAATTGGAGGGACTCCCGCTGATAGGTCATGTCGGTGCGCGTTTCACAGAACGCGGAATCGATCTCGTGTTCTGTCAATTCGATATTCAGTGTGTTCCGAATCTTTCGCATTGCCGCCTCGCAATCTGAAATCGCATTCGCTACCCACTGATATTTTATGACGGAACCGGATGCTAAAATTCTGGTTCCATGCCCAAGAAACTCTCCGCACAAGCCCGCGCGCGCCGAATCAAGTTGCTGCTCTTTGACGTTGACGGCGTACTCACTGATGGCAAGCTCTATTTTCTTCCCGAGCGGCAGGATGCGGATCAGAAAAATTCGCAGCAGTCATCGCAACTCACTGCGCAAGGCTCCGTCGAGTTCAAAGGATTTCACGCGCATGACGGAGTCGGGGTCTCGCTTGCGCGAGTCGGCGGCCTGCGGACAGGGCTCATCACCCGCCGTTTTTCTGAGACGGTCGCTCTGCGCGCCCGTGACCTGCGGCTGGAATTTGTGGAACAAGGCAGCCAGGATAAAGCCGTCACATTGAACCAGATCGCAAAGCAAGCCGGAATCGACGCGGCGGAAGTGGCGTTTGTAGGAGACGACATCGTCGATCTATCCGCCATGCGAGCCAGCGGGTTGGCGATTGCCGTGCAGAATGCCCGTGCCGAGGTGAAGAAAGAAGCGCATTACGTTACGCCGCACGCTGGCGGCGAAGGCGGGCTTCGCGACGCGGTCGAATTTATTCTGAAAGCGCAGGGAAAGTGGAAGCAGGCGCTGAATGACTATCTGGCGGGAAAAGATGCGACGCGCGGAAACTAACGGCTATCTCAGCCAAAACTCCGAGCCCAACAAAACAAAAAACCCACCGGATGCTTGCTTGGGGCGTGCTCGGGTCAGCATCCGATGGGCTACCGTTTCTCCTTACTCACCCTGTTGTTTTCAGGAGTATGTAAGTGGATTAAACCCCAGAACCTACTGAAGTTCCGTCTAATTTTGTAAAGCTTTGTAAAATGTATGTAGGCGTAAACACATCTAATTCAAAAGCATAGAGTGATTCGCACTACAGGATCCACCCGGTCCGAGCGCCTCAGACTTCTCCAAAAGATATGCAGGATACCCATAACATCCCTACATTAGGGCGTAGAGGTTTCCGTCCGCGCTGCCTACAATCACCGTCTTGCCGAACACTAAAGGCGACGAAAAGACCGCACCCATCCCCATGATTCGGTTCAGCCCCGTCACCATGTCATCGTAGAAGTCGGAGCGATAGATCACTTCCATATCGGGCGTGCCGTCGGGTTTTACGTATCCTGCGGGGCGATGCTTCGATCCGTCGGTGTCGAAGGACCAAACCTGCTGCATGGAACTGAGATCGACGGCCACGAGTATGCCCTGAGTCGAGCCGACGTAGGCGAAATTTCCAGCAATCGCCGGGGACGAGAAGATGAACCACTTATTGAAGGTCATCGTCTTCAGTATTTGTCCGGACTTCGCATCCGCCGCGAAGAACGTGCTCGAGTCGGAAGTTGGAAAATAGACCTTGCCATCTTTGACCGCGGGCGATCCGACCACCCACGAGCCGTTCGCCGAGAAGGCCCACTTCTTCTCACCAGTTTTTTCATCGAGCGCGTACAGATGCGCATCGCGGCAACCGAAGTAGACCATGCCGTCAACCACCGCCGCCGAAGATTGCACGCCAACCTGGTTGTAAATTTCGTGGTCTTCGCCGGTCTTGAATTTCCATTTTTCTTTTCCGGTGGCGGCGTCGATCGAATAGAAGTAGCTGTCCCAGCTGCCGATGAACAGCGCGCCATCCGCGATGGCGGGCGAGGCGTGAACGATGTCGCCGGTATGGAACTTCCAGTTCAGTGTGCCGGATGCAGCGTTCAGCGAATACACATTGCCGTCGCCGCTGCCGAAGTAGACTGCGCCGTTCCAGACCACGGGTGAAGAAAGATAGACATCAAAGGGGTCGGGCATGGTTTCAGCGGCGGGCTGTACGCCGTGCAGATGCTTTCCGGCAAAGCGCCGCTCGCCGCCAGTCTGAAATTTCCATTTCAGGGTTCCGGTGGACGCGTCGAGCGCGTAGAGGACTCCGTCGTAAGCGGTGAAATAGACCACGCCGCCGGCGATGGCCGGAGTGGATGGGATGCGGCTCTTGGCGTCGAACTTCCACTTCTGCGCTCCAGTTTCAGCATCAAGCGCATAGAGATTTCCATCAGTACTGCCGACATAGATCATGCCGCTGGCCGATACCGGCGACCCAAGAATCATGCCGGCGGTGTGAAATTTCCATTTCAGGCTGCTGAACTTTGGGACGCCCGCACCATCGTAAACGCCAGAGTGGCGCGCGTTTCCGCGGAAGGTACCCGAGTCGGACATTGCTGAGTCTTGGCAGAAGCAGGGCAGGGCGATGAAAAAAATAGCTGCAGTCAGAAATTTCAGGCGCATGTAGTTTTTTGATCCTCGGCGCTTAGACGCTCAAAAATCAGAGAAGTAAGGAGTTGTGTCTGGTGCGGGCGCGGGAAAAACACGAACCCACAAGTTCGCGGGACGAGCAACCTGAATTCCGGGAGGATTTCTTATTCGGGCAATCTACTCCGGTAATCTACTCCGGCAGCACCGGAGTTTTAACTGCGACCAACTCCACGAAGCGTTTGTCCTTACGCAACTCCGCGAATTCGATGTCTTTATAGACGTTCTTGAAATCCTTATAGTTTTCTTCCATCGCCTTCCGCAGGTATTCGAGAGACCGGTCGGAGAATCCCATCTTCGCGTAGAGCTTGGCGACGGTGTAGTCATAGTGGGCGCGGTCTTCGGGGCTGGGGAGTTGCGCCTGCACCCCGCCACGCGAAGTGCGCACAAACACGTCTGGATCGATCTGCATTGCTCGCTGATAAGCGATCGCCGCAGCCTCAAATTCTTTCTTGGAAAACAGCGCGGCGCCCAGATTGTTGTAGAAGGAAGCCGACTGGTCGTCGATGGCAATGGCGCGGCGATACTCCTTCACCGCCGAGCCGTACTTCTTTTCTTCATAGAGAACGACGCCAAGATTGTTGTAGGCATCGGCGAACTGACGGTTGATTTTAAGGGATTGCTCAAACGACTTCTTGGCCTCGCGGTAGCGTTGCATCATGAGCTGCGTGATACCGACCTTGTTGAGCAGGCGGGCCGAGTTGTGCTCCTTGGCCAGGGCCGCGCGATAGTAGTCGAGTGCGTCGAGGTAGAGCTTGACGGTGCGCAGCTGATCGGCACGCTCCTCAAGGTCGAAGACTGAAGCGTCGGGCGCCGGCGGATCGATCGTCCGCATCTGCGGCGGCATGATCTGCACTTGTTCGGTGTGCGAGACCTGCGCCAAAGAAGAAGCAGAAAGGATCAGAAGAGCAACCAGGAAAATGGAGAAGGGAACCAGCAGGACTTTGCGGCAGGAAGACATGAGCAACCCCCAGCTAGTGGGCTATTTTGGCACAGTTTTCGCCGGGTGGAGCAGAATTCAAGCGACGAGGCCTAATTCTTTCTTAATGTCGTCACGAAAACTTGAGATTTCGTCCCACGGCGGCTTCAATGTGGCCCATCTTGTCCACTATCCGCAGGTTTAGACACCGGGGCGGAGGATTTGTCATCCTTGAAAATGCCGGCCAGCTTGCCGAAAAAGCCCTTCTTTTTCTGAGGATTGTTTGGGTCCTGGCCGTCAGCGGTTTGGGCCTGGCCTGGCTGCACGGGAAGAGGCTTGTTTCCGCCGCCGAATAGCTTGGAAAAGAATCCCGAAACGCCGCTGCCCTGATCGCAGGTTTCGCGCGGCTCGGTTCCGGCGACGAAGGCTGAGGTGTAGTCGTCGGGGCAAGCTGGAGTAGCGAGTCGATTGGTAACCTTGTCGAGTTGAACATCGACCACGCCGGTGGGCTGCGAGAAATCGCGCATATCGGCGTATTGCGGAAACGTGGAGGCCTTCTTCATGAACTCGGTCCAGATGGGTGCCGCAGTCTGGGCCCCCGTGATCCGCAGGTCGCTATAGTCGTCGTACCCGACCCAGACAATGCAGAGAAGATTCGAGGTGTATCCGGCGAACCAGCCGTCGTGCGAGCTGCCGGTCTTTCCCGCCGCTGGAGGAGTAAAGCCACGGAGGCGCACGGCTGTGTAGCCGAGGCCGTTGTTGATGACGCCTTCCATCATGTTCGTCATCACATAAGCGATACGGGGATCGAGTACCGGACGCTGATCGGTGTTGTAGTTGGCGATGACGTCGCCCTTGGCGTTGCGAACCGAGCGCAGCAGGATCGGCGAGAGGCGCACGCCATTGTTGGAGAAGACCGTGTAGGCGCCGGCCATATCGAGCGGCGAAGCGTCATAGGATCCGAGCGCCATGGCGGGAGTCGGCTTGACCGAAGCGATTCCGGCTGACTTGGCGAGGTCCGCCACTTTGTCGTAGCCGACTTCTTCGGCCACTTTCACGGTCGCGTTGTTGAGCGACATGGCCAGCGCATAACGCAGCGTGACGTCGCCGTGGTACTCCTCTTTATAGTTGCGCGGTTCGTAGATCTGGTCGCCATAGGCGAAGCTTGAGGGCGCGTCGGTGACGGTTGAAGCCGGCGTGATGACGGCGGTCGACCCATCGAGCGCGGTATTCATCGCGGCGGCATAGACGAAGGGTTTGAAGATCGATCCTGTAGGGCGTTTCGAGACCGCGTGATTCAGCTGGCTCCAACCGTAGTCGCGGCCGCCCACGAGCGCCAGCACCGCACCGGTATGGGGATCGAGCGCGACCAGCGCGACTTGCGCCTGCGGACCGTCGGCGACTTTGGTCTCGAATTTCTTGCCGACTTTAATCTTCTTGGTCCGCATCTTCTTGACTTGCTCGTCGACCAGCTTGATGCCGCTCTCCACCGCCTGCGCGGCCGCTTTCTGCAGATCGGGGTCGAGCGTCGTATAAATCCGGTACGACGAATCATTCAGCTCGTTTTCGTTGAACTTGGTAATCAGGGTGTCGCGCACCATGTCGACAAAATAGGGCGCGTCGCTGGCCTCCACGTTGGGTGGAGCGAGTTTCAGCGGAGCAGCTTTCGCTTTGTCAGCCTGATCACGGGTAATCGCGTGCGTTTCGACCATCGCCTCGAGCACCACATTGCGACGGTCGAGCGCCCGTTCCGGATGCCGGTACGGCGAAAGCCGGCTCGGCCCTTGAATGATCCCTGCCAGCAGAGCGGCTTCGGGCAGGGTGATGTCTTTGAGATCTTTATTGAAGTAGGCCTTCGACGCTTCGGCAAACCCGCTGATCGCAAACGATCCGCGCTGCCCCAGGCTCACCCAGTTCGCGTAGAACTCAAAAATCTGCTGCTTCGAGAACTTCTGTTCGAGTTCCTCTGCGATTAGCATCTCAGTGAGCTTGCGCTTGATCGATTTCTCAGGAGTCAGAAAAAATCCGCGCGCCAGCTGTTGGGTCAACGTCGACCCACCCTGTGCCCTTTTCTGCCGGATGACATCTTCCCAAACAGCCTCCACCGTCCGCACGAAGTTCACGCCGCTGTGCTCGAAGAAGCGGCGGTCCTCGATGGCGAGTACGGCTTGCACCATCTGCGGGGGAATGTCGTTGTACTTGACCAGTTGCCGCTTGGAGCGTTGCTCGGCGTCAAAGAGGGCGGTGACCAGCTGCGGCTCGAGTTCGTAGGCGGAGAGTTCGTTGCCCTTGCTGGTGATCTTGTCGATCTGGCCGTCGGTGATGCTGATGTGCGCGGGCTCGGGGCTGTGATAGGACTGGTCGCCGGGCATGATCTCAATGCCGTCTTTTACGACGCGGAAGGTGCCCAGGGCCGAGTCGCCGCCTTTGTCCGGATGAGCGGCGTCAGAGTAGCCGGCGCGACGAAGATCGTCGGCAATTTCGCGGGTCTCAATCTGCTCGCCGTCGCGTACGGCGGTGGGCAGGGCGTAGATTTTCGCGGAGTTGCTGAAAACGGGCGTGCGGAAGCGCTTTTCAATAATGCGGTCGTATTTGACGTAGAAATAAGAGAAGAAAACCGTGACGGTGACCGCAAGAATGAGAAACGCGACCAGCGCCGCGCGCAGGATTGGATCACGCGGCAGGCCGGGGATCTTTTTGCCGTCCGGTCCGGTGCCGCCCTTCGGAATTTTGATCTTGATGCTCAAGCTAACGCCGCGTATCGCCGCCTACTGAAGAAGCACGGTTTGCGCGCCGCGCTGCTTCGCTCCCCTATTGAAAAGCGCGGTTTCAGCCGCGCCGACGAAACACATCTCATGACCGGGCAGAGCCCGGGGCCAGATTTTTCCTGACGAAGGACGCAGCTCGCACCGTTCTTTACTCTTTGACATCTGTCACATCAGACGCCGGGATGCACCAAAAGGTTTGAATCTCCGGTTCCCATCCAGTACCGACACCTCGTCGGGGACAGATTGCCGCTGTAACGGATGCCTTCATTGTACCTCTCGGCTAGGAAACGAAAAAAGGAAGAGACCCGCAGTACCGGGCGGGTCTCCAAGCTGTCAACAGCGCGAGTCGTTAAAAGTCAGTCGGTTACAGCGAACGGAAAGTTCTGGGTAACTGTCAAGTCCGCGCCATGGCTCAATTGTCCGCTGTTGACGTCATCGAAATTCACGGTCAAGGTTGTCCCGAAGAGTGTGTCGATGCAAAACAGATAGACGCCGGTCTGCTCAAAGCGGCAACCCTCGGAAGTAGGCACGCCGTTGAATGTACCGATTGAGGCCAGAGTTCCGGAATTCAGGGTAAAACCTTCTATCGGCGCATCGGTGTGGCTTACGACGTTCTCCTCCATGGCATAAACGTATAATCCGTTCGGCGAAATAACGAAATCGAACGGTGCCGCACCGGTCCCGGTCAGGAATCCCGAGTTGACCGGAGTCAATGCGCCTGTGCTGGTGTTGATCCCATAGACGTAGATGTGCGGATCCACCGCGACCGACGCTTTGCCCTGAATTTCCTGCACCCCCAGCAGAAACTCGGCCGTGGGACTGGCGTGAATCTGGGCTACCAGGGCATTGGTGAAGGGACTGCCGGCCAAGGGAGTCAGCACTCCGCCAGAGCCGATCGCGAATCCGGCGACTCCGAGGGCCGCATTAACCTGCCCGGCGTAGAGAAACCTGCCACTCGCATCAACGGTCATAGCATCCGCTACGCCGCCACTCGCGAACCCGATTGTGACTGGCGATCCACTCACGGCAGTGAGCGCGCCTGTGGTCGCATTGATCGTCAAGGCCCAGATGGCTGGGCCGGTTTCGCTTCCGACGAAGAGATATTGGCCCAGGGGATCTGTTGCCACATCGTCCGCCGTGGCCCCAGTGGTGCCCGACATCGTAAAAGGGCTGCCCGGAATTGGTGTCAGATCGCCGGTCTGGCGATCAATGGAATATCCGGAAACCGTCGTCGTGTTGGAAGAGCTCAAGTCGCCGTTGGGAATATAAAGGAACTGCTTTTTGACGATGATCATATCGTCAGCAAAGTTCGCCGGGGGCGTGACCGCCGTATAGCCGTTGAGCGTTCCAAATGTGCTCGAGCTTACGCCAGCCGCTTCGATCGACGCGCTGCCGTAATAAACGAGCGCATTGGCCTGCGATGCATTGATGCCACCGCCTCCTCCACCACCGCCTCCGCCACCGCCGCCGAAGCCGCCTCCACCGCCGCCGGACGAACCGCAGCCGGAGTTGCCGAAGCCGACCTGCGGGCATCCCGGTGCGCCGCTGCAACCCACGAGAAAGAGCATCAGCAGCAGCACCAGCAAACCGATCAATATTTGTAAGAAACGCTTCATGTACCGCCCTCCCAACTGCAACGAACTTTCTCTCACGAACTTTTTGTACGAGCTATGCGGACGTAATGGGTTCTCGTTTCACGAACTAACCACACCAATAAGCGCGAGATACAAATTCTCTTTTGGATAGTAGGTGCGGCAGTAACGTGGTGACAACGTTACGAATGTCACGGGACTACACCGCAGAGTGGGACAGTGTCGAGTTGGAAATAAGTTTGAAGCAATGGTGCGGCGTCATCCCGAAGGCGAAGTCATGGGAACGGGAGATCCCTCTCTCCGCCTGAAAAGCGGCTCCGGTCGGGATGACGCCATCGAATTGATCCATTCCCCAAAGCGCAGCTTCCAAGTGCGATCCAGCGGGGGACGCTCTATCGGCAGTGCACGAGAAAGCTTCACCCCGTCCCCAAAGGTAACTTCAAGGTAAAGCGCATTTCTGCTGTAATGACGGCAGTGGGTGAATCCTCCAAACCCCAGTAGCGGCGCGGGTTTTGCCGCACGAAGGGTGGATCGAATACGAGCTTCGGGTGACCATCGGACCTGCCCGTTCGTTCCTTGCCTCGAAAATTAGGAACTGACAACATGCGGATTGAAATCTCGCGGAGGATCGCTTCCTGTGAAACGTATAAGCCTTTTCGCCACTTTATTGATTACAGCAGTTGCGTTGCTGAGTACGAGCTGCGGCACCGGCGACAAAATCGGTTCCGTATCTATGACTGTGGGCGGAACTACCGGCACGGTGAACCTCGTCGGCCTGGGTGGGACCTTGCAGTTGAAGGTGACCGCCAACTACACCAGCGGCAAGCAAATTGACGAAACGAATTTTGCGACTCTTACCGTAGTGCCGGTCGGCGTGGATGATACCGGCGCCGCCCTTCCAGCCCCGCCACTCGGAGTGCAAATCGACAACACCGGCCTGATCACAGCCACCGCTACCGACGCCAACGGAGATGGGCTCTGCACGTGGATCAATCAGGGAACACTTCAGACTCAAAGTTGGTTTTTCACGGGCGAGTACACCGTCACCGCGAGCTATCGAGGATTCACCTCGAATCCGGTTTATATCCCGGTGGCCTCTGCAGCCAATAACCAAGGCGCGTTGACCAACGGCCAGTGCGGTCCGACTTCGTAGTCGAATTACTCTCTCTAGTCTCGAGCAAGTCAAAAGCGCAGCCCACTCCGCGGCTGCGCTTTTTGTTTTCCTGTCGAACCGGCTGCAATTTCGCCAGGCTGCCCAGTCGCTGGAATGCCTCGCGCGGTGCTTCCGCTGAGCGCAGACGCGAAGCGGAGAATCGTCGGGGCCCTGGGGTCGGCCGCGATTCGAGGGGCTGTACGGGCAAGTTAAATCGATTTAACTTCGATATTTATCTCTATTGTTATCATAGATTTACAGGGATTTTCTTGCACAGGAGTCAGGGCTGCCTAAGGCTTGATGATTCAGGAGTATCCCGACGCCATGCACTAGTTTTCGTGCAAGGAGCATGAAGGTTGCCCGTGGGCGATTTTTAGCCCCGTTCAGAATCGATGTCATCCTGAGGAGCGCGGCCAAGCGCTCCGAGGGACCTTACGTCGGCGCGCTCTGTCTGTGCCGCTGGCGGGGACAGAACTCGGGCCGCGCTGCGACACCTTTCGGCAGCATCATGGTCATCTACCGTCGTAAGGTCCCTCACGGCAGCTTCGCTGCCGTTCAGGATGACAGCGCAACAAAAACAGGGCGCAGTAAAAACAGGGTTCGGCTTGGCCGAACCCTGATCGAAGTAACTCAACACAAGGAGAAAAACGAGAAAGAAGAGAACGAACTACATGCCCTTGTTGCCGCTCGATGGCGTGAAATGCAGGGTGAAGTCATATCCCGGAAGGCTGACTGGCACGGTGTAATCTGTGCTTACGAAGATCGCGGGCGCGCCCGGGGTGCCGATGTGCTGCACGACGACCTTCTCGGGAGTCAGCGTAATCTGGTGCTCGGCCGCTTTCTTGACCACCTGGTCGATGACATCCTGGTCGGACATGTGTGGATTTGCTCCGCCGACCATGGCGATATTGCGGAGATCGTCCTGAAAAGAGTAGTTGCTCAACTCCGGCGGAATAATTTGGAAACCGGCGTAGATGCAGCCGATGATGGCCAGAAACCCGACAAGTGCTTTAACTGTTCCCATATCCCGCAATCCGCTGGGGTGCGGGAAGGGAAGCTATCCCGCACGTCCGAGCAACTCCTGAAAATATTCGACGATCGCGGAAATCGTAACATCGCGCACTTCGCGGGTCGAACGAATAACGACCTCGACGGTACCTTCGGTAACCTTCTTGCCGACCGTGATTCTAAAGGGGATCCCGACCAAATCGGCATCCTTGAATTTGACGCCCGGACGCTCGTCGCGATCGTCGATGACGACGTCGAATCTGGCCGCGTCCAGGCGCTTGGCGATGTCTTCGGCCGCTGCTTTGATCGCGTCATCCTTCATATTCGTTGCCGACACCACGATTTCGAACGGAGCGATCGATCGGGGCAGCCAGAATCCGTTTTCGTCGTTACCTTGTTCAATCGCCGCAGTCAGGATGCGCTCGATGCCGATGCCGTAGCAGCCCATGATGGGCATGACTTCTTTGCCGTTCTTGTCGAGGACGCGCGCGCCCATCGACTCGGAATAGCGGTAGCCGAGCTTGAAGATGTGGCCGATCTCCACCGAAGTGTCGATGCGCAGCGGCTTGCCGCAATTCGGGCACGCCTCGCCCGCCGTTACCGCGCGCAAGTCGGCATATGCCGTAGGATGGAAATCCTTTCCCGGCGTGAGATTTTTTACGTGATAGTCCTCTCTGTTGGCGCCGGCGATCAGATTGGCGCGGCCTTCGAGAGCTTTGTCGACGATGAGCACGGCTTTGTCGCCCGGGTTCTTTAGGTCCGTCGCCCATTCGATGCCGAGCGGCCCGAGATATCCCGCGGGAGACTTGAAGAGAGCCTTGATCTCGGCTTCGTCCATGGGGCGCGGTGTTGCTGCGACTGCCGCATTTAGTTTTGCTTCATTCAACTGATGATCGCCGCGCATCAGAACGACAACCGCATGCGACTTCTTCTTTCCCGCTTTATCGGTTTCGTCGATCATCAAGGCAAGGGTCTTAATTTTGTTTTTGGGCGAGACGCCGAGAAACTTGGCGACGTCTTCGATTGTCTTTTGTCCGGGCGTGTGTACTTCGAGCGGCTTGCCGCCGCCTTCGGGAGCGAGATCTCCCCAGGGCTCGAGCTTTGAAGTCGCCTTCTCCATGTTGGCGGCGTAGTTGCAGCCGTCGCAGCTCACGATCTGGTCTTCGCCGGCGTTAGTGCGCACCATGAACTCGTGCGACTCCTTGCCGCCCATGGCGCCGGAATCGGCTTCGACCACCATGTACTTCAGACCGCAGCGGTCGAAGATACGGCAGTAGGTGTCGTAGTGCTTCTTGTAAGAAACATCGAGTCCGGCCGCGTCGATGTCGAACGAATAAGAGTCCTTCATCATGAACTGGCGTACGCGAAGCAGGCCGGAGCGGGGCCGCGGCTCGTCGCGAAACTTGGGCGCGATCTGATACCAGATTTGCGGCAGCTGCTTGTAGCTGCGCAGCTCTTTCAGCGCGATCGAGGTCATGACCTCTTCTTCGGTCATGCCCAGGCACATATCGGTGCCCTTGCGGTCTTTCAGGCGGAACAAATTGTCACCCATCAGCGCAAAGCGGCCGCTGGACTCCCACAGTTCGCGCGGATGCAGCGCAGGCAAATAAAATTCCTGGCCGATCTTGTCCATCTCGTCGCGGACGATGGCCACGATCTTGTTGAACGAGCGGTTGCCGAGAAAGAGATAGGAGTAGATCCCGGCCGCGAGTTGCCGGATGTATCCAGCGCGCACCAGAAATTTGTGCGATGCAACCTCGGCGTCCGAAGGCGCCTCGCGCAGAGTGGGGATAAAGAGTTCTGACCAGCGATGCATAGTGAGTTTCGAGTCCCGAGTCGCGCGTCCCGAGCCAAGGGAATCAGCGCAGAGGATTGGCGAATTGCTTATTGTAAATGATGGGAAGTGCAGCGAACGGATGATGGAACGAAGCGACTTCTGACGAATCGAAGCGTTTTGACTCGGTCCGATTCGGAGGCTAGAATCTGCTGGAAGAATATGGCCAAGACTCGTTATCGCTATAACATCATGCTCCGCCCCGAAGCCGAGGGCGGCTACACGGCGCTGGTTCCTGCTTTGCCGGGTTGCGTGACCTACGGGCGCACGATCGAGGAAGCGCGCGAAATGGCAAAGGATGCCATTTCTGGATATGTCGCGAGCCTACGTAAACATCATGATCCAATTCCCAACGACGACGAGACCCTGGTTGCCTCGCTTGATTTGGAGTATTCGCGCTGAATCTCGTGCTCTCTGAGCAGTAAAAGGAAATAGAGCAGGAGATCCAATGACAAAGTTGCCGGCCGTTAAACCTCGTCAGATCGGCCGATTTCTCGAATCCAACGGGTTCGTGCTTGATACGCAACCGGCAGCCACTTCATTTACTACAACCGCACATCGCGCCACCGAGCTGTGGTACCTCAACACAATCGCGACCTGCCCAAGGGAACGGTGATGTCGTTGCTACGGGAAGCGGGGTTCACGCGAGAGGAGTTGATTCAGTACCTGAGCGGAAAGTAGTTCGCCTACATCTAGCGCTTGGTTCATCAACTGCGCGGCGAACATCCAGTACAGTTTCTGCATCTCAGTCCCGTGCTGCATGACCATGACGCGGAGAATCGACCAGTCTGATACGAAGGCCGCAGTCCCGTGGGGCCCACACGGCCGCCAATCACCGAGCCGGAAAATCCGCCGAAGAATCCCGATGTACCGGTGCGCGAACCGGACCGGAGGAACCGAACCAGATCTGATTCATCACATCCACAGTTAAGGGCCTTGATGGCCGCACTAGCGCCGCGAGTCCGGCGGCACCAGATTGTTGGCGCGATAGTAGACCACAAGCTGGCCGTAGTGCTCGCCGCTGTGCTCGATGGCAAACATCCAGATGTAGGAGTTGTGCGCCATCCGGTTCCCAAAGAATTTAGATGTGTTGTCGAGCCCAGCGTCGCCCTGCTGTTGAATCACTTGCGCTCCGTCAGTGACGGCCTCTTGCACGAATTTCACTACGTCGGCCTTGGTCTTGAAGGCGGCGCGCGTCGGATTGTCGCCCTCGCCGAAGTCGGGCCCGATGTTTGTTCCGGAAATCTTGCGTATAAGAACGAAATCCAGTGCGGCGGCATGCAGAAGATTCAGGGCAAAAGTGCGCTGGTCCTTCTGCAGTTTGTAGTCGTATTTGTCTTCGGGAAAATCCTTCGCCATGGCAACGAGCTTGTTCCCAATGTAGTTCCATCGGTCCAACATCTCATCGGATCGGAGGCGCGCCGGAGCCGGAGGTGCATTCTGCGTTTGAGCCTGACCGGGAACACTCATTCCAACCGCAGCAAGCAGGGCGACCGCAACTAGCGCGAGCGAAGACTGTTTCATTGGAAATTGCTCCTAAATGGGTATGATCGCTTCAGGGATGGCGTCGGGGGTTAGACGTGCCGATAGTCCTGAGGTTTTGAGCAAATTCTTGAAGCCACGAGTAAGAGAATGCGAGCCGCTCGTTGACTATCTTCACGCGCTCAGCGAAAATAATTGAGGTTCTCCGCAAGACAACTGTAGTGTCTCCGCACGTGGGCCTGTGGCGCAGCTGGGAGCGCGCTTCCATGGCATGGAAGAGGTCGTCGGTTCGATCCCGACCAGGTCCACCAAATTCCTTGTCTCTCTTTACCCGACCGTCGCTCCGTGACTCCCATCACTGACAAGCCAGCCCGCTTGGTTTCGCATTAGACTGCGTTTCGCCTCTCCGAAGAGCATCCTCCGCACGATCGCTTGCAGCACCCCCTGAGGCCCGTTCGAGGAGGAGTCATGCCCAGAATTTTCTATCCGGTCTTCATCGTTCTGTTTGTTACCCTTCCACTCTCAGCTCAGTTTCAACCCCGAGTTGACTATGCCGTAGGTCCCAGCCCGTATGGCGCGGCCGTCGGCGACTTCAACGGAGACGGGAAACCCGACCTCGTTGTCGCGAACAATGCAGCACATCCAAATACCCTTAGCATCCTGTTAGGCAACGGCGACGGCACCTTCCAGCCGCACACCGACATTCCCGGCGGCGGCCATCCGCTTCAGATCATCGTGGCTGACTTCAATCGCGACGGAAAGCTCGATTTGGCGGTCGCCAACAGCATCTACAACACCGTGAGTGTATTGCTGGGCAACGGCGATGGCACCTTCCAACCGCTTGTGCCCTATGCGACAGGCGCGAACGCGCAATGGCTCGTGGCAGCCGACTTCAATGGTGATGGCAGGCTCGACATTGCCACGGCTAACTACGACTCCGACTCCGACTCCGTCTCCATCCTACTGGGCAACGGAGATGGCACCTTCCAACGTCAAGTGTCTTTCCAGGTTGGCGTCAACCCGTTCGGCATTATGGCCGCCGATTTGAATCACGATGGGAAAATGGATCTGGTCGTGGTCTGCAACAACGGCTACTACGGTGTCTGGATTCTGCTAGGTAACGGCGACGGATCATTTCAAAACCCGGCCTACAACCCCAGTGGATATAACCCACGTGTAGGGCTCGTGACAGACCTGAACGCCGATAATAATCCCGACATTGCGATAGCGAACTGCATCAGCAACAGCGTCTCTATCCTGTTTGGCGATGGCGCCGGAAATTTCGCCTCGCAGATTGTCTATCCGGTCGATGTCTGCCCTCAGACACTGGCGGGCGGAGATTTCGATGGCGACGGCAATCTCGATTTGGTTACTGCGAACTCCGGAGGTAACGACGTGTCGTTGCTACGTGGAAACGGAAATGGCGCATTCACTTCGGGCGGAAGTTTCGCTGTAGGGAACGATCCGATGTGGGTCGCAGTGGCTGACTTGAATAACGACACCGCACCCGATCTCGTGGTGACGAACGTGAACGACAATACGGTCAGCGTGCTAATGAACATTGGCACCGACTTCTCAATCGCTGCTACGGCGGCGAATCCTTCCCCGGTAAATCGGGGTAGCACTGCCACATCGACTGTGAGCCTGTCGCTCTCCACATCGTTCCACGGGCCTGTGAATCTCGCTTGCTCGGTACAGCCCACGACAGCAGCGCCGACATGCTCGTTTAGCCGGAATCCAGTGACCTTCGACTCGCAAGGGAACGCGACCTCAATCCTGACGATAGATACCAGCACAACCACAGCCCACAAAGGCAACCCCTTGTCCTTCCTGTGGTTTCCGGTTGCCGCCTTGGTTTTCGCCGGCGCAGGGTGGCGCGCGTCGCGGCAAAGATGGATTCCTTCTCTGTTATTCGTGGTGATGTTTGCAGGACTGACGTTCCAAGTCGCTTGCAGCGGAACAAGTAGCAGCGCCACGAAGCCGACACCGCAGGCTTACACCATCACCATCACCGGCACGGCTGGCAGTCATCAGCACACGACGAGCACAAGCATTGTGGTGCAGTAGGAGTACTCAATAGGGCCGATTCTCGTTAGGCGTACCGTCCGGCACGGCCTTCCAGATCTCGTCGGTCCCTTCGTCCGTGACTGCGATGCACCGGTCTGTCTAGTCCGGAGTCAGCTTGTGGATCGATCACCTCGGCTCCCGTCGTGCCTCTCCCGGCATCTGAACGGCAGAGCGGGGCGATGGCACTAACCTGCGTGTCTCACCTGTACTCCTTACCTGTGTTGCGTGTGTCATCGGTTCGATTCCGGCCAGGTCCCCCAGTTTTCTGCCTATCGTTTCCACCCCACAAGGGGACGTTTCTCGCGCCACATCAATCAATCCCGAAATCGAATTTCTTCCGTGTCTTCCACAGGCATTTCTGCCATAATTGATTGTGCACGCCAACCTGCACAATTTTCCAAAACAATTTAAAGCGAGGAAGAGATGCCAGCGAAGTACATCTTTGTGACGGGCGGAGTTGTGTCTTCACTCGGCAAGGGACTGGCCGCGGCTTCGATCGGGTGCCTGCTCGAGAGCCGTGGGATGAAAGTTAACCTGATGAAGTTCGATCCGTACCTGAACGTCGATCCGGGGACCATGTCGCCGTTTCAGCATGGCGAAGTTTTCGTGACCGACGACGGCGCGGAGACGGATCTCGATCTCGGCCACTACGAACGCTTCACCCACGCCAAACTTTCTCGCGACAACAACTGGACGACCGGCCGACTCTACGAGCAGATCATCGCGAAAGAGCGGCGCGGGGATTATCTCGGAAAAACCGTACAGGTGATTCCGCACGTCACGAACGAAATTAAGGCGGCGATGAAGAAGGTCGCGCAGGATGTGGACGTGGCGATCGTCGAGATTGGCGGCACGGTCGGCGACATCGAATCGTTGCCGTTCATGGAAGCGATCCGGCAGATGCGGCAGGAGTTGGGCCGCGAGCACACCTTATTTGTGCACGTCACGCTGGTGCCGTTTATTGCCGCCGCGCAGGAACTGAAGACCAAGCCGACTCAGCACTCGGTGAAGGAACTGCTCAGCATCGGAATTCAGCCGGACATTTTGCTTTGCCGCACCGACCGTTTTCTGGCCAAGGACATCAAGTCGAAGATTGCGCTCTTCTGCAACGTCGAAGAAGAAGCGGTCATCACGGCAAAAGATGTGGCGTCGATTTACGAAGTGCCGCTGGTTTTCGGCCACGAAGGCGTTGACACGCTGGTGCTGAAGTATTTGCACATGGAGGCCAAAGATCGCGACCTTTCGAAGTGGGAGGACATCGTTCACCGCGTCTACAACCCGAAAGACACGGTCACGATCGGCATCGTCGGAAAGTATGTGGAGTATGAAGATTCGTACAAGTCGCTGAAAGAAGCGCTCACGCACGGCGCGCTGGCGCACAACCTGAAGCTGCAACTCAACTGGATTGAAGCCGAGGGACTGGAAAGCGCCGACGAAAAAAGTGTGGATGCGCAGCTCGAAGGGTACGACGGCATTCTGGTTCCCGGCGGGTTCGGCAAGCGCGGCATCGAGGGAATGTTGGTTGCGATTCGTTATGCGCGCGAGAAAAAAGTTCCGTACTTCGGAATTTGCCTGGGAATGCAGACCGCTTGCATTGAATTCGCGCGCAACGTGGTTGGACTGGAGGAGGCGAATTCGAGCGAGTTCGATCCGGCGACGCCGCATCGCGTGATCTACAAGCTGCGCGAGTTGCGCGGCGTGGAAGAACTCGGGGGCACGATGCGGTTGGGCGCGTGGACGTGCAAGATCGAGCCGAATACGCTGGCGCACAAGATTTACGGCAAGCTTGAAATCAGCGAGCGGCACCGGCATCGCTATGAATTTAATCGCGAGTACGAAGAGCCGTTGACGGCGGCGGGCCTGCGCATCTCCGGTTCGACGCCGGATGGGACTTACGTTGAGATGGTGGAATTGCCGGATCACCCGCACTTTATCGGATGCCAGTTCCATCCGGAGTTCAAATCGAAGCCGCTGGAGCCGCATCCGTTGTTCCGTACGTTTGTTGGCGCGGCTTACGAGCACGGCACCAAACGGCGCGCGGAGAAGGAAACCGCCTCCGTGGAAATGTTTCACCGGCCGGAAAGAGTCCGGGCATAAGGTCGGAAGCTCGCCTATGCCGCAAACCAGCGTTACGATTCGTACGGTCGAAGGTAATTCGTTAGCCGTTGGATCGTCAGGACCGCGCACGGTCACGATTGACCGCAGCAAAGAAGCTGGAGGCCTCGGGCTGGGCTTTAATGGCGGAGAACTTTTGTTGCTCGCGATTGGTGGATGCTACAGCAACGATATTTTCCGCGAGGCGGCGAAGCGCGGCCTCAAAGTGCAAAATGTTCAGGTTGAAGTGAGCGCGGATTGGGGTGGCGATCCCGTCCGCGCGCAGAATGTGGCATTCGCGGTTGCGATCGAAGCGGAAGCCAGGGAAGAGGAAATTCTCGAACTGATCCGGCATACGGATCAGGTTGCCGAGATCCCGAACTCGCTGCGACTTGGAACCGAGGTTCGTTTGTCCGCCGCGAAAGCAATCTCTACAAAATGAGCATGGCCTTCCAGGTCGCGGATATTCACGTTGGGAGCGGCGATCTTTTTCTGATCGCGGGGCCGTGCGTGATTGAGAGTGAAGAGCACGCCATTCGGATGGCCGAGATTATCAAGGGCGTGACGCGCTCGCTGGCTATTCCATTTATTTTCAAGGCGAGTTACGACAAGGCGAATCGCACGTCGATTCGCAGCTATCGCGGGCCGGGAATTAAAGAGGGCCTGCGGATTTTGAAGAAGGTCAAAGATGAGGTGCACGTTCCCGTCCTGACCGACGTGCATGAAGCGGCGGACGTCGGCAAAGTCGCCGAAGTTGTCGACGTGCTGCAGATTCCGGCGTTCCTGAGCCGGCAAACTGATCTTGTCGTGGCGGCGGCTTTGAGCGGCAAGCCGGTGAACATCAAGAAGGGGCAGTTTGTTTCTCCGTGGGACATGCGGCACGCCGTGGAGAAATGCAAAGACGCCGGCAACTCGCGCGTATTTCTCACCGAGCGCGGGGCAAGCTTCGGCTACAACAATCTTGTGGTCGACATGCGATCGCTGGCGATCATGCGTAAGTTCGCGCCCGTGGTCTTTGACGCGACGCATTCGGTGCAGTTGCCGTCATCGCAGTCATCAGGGGATGGGCCCGCGGTGAGCGGAGGGCAGCCGGAGTTTATTCCTCTGCTTTCGCGTGCTGCGGTGGCCGCAGGTGTAGATGGCGTATTCATGGAAGTTCATGACAACCCCAAAGAAGCCAAGTCGGATGGCGCGAATGCTCTGGAGTCGACCAAGTTGCGCGGAGTGTTAAAGGAATTGTTGGCGGTGAAACAGGCGCTGGACGCGGCGCACGCCACGCCTTAGGCAGAGAGGTTTCAGGCATATCAAAAGGGGCACCTGACTTTCACAGCGTGTCCTGTGCCCCGGTTTAGAGACATGCGCTGCTTGCCTCGAATAGCCTATAATCTGAGAATGCCAACAAGGGGAGGTCCAATGCCCTGCCCGGGTCGTCTACAGGGCGGCGATGCACGGAACGTGGACAAGGCCGCTAAGCGCGGATGTTGCAGGGTTTGCGGACAGGATGTTCAGGTTTTTGAGAGTGCTCCTGGGGTCTGGGCTCCTGCGGTTCACAGCTACATCCCGAAGTCGAAGAATCGATGATCCGCCCAAGAATGAGACTTCGTCCCTAGTTTCGCAGTAATCCTCTAATATTGCACAGCTTCTTCTTTGAACGTCACGCGTAGCCAGTCCCATCCTTTTTGTTTCGCAAAATCGGCAACTCTCATCTGCGTCAGCTCGCGGGCTGCTTTTGACTGCGCAGCTGAGACAGTGCGGTCGTAAATCAAAAGACAATGGACGCTCACCCCATCGTATTCTGGAGTAAAGGACATGGAGATGTGTTTGTCGGGACCAAGATCTTGGGCGTATTTTGCTTGCAATTCGAGTGCCGCCCATTCGAGTTTCGTGGGAGCATAGGGCGCGTCGCCAGGTCGCGTACTTTGTGCCCAGAGTATGCCCGCCAGAAGAACGGCCGTCGCCGCTAGCAAATAGCTCCGCATCTACCTGCCTCCATTTGTCGGTTTGATCGAGACAGCAGAATCGTAACCTCGACCCCTCCTAGCTGTCGATGGGTCGCGATCACACACTGCTCATCAAAATGGAAGCGGGGCGTCACATGCCGTCCCATTTCTCTTTGCTGAGTTTTTATTCCAGCACAAAGATATTCTTCTTCGCGCACATCTCCTTCAGGATTTTCGGCCACACTGTCACGCTGACCTCTCCCAGATGTGCTTTTCGCAGCAGCAGCATCAGCGTGCGCGACTGGCCGATGCCTCCGCCGATGGAGAGCGGGATTTCGTGGTTGATGATCGCCTGGTGATAGGGGAACTTCAGGTTCTCGAGCAGGTTTGACATCTCCAACTGCTTGCGCAATGTCTCGGCGTTGACGCGGATGCCCATGGAACTGAGTTCATGGCGGCGGCAGGTGACCGGATTCCACACCAGGATGTCGCCGTTCAATCCGTGAGTGTCGCGTAGAGTCTGGCTGCTCGTGTCCGTGATCCAATCGTCGTAGTCGGCGGCGCGCATTTCGTGCGGGAAGCCGTCTTTCAACGGCCATCCGATGCCGACGATGAAGATGGCTGGATATTTTTGCAGAATGGCGGTTTCGCGGCGCTTGCGCGGCAGGTCGGGATACATCTCGAGAAGTTCTTCGGCGTGGATAAACGTCAACTCCTCGGGCAGGTTGGGATAGCGTGGGTCGCGAAGTTCGGGAAACATTTCCTGGGCGAACCTCTCCGCGCCAACCAGGACTCTCCAGATTCCACGGACGATGTTCTTGAGGAAATCCAGATTGCGCTGCGCCGGTGTGATCACCCGCTCCCAGTCCCATTGATCGACGTAAGCGGAGTGGTCGTGATCGAGGAAGTAGTCTTTGCGAACGGCGCGCATGTCGGTGCAGATGCCTTCGCCGGTGCGGCATTCAAACTGCTTCAACGCCATCCTCTTCCACTTGGTCGCGGCCTGCACGACCTGGGCGTCGATGGGATGCTGCCCGCGATCGTTCGAAATATGAAATTGAATCGGGGTGCGCGATCCGTCGCGGTCGAGCATGTCGTTGACGCCGCTGGCGGAGTCGACGATCAGCGGAACCTCGACCATCATCAGCCCGAGTTCCCTGCAGAGATTGTCTTCGATGTAGCGCTTGAGATGGAAGATGGCCTGTTGCGTCTCTTTGGGCGGCAAGAGGGAGTTGTAATCCCGGGGCAGAACTTTTTCGAGTTCTTCATAACTTCCGATTCCCGGACCCGCCAGGTCCGCCTTCTTGGTGGCCTGCTGATCGGTAAGCGTGGTGTTTTGCGACGGTTTTTCTTGAATCGAACGAGTCAGCGAATCCTCTTGCTCGTATGTACGGGGCATGCGATGAAACTCCTCCGGCAGCGGCACCTCCGCTGCCTGGTTGCGATGATTGCTAGGTTTATTGGAGGTCGCGGTGCGCTGGCAGGCAGTGATGCGAATCACAGGGTACTGTGCGTATCGGAGCTGTACTGGCCGTAATTGCTGGGAATGCGGTCCGTCTGGGATGAGGCCGTTATGTTAGATTTGAAATTCTTCGATGAAATTCGTTGCCAATTGGGCGTTGAACACGGCCGCGACGCGCGGAGCGACTTATGCCGACGCTCGCATTGTGGCGCAGCGTAGCCGCGCTCTCACCACGAAAAACGGCAAGGTCGGCAGCGCTTCCGATGCGGAATCCGTCGGCATGAGCGTGCGCGTGATTGCCGATGGCGCCTGGGGATTTGCGGCTTCTGCGGAACTCGGGCGCGGTGCTGTGGAAGCAACTGCGGCTCGTGCCGTCGAAATTGCGCGCGCTTCGGCACGGGTGAAGAAAGAAGATATACGGCTTGCTCCGGAAAAGCCCGCGGTCGCCGAGTGGACGACTCCATACAAGATTGATCCGTTCTCGGTTTCCGTAGAGCAGAATATCGACCTGCTGCTCAAGATCGATGCCGAGTTGCGCGCCGTCGGAGGCGTGACGCTGGCCGAAACCAATCTCAATTTCAATCGCGAAGAGCAGTGGTTCGTTTCTTCAGAAGGCGCGGACATTCACCAGACGAAAATTTCGACTGGCGCGGGCTATGCGGCCTATGCCTTTGCCGAGAATGAAATTCAGAAGCGGTCGTATCCGAATTCGTACGGCGGGCAGTGGCAGAACAAAGGATACGAATTAATCGAGGAATTGAAGTTGCTCGAGAATGCCCGGCGCATCGCAGAAGAAGCTGTTGGTTTGCATAAGAGCGACCAGTGCCCGGAAGGGAAGTTCGACATCATTCTCGACAGTTCGCAGTTGGGGCTGCAGATTCACGAGTCGGTCGGGCATCCCATTGAACTCGATCGCGTGCTGGGCATGGAAGCGAACTTCGCGGGCACTTCGTTTCTCACTTTGGATAAGCTGCGGAATCTTCGATACGGCAGCGAGATCGTTAACGTCGTTGCGGATGCGCGCCAGGAGCACGGCCCCGGCCTCGGAACTTTTGGCTACGACGATGAAGGCGTGGCCGCGCAGTGCACCCCGATCATCACCAACGGTCTGTTCACGGGATATTTGAGTTCGCGCGAAATGGCCCACACCATCGGCGAGACGCGCTCGGGTGGAACGCTGCGCGCCGAAGGCTGGAACCGGCTGCCGATGATTCGCATGACGAATATCAGCCTGCTGCCGGGCGAAAAACCGCTGAGCCTGGAGCAACTGATTGCAGCGACGGACCACGGTGTCTTCATGGAGACCAACCGTTCGTGGTCGATCGACGACAAGCGCTACAACTTTCAATTCGGATGCGAGATCGGGTGGGAGATCAAGAACGGCAAGCGCGTGCGCATGGTGAAGAATCCGTCGTACTCGGGAATTACCACAGAGTTCTGGAATTCGCTCGACGCGATCTGCTCTCGCGACCAATGGACGCTGTGGGGAACTCCGAACTGCGGCAAGGGGCAACCGCAGCAAGTTATGGGAACTGGACATGGAGCCGCGCCGGCTCGATTTCGCGGGGTTACGGTGGGCAGCGCATTTAAGAGCTAGTTCACCACAGAGACACAGAGGCACAGAGTAAAGCAAGGCTAAATGCTGACCCACGAACAAGCCGGCGACATCTTCGACCGCATCCGCAAGATTACTGTTGCGGATGAGGTGGAGGTTCATTTTTCTGGCGGACGATTTGCGCTGACGCGCTTTGCCAACAACACGATCCACCAGAATGTAGAAGACTCGAATGCGACAGTTTCTGTGCGCACGGTGTTTGGCGGGCGCACGGCGCGGGCTTCGACCAACAAGTTTGACGAGGAAAGTTTGCGTCAGGTGGTTAAAGCATCAGAGAATCTGGCGAAGGTGCAGCACCCCGATCCGGATTTGCTGCCTATGCCCGGGATCGACGAGGCTGACGGGATCCACAGCGGCGAGAGGGGCGAGTCGCCCGTCTCCACACGGACTGAACAAATTCCCGCGCCTTCTCGATATTTCGAATCGACTGCTGCCATCACTCCAGAGCTTCGCGCCGAGGGAGTGAAGAAGATCGTCGGAGTCGCCGACCGCCACAAGCTCACCACCGCCGGAGTTTTTTCGAGCGCGGAGTACGTCGAGGGTATCTACAATTCGCGGGGCCTGAGCCGCTGGCACGCGCAAACTTCCGCCGAAGTTTCTATCACCATGCTGGGCGGCGATTCGTCCGGCTGGCAGAAAGCAAATTCGCCCGACGCAAGAAACGTCGATCCTTTAAGGCTGGCTGAGATCGCTGCGAAAAAGGCGGCTGATACAGCGCATCCGCGCGAAATTCCGGCAGGGAAATACACCGTGATCCTTGAGCCCGCAGCGGTGCTCGATATTGTCGGCTTCATGTTCTGGGACTATTCCGGCATGGCGATTCTCGACCAGCGTTCATTTCTCACCGGGCGAATCGGCAGCAAACTATTCGGCGACAACATCACCATTTGGGACGACGTGGCGCATCCGCTACAGAACGGATCGCCCTTCGACGGCGAAGGCGTGATGCGAAAGAAGCTGGCGCTGGTGGAAAACGGCGTCGTCAAACGTGTGGTCTACGCGCGCGCGACTGCGGAAAGAATGAAGCGTTCCGAACAAGGCAGCAACGTCGGTCCCGTCGAAGCTACCGGCCACGGATTTCTGCTGCCCAACGAAATGGGAGAGATGCCGCAGAACATCGTCTTCGCCACGACCGAATCCACGCAGACCGTCGATCAGATGATCGCGGCCACCGAGCGCGGAGTGCTGGTGACGCGCTTGTGGTACATCCGCGAAGTCGAGCCCTTTGAAAAAATGCTGACCGGCATGACGCGAGACGGCACATTCCTGATCGAAAACGGAAAAGTGACTGGCGGCGTCCGCAATTTTCGCTTCAACGAAAGCCTGATCCACATGCTCTCGAATGTCGAAGCCATGAGCACTTCCGTGCGCTCGTGCGGAGAAGAATCGTTCGACATGGTGGTGCCCGCCATGAAGGTGCGCGACTTCAACTTCACTGAAGTGACGAAGTTTTAAACGGTACTCCCCCTAATCCTCGCGGCAGTTTCCTCACGCTCATTTTCTCCGAAAATCACCTGAAGTTAACCGTGAATTGACCGCGAATCGCCCGCTGCCGCGGGACAAATGCAGGCTCGAATCCGCTTCAGCGAAAGCCTGTAATCCATTCAAAGAAAAGCAGTTAGCTCCACTTGTTCCATGACTTCGGTAACTTTGTTCGCTCCATTTGCGGGTGTACGCTGCCCTTGAGTTCGATAGAGACCGGAGCGCCAGACGCTGGCTCCGGAAAGAAGGTCTGGGAACGACGTGGAAGCGGACGCAGGCAAACCACCGATGATGGACCCGCAAATGAATACGCGGCACTACGAAGAGATGCAGAGCGCACCGCGATTTCCTCTGCACCTGACGGCGTCGGTGAAGTCGCAAAGCGGAGCGTACTCAGCAGAGACGGAAAACATCTCGGCCAATGGCGTGCTCTTCGCCATGGACAACGATGTGCCCGTGGGCTCGATGGTCGACTTCACGATTCTGCTTCCGGCCGAAGTTGTGGGCGCGCGGCAGGACGTGCAGATCGATTGCCGTGGCCGGGTCGTGCGCAGTTTCGAAGATCGAGGCCGCCGCGGCGTGGGCGTGGTGATTGACGAATATCGCTTTGAAAGAGATTAGGCGAAGCAGGATACAAGGAACCGAATGGCCAGCACTCCGGTAAATCTGGAAGACAATCTCGGGACAGGCGACGTTGCCGGCAACGGCCAGTTTGTCCGCGTGATCGTGGCCGATACTCAGGCCATCTTCCGCGCCGGGCTGCGCAAGATTTTCGCGCTTGAAGATGACATTCGAGTGGTCGGGCAGGCGGAGACACTGCCGCAGGCGCAATCCGCGGTAAAGAAGTTTTCCTGCGATGTGGTGATCTTTGAAGCGGCGCTGGCGCAGAATCCAGTGGAAGCGGTCACCGAGTTGTTACGCCAGAATCCGCAAGTGCGCTTCGTGGTTGTAACCCCGGGTTCGGATGAAGAGCTGACGCTCGATCTGTTCCGGCGCGGCGTGCATGGAATCGTTTCTCGCGAGGTTGAGCCGGAACTTCTTGTCGATTGCTTGCGCAAGGTCGCCGGCGGCGATCCCTGGCTCGATAGCCAAGGCACGCGTTGGGTTCTCGACGCATACCGTAATCAAAACAATCGCCCGTCGGGTTCGCGGCCGAAGGTGCAGCTCACACCGAAGGAAACGCTCATCGTTTCCTGCGTCACGCAAGGAATGAAGAACAAAGAGATCGCGTTGCGCGTCGGGACGACTGAGCAGGTCGTGAAAAATTATCTGCGCAAGGTCTACGACAAGCTTGGCGTTGCCGACCGACTGGAACTCGCGCTCTACTGCCTGAATCATCACGTGGTCGACCATACAAAAGTTCCACCGTTGCCGGCAGCACCGGTGAACGGGAATGGCAATGGCGCGGCAGCCGCGGCGGCAGCGTCCGCGTCAGCGGCGGGCTCGGCATCGATTACGATTCCCGCGCCGCCGGAAGCCCACTCCGAAGCTCAATCGGAAGATCACGAAGCTCACTCCGACAGTAGCGAAGACCTTTCCTAGAACGATTTCTTCCAGTAGATTCTCTCGCCGCAAGCGTTCGAGTGTCGTACACGACACCCTCCAGACCAATCCGTATTGGATCCTTCTGATTGAGCTTCCTCGTTGAAGTGTTACGACGAGTCCGAGGCTGCGAAAAAACTGCACTTCAGCATTTGTCTTGAAAGGGCGCGCGGTTTCGAGCCGCGCCATGAGTCGTGGTAAATCAATTCTGGTGTTTAGCCCCAGGGAGTTTCGGAGATTGGAAAGGGTCTTTCCCCGCAGCCTGCAGTCCGTCGCAACGCGCACCCCAGTCGGCCAGAAAATCAGACGCAGCCTGAATGTCTCGGGAGAGTTGTTCTGATCCAGTCTTTCTGAAACAGTCCTTTTGAGCGAATCATTCGAGGTTGCGGTATCAGCGGCCCGCCCATAGAATTGAGTGGTAGCCAGCGACCGAAGATGCGACTGCACCTCAGTCGGCTTCTGAAGTCGCTTCCTTCCCATCCCGTACGCCGGAGAGATGGCCGAGTGGCTGAAGGCGCACGCTTGGAAAGCGTGTTTAGGGGAAACTCTAACGTGGGTTCGAATCCCACTCTCTCCGCCAGTTCTTTGTTTTCAATGAGTTAGGTGCCATCCATACCGTCATCCATACCGTAAAACCCCATTCGAGGAGCGGTATGCGATGCGATTTTGTCATCCTTTTACCCTGACAGCGAACTCTCGCGACGTCGAGCAATCGCTCGCCCGTCACCAGCGTTTTGGAGCCAAAGCCGGCGTCCAATCCCACCAACCACAATTCACTGTCTTCTTCTCGCGCGCTATTTTTTTTCAAAAGATCGCGCGGCCGACGCGGCGCCCGAAGAATTTGACCGAATTTCCGTTTGCACCTAATTTCTCCAAACCAGATTTGGAGGGCCTATGATGCGAACCGGCAAGTCCCATGCGGGGCGCGTCAATCTCACTAAGTACGTGAAAGTGCGCGGCGCGGCGTCGGAGACGTGGCGCTTCTGTCCAGTCGTTCACACAAGTAACGGCCGCATTCGGCCGGACTACGTCTTGGTCGATGGCCGGCCCGAACTCCACAAAGAAGGCGCCTACTACATCGAGTGGTATCGCGATGGCAGACGATATCGAGAATCGGTGGGCAAGAGTCCAAGCGAAGCGTTTGCTGCCGCAGAGCGCAAAGCTCAAGTTCTCAGGAATCAGGCGCTCGGAATCGAGATCGTCGGCGAACAGAAACGAATCGGAATAACCCTTTCGGAGGCTTGCCGCGAGTTCCTCGAGGAAACCCGCCAACACCACAGGCCGAAAACGTACAGCCAGTACAAGACCGCTCTCGATTATTTCCGCCAATCGTGTCGTGAAAAACCGCTTTGCGGTGTCGAACGATCTGACGTTATGAGTTTCATGGGCTTTTTGTCCGACAGAGGCCTTGCCCGCCGCACGATCTGGACTAAAGTGCAGATTGTCGTCTCCATGCTCAAGGCGAACGGAGTTACTAAATTAATCCGCAAGCGCGACTGGCCCCGCTACACGGAAACCGAACCCGAGGTTTACACCAGTGAGGAGATCGAGAGATTTCTTGCCCAGTGCAATTCCTGGAAGCGGGTACTTTTTGAATTCTTCTGGATGACTGGTTTTCGCGAAGGCGAGGTCATGCATGTAGCATGGCCCGACATTGATTTCGGGAATCATGTGGTTCGGGTGAAGGCAAAGCCAAAACTCGGATTCATTCCGAAGGACTGGGAAGAACGCGAGGTTCCGATTCCC
>Ga0335081_10000239_pt1 | contig 104590 bp, 95 predicted proteins | sample Lox_Sample_35_FD_206713 | JGI IMG/M metagenome (GOLD analysis project Ga0335081, IMG submission 206713) | Soil microbial communities from Loxahatchee National Wildlife Refuge, Florida, United States - Lox_Sample_3.5 | ecosystem: Environmental > Terrestrial > Soil > Wetlands | place: USA...
GATCGAGACCGCGCCGAGCTGCGCCGACGAGAGGCCGGCGAGCTGCGGCGTCGACAGGGTCTGCAGCTGCGCGGCCGACAGGTTGTTGAGCCCTTGTGCCGACAGCGCGGCGATCTCGCCGGTGGTGAGCGAATCGATCTGGCCGGTGCTGAGGTTGCCGGCCGCGATGGCGAGGCCATTGAGCTGCGCGCTCGTCAGACGGGACAGGTTGATGGCGTTGAAGCTGTCGGCGTTGAGACCGTTGAGCTGCGCCGGCGACAGCGCCTGGATCTGGCTGGTGTTGAGGTTGCCGACCTGGGCGGCGGAAAAATTGTTGAGCGTCGCGTTCGAGACCGCGCCGAGCTGCGCCGCCGTGAGGCCGCCGAGCTGCGGGGTCGACGAGGTCTGCAGCTGCGTCGCCGACAGGTTGTTGAGCCCGGGCGCCGACAGCGACGCAATCTCGCCAGTGGTCAGCGTGTTGATCTGCCCGGTGCTGAGGTTGCCGGCCGCGATGGTGAGGCCACCGAGCTGCGTGCTGGTGAGGTGCGCGAGGTTGATGGCATTGAAGCTGTCGGCGTTGAGGCCGTTGAGCTGCGCGGGCGACACCGCCTGGATCTGGCTGGTATTGAGGTTGCCGACCTGGGTGGCGGAAAAATTGTTGAGCGTCGCGATCGAGACCGCGCCGAGCTGCGCCGCCGTGAGGCCGCCGAGCTGCGGCGTCGACAAGGTCTGCAGCTGCGTCGCCGACAGGTTGTTGAGCCCTTGAGCCGACAGCGCCGCAATCTCGCTCGTCGTGATCGAATCGATCTGGCCGGTGCTGAGGTTGCCTGCCGCGATGGTGAGGCCGTTGAGCTGCGCGCTCGTCAGACGGGACAGGTTGATGGCATTGAAGCTGTCGGCGTTGAGCCCGTTGAGCTGCGCGGCGCTGAGCGCCTGATCCTGGCTGGCGTTGAGGTTGCCGACCTGGCCGGCGGAGAAGTTGTTGAGCGTCGCGGTCGAGACCGCGCCGAGCTGTGCCGCGGTGAGGCCACCGAGCTGCGGCGTCGACAAGGTCTGCAGCTGCGTCGCCGACAGGTTGTTGAGGCCGGTCGCCGACAGCGCGGCGATCTGGCCGACGTTGAGCGAATTGATCTGGCCGGTGCTCAGGTTCCCGGCCGCGATGGTGAGGCCACCGAGCTGCGTGCTGGTGAGGTGCGTGAGGTTGATGGCGTTGAAGCTGTCGGCGTCGAGCCCGTTGAGCTGCGCGGCGGAGAGCGCCTGGACTTGGCTGGTATTGAGGTTGCCGACCTGGCTGGCGGAAAAATTGTTGAGCGTCGCGGTCGAGACCGCGCCGAGCTGCGCCGCCGTCAGGCCGGCGAGCTGCGGGGTCGACAAGGTCTGCAGCTGCGTCGCCGACAAGTTGTTGAGCCCGGGCGCCGACAGCGCGGCGATCTGACCGGTCGTCAGCGCATTGATCTGGGCGGTGCTGAGATTGCCGACCGCGGTGGTGAGGCCGCCGATCTGTGTCGTCGTCAGATGCGCGAGGTTGATGGCATTGAAGCTGTCGGCATCGAGTCCGTTGAGCTGCGCGGCGCCGAGCGCCTGGACCTGGCTGGTATTGAGGTTGCCGACCTGGGTGGCGGAAAAATTGTTGAGCGTCGCGGTCGAGACCGCGCCGAGCTGCGCCGCCGTCAGGCCGCCGAGCTGCGGGGTCGACAGGGTCTGCAGCTGCGTCGCCGACAGGTTGTTGAGCCCCTGCGCCGACAGCGCGGCGATCTGGCCGGTCGTCAGTCCGTCGATCTGGCCGGTGCTGAGATTGCCGGCCCCGGTCGCGAGGCCGCCGAGCTGCCCGCTCGTGAGCCGCGCGAGATTGAGCGCCGCGAAGCTGTCGGCGTTGAGGCCGTTGAGCTGCCCGGCGGTGAGCGCCTGCGCCTGCGACGCCGTGAGCTGGCCGATCTGGCCGGTGGAAAAATTGTCGAGCGTCGCGATCGAAACCGCCCCGATCTGCGTCGGCGACAGGGCCGTCACGTTCAACGATTGAATCGTCGTCGGGTCGAGGCCGTTGAGCTGCGTCGGCGTCAGCGCCTGGATCTGCGCGGTCGACAGGTTGCCGAGCTGCGACGAGAGCAGCGACTCGGCCTGCGCGCTGCTGAGGCTCGCAATCGTCGTTCCGCTCAACGCGCCGGCCTGCGGCGCGGTCAGCTCGGCGAGATTGAGGGCGTTGAGATCGGATCCGCCGAGGTCGGCAATCTGCGCGTTCTGCATCGCCTGGACCTGCTGCTGCGACAGCGAGCCGATCTGCGCGGCGGTGAAATTCGCCGTCTGCATCGCCGCGATGGACGCGAACGTGCCGTACGAGATGGCGCCGACCTGCGCCGTGCTGAATGCGCCGATGTCCGCAGCCGACAGCGCGTTGATCTGCGGCGCAGTCAGGCCGCCGACCTGGATTGGCGTCATCACCGCGATGTCCGCGGCCGTCAGTTGCGATATGGTCGAAAGGGGAAGTGCCGCAATCTGGTTGGGCGACAGTCCTGAAACAATCGAAGTCATGGCTGCGCTCTCGGTTTCTCCAAGAACGACTTAAGGACGTTAATTACCGGCGTAGGAATCCAAGGTAAATGTACCCAATTGATGGTTTTAGGTTCCTCACCACAAACTCGCCCCTCGTTCGTTCGGCGCCGTGATATCATCGCCCAATTAAATCAAATTATAAGTATGAGCCTTTTTGAGCAGATGATTAATGTTCCATTCGTGCGTGCCGGCTTTGTCAAGCTTCCGCCGGAGCGATCATCGGTCATATGAGAATCCTTTGTCGCCGATCTATCGCGGCACGACGACACGCCGCGCGCGGCGCCGACGCTTGCGACCGGGACGCGGCATCGACCACCGGCGCGAGGTTCGCCGCCGAGCTCGCGAACGCCTCGCAGGCCACACCCGCGGGCGGCCGCCGTTGAAAAGGATCATGCTTAGGAAAAAGCCAGGACGCGACGAAGATTTGAATCAAAACCATCGCGCCCGCGCCGCGGCACATCGCATCGATCGGCAGGCTTGCTCGGCGTCGCGGCAGCAGTCGACGGCACCGCCGCGCCGTCGGTAAATCGCCTTGTTACGGCGCACGAATCGGCGCGCGGCGCCGCATGCGGCCGCGTCGCGCCGTCGTTGTCTTTTGCATGCTGCCGATATGGTGCGATCGCATTTTCCTTAAATTGTCCTCGGCGCGGAGGTGCAACTTAACCATGTTCCCTTACGCAAGGTTAATGACCATACCCTATCCTGATGGTCGGCACGAGCGGTGAGGTGATATGGAGGTCCAGAATCCTGAAGGGGGTTCCGAGTAACGCACAGCCAGGAGGCTGTCATGGATACGGGAGTTACAATCAAGCCGAACTCGAGCGTAGCCGCGCAAGGCTACGTGCCGTCAATTGTCGTCGCGCCGGATCCGTCTGCGACCGACCTCCCTGCGTCAAAAGCCGTGACGCCGTCGACCGCGACCACGCAGACGCGCAATGATGTGCCGACCACCAAAGACGAAACGATCATCGATCCGCAGACCCGCGAAGTGATCTTCCGCGTCGTCGACGTGCAGTCGCGCCAGGTCGTGCGCCAGGTGCCGGACGAGGCGCTGCTGCGGGCACGCGCCTACGCGGCGGCGCTCGCCAGCGGCGACACGCCGGTCCAGGCGCTCAACCAGGCCGACGTCGAGGTCTGAGGCCGCGGCCGATACCTGCAGCCGGCCGCGCGACGCAAACCGTCCACCGCGCGATTTAAGCAATCGTTAACCACGTTGGCCTAGCAATTCCCGGGGCGACCGCGTGCCCGCGCCCGCGGCGGGCTCGAGCCTGCGGAACAACGATGAACGCCCCGACCACCGACGAACTCACCCAGCAGGGCCTCGCCCATCACCGTGCCGGCGATCTCGCCCGGGCCGAGAAGCTCTATCGCGCGGTGCTCGAACGAAACCCCACCGATCTCAACGCGCTGCAGCTGCTCGCCGCCCTCACCCACGCGACCGGCCGCACCCAGCAGGCGATCGTGCTGTTCGAGCGCGCGGTCGCAACGCTCGACGCCCAGGGAGGCGGCGCGGCCAAGCACGCGCCCCTCTTCAACAATCTCGGCAATGCGTTGCGCGACGCCGGCCGCGGCGCCGACGCGGTCGCGACCTATCGGCGCGGCATCGCCCTCGATCCACGGCTGCCGGAGCTGCACGCCAACCTCGCCAACGAGCTCCACGCGCAGAACGATTTCGCCGGCGCCGCCGCGAGCTTCGCGCAGGCGGCGGCGCTTGCGCCGGAAAATCACAACTTCGCCCTCAGCCTGGCCAACGCCCATGCGGCGGCCGGCGAATACGACGAGGCGATCGCCCGATTGCAGGCGCTGCTGCGGATCGCGCCCGACCACGTCGACGCCATGGGCGCGCTCGGCCGCGTGCTCGCCTCCGCGGGCCGCCTCGACGAGGCGATCGCGAGCTTCCGCGCCGCCGTCGCCGCCGCTCCGGCCTCGTGCCCGGCGCGGCTCAACCTCGCGGCCGCGCTGGTGCTCGACGGACAAATGGAGACGGCGGTCGAGCTCCTCGCGGCGCTCGCGGTCGAACGCCCGGAGGACCCGACGGTGCAATGGGACCTCGCGGTCGCGCTGCACGGACTCAACCGCCCCGAGCCGGCGCTCGCGGCGCTCGCGCGGCTGATTGCGCTGCGCCCGGACGACCCCAACGCGCGGCTGCTGATGGCGATGATCCACCACGCCGCCGGCAACCTGAACGAGGCCCTGGTGAATTGCAGCGCGGCGCTGCGCGCCAAGCCCGACCTCAATGAGGCGCTGCTCCGCCTCGCCGTGGTGCTCGCCGATCTCGGCCGGCACGCCGAGGCGATCACGGCGAGCCGGCAGATGCTCGAGCGCGAGCCGACCAATGCGCCGGCGCTGTGCGTTCTCGGCGGATCGCTCGCCCGCACCAATCAAGGTCCGGCCGCGCTCGACGCCTATACGCGCTGCCTGCGCGCCAATCCCGACTATCTGCCGGCGCGCTATCTCCTCGGCGTCCTGCTCAAGGACATGGGCCAGCACGCGCTCGCCGAGCAGGCGCTGCGCGCCGCGCTCGAGCTCGCGCCCGATCATGTCGGCGCGCATATCGAGCTCGGCAACGTGCTGCAGGCGCTCGGCCGCGCCGAGGAATCGCAGCAAAGCTATGCGCGCGCCCAGGCGTTGCGCCCGCTCAACAAGCTGCCAACCACGACCGCCGTGCCCGACTTCTCGGTGCTGGTGATCATGGCGCCGGGCGCCGGCAACACGCCGTATCGCTACTTGATCGGCAAGAACAGCTACGAATGCAACCTCTACGCCCTGCTGCCGAACGTCGAGCCCGATCTCGAGCTGCTGCGGGCGAGCGGCGACATCGTGCTCAACCTCATTTCCGATGCCGATCAGGGACGCGACATGCTGGCGAATGCCGCGGCCCTGATGGACCGGCTCGGCAAGCCGGTCGTCAACCATCCCAGCCGGATTCTCGCGACCAGCCGCGACGCCATCGCGCAACGGCTGCCGGCGATTGCGCGCTGCCGGGTGCCGCGGACCCTGCGGTGCACGGCGGGCGAGGTTGCAGGGGTTGCGGAAAGCTTCGGCCTTCCGCTGCTGCTGCGCACCCCCGGCACGCATGGGGGCGACGCGTTCGAGAAGATCGACCTGCCGGACGAGATCGGCCCATTCCTGGCGCAACACCCGGCTGATGACTATTACGTCACCGAATTCGTCGACTACCGCGCGGCCGACGGCTTTTATCGCAAATACCGCATGATCCTGGTGGACGGCACCCTGCTGCCGTATCACCTCGCAATCCATAGTCACTGGAAGATCCATCATTTCCGCACCGAGATGGACCAGCATCGCTGGATGCAGGACGAGGAGGCGGCCTTCCTCGACAATCCCGGCGCCGTGTTCGGTGAGCCGCACCAGGCGGCGCTCCACAAGATCGCCCGCGTCGTTGGCCTGGAATTCCTCGGCGTCGACTGCTCGATCGACCGCGCCGGCGACGTGCTGATCTTCGAGGTCAACGCCTCGATGCTGATCCACGACGACAACGCCGACTACGCCTACAAGGCGCCGCACGTCGCGCGCATCAAGGCGACCTTCGACGCCATGCTGGCGCGCAACGCCCTCGCGGCGCGCCTCGCGCCGACGCCCGGCGTCGCACCGCCTGCGCACGCCGCCGCCGGCTGATCCGCGCAGGCGCCGGGCCGCCGCCGCCCCCATCCCCACCCCTGAGTGTCGCTTCGCCCACCCGCCGCCGCGGCGGGCGCCCCCCGCGCGCGCTCGAGCGGGCGCGCCAAGTGATTGGTTACGTTTCTCTTGCTTTTTATGGTTAACCAACGACGAAGGCGCGCGCCTCAACAGTATATAAAGCCCGATCTATTCTGCATCGACATCGTTAACCACACTTTTTTACCGGGCATTACATGGCGACGTGGGATGACGGCGCACTCGATCCTGGAGGATCGAGCACAACCACGGCCCGCAGGGCCATCGACCAGAAAGGTTCGACCATGTCTGACATCACCCTCTCCGCCGGCGTGCGGCAAAACCTCCTCTCGCTGCAGAGCACCGCCTCGCTGCTGTCGACCACGCAGCAGGACCTTGCCACCGGCAAGAAGGTCAACTCGGCGGCCGACAATCCGACCAACTTCTTCACCTCGCAATCGCTGAACAACCGTGCCAACGACTTGAGCTCGCTGCTCGACTCGATCGGCCAGGCGCAGCAGACGATCAGCGCGGCCGACCAGGGCATCACCTCGCTGACCAACCTCGTGCAGTCCGCGAAGTCGCTCGCCACGCAGGCGTCGCAGTCGACGCTCGGCACCGTGAACTACACGGCGATCACCGGCAGCACGGCGATTGCGGCCGACACGACCCGCGCCACCAGCACCGCGACGGTGGCGAGCGCCGTCACCGGCGTCATCGCCTCGGTGCAGTCGAGCGCGACCCTCGATGCCGCCGGCCTCGGCAACCTGCAGGACGGCGACACGCTGACCTTCCAGCTCGGCGGCGGCACGGCTTATACGGCCACGTTCACGACTGCCGGCGGCAACGGCACCACCACCTTCACCACTGCGGCCAATTTGAGGAGCGCCCTCACCGCCGACTTCGGCGCGGCCGCCACGGTCACCGGCACCACCGGCGCCACGGTGACCAGCAACGACGTGTTCAACGACTTCACGATCGGCGGCACGGGCACTGCGCATGCGACAACCGGCGGCGCAGGCGACTATACGACGACCGCGCACACCACGGGCGACGCGCTCACCATCACGGACGGGGCTGGCCACAATGCCAGCTTCTACTACGTGGCGGCCAATGCCCAGGCGGCCGACGGCACCTTCACGACCGCGGCCGACCTCGGCAACGCGATCACCAACGCGGCGTCGAACGTGCACGCCAACATCACCTCGGTGAGCCAACCGGGCGGTGACATCCAGATCAACTCGAATGGAGCGCTCACCTTCACCGGCAACATCGGCACCGCGCTCGGCCTCTCCGGCACGGTCAACGCCAACTACAACGCGGCGCTCGCCGGCCTCACTGGCAACCTGACGGTCCAGGTCGGCTCGAACACGGCGCACACACTGACCTTCGGCGCCGGCATCGGGCAGATCAGCACCAAGGCGGCGCTGACCGCGGCGATGAACACCTTCACCGACATCACGGGCGGCTACAACGGAACCAATGACCTCCAGTTCACGCCGACCAGCACCAGCAACGTCACCATCGGCGGCACGCCCGCGACCGTGACCGCGCTCGGCCTCTCGCTCGGCGTCACCACGCCCGTCGCAACCGTCGTGACCCCCAATTCGACCCGTTCCAACCTGCAGACCCAGTACAACGACCTGCTCATCCAGATCGACCAGCTGGCGAGCGACTCGTCGTACAACGGGATCAATCTGCTCAACGGCGACAACCTCAAGGTCGTGTTCAACGAGAGCAGCACCAGCTCGCTGACGATCCAGGGCGTCAAGTTCGACTCGACCGGCCTCGGCCTCACCGCCATCAGCGGCGCCGGCTTCCAGGACAACAACAACGTCAACACCACGCTCACCACGATCCAGACCGCGCTCACGACGCTGCGCAGCCAGGCGGCGAGCTTCGGCTCGAACGAGACCACGGTCGAGGCGCGCCAGGACTTCACCAAGGACCTGATCAACACCCTGCAGACCGGCGCCGACAACCTGGTGCTCGCCGACACCAACCAGGAGGGCGCGAACCTGCTCGCCCTGCAGACCCGCCAGCAGCTCTCGATCACCTCGCTGTCGCTGGCCAGCCAGGCCGACCAGGCGATCCTCAAGGTGCTCTGATCCGGATCAGCCATATTCGTGCGAACGACGGGGTGCACACCCCGTCGTCCGCTGTTCGGCCGGCGAGCGAGCGCAAAGTTCGCACCGGAAAGGACTTGGCGTAGCATCCGTTCACTGATTCGCGGCGCGCGAAGCCGCCGCCTTGCCAGGCACAACCGCAATGGCCGTCCGCCCCGATCGCAATCTCGCGCTGGAAAAGAAGACCGATTTCGAGCGCTGGTCGAACCAGGATTCGCTCGAGCCCGCCTGGGACGCGCGCGCCGCCATCGCGGCCGCCTTCGTGCCGTCCGGCGCGCGCGTGCTCGACCTCGGCTGCGGCCGCATGGCGTTGCGCGACCTTCTGCCGACGGACTGCATCTACCAGCCGTGCGACCTCGTCGCGCGCGACCCGAATACCATCGTTTGCGACCTCAATGCCGGCGGCTTTCCCGTCGAGGCCGCGGCCGACGCCGACATCGTCACGATGCTCGGCGTGCTCGAATACATCGTCGATGCCGACGCGCTGTTCGCCGGGCTGCAGCGCAGCCGCTGCGACGTCGTGCTCAGCTATTGCCCGAGCGAATTCAGCGCCGCCGTCGACCGGCCCTCGCTCGGCTGGATCAGCCATTTCGGCCTCGCCGATCTCGCCGCGCTGTTCGACCGGCACGGCTACCGGGTCGAGCGCAGCGAGCGGATCGACGAGCTGCAAATCCTGATCAAGCTGCGCCCGGCCGACCGCGTCGCCGCGGTACCGTCGTGCAGCGTCGCCGTGGTGTCCTTCTACGATGTGGGAAATTTCGGCGACCGGCTCGGCTATCACATGATCAACGCGCTGCTGCCGCCGCAGGCCGAGGTGCATCATCTGAGCTTCAGCGCGCTGCACGCGGCGCGCGATCGGTACGATCTTGTCGTTCTCGGCATCGGCAACAGCGTATTCCACGGCGTGCTGAGCCAAGAAACGCTGGACGTGGTCGCGCGCGGCAAGGCCGCGATCGGCATTTTCGGCACGCAATACCGCGAGCTGATCCAGCGTCCGCTGCTCGACCGCCTGATCGACCGCCTCGACACCTGGTTCGCGCGCCACGAGGACGACCTGCTGCACTACGGGCGCGGCCGCGCCAACGCGGTGCACCTCGGCGACTGGCTCATCGATCAGTTCCCGATGGCGCGCGCGAGCGAGAACAAGCTCCTCAAGATCGGCGATGACGTCTGGAGCGAGATGCCGCTCGATCGCATTATCCAGCAGATCCAGCGGCACAAGAACGTGTTCTCGGAGCGGCTGCATCCGCTCCTGTGCGCGCTCACCGCCGCCGAGCTCGTCGCCTACGTCGACCAGCGCGAGGCGGGATCGCCGCTGATCGCCGCCGGCAAGTTTCGCGGCATGCTGATCGACATTTTCGGACGCACCTTCCCGGAGCGGAAATTCTTCGAGGTCGATCGCGCCGCAGTCATGCGCTACAAGGCACGGGTGCGCGCCAACGTGGCGCTCGTCGGCGAGCGGATCGACGCAATCCTGCGCAACGTCGCGGCGGCGGCCTGAGAAGCCGCGGCAGGCGGCAATTCGGCCGCCGCGGACCGAGGTCGCGCGGCCGCCCCGCTTAACGCGGCGTTAACCATATTTGGAAACGATCCGGCCCAGGCGTCGATCCCGCGGACTCGGGACGCGCACGCGACCCATCTAAGTCCATACGGGCTTGTGGCGAAGCGACGGTCGGCTCGCCCGAACATGCCCCAACGTCAGGAGACGAACATGGCGCTCAAAGTCGAGCTCAAGCCGGGTGAACGCCTCATCGTCGGCGAATGCGTCATCACCAATGCGGACCAGCGCACGCGCCTGCTCATCGACGGCCAGGCGCCCATCCTGCGCGAGAAGGACATTCTCACCAACAAGACCGCCGACACGCCGGCCAAACGCATCTATCTCGCGGTGCAGCTCATGTATCTCGCCAAGGATCCGCAACCGCATCACGACATATATTTCAAGCTCGTGCGCGACATGGTGAACGCCGCGCCAAGCACTTGGCCCGCAATCGAAAGTATCAATAATCATATCTTAACAGGCGAACTGTATAAGGCTCTCAAAGATGCGAAGAAGCTCATCGCGTACGAGACGGAGCTCATGAACAATGCGAAACGCGGCGCAAGCCTACCAAGCGGTGGCCAAGCAGACCTCAAGTCCGCGCGCGCTTGAAGCCGATCTTCTGCTGAAGGCCGCCGCGCGGCTCAAGTCCGTCCACGACAACTGGGACAAGTCGCGCGCGGATCTGCCCAAGGCGCTGCTCTACAATCGCAAGCTGTGGACGGTCTTCCTCACCTCGGCGACCAGCAAGGAAAATCCGCTGCCGACCGACGTCCGGCAGAACATCGCCAATCTCGGCGTCTACGTGATGTACGAGACGGTCGCGTGCATGTCCGATCCGCAGCCCGGCAGCCGCCTGTCCACGCTGATCAACATCAATCGCGAGCTTGCCGCCGGCCTGCGCGGCGGCGCCTGATCGGCGTTCACCCTCCCGACGATCTCGACTGAATCTGCGCCGCGAGCGCCTCGCGCACGCGGGCGATCACGCTCGCCCAGTCGCCCGCCCGGGGCTGGCGAAACAGCCGCGCGGTCGGATACCACGGGCTGTCGTCGCGGCCAAGCAGCCAGCGGAAATCGGGGTTGAACGGCAGCAGCAGCCACACCGGCTTCGCCATGGCGCCGGCGAGATGCGCGACTGCCGTGTCGACGCTGATGACGAGGTCGAGCTGCGCGACGGCCGCGGCCGTGTCGGCGAAGTTCTTGAGCTCCGATCCGAAGTGCAGGATCTCGGGATGCGCAGCCACCAGCGGCGCATCCTCCTCGCGCAGCTCCGCGTGCAGGCTGACATAGCGGATCCGCGGGTCGCCGAGCAGCGGCATCATCGCCTCGAGCCCGATCGTACGATGGCGGTCGCCCGCAAAGTCGCGTCCGCCCGCCCAGACGAGGCCGACGTTCAGGCGCCCGTCGCGCGGGATGCGCGTCTGCCATTGGGCGACGCGCTCGGGCGCGGCGTGGATGTAGGGCACATCGGCCGGAATGCTGGCGAGATCGGTCTTGAAGATACGCGGCAGGCTGAGCAGCGCACACATGTAGTTGCAGCGCGGCCCGGTATCGCCCGCGACGCCGACCTGGACGCCCGGCATGTCCGCCAGCAGCTCCTTCAACGCCGGCCGCACGCAGAACAGCACGGTCGCGCCGCGCGCCGCGACCAGCGGCGCGTAGCGCGCGAACATGATGGCATCGCCGTATCCCTGCTCGACGTAGAGATAGATCGCCTTGCCGGCGAGCGGCTCGCCGTTCCAGTGGGGTAGCGCGTAGCTCGGACGTGCGGACTGGGCCTCGGCCGGCGCCCAGCGCCACTCGTAGTCGTCCCAGCCGGCCGCGAAGTTGCCGGTCAGGAGATAGGCCAGCCCGCGGTGGAATCGCGCCGGTGCGCAGCCTGGATCGATCTCGATCGCACGCCCGTAAGCCGCGACCGCTTCCTCGTAGCGACCGAGCGCGCACAGGACGAGGCCACGGCCGTTGTGGGCATTGGCGTTGTCGGGCCGCAGCTCCAGTGCGCGCTCGTAGCTTGCGAGCGCCTCGTCGAACCGGGCCAATTGCAGCAGAATGGCGCCCATGTCCGACGCCATCTCGCCCAGCTTCGGATTGGCCCGCACCGCTGCCTGGATCAGCCGCAGCGCCTCGACCAGCTCGCCGCGCTGCGCGCACAGCACGGCACGGCGATTGAGCGCGGCGAAATTGTCCGGATCGGCCTTGAGAACCGCCCGATAAAGCTCTTCGGCTTCCTCGATCTTGCCCGCCGTATCGAGGTCGAGCGCCCGCATGAGCTGCGGACGCACATTGGGCGGCACGTGATGCTGCTTCTTTTCCTGCGGCTTGCGCATGCCAGTCCGTGCCGATGCGGCGGCGAATCACCGACCGGACGACATTATCAGGAGATCGGGCGAATGGGCGCATGCGAGGTGGGCGAATCCTGCACGGCCGCCACTTCCGCGCCCGGCCAATTCGTGATTCAAGTTGCATATGATTCGCCGAGCGCCTTTGCGGCGCGAAAGCCGCGCAGGCGGTCGCATCGCATGACCCGATCGCACCCCAAGCCGGCGGTAGCGGAGTCCGACGACGAAGCGGACCTCGACCGGCTCGTGCGCCGGGCCGTGGCCGCCCACCAGGACGGCGCGCTCGCGCAGGCGGACCGGCTCTACCGCGCCGTGCTGACGCACGACCCCGGTCACTTCGACGCCCTGCATCTCATCGGCTCATTGAGCTTCCAGCGCGGCCGTCTCGCCGACGCGCTGCGCTTCCTCGCCGCGGCGGTGCGGCGTGACGCCCGCTCCGCCGAGGCGCGCTCCGATCTCGGCATCGCGCAGCACGCCGCCGAGCGGTATGCCGATGCGCTGGCGAGCCACGATGCGGCGCTCGCGCTCGAGCCCGCCAACGCCACCTACATCAACCGCCGCGCCGCGGCCTTGCTGCGCCTCGGCCGGCCGGGAGAAGCGCTCGGCGAGCTCGACCGCATTCTCGGCGTGCAGCCCGACCATGTCGACGCCCTCGGCAACCGCGGCAACGTCCACCTCCGGCTCAATCGGCCCGACGCGGCGATCGCCGACTACGACGCCGCGCTGCGGATCGCGGGCGAGGGTGCGCAGCTGCTGACCAACCGGGCGCATGCGCTGCGCCGGCTCGACCGCCTCGACGAGGCGATCGCCGATCTGCAGCGCGCGGTCGCGCTGCGCCCGGATTTCGCCGAGGCGCATTTCGAGCTCGGCATGGCGCAGCTCGCGCGCGGCGATTGCGCCAATGGCTGGGCCGAATACGAATGGCGCTGGGCGACCGCCGCCTTCGCGCCGAGCCGGCGCGGTTTTTCGTCGCCGTTGTGGACCGGCGCGCAGAAGCTCGCCGGCCGGACCGTGCTGCTGCATGCCGAGCAGGGCCTCGGCGACACGATCCAGTTCGTTCGCTACGTCCCGCACGTCGCCCGCCTCGGCGCGTCCGTCATCCTCGAGGTGCAGCCCGAGCTGGCCGCGCTACTCGCCGCAACCGCGGGCGCGGCACGCGTGATCGCCCGCGGCGACAAGCTGCCGCGTTTCGACCTGCACTGCCCGCTGATGAGCCTGCCGCGCGCATTCAGGACGAGCGAAGCGCGTAGCCCGGATGAGCCCTCGGGTCTTGCCTTCGGCAAGCCCAAGGACAGGCTTTGCGAAATCCGGGACGGCTTCTCCCGGATGTCGGCGCCCCGCGCCTCATGCGGGCTACCACCAATACCGACCGCTTTTCCGTATATCGAGGCGCCGACGGAAGCGTCCGCCCGCTGGCGGCAACGGCTGCCCCCTCGCCGGCCGCTGGTCGGCGTTGCCTGGGCGGGGCGCGCGACCCACCACAACGACATCAACCGCTCGCTGCCCCTCGCCTCCCTCGCGCCCCTGCTGCGACGCGACGACGTGCAATTCGTCAGCCTGCAGCGCGATCTGCGCGAGGGCGATGCCGCGATCCTGCGCGACATGCCGAACGTTATCGACGTCGGCCGCGACCTCGACGATTTCACGGAGACCGCCGCGCTCATATCGCGGCTCGACGCCGTGGTCGCGGTCGACACCGCGGTCGCGCACCTCGCCGGCGCGCTCGGCAAGCCGTTGTTGCTGTTGCTGCCCTACGCGGCGGATTTTCGCTGGCTGCGGGCGCGCACGGACAGCCCTTGGTATCCGTCGGCACGCCTGCTGCGGCAGGAGCGTTTCGGCGATTGGAGCGGCGTCATCGCGCGGCTCACGGCCGAGCTCGACACCACGGCCCGCGCCTGACCTGACGCGTCACGCCTGGCGCACGAAGATCGAATCGTTGGCGCAGGTCGCGTTGCGGCCGAAGAAATCCGTATAGCGCGTGTCGACCTTGTATTGCCCGGGATGCGCCGCGTCGAAGGCAGCGAGCACGTCGCGCTTGACGTCGCTGTCCTCGACCACGAGGTAGTCGCCCGCCTGGAGCCGTTCGTGAAAGAACGCGAGCACGCCGGCGACGTTGTGGTGGGCGTCCTCGATCACCAGCCAGGGATGCGGCGCGGCGGCGAGCACGTCGGCGGGAAAGAGCGTCGCCGGCACGCCGCAGTCGCCGCGATAAAAGCGCACGCGCGCGTGCTCGGCCGACGCCGGGCGGATGTCGACCGAATGCACCATGGCGTCGAGGTCGAACGTCTGCGCGAGGTCGGCGAGCCACAGCGCGCTCGCGCCCGAGCCGGAGCCGATCTCGATGATCGTGCGCGGACGCAGCTCCTGCAGGATCTGCGGATAGATCGCGAAGTCGAAGGCCGTCTTGAACAGCGGCAGGCCGCGCCAGCGCATCAGATTGGGCGCGCCCTGGCAGGCGAGCAGGGCGTCGGCGCCGAACTCGGTGCCGAACCGCGCATCGTAGTTGGCGCGCGCCGCATCGCGCTCGGCGAACGCGACGAACCGGCCGCGCGCCCAGCGGTCGAGAAACTGGCGCAGGCGCTGGAGGTCCCACGCGAGCCCCGGCACACCCTGCGCCACGTCGCGCACGCTGTCTTCCCACGGCTTGCCGGGGTCGAGCTGGGAAAAGCGCGCAATGACGCGCGTGAACCATTTGTCGAAAATGCTGAAGGCGCCGCGTTGCGCGGTCGGGATGTTCTCGTGCTGCCACTCGGTGAAGCGGGCGGCGGCAGCCTTGAGCTCGTCCCCGGAGATCAGTGCGGGCGCGCTCACGCGATGCGCCGCGGCGTCAGGCCGCGGCCTCCTTGACGCTCGGCTGCGCCGCGAACTGGGTCGCGACGTCGCCGCGAAAAACGGCGGGGCCGACATGGTCGAGCCGGCTCTCGGCATCGGCCCAGATCTCGCCGCCCATATCGGTCCAGCGCTTGCAGAAGCTGAAGTCCTCGCTGAGATAGACGCCGGTCTCCGGCTCGATCAGGCATTCGAACAGGGCGAAGCGGTTGGGGCTGCCGGCGAGCGGGTCGTTGATCGAGTGCTCGCGCCGGAACTGCAGCGACGCGTAGTGCCGGCACATCTTCTCCAGCGCCGCACGGCGGATCATCAGGAAGCCGGTTCCGGCATAGCGCACGCGCACGAAGCCGCCGCGCATCACGACGTGCTGCGGGTCCTCGACCTCGAGCACGTAGTCGAGGGCGGCCGCGCCGGGATTCGGCCGACCGGCCTCGACGACCCTGCGCACCTTGTTCCAGTCGGTGCGCTTGATCGGGTAGACGCCGCTGCACACGTCGGCGCCGCAGCCGATCAGGCGGATCACCTGGTCGGGCTCGAAGCCGATGTCGGCGTCGACGAACAGCAGGTGCGTCGCCGCCGGGTTGTCGAGGAACAGCGTGACGAGATCGGCGCGCGCGCGCGTGATCAGCGCGTCGCCATTGCGCAGCAGGATCGACATCTCGATCTCGGGCGTCGCGCGCAGCACTTTCTGCAGCTTGAACAGGGATTGCGCGTAGATCACCGAAAGCTGCCCGCCGAAGCAGGGTGTCGCGACGACGAGGTGAATGGGATCGGTCATCCAGGAGCTCCGCCGATTAAATCAGGCCGCGCGATCGGGCAGCAGCCGGTCGCGCCCCTCGCTGTAGCGCGTCTCGCCTTCGTGCAGCTCGGCATTGTTGGCTTCACGCAGTGCCGCGTCCGCCTCGTTGTAGAGAAAGGCGAGAAACGCGTAGCGGCGGCCGCGCGTGACCGGCGTCACCTCGTGCAGCGCGCCGCACGAGAAGACCACCGCGCCGCCGTAGGGAGTGCGATATTTCCTGCGGCCGAATTCGGCGAAGATCAGGTCGCCGCCCTCGAATTCGCGGTTGAGGTTGATCGAGACCGCGAAGCGGCGATGCCGGGCGCCGGCGTTGACGTTGTCGCGATGGCGATAGAAGTGCCCGCCGACCGCGCTGTCGTAACAGGCGACGATGTAGCGGTCCATGCGGGTCGCCTGGAACTGGAAATAGCGCTCGACCGCCGGCAGCAGCCGCCGCACGATCTGCCCGCGGATCGCCTCGCGCACCTCGGGCAGCGCGACGACGAGGTCGCCGCGCCGCTTGAGCCGGTGGTCGACAGTGGTCAGCGTCTTGCCGGCGACGTCGAGCAGGAAGCCCGAGTCCTCGCCGCCGACGCTGTCGTAGAGCTTGATGAGGAAGTCGCACAGCGCATAGTCGAGCACGCGCGGCACGATCAGCACCGGCGCGCTCAGCGGCACGCCGGCCGAATCGTCGACCGACGGCAGGCCGCGCAGCGTCTCGCGCACCGCCTCGGCGTGACCGGCCGCATAGTCCCACGGAATGTTGGCGATCGCGCGCAGCATCGGATCGAGGATGACGGTGCGCGGCATGTCGCTTGCGCCGAACGCGCGGGTGATGGCACCGTCATGGTCGACGAGCACCGCGAAGGCGTCGGTGCCCGGGTCGGCGTAGCGCGCCGGCTCGGCCGGCGGCGCGGTCAGCACGGCGTAGCAGACCATCCGGTCGGGGTGGAAGAGATGCGCCTCCTGCATGAGCTCGGCGACCTCCTGCGCGGCGCGCGGCTGCGCCGGATCGCCGAGGAAGGCGAGCACGATCCAGCGCCCGGCCGCCACCTGCAGATCGAACGACCCGCCCGCGAGCGTGCGCGCGCTGAACCAGGGCACCGGATCGCCCAGGTTGAGACGAATGGCGCCTTGGGTCATGAGTTGAGCGCTCGGCCGCGCGTTGGCACGTTGATTCTTCGATCTAGAAGGGCGTCGGTTAATGGATGATTAAGCGGCCGGTTGCGGTATTTACCAACTCCCGCGCGCCGACCGCCGCGCCGCACCGCGACACCGTCACGGGCACGTCACGCCGGGATGTAGTTGACGATCGAGATCTTCGACAGCAGCGCCGTCGTCTGCAGCGACGCCTGCAGCTGCGTCTGCAGCGCGAGGATCTTCGTCCCGACCTGGGTGTCGTTCACGCCTTCGATGCTCTGCAGGAAATTGGTGAGCACCGTCGAGGTCTGCTGATGCCGACTCTGCGCCGCCGTCATCGCGGTCTGCGCATTGGCAATCTGCGCCTCGATGTCGCTGACGCTCTGCGTGCCGGGCGGATTGTCGAGATTGGCGGCGATGCGCTCGTTGACCGACTGGTACTGAGCCGACGCATTGGGATCGGCCGACGAGTAGGTGGTGGCGGCGAAGATCGCGACGTTCTCGACCGCGGTGGTGAGCGCCTGCTCGTTCGCCCGCATGCCGTAGGCGACGGTCTGGCCGGGATCGATCGTCGCGGTCGCGGTCTGCAGCGCCGGCGTCGGGCCGTTCTCGCCGGTGTACCACTCGACCGTATTGGCGGGCGTGCCGTTGACGAGCGAGGTCGCGGTGCTCGGCGGCGCGCCGTTGACGCGCAGCGGCGGGTTGCTGGCGAAGAAGTTGTTGCCGGCCGCGACCGCCGAGGCGCCGTAGAGCGAGGTGTCGGCGATCTGCGTCACGCCGGAGGTCAGCGCCGCCTGAAAGTTGGTCGCGGTCTGCGCCGTGGTCGCGCCGATGGTGAACTGGCCGGCGCCGGGCGGCGACGCCGAGGTCGCCGTGAGGGTGAGGTTCTGCGTCGATCCGTCCGGCAGGTTGAACGTGAGCGTGACGTTGTCGCCGGGGCTCGGATTGCCGCCGGTGAAGTCGACCACGACGTTGTTCGGGTTGAGGGGCGGACCGCTCGGGCCGGAGACCGTCCCGCCGCCCGTGAGGCTCGACGACACGCTCGCGAGCTTCATGCCGAACGGCGAGTTGAGCGCGTCCTCGGCGATCTCAACCTGCGAGGCGCCGGGCGAGGTGATCAGCAGGCGCCCCTGCGCACCGACGCCGTCCGCCTGCTGGCGCTCGCTCAGCACCTGCTTGAATCCGGCCTGCGCGCCGCTGCCGTTGAGGAGCTGCGTGAGCGAGACGACCGATTTCTTGTCGGGGCTCAAGCCGGAAAAGATGAAGTTGTTGCCAACCTGCGTATTGAGGGCGCCGAGCATCTGGTCGAGCTCCCCCTGCGCGGTCTGCTGATCGGTCGTCTGTCCGGTCTGGTCGATTGAAAACGGGGAATTGAGCGCCGTCTTCTTGACGGTGTCGGCTGAGGTCGCGACTCCCTGCAGCGCGGTCTGCGCCACGCTGAGCTGGGTGCCCACCGCCGTGATGGTGTCGTCGAAGCCGCTCATGGCGGAGAGCTGCTGCTGCAGGCCGACCGTCAGCCCGCGCTGCACGCCGAGGCCCGCATAGTTCTGCGACGCCTGCCCGGTGCCGAGTTCCTGCTGCAGGTCGTTGAGCTGGTTGTTGAGATCGACCAGCGAGCTGATCATTTGCGACGAGACGCCGCTGATGCCCTGGATGCTCATGCACGCCTCACATCTGCAACAGGGTCTGATACATGGCCTGAACCACGCTGAAGACCCGCGCATTCGCCGCGTAGGTGTTCTGCAGGTTGAGGAGATTGGTCATCTCGGTGTCGATATTGACGCCGGACGTCGTATCCATGCGCTGCTGCAGCGCATTGAGCACCACCTGCTGGCCCTGCTGCAGGTTGGTCGCATTGGCGGCCGCCTGGCCCTGCTGGCCGAGCATCTGGCCCAAGAAGGACGACAACGTCCCACTGAACGGGGCATTGGTGCCGCCGATTCCGGTGGTCGGCGAGAACGTCGAGGTGCCGCTGGTCAATTGATTGTACAGGAAGGTCGGCCGCGTCGGGTCGCCGGACGCGGTCGTTGGCGAGAAGGCGACGATATTGGCGGGGTTGGCGACGAGCGTCGGATTGACGGCGATGCGCTGCGCGAAGCCGACCTGCTGCGGGCCGGTCGGGTTGATGGCGCCCGAATAGACATTATTGCCGTCGACGAACAGCGGCAGCTGCGAATTGCCGCTGGTGAGCGACGTCATGGTCGCGGTCGCCGACAGCGAGTTGACGGTCGCGGTGTTGGCGACCGTGTTGAGCACCTGCAGCGTCGTGCCGGCCGGGTTGGAGAACGCGAGCCCGGCGCTGCCGAGCGCCGTATTGAGCTGGCTCACCACCGAGGCCATGCCGCCCGAGAAGTTGATGCCGATGACCTTCGCGTTCGGATTGGTGGGCGACGGGCTCGGCAGCGGCAGGACCGACGGATCGTTGACGTCGACGATGCTCACCGTGTGCTGGACGTTCGCATTGTCCGTGTAGGTGAGCTGGATCGCATTGCCGGGCTGCATCCCGGCGGTGTCGACCGAAAAGCCGTTCTGCCCGCCGGAGGAGACCGCGGTCCCCTGCGTCGTCACGTCGGACAGGCTCTGCGACATGTTGGCGGCGAACTGGTCGAGCTGGGTCTGCGCCTGCGGCAGGATCGTGTCGCGCATCTTGAGGTAGGCGCCGATCTCGCCCGACTGGATCGCGCCGGTGGCGATCAGGTCGATCGGCTTGGCGCCCGGATTCACCAGCTGGATGTCGCCGACCCCGCTTTTCGTCGGATCGGCATTCCACAGCGTGTTCGCATTGATCGCGCCCTGCGGAGTGAATGAGAGCTGGGCCGCCGCCTGGCCGGCGCCGACGAGCTGGGTGCCCGAGCCGGTGTAGACGTAGATCTGGTTGTTCGCGCCCTGGACCACCTTGATGTCCACGAGCTGGGCGAGCTGGGTTACGTCCTGGTCGCGCTGATCGAGCAGCGCGCTCGTCGCCGCATCGGCCGAGCTCGTGTTCGTCACCTGCCCGTTGATCGCGGCGATCTCCTGCAGCGCGTTGTTCGCCGCCTGCACGTCGGTCGAGATGCCCTGCTCGGCGGATTCGCGCAGCGACTGGATGCCGTTGCTCGCCTGGTTGAGCTGCTGCGCCAGCACCTGCGCGGCGTTGATCGCGGTGCTCTGCGCGGTCGCCGACGACGGGTTCGACTGCAGGCTCTGCAGCGCGGTGGTGAAGCCGTTAAACAGCGTATCGAGCCCGCCGGCGGAGCCGGGCGCGCCGTAGACGTCCTGCAGCTGCTGATAGAGATTGGACAGCTTGGTCGCGAAGGAGGCGCCCGAGGTCTGCGTCTGCAGCTGGCTCTGCACCAGCTTGTCGAGCTGGCGCTGGATCGCGCCGGTGACGACGCTGATCGCGGTGCCGGACGCCTGCTCCTGCTGCTCCAGCGTCTTGCGGACGTAGCCGGCCGTCTGCGCGTTGGCGAGGTTGCCGGCGGTGACGGACAGCGATTGCTGCGTCACGTTCAGCCCGGCGGTCGCCGCATTGAGTGCCTGGGTGAGACTCATCTACTTTTCACCGAGGTCATCCGCCTATCGCCGCGCGGAGCCGGCGCGGCCAAGTCAGCGCCGAAGTCAGCGCCGAAGTCAGCGGATGACGTTCAAGAGATCCTGGACCATGGAGTTGGCCGTCGTGATGATTTTCGTATTGGCCGAGTAGGCCTGCTGGGTCACGATCAGCTTGCTGAACTCATCGGCGATGTCGACGTTCGAGGCTTCGAGCGAGCTGCCGACGATCGCGCCGGTCGCGTTGAGCAGGGCGGGACCGGAGTCCGCGGTCGCCTCGTAGGCGCCGCCGTCGAGCTGCTTCAGGTTGTTCTGGCCGTTGAAGTTGGCGAGCGTCACCTCGGCGAGCGGGACGGTGCGGCCGTTCGAATAGGTGCCGACGATGCGGCCCTGATTGTCGACCGCGATCGACTGCAGCTGGCCGGCCGCGGCGCCGTTCTGGGTGAGCAGGTTGACCTGCACGGTGCCGTTGGTGTTGGCGAACTGGGTGAGGCCGCCGGAGCCGAAAGCGACCTGGACGTTGCCGAGCGACTGGCCGTCGACGCTGACATTGTTGAGCGTGAGGCTGCTGATCGCCGGCGTGAGCTGGCCACTCGAGTTGAAGGTGAAATTCGTTCCGACGTTGACCCACGCCGCCTGCGTGTTCCCGGCGTTCGAGTTCACCTGATAGAACATGTTCCATTTGTCGGTATGGCCGGCGCCGAGCGAGGAGTCGTCCACCTTCGCCCAGCGGAACTGGACGTTCACCGGCGCGCCGGTGCCGCTGAACGCCGTGATCGAGCCGCCGGCGATCGACTCGTTGAGGAACGTGCTCTGGTCGACGCCGAACACGGTGCCGTTCGCGGGCAGCGCCAGCGTGTTGGTGATGCCGAAAGTCGCGGGCGTGAAGCTGCCTCCGACCTGGACCAGGTCGGTCGTGTTGGCGGCGACGATCTTGATGTTGCCGTTCACGTCGATGCCCGTGGAGGCGCCGTTCACGCCGGCGAGCGCCTGGAGCTTGGCGTTGAGCTGGGCCTCCGTCTGCACGTCGCCCACCGCCGTGCCGAACGTGATGGTCTGCAGCGGGTTGGGCGGATTGGTGCCGATCTGCACGGTGAGCGTCTGGTTGAGGGCAACGGCGTGCTGCGTGAGCAGGTTGACGGGCGTGAAGCTCTGGTTGCCGGGCGCGTAGCCGATGTCGTTGAGGTTGCCGGTGGTGTCGGAAACCGTGAGCGTGTCGGTGTCGTTGACCGACTGGATCTGCAGCTTGCCGCCCTGCAGCGTGACGTTGAAATTGGCGCCGCTGAGATTGGTGATCAGGTCCTGCACGGTCGAGCCGGCGTTCACCGTATAGGACAGCGGCGCGCTGCCGTTGGTGACCGTGATGACGTCGCCGTTGGAGACCCCGAGACCCACCAGGTTGGTGGCGTTCGTGAGCGCGGCGACCGTGCCGGTGCCGGTCGCCGGGGCGTCCGGCTGCAGGCTGGCGCCGACGCCCTGAATGGTCGCCGGCTGCGGCGCGCCGGCAAGCGGATTGGCGGTGAAATTCGCCGGATCGATCAGGTTCGAGCCGCTCACGCCCGACTGCGTGGCCGGCGTCTGCGGCACACTCGGCAGGTTGGCGTTGTACTGGATCTGCGAGGTTTCCTGCGCCGGGATCAGGTTGTTGGAGAACTGCAGCGTCTGCGGAATGCTTCCCGTCGGGTTGCCGGTCGTCGGGTCGACCGGGATGCCCATCAGGTAGTAGCCGGCGCCGTTGACGAGGAAGCCGTTCTGGTCGAGCTGGAAGTCGCCGCGGCGGGTGTAGAGATTGACGCCGCCGAACACCGGCGCGTTGTCCGTGAAGGTGGTCGGCTTCTCGACGATGAAGTAGCCGCTGCCGTTGACCGCCATGTAGGTGCTGGTGCTCGCGTTCTGGATATCGCCCTGCACGTTGTTGGTGGGGACCGAATTCACCAGCACGCTGCCGGCGATCTGCTGGCTCGGCAGGTTGTCCGACACGAGTTGCTGGAAGCTGGTCTGGATGCCCTTGTAGGCGGTGGTCTGCGAGTTGGCGATGTTGCCGGAGATGTTCTGCAGTGCGAATGACTGCGCGCTCAGACCGGAGACCGCGGTCGTCAGAGCGTCGAAAATACCCATGCTAGCTCTCCACTCGGATCCGAGCGGCCGTCGGGCGGATCAACACGCGCACAGGCCGCAAACTCGGGCAAGGCTTCGCAAGCCGCGTGCCAGATATAATATCCATATATTTCAATAACTTACGAGAGAGGTCGGCAACCCAAACGGGTCTCGGCCGGCAAGAATCGGCTACCCGAGGGCAGAAAATGCCGAGCGGCTCAGGCCGGCGCGTCGGCCGCCGGGGTGAATTTCAGGGCGAGGCCGTTCATGCAGTAGCGCAGCCCGGTCGGCGGCGGGCCGTCGTTGAACACGTGGCCGAGATGCCCGCCGCAGCGCCGGCAGTGCACCTCGGTGCGCTGCATGAGGAAGGAACGATCGTCCGACGTCGCGACCGCGTTGGGCAGCGGGCGATAGAAGCTCGGCCAGCCGGTGCCGCTGTCGAACTTGGTGTCGGAGGAGAACAGCGGCAGGTCGCAGCCCGCGCAGGCGAAGACGCCCTTGCGCTTCTCGCGATCGAGCGGGCTCGAGAACGGCGGCTCGGTGCCGTGCTCGCGCAGCACGTCGTATTGCGCGGGGGTGAGAATCCGCCGCCACTCCGCATCGGATTTCTCGATCTCGAACGGGCCCGCGGCCGCCGCCCGCGGCCGAAGCAGCGCGCGCAAGCCGGCGATCGCGGCGAGGCCGGCCGCGCCGGTCAGCAGCCATCGGCGAGTGGTCATGGTCGGCTCCTGTGCTGTGCCATGGCCCCCGTATAGCGCATCCTTCGCCGCAGCGTCGCTCACTTGCGCTCACGTTCGCGCGAGGACGGGCCTCGACAAGCGCGGTACAAGCCTGTCAGATGGCGCAAAATCCAGGCGGACTGCACACGCATGCGTTTCGAAGGCACCAAGGCCTATGTGGCGACCGACGACCTCAAGGTGGCGGTCAATGCCGCGATCACGCTCGAGCGCCCGCTGCTGGTCAAGGGCGAGCCCGGCACCGGCAAGACCGTGCTGGCGCTGGAGATCGCCAAGGCGATCGGCGCCCCGCTGATCGAGTGGCACGTGAAGTCGACCACCAAGGCGCTGCAAGGCCTTTACGAATACGACGCGGTGTCGCGCCTGCGCGACAGCCAGCTCGGCGACGCGCGCGTGCAGGACATCCGCAACTACATCAAGCGCGGCAAGCTGTGGGACGCGTTCGTATCCGACGAGCGCCCGGTGCTGCTGATCGACGAGATCGACAAGGCCGACATCGAGTTCCCCAACGACCTGCTGCTGGAGCTCGACCGGATGGAGTTCTACGTCTACGAGACGGCCGAGACCATCCAGGCACGGCGCCGGCCGATCGTCGTCATCACGTCGAACAACGAGAAGGAGCTGCCGGACGCCTTCCTGCGCCGCTGCTTCTTCCACTACATCCGCTTCCCCGACGCCGACACCATGCGGGCGATCATCGAGGTGCACTTCCCCGGCATCAAGCAGCGCCTGGTCGGGGAAGCGCTGCGGCTGTTCTACGAGATCCGCGAGGTGCCCGGCCTGAAGAAGAAGCCGTCGACCTCCGAGCTGCTCGATTGGCTCAAGCTCCTGATGGTCGAGGACATCGGCCCCGAGACCCTGCGCGAGCGCGACCCGAAGAAGCTCGTCCCGCCGCTCGCCGGCGCGCTGATCAAGAACGAGCAGGACGTGCATCTGTTCGAGCGGCTGGCGTTCATGGCGCGACGCGAGGGGCGCTGACGCGCCCGACCGAGGCGGTTGCGAGCCCTGTTCCCTTCGCGCGGGCGGGCCGCTAAGGTCAGGCCCGCCATGTCCATAACGATCCAAGACCAGGAAACGCCCTCGCCCGGCCGCCCGCCGCAAGGCTTCCGCGGCGGCATCGCGGCGCTTGCCGACGACCAGCTCTATGCCCTGCAGAACCCGTTCGCGCTCGACGGGCGGGTGAGCGCCTATCCGGCGAGCGCGCGCGGCTTCTCGGTCGCCAACAGCTACCTGCTCGCCCAGCCCGACGCCGCCATGCTGATCGACACCGGCTTCGGCAAGGACGAGCCGGCGATCCGCGCGCAGATCGAGCAGCTGATCGCGCCGGGCCTGCCGCTGTCGATGTTTCCGCTGCGGCTCAACGAGTTCATGTCGATCAACAACGTCGAGAGCTTCGCGGCGCATTTCAACGTCGAGACCTGCTACACCAGCAATCCCGATGCGGCGCTGTGGTTCGATTTCGGCGCACGCGAGGATGGCCGCAACGTGCTCGACGCCATGAAGGTCACGGCCGTCACGCGCGCCGACACGATCGACCTCGGCAGGCCCGGCCGCACCATCGACGTGATGCAGGCGCCGATCCGGCTCATCGCCACCCGCTGGCTCTACGACCGCGCCACCCGCACGCTCTTCACCTCCGACATGTTCACGCATCTGTGGCGCGATGAGGCGACCGGCCCGTGGATCGTCACCGCGGCCGACAACGACCCGACGTCGCTGCGCGACGTCCGCTCCTTCATGCTCAACACCCGCTACTGGTGGCTCGAGGGCGCGCCGACCGACGCGATCCGCCGCGGCATCGGCGCGATCTTCGACAAGCTCGACATCGAGACCATCGCGCCCGGCTACGGCTGCATCCTGTCCGGCCGCAACGTGGTCGAGCGGCACTACCGCATGCTCGACGAATTTCTCGCCGCCTGCGACAAGAGCCGGATGGTCTCGCGCTACGTCACGCGCGACGAGGAGCGCTGAGCATGCTTGATGTGACCCGCCGCCAGAACCCGCTCGACATGAAGCCCGCCGACCGTATGCCGCGCGAGATCGCACCCGGCGTGTTCTGGATCGGCGACTGCCTCGTCCAGCGCCACAAGGGCAAGGTCTATCACGGCTACAATGCCGCCTACCTGATCGCGGGCGACGACGGCTCGATCCTGGTCGAGACCGGGCACCCCAAGGATTTTCCCGTCATCGAGCGACACCTGAACGAGCTGTTCACCCGCGGCGTGGCGCCGCTCAAGTATCTCTTCGTCACCCACCAGGAAACGCCGCACTGCGGCGGCCTCGGCCGCATCCTCAAGGTCTTTCCCGACTCGCTCTTGGTCGGCGACGTCAGCGACTACCATCTCGCCTTTCCGCAATACGAGCACCGCATGCGCGCGATGAACGAAGGCGACGAGATCGACCTCGGCGGCCGCACCTTCATGGCGGTCGAGCCGGTGATCCGCGACCTGCGCACCACCTGGTGGGGCTTCGACACGCGCGAGCGCGTGCTGTTTCCCGGCGACGGCTTCGCCTACAGCCACTACCACGAGGACGGCCACTGCGGCCTCGTCGCCGAGGAGGCGGTCTCGCTCGACCTGCCGGACGTGTCGGCGACCTTTGCCGACCTCGCGCTGTTCTGGACAAAATTCGCCGACATGAACGTCTATTGCGACCGTCTCGACCACCTGATCGCGCGGCTCGGCGTGAAGACCATCGCGCCGACGCACGGCCTGCCCATCACCGACGTCGCCACGACCGTGCCCAAGGTGCAGGAAGGCCTCAAGGCCGCGGCGCTGATGCCGGAGACGGGCACGAACGAGAAGGCGCCGGCGACCGCGTAGCCCGGCTTGAGCGCAGCGAAAGCCGGGGATTAAACTCTTCGGCATGGTTCGCTATCGCCGTAACCTCGCTGCAGGCGGGACATTTTTCTTCACGGCCACCCTCGCCGATGGCGAGATGGCGCTGTGGCAACGCCAATACTGGGAACACACGATACGCGACGACGGAGACTTTGAGCGCCACGTCGATTACATCCACTTCAATCCCGTCAAGCACGGATTGGTCGACAGAGTGGCCGACTGGCCGCACTCCTCCTTCCACCGTTATGTGCGCGATGGAATTCTCCCACCGGAGTGGGCGGGTGATCTGGGCGAGAATCAGGGTGCCTTCGGTGAACCGCCGGAGTGAGACCCGGATTTCGCTTCGCTCAATCCGGGCTACCATAGCGGCGTGCCGCGTAGCCCGGGTTGAGCGCCAGCGAAAGCCGGGACCCGTTCTGGCACCAGCCCCCGGATTTCGCAAACGCTCAATCCGGGCTACGCTCCTCGGCCCACTATTCGGACAACAGCCAAGGCCATGAAAAAACTCACCATCGGCGACGTCACCATCACCAGCATCATCGAGCGCGACGGGCCGTGGCGCACGCCGCAAGAAGTGTTCCCGGCCTACGACGCCGAGGTCGCCAAGCGCCATCTCGCCGAGCTCGATCCCGTGGTGTTCGATTCCGCATCGGGCAAGATGATCATGCCCTATCAGACCTTCGTGGTGCGCACGCCCAAGCACACGATCCTGGTCGACACCTGCACGGGCGAGGACAAGGGCTATCCGCCGCCGATGGATTTCCCCAAGAAGCCGTGGCTCGACGGCTTCGCGGCGGAGGGCCTGCGCTTCACCGATATCGACTACGTCTTCTGCACCCATCTGCACATCGACCACACCGGCTGGAACACGATGCTGCGCGACGGCAAATGGGTGCCGACCTTCCCCAAGGCGAAATACATCTTCCACAAGGGCGAATACGCGGCCTGGGAGGAATCGTGCCGGCGCGGCGAGAACCGCCCGGGCGGCGGCGGCAACGTGTGGCCGTACAACTGCGAGCCGATCGTCAAGGCCGGCCAGGCGCTGCTGGTCGACGACGGCTTCCAGCTCGACGACACGATCTCGCTCATCCCGACGCCCGGCCACTCGCCCTGCCACTGCTGCGTCAACATCCGCTCGAAGGGCCAGCAGGCGACCGTCGTCGGCGACTTGATGCATCACGCGCTGCAGGTGCGCGAGCCCGACTGGTCGACCATCTTCGACTGGGACCAGAAGCAGGCGGCGCAGTCGCGGCGCAAGTTCTTCACCGCGGCCGCCGGCACCGGCCGCTTCGTGCTGCCGATCCATTTCCCGCATCCGACCACCGGGCTGATCGAGGCGGACGGCGAGCGGTTCCGCTACAATTTCGTGCGGTGACGGCCTTGTTCGATCCGCAAGCCGCCGCGCGCTACTTATTCGACGCCCACCGGGCGCGCGCCGCCTACCGCAACCTGCCGCCGGAGATCGCGCCGACGACGCTCGCCGAGGCCTATGCGGCGCAGGCGGCGCTCGCGCCGCTGCTCGAGCCGCAGCTCGGCCCGGTCGCCGGGCTCAAGATCGCGACCACCACCAAGGTGATGCAGGAGCTGATGGGCATCGACCATCCGTGCGGCGGGCGCATCTTCGTGCGCCGCATCCATTCATCGCCCGCGCGCATCCGCCTCGCCGACCATGTTCACCTGATGATCGAGTGCGAGCTCGCGCTCCGCCTCGGCCGTGACCTTGCCGCCGCGCCCGCCACAGCGGAGAGCGTCAAGCCCGCCGTCGCCGCTGCCATGCCGGCGTTCGAGCTGATCGAGGACCGCAACGCCGACTACAAGGCAACCAACGCACTCTCGCTCATTGCCGACAATTGCTGGAATGGCGGCATCGTGCTCGGCGCGGAGGCGCCCTTGTCGCCGGACCGGCCGCTCGTCGGCACGCTTGGCCGGCTCGCGATCAACGGCGGCGCGCCGCGCGAAGGGCGCACCGAGGATCCGTTCGCGACGCTGGCCTGGATCGCCAACCTGGCGCGCGCGCACGGCCTGCCGCTCACCGCCGGCATGGTGGTGATCACCGGCAGCGTCATCCCGACGCTGCCGATCGCGGCGGGCGACCGCTTCGTCTTCAGCCTCGACGGGCTCGGCAGCGCGGAGCTGACCGCGGCGTAGCCGCCCCGCGCCTACATCGAGATGTGGTTCTCGCGGATCACCTCGCCCCACAGCTTGATCTCGCGCTTGAGCAGGGCGTCGGCGTATTCGGGCGTCTGGTCGGCGGCCGCGAAGATATCCATGCCGCCGTCCGAGAAGGTCTTGTTGACGCGCGGATCGACGAGCGCGGCGCGCAGCGCGACGTTGAGCTTGTCGACGATCGGGCGCGGCGTGCCGGCGGGCGCGAGCAGGATGTGCCAGAAATCGATGTCGAGCTTCTTGTAGCCGAGCTCGCCCATGGTCGGGAGATCCGGCAGGCCGCCGTAGCGCTTGCGGCCGATCACCGCGTAGGCCTTGAGCTTGCCCGACTTGATCAGGGGGCCCGCGACCACCGCCGACTGCGACTCGAGATCGATCTGGCCCGACAGGAGGTCGACCAGCGCGGGTCCGGCGCCGCGATAGGCGACCTGCGTGACCTTGACGCCCAGCTCCTGGGCGATCAGCACGCCGGCGAGATGCGCGTACGATCCGACGCCCGCGTGCCCGACCTTCACGTTGCGCCCGGGCGCCTTCATCCATGTGAGCAGCTCGGCGAAGTTGCTCGGCGGCAGGCTGGCGGGCGCCGCGAGCGTCGACGCGGCGGTGTTGATCGGGCCGATGCTGACGAAATCCTTCACCGCGTCGAAGGTGAGATCCTTGTACATCGACATGCCGGCGGCGAGCGCCACCTGATGGATCAGGATGGTGTAGCCGTCGGGCGCCGCACGCGCGGCGCGCGCGGCCGCGATCATGCCGCCGGCGCCGCCGACATTCTCGATCACGATCGGCTGGCCGAGCGACTTCGCCATGGCGTCCTGGATGACGCGCGCGATGGTGTCAGTCGCGCCGCCCGGCGGGAACGGCACGATCAGCGTGATCGGACGGGTCGGATAGTTCTGCGCCGAGGCGGCGCCGCCGGCCATGGCAAAACCGCATGCGGCGACGATGGACACCGCGAGGACGCGCGCAAATTTCATGATTCCTCCCTGCGCCGCCTTTGTTTTCCTTCGACGGCGGCTGATTGATACTCGCCCGTTTCGCGACCGGGCCGCAAGTCACCTGGCGGCCGTGCGCGGCTCGGACGCGATTCACCGCCCGAGCGCACGCGGCGGCGTAGCCCGCTCGCCGGCACGCGGTGACGCGCGCCGTGCGCCAGCTACCATAGCGCCGGCATGTCGAACGAATAGGTGGTGCCGAAGCCGAACATCGCCTGGTCGGGTGCGCCGCGCACCGTCACGATCGGCGAATTGCCGACGCCGTCGGTGAGCCGCGAAAATTCGACGAAGGCGTGGCTCGCCCATTGCGGATTCCACTGGTAGCGCGCCTGCGTGCCGATGCCGTAGGAGCGCAGCCCGCCGCCCGGATCGTAGATCGGCAGGCCGGATGCGGCCGATTGGGCGGCGTTGACGCCGAAATAGGGCTCATTGGCGTCCCGCGTCGCCTCGGTCAGCCGCGGCCCGCCCGACAGGGTCCATTGCGGCGTCACGGGCACGACGAGATCGAGCGTCTGATCCGACACCACGCCCGTATGCCCGCCGAAACCCCGGCGCACCTCGACCCGGGCGCGCAGCCAGTGCGTCGGCCAATAATCGACGAACCCGCCGACCTCGGCGGTCATGCCCACATTGCCGAGCCCGGCGAGGTCGGGATTGTGCTTCACGTAGCGGCCGAGCTCGACCTGAACGACCGGCCCGGCCTTGACCCTATCGGTGTCGAGCAGCGCGTAGCCGAAACCGTCACGCGGCGCATGGAAGCGCGGCGGCGTGCCGGCAGTGCGCAGGTCGAACAACGGGAACGGGTAGAAGCCGTAGTCGTCGGAGCCTTGCCAATGCGGCAGGGAGCGGACTTCGGCGCCGATCTCGATGGTCCATTGCGGCTGGGATGGAGGCGGCTGGAATCGAGGCGGCTGGGATGGAGCCGGCGCCGCGGGGACGAGGTCGGCCGCATGCACCACGCCGGCCGTGAGCGCAGCCAGCAGGCACAAGCCCCACATTGCGCGAACCGCGCGCCCCATCGACTTCCCCTGGCCCCAACGCCCCTATCCTTACCGGATCGAGAGCCACGATGCTACCGTCAACCCTGCGTCAGGACCATGAACGCCCGGGCGGGGTGCACATCAGATCAGGAATCCTGTGAATTGCGGCCGAAGGGAGGAAATTCGGCCCGCGATGGCGCGGTTGGCGCGGACGCCGGGGCCGGCTGGTCCGGGTGGCTCTCGATGCCCCGGGCCCGCTCGGCCGCCTGCCGCAGCAGCGATTCGACCTCCGGAACGTCGATCTCCGCGACGTTGGCCTCGGGAACAAGCGGAGAACTCTCCGCCTCCCCGTCGGCCTGATGAGCGGCAGGCTCCGCGATCCGCGACGGCCCAGCCTCGGGCTCGACCGGCTCTTGTGGCTCCGCCAGCGCCTCGGCCCGCCGTACCGCCTCGCGCCGCCGCGCCACGCTCGCGGCCCAGTCCTCGCGGCGTCCGCGCGACCAGGCGCCGACGTGCCGCACGAGGCGGCCGAGCCGGCCGCCCGCCCACACCAGCTCGTAGGGAAGAAACAACCGCCAGCGATCGTCGTGCTCGGTGATCGCCGCCGCGATCAGCTCGCCCGCCATGGCGGTCGTGCTCAACCCATGCCGGCCGAACGCATTGGCGAGCCACAGGCCCGGAATGACCTCGCCCACCTGCGGCATGCCGTGCAGCGAGAAACCCATCACGCCCGACCACGCGTGCTCGATCTCGACCGCGCCGAGCTGCGGGAAGATGCGCGCGATCGCGGCCTTGAACTGCCGCGCCGCGCCGCGCGGGCTCGCCGGCCAGAACCCGCCGGTACCCGCCCACATCAACCGGTCGCCGCCGACGATGCGGTAGCGATGGTTGGCAAGGCGCGTATCGGTCACGGCGCCGCGATACGCGATCGCCTCGCCGAGCCGCGCGCCGAGCGGCGCCGTCACGGCCACGAACCCGGTCACCGGCAGCACGGTGTCGGCAAGGCCCGGCACCAGCGCGCCGAGATGCGCGTTGCCGGCGAGCACGATATGGGCGGCGCGCACCCGCCCCTTCGGCGTGGCGATCCGCTTGCGCACGCCGGCCGGATCGATCGCGAGCGCGGGCGTCTCCTCGAAGATGACGGCGCCCGCCGCGAGCGCCGCCTTGGCGAGGCCGCGCGCATAGGCGAGCGGGTCGAGGTGGAACGCGGTCGGATAGTGGATGGCATGGAAATAGTGATCGCTCTTGAGTGCCGCACGCACCTGCTCGGTTGGCCAGCCCTCGATTGTCGCGCCGAATTCCTGTCCGAGCAGGCTCGCGACGGCGAGCAGCTCGTCGCCGTTGTCGATCTTCGACACGTCGAGCCAGCCGTCGACCGGCGCGACCCCCGGCATCGCGGCCTCGCGGATGGCGGCGCGTACGTACTCGACGCCCGCCTCGGACAGCTTCCACAATTCCCTGGCGCGGTCGATGCCGACGCGCTCGACCATGGCGCGCGGATCGGCGCCGAAGCCCGGCAGCACGAAGCCGCAGTTGCGTCCGGACGCGCTCCACGCCACGCGCCGCGCCTCGAGCACCGCAACCGACCAGCCGCGCCGCGCGACCTCGCGCGCCGCCGTCAAGCCCGCAAGCCCGCCGCCAATGACGCAGACGTCGACGTCGAGATCGTAGGTGAGGCGCGTGCGCTCGAATGCCGCGCCTTCCGTCCCGTCCGCCTGCGCCGCATACCAACTGGCGCCGAAATCGGCGCCTACGCTCGCATCCATGTCGACTCGCACACGCAAGTGCCACCCGTCGCCGCGCCCCCGCGCGGACGTGCGGCGTCTATGCTACCCTGTCGGCCCGATGAAATCGACGTGCTGAATCATGCGCCGTCTGCTGCTGTTGCGCCACACCAAATCGTCCTGGGCCGAGCCGGGCGCGAGCGACCATGAGCGCCCGCTCAATCGCCGCGGCCAGGAGGCGGCGCCGCGTATCGGCGCCTATCTCGACCGGCACAAGCTGGTGCCCGATTGCGTGCTGTGCTCGACCGCCAAGCGGGCGCGCGAGACCTGGGATCTGCTCGCCGCCGCGGTTTCGGCCGCGCCGTCCGCGACTTACGTGGATCGCCTCTACGATGCGGCGCCGCGCACCCTGCTCGACGTGCTTCGCCACGCCGAGCCCGCCGCCAAGTCCGTGCTGGTGGTCGGCCACAATCCCGGCCTGCAGGAGGTGGCGACGCAGCTCATCGCGGCCGGCGACCTCGACGACCGCGAGCGCCTGCGCGAGAAGCTGCCGACCGGCGGGCTCGTGGTGATCGACTTTGCGATCGAGGACTGGGCGAAACTGCACACGCGCTCGGGCCGGCTGGAACGCTTCGTCGTGCCGCGCATGCTCGAGACGGCGACGGATTGAGGGGGCAACATGTTCAAGCAGATTCTGGTGCCGGTCGATCTCGCCGATCCCGAGCTCGCCAAGCCGTCGATCGAAACGGCGGTCGCGCTGGTGCGGCCCTCGGGCGGGCATCTGCGCCTGCTCAACGTGCTGCCGATGACGCCCGTGATGCTCGCCGAATACGTGCCGCCCGATTTCGACGTGCAGCAGCGCCAGTCCGCCGAGGAGGCGCTCACGATCATCGCCCGGGAGTCCGGCCTCGATTCCGCCCATGTGAGCACGACCGTGCGCCAGGGCGGCGTCTATCACGAGGTGCTGGAAGAGGCGAAGGAGATAAACGCCGACCTGATCGTCATGAGCTCGCATCTGCCCGCGGTGCGCACCTATTTCCTCGGCTCGAACGCCGCCCATGTGGTGCGCTACGCCAAATGCTCGGTGCTGGTGGTGCGGCAGTAGAGCGGCGAGCGGCAAGTCGCGCCGGCGGATCGGGCGGCAGCGCCTCCGGCCGATGGCGGCGCGGCCGGTCGCGCTTGACGAAGGCCCCGCTGCCGGAGGAAGCGGTCGCGGCCGTCGCGATCCTGTTATGCGCCTGCGGTACCGTGCGTTGTTCCTTCCAGGCATGGTGCCCGGCGCCCCCCGTGCAGAAAATTTCTGTGAAGGGCTATTTCGGAAGCCGGATCGGCACTCTAGATTTCGCAGGTTCCCGGCGATGAACCGACGCGACCCGGGCGGCTAGTCGGAGTCAGTCGGTTTTCTTGTGAGGCCTCAATGCGCAGAAGTGCCCTTGCCATGCTGGTCGCCGTCGCGGCCGCCGTCCAATTGCCGGGGTCCGCGGCCGCCGCAACCCCGTTCGATGGACGCTGGAGCGTCGTGATCGTGACCGATCGCGGGACCTGCGACCGCGCCTATCGCTATGGCATCGAGATCCAGAACGGCCGGGTGAGCTACGCGGGCGAAAACTCGTTCGACATCCGCGGCCAGGTCGCGCACAACGGCTATGTCCATGTGCGGGTGTCGCGCGGATCGAGCTACGCCGACGGCCACGGCCGCCTGTCGCGCGAGGACGGCTCCGGGACCTGGCGCGGCGTCGGCTCGAGCGTGTGCTCGGGCACCTGGACGGCCGAGCGGCGGTGAAGTCGATTTGTACCTTGTAGTGCCTTGTAGGGTGGGCAACGGCGCTTTCGCCGTTGCCCAGGGCTTATGGCAGCCAGGATCAGCGTGGGCAAAATCGCTTCGCACGCCGTGACCCGTTCGCGACGTCGGAGCACGCGATCTTGCCCACCCTACAGCGGAATCGCCAGCAACGTGTCGATCTGGCGGCTGTCGAGGATCACGGTGCGTTCGGCAAAGCGCGCCGCCTCGCCATCCAGCGCGATACGATCGCGGTAGCTGCCGGTGGCGAACAGCGCGGTCTCGCCCGTATGCATGATGCGCGCGACCATGAAGCTCGTGCGCGAATGCAAGGTGCCGTCGGGGCCGTGCTCGATGCGCGCCGGCCCGAGCATGTGGCGATAGCGCTGCGCCTCGTAGATGTTGGCTTCGCGCAGCGCCTTGACGCGGTCGCGCAGCATGGCGCGCGAGGTCGCATAGACCATCGACAGCGGCAGACCCTGCTCGACGTTCTCAGCGGTGGTGATGCGATACTTGCCGTCGTCGGTGAAGAAGTCCGGCCATTCCTCGAGCCGTCCCTCGTCGATCGCCTCGGCATAGCGGGCGTTGAGGTCGAGGACCGCCAGCCGGCGTTCGATGTCCATCACGCACCCCCGTCATTGCGAGGGCGCGCAGCGCCCGAAGCAATCCCGACACGTGGGCGCGCGATTGCTTCGGCGTGCCGCGCACGCCTCGCAATGACAACCATTTCACATCCCCATGTGCCGGCGATAGGTCTTCCAGAAGCCGCGCACTGCGGCCTCGCTGACGCGGCTTTCCTCCGACGCGGTGCCGCTGCCGCCCATCTCCACCACCGACTCCTCATCCCCTGCGCCGCGGATGCCGCGCTGCACGAAGCCGGTCGCGGCGCCGTCCTCCATCGAGATCAGGCCGGACGGGCCGATCAGGTTGGCCTGGCGCAGGCGCAGCTCGGTCATCGCATCGTCGTCGTCGACGAAGCCGAAGCAGGTCCACACCAGCTCGGTGCGCTCGAGGCCCTGCGGCACCACGCGGCGCACCGCGAGGCAGTTGCGGATCTGCTGCAGCACGAAGCCGGGAAAGACCGACAGGATCTGCAGACCGATCCCGTCGCCGAACTCGTCGACGTTGGCGAGCAGCTCGGGCGCCTCCAGGCCGTAGCCTGCCTGCGCCGAGCGCATGCCGGCCTGCTCGTATTCCTTGCCGGCGACGTCGGCCGCATACGAGTAGCTGATGTGGTGGTCGCCGTGCTCGCTGATCACGAGGCCGCCCTTCTGCGACAGGCGGTTGAGGCGGAAGGTGGTGAAGAACATGTGCAGCAGGCTCGCGTGGTAGCTGTCCTTCACGTTCTCCATGTAGAGCTTCCAGTTGCCCGGCAGCATCTGGCTGTAGCCGCCGAGCAGCTTGGCGGGCGCCTTCATGACGCGGCGGACTCGGGCCGCGATCTCGGGGCCGAGATAGTCGGCGACTGCCGGCACCCGCGCGCTCATGGTGGCGAACACGAGGCCGGCGAAAATCTCCACCCTCAGCCGGCGCGGTCCGTGCTGGTCGGGTCGGCAGTCCGCCGGCATCCCGCCCTTGCCGCCGATGCCGCGGCGGAAAGCGACGCCGGTGAGCTTGCCTTTGAGATCGTAGGTCCAGTTGTGATAGACGCAGACGATCTCGCGCGCCTCGCCGCGTTCCTTGAGGCAGAGCAGGGAGCCGCGGTGCGCGCAGCGGTTCTCGAAGGCGTGGATCGCGCCGTCCTTGTCGCGCGTGACCACCACGGGCATGTCGCCGAGATTCGCCGTGCGAAAGGTGTTCGGGCGCGGCAGCTCGGCTTCGAGGCAGAGGAACGTCCAGGCGTCGCCGCGGAAGATGCGCTCCTGCTCCTCGGCATAGAGGTCGCGGTCGGAATAGATCCAGTACGGGATGCGCGTGAGGCCCTCGGTCGGCCAAGTGCGCTCGTGGATGTTCATGCGGCTTCCTCCGCGTAGGGTGGGCAAAATCGCCTGGACGCGCCATCCGCGTGGGCACGGCACTTACGCGATTTTGCCCACGCGGACAGATCGTGCCACGCGCCGTGCCCATCCTACTTGAGCTTCACATTAGCGACCTTGATCACCTTGTTCCAGCGCTCGACCTCGGCGCGCATGAAGGCGGCGGTCGCGGCCGGCGTGCCGCCGACCGGCTCGGCGGAAAGGTCGGCGAGGCGTTTGCGCACACCGGGGTCCTTGATCGCCGCCGCGATGTCGGCGCTGATCTTGTCGACGATCGGCGCCGGCGTGCTCGGCGGCGCCACCACGGCAAACCAGGCGGACGAAGCAAAGCCCGGCAGCGTCTCGGCGATCGTCGGCACGTCGGGCAGCGATGTCATGCGCTTCTCGGTGCCGACCGCGATCAGGCGGAGCTGCCCGCTCTTCACCAGCGCGAGCGAGACGCCGAGATTGTCGAACATGATGTCGACGTCGCCGGCGAGCAGCCCCTGCAGCGCCGGCGCCGAGCCGCGGTACGGCACCTGCACGAACTTCACGCCGGCCATCATCTGAAAAAGCTCGGAGGTGAGATGCGAGGTGGTGCCGTTGCCTTGCGTTGCGGCCGCGACCTTGCCGGGGTTGGCCTTGGCATAGGCGATGAAGTCCGCGACCGTCTTGGCGGCAATCTTCTTGGGGTTGACCACCAGCGCGTTGGGCACGATGCCCATCACCGAGATCGGCACGAATCTCGCCGGGTCGAACGGCAGGATGGGATAGAGGTTCTGATTGATCACCAGCGGCGGCGGCGGCGCCGACAGCAGCGTGTAGCCGTCCGGCTCCGCCTTGTAGGCGGCTTCGGCGCCGATATTGCCGGCGGCGCCGGTCTTGTTCTCGATCACCACCGGCTGCCCCCATCGGCGCGACAGCCAGTCGGCGACGACGCGCGGCATCACGTCGGCGGTGCCGCCGGCCGGAAACGGCACGATGATCCGCACGGTGTGGGCCGGAAAGGTCTGCGCCAACGCCGCTGCCGTCATGGCGAGCGCGCACGCGATCGCTGTCATTCCATATCGCACGGACGCGCTTGCCCGCCGCATTGCGGAAGTCTTTCCTTGCATCCCCGGCCTCGCATCGCGACGCGCCGCGAAAAGCGCGCCGCGTCGCATCAACCTATCCGCCCCTCGCCGCAGATCAAGCGGCGCCGCCGGCGATTTGCCGGGCTTGCACTCCTGTCCGGCGCGGGCAGGATCAAGGCATCATCAGCGCCGCGGCCCGTGACTTGACATGTCGTGGCGCGGTGGCGGCCAAGCTCCCGCGCCGCCGTCGACCCACGACGAGGAGACCTGACAAATGCTCACTCATGTCTCGATCGGTGTGAAGGACATCGCCAGAAGCAAGCGCTTCTACGACGAAGCGCTGCGCCCGCTCGGATACCGGTGCGTCAGAGCGGCGCGGTCGGCCGAAGGCTATGGATACGGCGCCGACATCATTTTCTTCTGGATCATGTCCGCGCCACGGCCGGTCGAAGCCGACGAATCGTCCGGCCTGCACTTCTGCTTTGCGGCGCCGACCCGCGCTGCAGTCGATGCGTTTTACGTAGCCGCGCTGCGCGCCGGCGGGGGCGACAACGGCGCCCCCGGCCTGCGGCCGATCTACGCGCCGGACTACTACGCCGCGTTCATCATCGATCCCGACGGCTATCGGATCGAGGCCTATCACGGCCCGGGCGAGGCCTGAATCGCGCCCGTAGGGGTCGTCTACGCCGCGTAGTCCGGCTCGCGCCGGTCGAGCATGCGCTTCAATGCATTGAAGTGCCGCTGCGCCGGCGGCGGCCCCTGGTAGAGGCTCGGGCCGCCGATGTCGCGCATGGTCTTCTCGACCACCGCGGCGGGAAGCTGCTTGAGCGGCTGCCCGGTCCACATCGCATAGATCTGCACCTGCGCGGCGCGCTCGACGTAGTAGAGCCGGTCATAGGCATCGGCGACCGTCTCGCCCACCGTGGTGATGCCGTGATTGGCCATGAACAGGATGGTCTTGTCGGCCAGCACGTCGGCGAGGCGGTGCCCTTCCTGCGGGTCGAGCGCGGGACCGGTGTAGGTGTCGTCATACGCGATGCCGCCCATCATGCCGACCTCGGTCTGGCCGATCTCCTTGATGCGCGGATCGGCAAGCCGCGTGAGCGCGCTCGAAAACGGCATGTGGGTGTGAAAGACCGCCTTGGCCTGCGGCAGCATCTTGTGCATCGGCGCGTGGATGCAATAGCAGGAGCGCTCGACCTCGCCCTCGCCGCGCTTGACCTCGCCGTCGTCGATGCCGACCTCCATCAGGCACGACGCCGTCACCTCCGACCAGTGCGTGCCGAACGGGATCTGGTAGTAGCGGTCGCGGCGTCCCGGCACCAGCAAGGTCAGGTGGTTGAAGATGCCCTCGCTGAAGCCGTGCATGAACGCGATCCTGTGCGCGGCCGCGAGATCGACCCGCGCCTGCCACTCGGCGTCGGAGTATCCGTGCGCGGCGGCTGGTGACGTCCTGAGCTGCATGGCTTCTCCTCCTTGGTGCCCGGCCCGCGATCGACTGCATCGGGCACATGGCCGGCCGGGTCGACGCGTTCCGCCAAGCTTGTCTCGTCTCGCGTCTGGTCGCCGCGAGAAGACTACACCGCGCCGGCAGCCGTTGACCACTGCGCGCCAGGCATACCCTCGATCCTCGCCGGAACCGTTCGAACCCGGCCCGTCCGTCGGCCGACCAAGCCTACGGGCGAGCTACGCCGAGGAGCTGCCGTGCAATCCGGACAAGTTCGGTGCGCAAGGTCTTCGTCGACCCGAAATGCCGGCGCGCCGGGATCGGCCGGCGGCTGATCGAGCAGGTCGAGCGCACCGCGATCGGCCGCGGCGTCGACGTGCTGCACGTGCAGGCCACGATCAATGCCGCGGACTTCTATGCGCGGATGGGGTTCTGCATCGTCGACTCGACGGCTGTTCAGGGCGAGCCGTTCGTTCTGATGCAGAAGAATCTGCCGGCGAGCGCAAACCGCCTCGTGTGATGATCAGCGCACGGCTCGCCGCCGGGATCGCCAAGTCGACCCTGCCGTTCGCGGTGGCGAGGGTCCGCTTCGCCCCCCGACTGCGGACATATCGCCGCGACGCAATGAACCGCCGCTGCGGGCCAAAATCGACATCAGGAGCGACGTTGAACAAGCATCATGTAGTGCTCCGGCGTTTGCCGCCGCTCATTGAGCGCCAAGAAACCCGCGGCTTCGCACCACGTTTGAACTTGGCGGGGAGTGAGCCGGTGCTCTCGCGGCGGTCCCTGGTCATACGAGCCATCGGGGTGGAACTCCGCGACCACAGCCAAGCCCCCTGGGCTCAGCAAGCGAGCAACGTTGCGCAGGATTCCCGCAGGATCGTCGGCGTGATGCAAGACCATTGAGATCAGCGCCGAATCCGCGCGAACGCCCGACAATTCGAGTGTCGCCGCATCCGCGACGATCCTCTCGATGTTCGCCACGCCTCGCTCCTTCTGCAAGCGCTCGAGATACGCAAGGGCCTCGGCCGAACGATCAACCGCGTAGATGACTCCGGTTGGGCCAACGCGCTCAGCGAGCGCAAGGCTCACATAACCGGGTCCCGACCCTATCTCCAACACATGGTCGCCAGCCTTGAGTTGCAGGGCATTCATCCAGTCACCCACGAGGGCGGCCCGGCGCATTTGGCGCGCATAGACCTCATCCCAGCTGAGATGGGTCAAGTCCTTCCGGAAGGTCTCCTGCATTGGGCGGCCCCCTCAAATTGCCGTGGCCGCTCTCATGCGGACAGCACCTTGCGCCGTTCTTCATATTCGTCGCGGCTGATCTCGCCGTGTGCGAAGCGTGCTCGCAAGATTTCGAGTGCGTCCTGCGGTTTGTGTCTTGTCCCAAGCCACTTGTGAACGGCAAACATCACACCCATGACCGCCACCATGATGCTGCCGGCGACGATATGAGGTGAAATGCCCTCAATGATCGCGTTCAACATGGTCCCGTCCTTTCCAGTAGAGGATCATGGCAATCACTCTCCTCCCGCATCAAGTCGACGGGTATGATCCAGATCATAGTTCCAGGAAATTGACATCAGCTACGAGTCGGGCAACGAAGGAGGGTTCCATGTTGACCCGAAGACATTTGCTGCAGAGCGCTCCTTTCATCGGCTGGGCGGGGTGCACCGCTGACGCGGCTGGCCCGTTCTCCACCCCCGGTGCTACGGAGCCACCCTCTCGAATCAACGGACCCGGTTATGAACTGTCTTTCGTAGGCTCCCAACGCCATACGATCATGACCGGCGACCGGGCCGCCCACCTCGACCTACGAACGCTCAAGAGCCGGCCGCATCTCTATGGCGTCGGTCCGATCGAAGGGCTGCGAGGAGAGATAACGATCGTCGACAGCCGGCCTTCGCTCGCACGTGTGGGCGCTGACCACCTTGTCCACGTCACGGAGAGTTACGAGGCGGGCACGCCGTTTTTCGTCTGGGCCGAGGTCTCCACGTGGCATACCCAAGAACTGCCGAACGAGGTGCGGAGCTACACGGAGTTGGAAAAGTTCGTCGGCGAAGCTGGTGCCAGGGCGGGGCTGGCCCAAGCTTTCCCGTTCATGATGACGGGTCGGCCGGAACTGATAGACTTCCACATCGTCAACGCAACGCCCGATACTCCACCCGGTATGGAGAACCATCAGAAAATTCAAATTCCATTCGCGTTGCATGGCCAGGACGCGACGTTCGTCGGCTTCTGGTCGAACCAGCATCAGGGGGTCTTCACGCCCATGGGCATGAATATGCATATTCATTTCCAGACGCTGGACAACAAAGTCTCGGGTCATGTGCAGGGCCTCACGCTCGCGCATGGTCCGACACTAAGCTTGCCGAAAGGGTGATGAGCGGATTCGAAAACGAGAGCTTGAAGCAACTATTCGGACGCCGACCTGAGCGTGCGCTCGTCCGCGGCCAGCTGTTGTTCCGCCAGGGCGAGCCGGCCACTGCGGTGTTCCTGATCGCACGCGGCCGGCTCCGCATGATTCGACATCTGGCCTCCGGTGATCGCATTACGATACACACCGGGCGTACGGGCGAACTCTTTGCCGATGGCTCGCTATTTTCCGATGTCTATCAATGCGACGCCATTGCGGCCGAGCCCACGCAAGTTCGCGCTTGCGGCAAAGCGGAGATGCTGGCGGCGATCAGCGCCTCGCCTTCGACCATGCTGGCATTGCTCGAAAAGGTCACGCGCCTGCTTCATCATGCGCGCGCGATGCGTGAATTGCGAAACGTCCGACTGGCAAATCATCGCGTGCTGAGCCACTTGTATCTATTGGCATCCAAGGATGGGGTCGTGGTCTTTGACCGGCCGCTCCTCGAAGTCGCTGAGGACCTCGGTCTCACCCATGAGGCTTACTATCGGGCGCTTGCCACGTTAGCGCGCGCACGCGCGATTAAGCGGACGGGGCGAAAGATTCAGTTGATCAAGTAAGTTACATTATGTCCCTGGCCCGCCATCGGTCGGGCCAGGAAGAACTCAGGTCGGGCAAAACGTGTCGCCTTCACCCCAAGAGCTGGCATGAAGCGGTGAACCGCCATCGCGAGTATCACCGCGCGCTACCGCCGCTCACGGTACTCGCGCTGCTGGCGATCGTCGGCCGGACGATGCCCTAAAGCGACCTACCGATGCTCGCACGCATAGGTGCGGATCAGTTCGCGGCTCGCCGCCGGGATCGCCAGATCGGCCTTGGCATCCGCGGTCGCACGCCGGCAGGTGAGCCAGAAATAACCGCTGCTCGGATCGACCACGAGGCGCGCCGGCAAGAAGCCCGGCGCGAGCAGCACCGAGAGATACGGCGTCGTGGTCTGCCATCTCAATCGGTTGAGGCCGGCGTCGATGCGATCGGACGACACGAAGCGCGGATCGCCGAGCGCCGGATCGGACGCCGTGCCCATGGCGAGCGCGCGCACCGCCGCCTCGTAGCCGGTCCAGGCGGCGACGAATTTCGCGGTCTCGACCGCGTGCACGAGCGCAAGCGTCAGGATCGCGCCGACCGCGGCGCGGCCCGCAACCCCGCGCGCGAGCGCCGTGACGCGGTCGGCCAGCGCGTCGGCGTACGGCGCGAGAAACGCGATCGGCACGCGCAGCCGTCCCTCGGCGCGCAGCGCGCAGAGCGCCGTGAGCGCACCGGCGAGCGGCGTGATGAAGAAGATCGCGGTGCGCACGTAGTAGCGGTTCTGCGTGTGCAGCGAATGGTCGAAGCGCAGCCAATAGATGGCGAGCGCGAGCGCGACGATCGCGAAAGCGTAGATATGCGCCCGCTGCGGCGCCAGCAGCCGCAGGACGAGGAAGACGATCGCATAGGCCGCGAGCGCGCCGAGCAGCAGCATGACGAAGGCGCTGCCGAGCAGGTTGCCGATGTCGATGAAGTTGAAGGCCGCGGCCGGAATGATGCTCGCGTAGTAGGGATCGGGCGGAATCGCGAGCTTCACGCTCGCCCAGATGGCGAGCACGGCGGCAAACACCAAGGCGGCGCGCCAGAAAATCGGGTCACGCAGCCCGCGCAGCGCCACCGTGCCGACGATGACCGCGGCGCAGACCACCGCACCCTCGTGGGTGAGCGCGAGCGCGAGCAGCGCCGCGAAAACGGCCGCGCTGCCGCCGGCGCCGCGGCCGGCGTGGTGGCAGAGCGCGAGCGTCGGCCAGAACAGCGAATGCGCGATCCACATCTCGGTCGGGAAGCCGAACACCAGCGGGCTGAGGCAGGCGGTGGAGAGGCAGGCGCAGGCGAAGATCATGCGCCGCGGCGAACGGTCGGCGACAAAAGTCGCCGCGAGCCCGATCAGCGGGGCGGCGAAGAACAGAAGGCCATAGAGCGCGATGCCGCCGCGCGCATCGCGCGTCAGCGCCACGTAGATCTCGGCCGGCAGATGCGCGAAGGCGTAGACGAACAGACGGTCGGCGATGTCGCGGAAGTGATACGCCCAGCCGGAGCGGACCGCGACCGAATAGGAAAAGATCGAACCGTCGCCATAGAGCTGCAGCCGATAGGCGACGCCGACCACGATGAACAGCAAGGACCAGCCGAGGCCGAACGCGATCGCGACGCCGCGCAACCCGAAGCCCGCCGGGCGAGCGCCCTCGCCCGCGACCAGGTCAGCCGCATCTGCCGTGCGCGACACGTCGGCGTTCACGTCGATCTTCTCCACCCGGCCCGCAGCGCCGCACGAAAGCCGCCAGGCCGCCCAGCAGCGAGGAGTCTAGCCGGTCGGGCGGCATCGTCGCCAGATCGATCGGCCGCGGCACGGCGCCCCACATGGCGTTTCGCTGCCGTTGATTCTGCGGTGAAAACGGTGATGTAGTCGCGTGCTCGCGGGAGGAGCGCCATGACCAACAAGACATTGGCGGACAAGGTACAAGCGGACTCCTTCGATTACGTCATCGTCGGCGCCGGCAGCGCCGGCTGCGTGCTGGCCAATCGTCTCACCGCCGACAGCCGCCATCGCGTGCTGCTCATCGAGGCGGGCGGGCACGACCGGCATTTCTGGATCCACGTGCCGCTCGGCTACGGCAAGCTGTTCAACGACGCCCGCGTCAACTGGCTCTATTCGTCGGAGCCCGAGCCCGAGCTCGACAACCGCCGCATCATCCAGCCGCGCGGCAAGGTGCTGGGCGGCTCGAGCTCGATCAACGGGCTCCTCTATATCCGCGGCCAGCACGAGGATTTCGACCGCTGGCGCCAGCTCGGCAATGCGGGCTGGAGCTTTGACGACGTGCTGCCCTATTTCCGCCGCGCCGAGGACCAGGAGCGCGGCGCCGACGCGCTGCACGGCACCGGCGGGCCGCTCTCGGTCTCCAACGTGTGCGAGCCGCATCCGCTGTGCGAGGCCTTCATCGCCGCCGTGCAGCAGGCGGGCCATCCGCGCAACGACGACTTCAACGGGGCGACCCAGGAAGGCGCCGGCTACTTCCAGTACACCGCGCGCAACGGGCTACGCCGCTCGACCGCCGCCGGCTATCTGCGCCAGGCGCGGCGGCGCGGCAACCTGAACGTCGTCACCAACGCGCTCGCGACCCGCATCCTGCTCGACGGCAGGCGCGCGACCGGCATCGAGTATCGCCGCGACGGCGCAACGCATGTCGCGCGCGCAAATGTCGAGGTGATCCTCGCCGGCGGCGCCTTCAACTCGCCGCAGCTCATGCAGCTCTCCGGCCTCGGCCCGGCGGCGCTGCTCCAGCAGCACGGCATTGCGGTCGTCGCCGACATCCCGGGCGTCGGCGCCGACCTGCAGGACCATCTGCAGGTGCGCTTCCAGTATCGCTGCACCGAGCCGATCACCATGAACGACGTGGTGCACAACTGGCGCCACAAGATGCTCGCCGGCCTGCGCTACTTCGCGACCCGCAAGGGCATGCTGGCGATCGGCGCCGGCTATGCGGGCGCGTTCCTGCGCACCCGCCCGCATCTCGCGACGCCCGACGTGCAGCTGCATTTCCTGATCTTCAGCGCCGACACCGCCGGCGCGACCTTGCACACGTTCCCCGGCTTCATCGTCTCGGTGTGCCAGCTGCGCCCGGAGAGCCGCGGCTACGTGCGCATCAAGTCGGCCGACCCGGCCGAGCCGCCCGCGATCCAGCCGCGCTATCTGACGAGCCAGTTCGATCGCGACACGCTGCTGGCCGGCATGCGCCAGCTGCAAGGGATCATGCGCCAGCCCGCCATGCGCCGCTACGTCGCCGCGGAGCACAAGCCGGCGCCGGGCGTCACGAGCGACGCGGACCTGATGGCTTACGCGCGCGCGACCTCGACCACGGTGTTCCACCCGACCAGCACGTGCCGCATGGGAAGCGACCCGGCCGCCGTGGTCGACGAGCGGCTGCGCGTGCGCGGCATCGAGCGCCTGCGCGTGGTCGACGCCTCGATCATGCCGGCGCTCGTCTCCGGCAACACCAATGCGGCGACGGTGATGATCGGCGAGAAGGGCGCGGACATGATCCTGGAGGATGCCGCCGCCGCGGCGACGGCCTCGCCCGCGCTTGCCCCGGCGTAGCGTCCTCGCCATTCTGTTCGGGTTGATCGCCCTTTTTCCAAGAGGCTCGGATCGGCCGGGGCCAAGGGAAAAGTGACAGGTGAGATGCCGGCCGGCCGTCTGGGAGCGCTGAGATGACCGATCCGGTCGCGACGACCTCCCCCTCCAGGCGCCGGCGGGCGCGTTTCTGGCTTTACGAGCTGCCGTTCAGCCTGGTCCTCGTCCTGACGATCTTCGGCGTTGCCTACGAGACCTTCGCGCGGCAGCCGATCAGGCAATACTGGGAAATCCTCGCGCCTTTCCTCGTCCTGGTCTGCGTCGGCGACGGCTGGCACAGCGCAACCGATAATGCCGCCCGACGGCGGCTGGTGATCACGCAAGCGCTGCACTGGCTCGCTTTCGTCGTCGTCATCAACATGATGCTGCTGCCGGCGGTGCAGCGCAACTTCAGCGCCAACGCGACCGGCCTGGCGATATTCACGTTGCTGGCGCTCGGGACGTTCACGGCGGGCGTGCACGTCCTGTCCTGGCAAGTCTGCCTGCTCGGCCTGATCATGGCTCTCGGCATTCCGGCGATTGCCTGGGTCGAAAACTCCGCGCTGTTCTTCCTGCTGGTCGCGGCCGGAATCATCGGACTGGCCGCCCTGCTCTGGTGGCATTGGCGCGAACGGCATGCGGCATCGCACGCCGATACGGCCGATATTCGTTGATTTCTTGCACCCCGAGACACGCGCGTCGCTCGCCGCCGTGCAACTATCCGGTGGCGAGAAGGTCGAGCTGGTCGAGACCCTGCTCGACCGCGGCGTCGCCCGCGAGGGCCGCCGCGTCTCCAAGCAGCCGGGCCGCTGCTGCGCCACCGGCTGCGAGGTGCCGGCGCTGCCGGAAGCCGCGGAATAGCGAAGGCCGTAGCCCGCATGGAGCGAAGCGGGATCGGCGGCCCCGTGAATAGCGGGGATAGATTTGGGATAGATTGAATCCCGCTTGCGTTCGGGGCGCGAACGGTGCATGGCAGTAAGTGCAGAGTGACATTCGCGCGTCCGCAGCCCAACCGCTTCGGGCGCGCTTTGCTTTTCGAGCGCGCAAGGTCGCCGCAACCGGCGTGGTTTCGTCGTTGCGCGCGCTTGCCGATTTCTCTGACGGATAGGAAGCCGGGATTGCGCCCGCCCGAAACAGGCGCGATCGTCCTGTTAATTGCCCTGTTCTTCCTGTTTTTCGGTCCTGTTATTCGCCTGCTCGGCGCTCGCGCCCTTTCCTTCGCGATTTCAATAGCTTTACCTGTATTCGGCGCACATCGGCGCCCTGTAAATCGCCTGTATTTTCGGGAAAAAATTTCGGAGTTCTGTCCGAACGAACCCAACCGGAAATGTCGGATGAATGTCAGCGGTCGAAAGCACAGCGCCGACAGAGACTTCGGTCGATGTTGGGTTCGTTCGGCGCGGCGCCGAAAACGGTTGCATCGAATTCGATTTTGAAACGCCAGGTCGTACCGACAAGCGGATCCTGCGCCTCGCGCGTCATGGGTCACCCCCGCTTGCACGGGTGATGACGGAACGCCCGTCGCGACGCATCAGGCCGCCCCTACAGCACCGTATCGGTCGGCGGATCGATCAGGTGCATGTGCTCGACATTGGCGGAGAGCCGCATCTGCTCGCCCGGGCCGCGCGCGGCCGCAGGATCGACGCGGGCGCAGACCTCCTGGCCGTTCACGGTGAAGAACACCATGGTCTCCATGCCGAGCGGCTCGACCACGTCGAGGGTGACCGAAAACTCGCTGCCGTCCTCGGCGCTGTCGCGCCGCGGCTCGGTCAGGTGCTCGGGGCGCAGGCCGAGCAGCAGGTCGCGGCCGACCGCGGCGCGGCAGCGCGGCGCCTGGCTCGCCGGCACCGGCAGCACGATCGCATCGTTGACGCGCACCTTGAGGCCGGTGCCGTTCTGCTCGAGCCGGCACGGGATGAAGTTCATCGCCGGCGAGCCGATGAAGCCGGCGACGAAGCGCGTCTTCGGATGGTGATAGAGCTCCTGCGGGGTGCCGACCTGCTCGATGCGGCCATTGTTCATCACGACGACGCGATCGGCGAGCGTCATCGCCTCGACCTGGTCGTGGGTGACGTAGACGGTCGTGGTCTTGACCTTCTGATGCACCCGCTTGATCTCGGTGCGCATCTGCACGCGCAGCTTGGCGTCGAGGTTCGACAGCGGCTCGTCGAACAGGAAGACCTTGGGGTTGCGCACGATCGCGCGCCCCATGGCGACGCGCTGGCGCTGGCCGCCGGACAGCGCCTTCGGCCGCCGCTCGAGCAGCTCGGTGATGTCGAGGATGCGCGCCGCGTGCTCGACGCGCGCCCGGATCTCGGCCTTGGAGAACTTGCGCAGCCGCAGCCCGAACGACATGTTCTCGTACGCCGTCATGTGCGGGTAGAGCGCGTAGTTCTGGAACACCATGGCGATGTCGCGGTCCTTCGGCGGCAGATCATTGACGATCTCGCCGCCGATGTAGATCTCGCCCGAGGTGATCTCCTCGAGGCCCGCGATCATGCGGAGCGTCGTGCTCTTGCCGCAGCCCGAGGGGCCGACCAGCACGACGAACTCGTTGTTGGGAATGTCGAGGTCGATCGAGCGCACCGCCTCGACCGCATCGTAGCGCTTCACCACGCTTCGCAACGCGACTTCGGACATTGCTAGACCTTTCCTTGGCGCATGTTCTTCTCGGCGAACCGGTGTCCACTTCGCCGGAACATGCGCTATCCCTTCGTGGCGCCGGCCGTCAGGCCGGCGATGTAGTAGTCCATCAGGAACGCGTAGATCACCAGCGGCGGCGCCGCCGCCGTGAGCGCGCCCGCCATCAGCATGCCCCACTTGTAGACGTCGGCGCGGATCAGGCTCGTCACCGTGCCCACCGTCAGCACCTGCTGGTCGGCCGAATAGAGGAAGGCCATCGGATAGATGAAGGCCGCCCACGACACCGTGAAGGCGAAGATGGTCGCCGCGATGATGCCGGGCAGCGCGACCGGGATGAAGATGCGCCACAGCATCTGCATGTGCCCGGCGCCGTCGATCAGCGCCGCCTCGTCGAGCTCCTTGGGGATCGACTGGAAATAGCCGATCATGATCCAGGTGCAGAACGGCACCGTCAGCGTCGGATAGACCAGCACCATGCCCCAGTAGGAGTTGAGCAGGCCGACGCTGCGCACGATCTGGAACAGCGGGATGAACAGGAGCGTGTCGGGCACCAGGTAGGTGAGGAAGATGCCGGCCGCGAGCACGCCCGAGCCCCAGAACTTCATGCGGCCGAGCGAGAAGGCGGCGAGCACGCTCACCACCATGGTGATGCAGACGACGCAGACCGTCACGATCACGGTGTTCTTGAAGAAGATGAGGAAGTCGGTCTGGGTGAATAGGATCCTGAACTGGTCGAGCGTGATGCCGTCGGCGATGATCCACGGATTGGTCGCCATGCGGGCGACCTCGGCGTCGCTCTTGAGCGACGTGACGATCATGTAATAGGGCGGCACCAGGAAGAAGACCGCGAACAGGACGAGGAAAAAGTAGGATGCGAACAGCGCCCAGCGCCGGCTACGCGCGAGGCTCGACCTGGCGCGGCGGGGCGGCGCGCCTGCCGCCAGTGTGGCTGCCGTCATCCGATCTCCCTCCCGCGCTTGCGCACGCCGCGCAGGACGAACACTGCCGCGATCGCCAAGAGCGGCAGCATGAACAGCGACACCGCGGCGCCGTCCGGGAGGTCGCCCGAGCGGATGCCGAGCATGAACGCGTAGGTCGCGAACACGTGCGTCATGTTGCGCGGTCCGCCCTGCGTCATGATCCAGACGATGTCGAAATTGGCGAAGGTCACGATCAGCGAGAACAGCACCGTGATGGCGATGATGTTGCGCATCATCGGCAGCGTGATGTGGCGGAACCGCTGCCACGCATTGGCGCCGTCGATCGCAGCCGCCTCGTAGAGCTGCTCAGGGACGGATTTGAGCGCCGCGAGATACATAATGAGAAAGAACGGCGCGCCGTACCAGATGTTGACGAGAATGACCGAGAAGCGCGCCCAGTAGGGATTGGAGAGCCACGGCACCTCGCCGAGGCCGAGCGCCTCGAGGATCCAGTTGAACGCCGAGTGGGTCGGATCGAACAGCCACCACCAGCCGAGCGAGGAGAGCGCGAGCGGGATCACCCAGGGCACCAGCAGCATGCCGCGCCACTTGCGCTGGCCCTTGGCGGGCAGATTGTTGATGAGGTGCGCCGTGATCAGGCCGATCAGCGCCTTGAAGGCGACCGCGAAGCCCGTGAAGATCACCGCCTGCTCGACCACTTGCCGGAACACGTCGCGCGACAGCAGCCAGCGGAAGTTGCCGAGCCCGATGAAGTGGGTCTGCGACCGGTTGAGCATCGACAGGTAGATCGCGTAGAGCGCCGGATAGGCGACGAGCCCGGCGACGATCACGATCAGCGGCAGGCACATCGCGAACGCGACAGTCGAGCGCCGCCGCATGAAGCGCTGCATGCCGCCGCGCGGGACGGCACGTTCGCCCGCCAGCGCGGGCGTCCATGTCCGGTGTACGGCGTCGACCATCGTGTCGGCTCTTCCTTGGAAGCGAGGAACCCGCGTGCCGCGCAAGGCGGCACGCGGCCGATCAATTCACGATCACACGCGCAGCGTGCCTTCGAGCTCGTTCGCGGCCCACTTGATCACGTCGTCGAGCTTCTCGTTGCCCTGCGTGAACTTCGCCACCATCACGGTGTTGATCGCCTGGTTGTAGATCTGGGCGCCGACCTCGGCGCGCGCCGGGCGGCCCGTGATCGAGGTCACCTCGTCGCCGCGCGGCGGATAGGAGTAGGCGGTGCCGAGCGGCGGCTCGACCTTCTTCCAGGTGTCGAAGTCGTGCATGCTCTTGAAGGCCGGGATGTCGTAGCCGGACGAGGCGGCGACAAGCTGCTGCACCGACTCGCGCTGCGAGATGTAGAGCAGGAGGTCCTTGCCGGCCGACTTGTTCTTGGAGAACGACCACAGGCCGTAGGAGAACGGCAGCTGGCCGACGATGCGGCCCTTCGGGCCCTTCGGCATGCCATGGTGCCAGACCTGCGCCGCGACCGTCGGATTGTCGCGCTTCGCCACCGCCCAGGCGCTCGGCGGATTGAAGATGCTCGAGCCCTTGCCGGAGATGAGCCAGCGGTTGTTGCCGGCGTCGTCCCAGGCATAGACCTCGGGCGGGTTCACGGCCATCAGCTTCTTGAGGAACTCGAGCGCGGTCCGCGTCTCGGCGCTGTCGACCTTGATGTTGTCCTTCTCGTCGACCATGACGACGCCGTAGGCGTTGAAGAACGCGCCGACCCAGTCGACCGCGTCGCTCGTCTGGCCCATCGGCAGGCCGACCGGGAAGCCCGCCTTGAACAGCTTCTGCGCGGTCTCGAGATAGAGATCCCAGGTCCACTTGTCGGTCTTGGCCTTGTCGTACTTCGCCTCGTCGGCCGGGAACATGTCGCGCAGGTCGAGGCCGCAGTACTTCTGATAGAGATCGAGGCGCGACGCGCAGGGCTTCACCTGGCTGCCGACGGTCGCCGGGATGCCGTGCCAGACGCCCTTCACGGTGTCGAGATATTCGCTCACCGGGCTCACCGGGCCGTATTTCGCGATGAGCTGCTTGATCACGTCGTCGAGCGGCTCGAGCACGCGGTGATGGACCTGAATGTTCCAGTCGCGATGCGACATGATGTCGTGACCGGTGCCGGCCTGCGCTTCGGCGGCGGCGGTGAGCTTGTCCTTCTCGCCCTGCGACGTGATGTAGTCGATCTTGACCTCGACCTTGTTCTTCGCGCCCCACTCGTTGCACAGCTTGGTCAGCGTGTTGTTGGCGCCGGGAACCCAGTGGTCCCAGCAGCCGAGCGACAGCGAGCCGGCCGCATAGGCGCCGTGCACATAGGGCGCCGCGACGGCCGCGGCGGTGCCGAGAGCCGCGGACTTGAGAACGTTGCGACGCGTGAGACGTGAAGCCGAAGACATCAGTTCCTCCCAAAATCGCCGCCTTGATGGCGGGCATTTCAAAAAATGATACCCTGATCTTCGGGTTGCGGCTAGCCCGATCGTCGCGTCGTCGCTGCCGCAGCCCGCTGCCGCCTACCGGCGGGATTGCCCACAAGATGAGCATAGAGGCGTTCATGACCCCTGCCCGCACCATTCGGCTCGCGCCCGACGACAACGTGGTGGTGGCGGTCGACGCGATTGCGCCCGGCAGCGCGGTCGCCGGCGCGACCGCGCGCGAGCGAGTGCCGCGCGGCCACAAGATGGCGGTCGCGGCGATCGGCGCGAACGAGGCGGTGCGCAAATATGGGCAGGTGATCGGCTTTGCGTCGCGCCCGATCGCGCCGGGCGAGTGGGTGCACGAGCATAATGTCGCGCTGCGCGATTTCGCGCGCGACTACCGGTTCTGCGAGGCGGCGCGCAACGACGAGCTGTTGCCGCCCGAGCTGCGCGCGACCTTCGAGGGATATGTACGCGCCGGCGGCAAGACCGGCACCCGCAACTATGTCGGGGTGCTGACATCGGTGAACTGCTCCGCCTCGGCGGCAAAATTCATCGTCGAGGCGGTCAATCGCTCCAACATTCTTGCCGAGTTTCCCGAGGTCGATGGCGTCGTCGCCTTCGTGCACGGAACCGGCTGCGGCATGGCCGCGCATGGCGAAGGCTGGGACGTCTTGAAGCGCACCCAATGGGGCTACGCGACCCATCCCAACCTCGGCGCCGCCCTGATGGTCGGCCTCGGCTGCGAGACCTTCCAGATCGACCGCCTCAAGGACGACTATGGCCTGGTCGAGGGCGACCATTTCCAGACCATGACGATCCAGGCGACCGGCGGCACCCGCAAGACGGTCGCCGAAGGGGTCGAGCGCATCAAGGCGATGCTGCCGATCGCGGCGCGCGCCCGCCGCGAGACGCGGCCCGCCTCGGAGATCACGCTCGCGCTGCAATGCGGCGGGTCGGACGGCTATTCCGGCATCACGGCCAATCCGGCGCTCGGCGCCGCGGTCGATCTCCTGGTCAAGCACGGGGGCACCGGCGTGCTCGCCGAGACGCCGGAGATCTACGGCGCCGAGCATCTGCTCACCCGCCGCGCCGTCAACCGCGCAGTCGGCGAAAAGCTGGTCGAGCGCATTCGCTGGTGGGAGGATTACACGGCGCGCAATCGCGGCGAGATGAACAACAACCCCTCGCCCGGCAACAAGGCGGGCGGCCTCACCACCATCCTGGAGAAATCGCTCGGCGCTGCCGCCAAGGGCGGCGCGACGACGCTCCGCGCCGTCTACGAATATGCCGAGCCGGTCCGGGAGAAGGGCTTCGTGTTCATGGACACGCCGGGCTACGATCCGGTCGGCGCCACCGGCCAGGTCGCGGGCGGCTGCAACGTGATGTGCTTCACCACCGGCCGCGGCTCGGCGTTCGGCTGCAAGCCGACGCCCTCGGTCAAGCTCGCGACCAACTCACACGTCTATCGCAGCATGATCGACGACATGGACGTGAACTGCGGCGACATCCTCGACGGCGTCGCCGTCGCGCAGAAGGGCGAGGAGATTTTCCAGAAAGTCCTGGCGGTTGCGTCGGGTGAGCACACCAAGTCCGAGGACCTCGGTTACGGCGATCTCGAATTCGTGCCGTGGCAGATCGGGGCGGTGATGTAGGAAATCGCGGCCGGAACCTCGTTCCACGTCCTTCGCAGGCGCGACAGCACCGCAATCGCGCGATGCAGCAAATCATGCTGCAGCGCACGAAAGTTAGTAGTGTAACCAACGAGCACGTCGCTGGTTTTGCAATAGATTTCACGGCTTTTCGCGCGTATGCTGACAAGGTTAATACGCGCGAGCGCTGCGCGTATGGCGACCGCAGGCATCGACTAAAAGACGCCGCATCCGGGGGATCGTCCATGTTTACGCAGATACTCGACCCGCTCAACAACCTGTTCGTGACGTGGCTGGTGGCGCTGATACCAGTCGTGCTGCTGCTCGTGTTGCTTGCCGGCTTTCGCATGTCGGCGTGGCTCGCGGTGCTGATCGGCTCGATCGTCACCTTCCTGCTCGGCTGGTGGGTGTGGAAGATGCCGTTCGGCGACGGCGTTCTCGCCTATATCTACGGCTCCGCGACCGGCGTATGGAACGTCGACTGGATCACCTTCTGGGGCGTCGTGCTGTTCAACACGTTGGTGGTCACCGGCCGCTTCGACCTGCTGCGGCGCTGGCTGATCTCGCTCGGCACGCAGGACGTGCGGGTGCAGACCATGCTCTTCGCCTGGGCGTTCGGCGCGCTGCTCGAGGGGCTCGTCGGCTTCGGCTATCCCTGGGCCTTCGTCGCGCCGATCCTCATCGCGCTCGGCATTCCGGACCTCGACGCGATCCGCGTCGCCGCCATCGCCAACAATGCGCCGGTGTCGTACGGCGCGCTCGGCGCTCCCATCATCGCGCTCGCCGCCGTGACCGGCCTGCCGCTGCTCGCGCTGTCCGGCTCGGTGAGCAAGATCGTCGCCATCCTGGCGCTGCTGCCGCCCTGGGTGCTGCTCTATCTCGTCTCCGGCAAGGAGGGCATGAAGACCGGCTGGCCGCTCGCGGTGGTGGGTTCATTCGGCTACATCATCGGCCAGTTGCCGGTCGGCACCTATATCGGCCCCAACCTTCCCGACGTCGCGGGCTCGATCACCTGCTTCGTCTGCCTGCTGATCCTGCTCAAGTTCTGGCGGCCCGCCCAGGTGCTCGGCTATGGCGGCACACCGCTGCCGGCCGGCACGCGCAGCGACGCCGAGCATCACGGCCTGTCGGGCGGCGAAATCCTCCAGGCGTGCCTGCCCATCATCATCCTGGTCGTTGTGGTCGGCTTCTGGACCGGCTGGTTCAAGCTGCAGGACATCAGCTGGGCGAAGTACAGCGTCTCGGCGGTGTCCTCGATCAAGCCGGAAGGGGCCGCACAGGCGCCGCTGATCACGGCGTTGTTCAACTTCAATCCGTTCGTCGCCGGCACCGCGATCCTTGCATCGTGGGCCATCGTCGCACTGGTCGTGCAGCCGACAGGTGCCCAGATCGCCGAGATCTTCAAGAAAACCTGGGACCAGATGTGGGGCGCCTGCCTCGTCGGCGTATTCATCTTCGGCCTCGCCTACGTGTTCAACTACTCCGGCATGGCGGGCTCGCTGGCGAGCGCCTTCTCCAAGATCGGCGTCTGGTTCATCGTGGTGGCGCCGATCCTCGGCTTCATCGGCGTCGCGCTGTCGGGCAGCAACACCTCGACCAACGCAATGTTCGGCAAGTTCCAGGCGCTGGTCGGGCAGTTGCTCGGCTTCCCGGCGCTGCTGCTGCCGACCCTCAACTCGGTCGGGGCCGAGATCGGCAAGCCGATCGCGCCGCAGACCGCGAGCGTCGGCGTCTCCACCAGCAAGTTCGTGCGCAACGAGGGTGAGGTGATCCGGCACAATTTCGGCTGGACCATCGTGATGCTGGTCTATCTCGTGGTGATCGGGGTGGCCTGCTACTACTTCTTCCCGGGAATCGCGAAGACCTGAGGACGCGACGCAGGGATGCGCAACAGCTCCCGCCCGCGCACCCCGCGGGCGGGAGTCTTGTTTCGCGCGCCTGTTCTCAGCGCAGAATCAGCCCGATGAGGAATGCGACGCTCGACAGCCCAACGAGGGCGCCGAACGGAAGCGTAAAGGGCAGCGAATAGGTCCACATGGACCCGAAACGCGAAGGAGGGCCTCCGGTTCCGCTCCGTTCCGCCAAAATCTCCGCCCGGCAGCAAAAACCCGGCGGTTGCCCGCCGGGTTCCGACGTATGAGCTCTCAAGCCTGACGCTTAGCACGTACCCTGCAGCTGCCGGTCATAGCCGAGGTTCTTGGGATCACAGCTCGAACCGCCGTAGCCGTAACCGCCATAGTACGGCTGGTCGTAGGCATAGCCGGGGCCATAGGCGTAGCCCGGCTGATACACATAGCCGGGCTCGTACGCGTAGGGGCCGTTGTAATACGGACCGTTCACCGCGCCGGCGATCGCCGCGCCGGCCGCGATGCCGCCGATCACGCCCGCCGCAATGCCGCACCCGAAGCACCGCGCATCGGCGCTGGTCGGGGCCGCGACGGAGGCGAGCGCGAGCGCGCCGCTTGTGGCAAGAACTGTCAGGAATCTGCGCATGGGACTCTCCGAGTTAAGCCTGTGGCTTCAACGTGTCGCGCAGGGATTGGTTCCTGGCGCGGAACCGCGCGCTCGATCGGATTGGGCGGCGCCTCCTCCCGGCCGAAGACGCTGCGGCCGCCATAGGCGTGCGACTGCGCCAGCTCGTCGGCGATGATCGTCTCGACCGCGGGGCCGGTGGCGCGCCGCTCGACCAGCCGCGCCTGGTCGTCGAGCCGCTTGAGCGCGGACAACTCCTCGCTGCGCCCGAGCCGCGCGTTGCGCACGGCGGATTTGAGCACGTCGATCGTCCGGTCGTAGACCTTGAGCGGCACCGGAAACGGATGGCGGTCCTTGCCGCCGTGGGCGAAGGAAAAGCGCGCCGGATCGCTGAAGCGGCAGGGCGCGCCATGCACCACCTCGGCGACCAGCGCGAGCGCGCGCACGGTGCGCTGCCCGACGCCGGGCGTGAGCAGAAGCTCGGCGAAATCCGCCGGCGCGCGGTCGGCGGCGGCGGCGAGATTGGCGTGCAGGCGGGAAAGATGCACGTCGCTCGCACGCACCTCGTGATGGCTCGGCATGACCAGATACGGCAGCAGCGGCTCGGCCTCCGGCACCGCGGGCGGGCGCACGTCGTGGCGCGCCTCGACTCGCGAAAATTGCTCGGTCACCCGATCGGGGCCGAGCGACGCGAGCAGCGCGATCTGATCGCGCCGCGAGGCCGCGGCGCGACGGTCGGTCAGGTTGATGATCTCGCCCTGCCGCGCGCCCTCGATCGCGCTGTGCGGCGCCTCGACGAAGCTCGTCAGGCCCTCCGAGAGCCAGTGATAGCGCCGCGCCTGCCGGCGATCGCCGTTCATGCCCTGCTGCACCACGACCCAGTGCCCGTCATCCGCGACGATGAAGCCGTGCAGATAAAGATCGAAGCCGTCCTGCACCGCCGCGCTGTCGACCTTGGCGATGAGCCGGCTCGCGGTCGCGAGCGCCGCGCCGTCGAAGCCGACCCGCTCGCCGATCGCGGTGAGCTCGTGCGGCGTCTTGCGCGAATGCGCGCCGCGCCCGCCGCACACATGCAGCCCGAGCTCGCGCTCGAGCGGCGCGAGGCCGCGCTTCAACGCGCCGATCACGCTCGTCGTGATGCCGGACGAATGCCAGTCCATGCCCATGACGCAGCCGAACGACTGGAACCAGAACGGATGCGCGAGCCGCCGCAGCAGCTCGTCGCGCCCATAGTGATGCACGATCGCCTGGCTGATGACCGCGCCGAGCCGGCTCATGCGCTCGCCGAGCCACGCCGGCACGCGGCCGCCATGCAGCGGCAGGTCGGCGCTTCCGGATCGTTGGGGCATCTGACTTTCCAAAGTGCGCGGATCTATGTTCTTCTTTCGTTCTTTTCCGCGCGCGTGTCAATATTGTGGGCGGGGGATTGCCCATGCGATGCGGGACGTCACGCCGCTTGGCGCGGGAGGTAGCCGAAATCGGTGAGAATGCGGTCGCCTGAGCGACGCAGCGTCTCCATCTTCTCCGTGAGCGCCGGGTGGAGCAGCTTGCCGCCGCGTTTCATCACCTTGCCGCCGATCAGCACGGTGTCGACGCCCGCGAGGCCGCCCTGCATCACGATCGAGCCGATCGGATCGCGCACCGGAAACATGGTGATATCGCGTGCCGACAGAAGAACGATGTCGGCATCCTTGCCGACCGTGAGCGACCCCGTGCGGTGCGCGAGGCGGGCGATCTGCGCGCCCTGCACGGTCGTCCACGCGAGCGCGTCACGGCAGCTGAGCGGCATCTCGACCGGCCGGCTCCCGGTCTTGTCGAGCGTCTCGGTGATCGCCCGGTTGCGCTCGTGCTGCAGCGTCACCCGCATGGCGGTGAACATGTCGCCGCGCGAGATCGCCTCGACGTCGGTGCCGATCGACATCGGCGCGCCGAGCGAGTGCAGGATGCCGGTCACCGGATGGCCGTAGCCCATCTGCAGCTCGACCTCGGCGGTGGTCGTGAACGTGCCGCCGCACTCGACGATCGCCCCGATGGTGTTCGGCGCAATGTCGTTGCCGTGCACGACGTTGAGGTTGCCCTTGATCAGTCCCTCGCCGGCGAGCCGCGCGAAGCCGTCGGCGGTGATCGGCGTGCCGCCGCCCACATGCATGCTGCAGATGAGGTCGAGCTCGTTCGCGAGCGCCACGTCCGCCCGCGTCACGTCCCACACCGAATAATACGGCCCGAGGATCGCGAGCCCGAAGGTCAGGCGCCCGTCGTCGCTCGCGAAGCGGCCCTTGCGCAGGCGCTCGACCTCGTGGCGCGGCATTGGAATCTCGCTGAAATGCTTCTGCCCCGGCTTGGGATTGGGCTTGGGCGAGCCGTGCAGGAAGACGGCGCGGATGCCGGACTCGGCAAGCCCCTCGATCGCCGCATCGGTGTGCTCGGGCGTCGGGTTGTTGTGGCACCAGTCGACCAGCGTGGTCGCGCCGTTGTTGATCTGGTTGAGCGCGCCCATCAGGTTGGCGATGTGGATGTCGTCCGGCCGGTAGAGCGTCGCGAGACCGCGATGCATCGCCTGCATGTATTGCGCGACCGTCCAGTCGCCCGCGATGCCGCGCAGCGCCGACTGCCAGGTGTGCGCGTGGCCATTGATCAGGCCCGGCATCACGATCATGCCAGATGCATCGATCGTCTCCGCGCCGTCGGGCGCGGCGAGCTTGGGCGCGATCGCCGCGATGCGGCCGTCCTCGATCAGCACGTCGCCCTGCGCGAGTTCGCCGAGCCGCGCATCCATGGTGACGACGCATCCGCCCGTGATCAGCATGCGAGACATGCGGCTTTCCCCTCGCTGTCGTGATGGTCCGCGCGTCAGGCCGAGCGGTCCGCGAGGCGCTGCAGGTGGGCGCGGCATTCCGGCGCCTCGTTCTGCCGCGCCGCGGCCTTCTCGACCACGCGCTTGATGCGCTCGGCCGCAAAGCCCTGCTGGGCGAGCGCGACGCCGCGATCGAACACCTCGCAATAGCGGGCGATCCTGCCGTCGCGCAGGGTGAAATGGCCGATGCCCTCGAACACGACCGGCTTGCCTTCGGCGCCCGCCGCCTTCGAGCGGTAGCTGAACCGGTAGTGCGCGTAGCCGGCGCGTCCGTCGCTCACCGGATCGAAGAACTCCCAGCGGAAGCTTTCACCGGTCGCGTGAAAATGCGCGACCATGCCGGCGATCGCCGCCGCGCCCGTGTAGGCGCCGTAGAAGCCATCCTCGTAGACACCGTCCGCGGTGAACAGGGCGGCCAGGCCGGCGCCGTCATTGGCCTCGACCGCCGTCGCGAACCGCTCGAGCATGCTGGCAAAATCGGTCACCGAACGCTCCTGTGCAAACAGGCTAGCTTCTTTGCCGTCCATTCGCCATCCTGCGCGCCCCAACGCATACGAGACCCTTCCATGCATCCGCGCGAACGCCTTGCCTATTCCGCCATCGATACCCGTCTCGTGCCCAAGCTGCCGGACGGGCTGCGGCTGATCGTGTGGCCGCTGCTCGCGCTCGAGGAATGGGACATGGCCCGCCCGATGGCGCGCATGGTGATCTCGCCGCCGCAGGGCCAGCCCATGCTGCCCGACCATCCGAACTGGAGCTGGCACGAATACGGCATGCGGGTCGGCTTCTGGCGGCTCAAGCGCATGTTCGAGAAGCTCAAGATCAGTCCGACCGTCACGCTCAATGCGCGCGTGTGCGAGACCTATCCGCAGGTCGCGCAGGCTTGCGTCGACCAGGGGTGGGAGCTCAATGCGCACGGTTTCGACCAAGTGCCGATGCACAGGCTCGACGACCAGAAGGCGGTGATCGACCGGTCGGTCGCGATCATCGCAAAGTTCTGGGGCAAGCCGCCGCGCGGCTGGTTCGGGCCGGGGCTGACGCAGACCTTCGACACGCTCGATCATCTCTCCGCCGCCGGCATCGAATATATCGGCGACTGGGTGCTCGACGACGAGCCGGTGACGCTGAAGACGACGCACAAGCCGGTGGTCGCCCTGCCCTATAATTTCGAGCTGCACGACATCGTCATGATGGCGCTGCAGCACCATCCTTCGGTCGAGATGTACCGCCGCATCATGGACCAGTTCGAGTGGCTCTATGCCGAATCGGCGGTGCGCCCGAAATTCATGTCGATCGCCATGCACCCGTATCTCTCGGGCGTGCCGCACCGCATCGGCCACGTGCAGCGCGCGTTCGAGGAGATATTGAGCCGCCCCGGCGTCGCGGCCTGGGACGGGGCAAAAATTCTCGATTGGCATCTGGCGCGGGGCACATCCGCATGAGCGCGAACCTCCCCGGCGCCTTCTTCGTCCCGCACGACCTCGATGCGCCGATCGTCGGCAGCGCCGGCGGGCCGCTCGCCGGCCTCACGGCGGCCGTGAAGGACCTGTTCGATATCGCCGGCACGCGCACCGGCGGCGGCAGCCCGGAGTGGCTCGCGGCGCAAGCGCCCGCCCGCACCCACGCGGCCGCGGTGGCAAGGATTCTCGCCGCCGGCGCGACCATCACGGGCAAGACCATCTGCGACGAGTTCTTCTTCAGCGGCTCCGGCATCAACGCGCATTACGGCACGCCGCTGAACATCCGCGCCCCCGGGCGCATTCCCGGCGGCTCGTCCAGCGGCTCGGCGGCCGCGACCGCCGCCAATGCCTGCGATTTCGCGCTCGGCAGCGACACCGGCGGCTCGGTGCGCATGCCGGCGTCCTATTGCGGCGTCTATGCGCTGCGCCCCACGCACGGCCGCATCGATCTTGCCGGCGGCATGGCGATGGCGCCGTCGTTCGACACGGCCGGCTTCTTCGCCAACGCGCCGGGCGTCGCGCGCCGCGTCGGCGCGGTGCTGCTCGACGCCAGTTCGGTGCCGGCGCCGATGAGCCGCCTACTCGTGGCGCAAGATGCCTTCGCGCAGGCGGACGCGCCGGTCGCGGCGCTCGGCCGCCAATTCCTCGCCCGCGCGGCGCGCGCCCTGCCGAAAGGCGAGTTGACCGTCATGGCGCCCGACGGCTTCGACGTCTGGCGCGAAGCCTTCCGCGTCGTGCAGGGGCGCGAGACCTGGGCGTCGTTCGGCGACTTCGTCACGCGCGCGAAGCCGGCGCTCGGGCCGGGCATCAAGGAACGCATGGCCTTCGCCGCGACGGTGACGCGGGAGCAGGCGGATGAAGCGCGCAAGATCGTCGACGCCGCCCGCGCGCAGCTGCGCGCCGTCGTGACGCCGGGAACGATCGTGGCGCTGCCGACCGCGCCCTGCATCGCGCCGCCAATCGACATGCCGGCCGCGGATCTGGAGTCGTTTCGCGTGCGCGTCATGCGGCTCGGCGCGCCCGCGGTCCTCGCCGGCTTGCCGCAGGTCTGCATTCCGATCGGCACGGTCGCCGGCTGCCCGGCCGGACTGTCGTTCATCGCCTGGGCGGGCGGCGACGAGGCATTGCTCGATCTCGCCTGCACGATCGCGAAGCATTGCGGGATTGCGCTGGAGGGCGAATAGCGAATGGCGAGTAGCGAATAGCCGATCGAGCAGCCGGCCGCCTACTCGCTACTCGCTACTCCCTATTCGCTACTCGCCCGGGATCCCAAATCGCCGCTCGATGCGCCGGATGCGCTTGTGCAATTCGCGGCGGTTGCGCGCGATGCGCCGCGGCCGCCCGCGCTCGAAACGCGCGCGCGACCAGGCCTGCACCGCGATGACGGTGCGCTCGAAGAAATTCCGCGTCGGCCGCCGCAGGAAGCTCGTATGCATCATCAGCCACAGGATGGCGACCGCGAGCGCAAGCCCGAGGGCGGAAGCCGATTCGGTCGCGTGCCAGGCGGGCAGCGGCGCCGCGGCGGCGAAATCGAAGATGCCGGCGACCACCGCGATCAGCGTCGCCGCCACCGATACCTCGGCGGCGCGCGTGAGCCAGCGCGCAACCTTGCCGGGGTCGGCGGCGCGCCGCGCCGCGACGTCGCGCAGCGCGATCGTTTCCTCATTGGCGCGCAGGAGCGCGCGGTAGTCGTGGGCGAGCCGCGTCACCGGCGCGCGCGTCGCGGCGGCGGCGGCGAATTGCAGCAAGGCCTGGCGCAAGGTCGCGCGCGGTCGCGCGGCGGCGAGATGTGCAAGCTCGGCGCGGGTCGGCGCGAAGCGATCGAGCGCCTCGGCGGGAAAATCGCGGTCGCCGTGGCGCACGAGAAAGCGCAGGCGGGCGAGCCCCTGGCGCAGCGTGTCGCGCGCCGCGCGTGTCGCGCGCCGGGCCGCCGCCACCGCGCAGGCGCGCACGAGATCGGCGTCGCCGGCGAACAGCGGATCGCTCGCCGCGCGCAGCGCGTAGCTGAACTTGCAACCGAACGCCGCGACGAGCGATGCGTTCACGGCCCGCATGCGGCCGGCGTGGCGGGCGAGCCGCGCGATCTGGTAGTGCGCCTCGGCGGTGCCGGGATCGTGATCGAGCGCGCGTTCACAATGCGCCTTGGCGTCCGCGAACCGCCCGTCCGCATAGGCGCAGCGGCCGGCCTCGACGAGCGCCGCCGCCGCCTCGTGCGGGCGCCCGCGCCCGGCGCGCTGTGCGATCTGCAACAAGGCGCGCTCGGCCGCCGGCAGGTCGACGATCGCGGCGCTCTTCGGCTGGCCCGGTATGCCGGCGAGCAATGCCGCCCGCAGCCATTCGAAGCGGCGGTCCGGCGCGCGCGCCGCCGGATGCTCGGCCAGCACCGCGCTCACCAGCCGCAGCGCCTCGGCGAACTGCTGCCGCGCCGCGAGCGCGCGCAGGCGGGCGAGCAGCGCTTCGGCCTCGCTCTCATGGGCGCTCGCCTGGACGCTGCCGTCGCGTGCCGGCTCGGCGCCCGTCGGCGTCGGCGCGTCGTCATCGAACAGCGACTGGAAAGCGCTGACCACGTCGCCGGCGACCGGATCGAGTGCCGCGCAGGCATAGTGCAGATTGACGGTGAGCACCTCGCAGGGCGAGCCGGGCGAGCCGTAGTGAAAGTCGCGCAAGGCCTCGCGCAGCGCCGCGCGGCCACCGCCATAGATCTCCTCGACCGAGCCGACCGCGGCGCGCACGAGCTTGGCGATCGCAATATCGATCTTTTCCCGCTGATAGAGACCCGCGAGATAGGCGCGATAGGACGAGGCGCCCGTATAGGCAAAATCGAGCGACATGGCGTTGATCCAGCCCGGTGGCAAATGGCCGACCCGCAGACGCGCACGACGTGCAACGATGTGGACAGCGAAGGTGCGCGGGTCGCAAACACGCAATGGGACAACCCGGCTCACGCGACCCTTAAAACCCGGCTCACGCGACGCTTAAGTTGCGCCCTTACCCCGGGCGCTGAACGACAAAGTGGTATTTTCGAGTAGGTATTATACTGTGTGATTCGCGTCAATCTGGCCGTCGCCAACGACCTTTTCCCCAGATTGTTGGCGTTATCCTCGCTGAACACACACGGCGGCCGACGGGACGGCGGCGCAGCGGGCGCGACGTCGTTCTCGACACCGGAGTGGCGCGCGTCGGTCAGCGCCTGCCGCGCGCGCCGGTGCAATTCGCTGTTGCTACGCGGTGACCCGTGACAGTAAGGACATGATTCCCGCCACGCTGCCGGACACCGTCCGCTCATGCCGCCATCGAGCTCCACGCGCCGTACCGCGCTTGCCGTCGCCGCCATCGTCGGCGGCGTCATCGTCGCGATGATCGTCGAGATCATGCTGGCGCGTCGCGGCATCGTGCTCGTCGGCGCCTGGCAAGGCGTCTTTCGCGGCGGCGGCACGCCGCTGCACGCGGCGCTCGCCTGGTGGGCGATCACCGGCGGGGCTTTCGTCGCGAGCTTCTTGCTGGCGCTGGCGGCCTCGCGGCTGTCCTGGCTCTATTTCCGTTCGCTGCGCTTCGTCGCGGTGGCTGCGCTGGTGCTCGTGCTTGCGACGATCGGCGACCTCGCCCCGCCGGCGCCGGCCGGCGCCGCCGGCCACCATGCGCTGGCGACGCTTGCGGCGCTCGCCGCCGCCGTGCTGATGGCGGGATTCGGTGCATTCTTCGCCGTCCGGCATTGACGGCCGCCCGCGCGCGCCTGCGGCGTGAACCGCCCGCCCGCCGGCTGCGACCAATCGGCATGGCATGTTGTCAATACAGGCCCGCCGCGGTCCGCAAGCCAGACGTTGCGACATCTGCCGCCCTCGCCCCCCGGCCGGCGGCGTTGCTGCCGGCTTGCGGCCCGGCACGTGCGCGTGCCGGGCGTGTGCGGCGCGCCGTTCTCGCCGTTGCGGCGCTCACGGCGATCGGCGGCGTCGAGGCGCGCGCGGGCGAAGCAGCACCGCCCGCAAGCGATGCGCGGCCGCTCGCGCGACTGTTGCCGCAGACGCGCAACCACAAGATCTGCTTCACGGCGCATGTGGACGACATGAGCGTCCATCTCGCCGGTCGCAATCGCAACGCCAAGCATGCGCAGCAGCGGCTCGCCGGCCTCACGGCCGAGCTCTATTGGGACGATGCCGAACCGATCGACTACAACGGCGGCTGGGGTTACGACCGCCGCTACGAGCTGCTGCTCGCGGCGCGCGTTGCGGGACACAGCAAGCCGCTCGTCGGCGGGCTCGAATGCGCCTATCGCGACCGCGCGATGGTCGATCCCAAGACCGGAAACGTCATCGATGGGCCGAGCGCCACCCACCTCGCGTGCTCCCAGGATTGCGACGGCGGCTCGCTCTCGATCGAAGCGAACGCGGGCGACAAATCCCTGACCCTTGTGTTCAAGGACGGCCAGTGGGTGCGGCTGGACGGCGGCGAACTGAGCCCGAAGTCGAATGCCCTGCGGCTGCGGCTCGATCCGGCCGAGCCGTCCGCCTGCCAGCCGATCGACGATGCGTCGGACTGAGCGCGAGAGCCGACGCCAGCAACCCGACGCCCAAGCAAAAGAGCCGGCCTTTCGGCCGGCTCTTTCGTTGGCGCGATGACTCAAGCGCCATTACCCCCCGCCCAACTACGTCCCGCACGGCCCATCGGTGCCCCCCATGCTGCGCACCGGAGCCGCTTGCGCGACTGGGCCGTATGTTGGGACGAGGCCGGCCCACTCGTCGAGTCTTTCTGTCATGTGGCGCGGCAAGTTTCTCATGAGTGCAGCCGAAATGTCACACTTGCGCCTATGCCGGTCGTGGAACAGGGATTTTTCCCCACCACGAAACGCAGAGAAGCCGGCCTTCAGCCGGGTTCCCTGCACTTCACGCCGTTCCGCGCGAACGCGGATCAGTGGTGATGGTGGTGGTGATGATGGTGGTGGCGGCGCATCGCCATCCGCACCGGCGGCGGAACCGAGTCGCGATCCGGATGCGCGTCGAAATAGGCATCCATCAGCCAGCCACCGATGAACGGCACCACGCAATTCGCCAGCATCACGTGGACCTCGCGCCGCGTCAGCTCGCGCTGCACCACGATGCCGCTCACGATCGGCGTGAGCGCCATGCAGCCGACCGTCGAAAGCCCGAACGCGCCGCCCTCGGAGAAGCGGCCCACGCCGCCGCCCTGATTGCGAATCGCGAAATAGGCCCCGGTCGAGGCGGCGCCAACCGCGAGGCTCGGCGCGATCAGCCGCTTGTCGCCGCGAAACAGGTGAAACTCGCCGGCGCGCGCCCCCGGCGCCAGCAGCATCATCGCCGCCGCGATGAGCGCCACGACAGACAGCGATTTTTTCATTATGCAAGCCCCCGCAGGATTCCTGGACGTTTCCGACGCACGGACGCGCGTCGCGGCGCAGATTCTTGCGGATGCGCCGGCAAGTCGAGCCCCCCTGGCGCAATGGATGGCGGATTGTTGGTCACTGAGCCCCAAAAGCCACACTCGCGGCGGCCACCCTGTGGAGAACCCCGCCGGATCGCGGCCAGGCTGGGCGCCTGCGCGCTGGCGGCGGCTGTCCTGATGGCGGCGCCGAGCGCCGGCGCCGATCAGCCCCCGCCGACCGCCGCGCAGGTGATCGCGCAAGCGCGCGCGGGGCACGTCAACGTACCGCGCGTCGCGCTGGCGGCGCGGCTCATCGCCGCGGGCTTGCAGCGGAGCGATGAATTCAGGGCGATGCGGGAGGAGGCGGCGCGCGAGCTGGCCGGGCGGCCGGACGGCGTCGGCGCCGTCACGGCCGCGGAGCTTGTCGCGGCCGATCGCGCGATCGCGCGCGAATTGGCAGGTCTGCATGGCGCGGCGCCGCCGACCTTCTGCCAGCTCGCGCATGCGCCCGGCCGCCCGCAGATACCGGGCCTGCGCATCGTCTATCTGCATCCGCTGGGCGATCCGGCCGCCGCCAACCGCTGGCAGAACATCCTCGCGCACCAGACCGAGGGCGCGCCCGGCTCGGCCAAGAGCCTTGCGCTTGCCCAGTTCGCCAACCCGACCAAGCGCGGCGTGACCATCTGGGTCGAGACCGACGGCACCGTCTATTGGTCGACCGCCGAGAACGCCATTCCGACCCACGGCGACGGCGCGAACCGCAACGACAACAAGTATATCGACAACGGCCCGACCTACCACGCGGTGATCAAGACCAACACGATCGGCGTCGAGTTCAACGGCAATTTTCCCGATGTCGCCAGGCCGCCGACGGCGGAGCAGGTGCGGACCTGGCGCATCCTCGTGCGCTTCCTGCAGGAGCGCTACGCGATCCCGAGCGAGCGCATCTACGCGCACAACTGGATCGACTTCAAGGATGCGCGCTACTGCGAGGGCTGCGCGCTCGCGACGCTGGCGCGCCAGATGGCGTATGCGCCGGGCCAGGATTGCGACGACGCCCACGCGTCGCGATGACTCGAAGGCCGTCATTGCGAGCGAAGCGACGCAATCTCGCTTCACTTGCCCATGCATCAGTGGCGGAGATTGCTTCGCTTCGCTCGCAATGACGGCGAACCCGTTTACCGCACCAGCTCCCGCATCGCGCGATCGAGCCCTTCGAGCGTCAGCGGATACATCCGCCCGCCCATCAGCTGGCGCATGGCGCGGATCGACTGCGTGTAGTCCCACTGGTTCTCCGGCGTCGGGTTGAGCCACACGCAGGCCGGATAGGTGCGCGTCACGCGCGCCATCCACGCCTCGCCGGGCTCCGGGTTCATGTGCTCGACCGAGCCGCCCGGCATGACGATCTCGTAGAGGCTCATGGCGGCGTCGCCGACGAAGATCACCTTGTAGTCGTGCGGATAGGTGTGCAGCACGTCCCAGGTCGGCGTCGTGTGGTCGTGGCGGCGGCGGTTCTCCTTCCACACCCGCTCGTACAGGCAGTTGTGGAAGTAGAAATGCTCCATGTGCTTGAACTCGCTGCGCGCGGCGGAAAACAATTCCTCGGTCGCCTTGACGTGCCAGTCCATCGAGCCGCCGACGTCGAAGAACAGGAGCACCTTCACGGCGTTGTGCCGCTCCGGCCGCATGTGGATGTCGAGGTAGCCCTTGTGCGCGGTCTCCTTGATGGTGTGATCGAGGTCGAGCTCGTCGGGCGCGCCGGTGCGGGCGAACTTGCGCAGCCGGCGCAGCGCGATCTTGATGTTGCGCGTGCCGAGCTCGACCTCGTCGTCGAGATCCTTGAACTCGCGGCGGTCCCACACCTTGACGGCGCGGAAGTTGCGGTTCTTGTCCTGGCCGATGCGAATGCCCTCTGGATTGTAGCCGTAGGCGCCGAACGGCGAGGTGCCGGCCGTGCCGATCCATTTGGCTCCGCCCTGGTGGCGGCCCTTCTGCTCGGCGAGGCGCTGACGCAGCGTCTCGAGCAGCTTGTCGAGGCCGCCCATCGCCTCGATCTGCTTCTTCTCCTCCTCGGTGAGATATTTCTCCGCGAGCTTCTTGAGCCATTCGGCGGGAATCTCCGCCGTGACCGCGTCCGCCATCAGCTCGAGGCCGTGGAACACCTTGCCGAACACGCGGTCGAACTTGTCGAGGTTGCGCTCGTCCTTCACCAGCGCGGCGCGCGACAGATAGTAGAAGTCCTCGACGCGGCGCGCCGCGAGATCGGCCTGCATCGCCTCCATCAGCGTGAGATACTCGCGCAAGGTCACCGGCAGGCCGGCGGACTTCAGCTCATGGAAGAACGTGACGAACATCGCGATCCTGGAATTGGGCCGTTCGCGCGCAAGCCGGCGCAGCCATTCTACATCGTCGCCGCGTGCGCCGCACCCGCTCCCCGCGGCCGGCGTGCTCGCGCGATTGACATCACGTCGGGCGCACGGTTCACTTGCACGGACTGCTTGCATTCGATTGCCGTCATGACCGGGGGCGTCCGATGAGCGTTGCATCGATCAATGCGGGCGGAGATTTTCGCGTCGGCGAGGTCCTGAGCCGGGCGTGGAGCATTTTCATCGGCAACATCATCTTCTTTCTCGCCGTTCCGCTCCTGATCAACGCAATCTATTTCATCTTCAACTTCGTCCTCGGCAGGTGGTTCGTGGTCTTCCGCGCCCCGGTGTTCTCGCCCGGGCTGGCGATCGGCTCACCGTGGACGATTCTTGCCGTGTCGATTGGCACCGCCATCTTCTTTCTCTGTCTGCACGTGTTCGGTCAGGGTGTGCTCCTGACGGGGGCGTTCCAACGCCTGCGCGGCGAGCCGCTGCGCGTGGGCATGGCGCTGCAGCGGGCACTGGCGCGGCTCCTGCCGCTCATCGCCGTGACCCTCCTCCTCACCTTGGCGATGTTCGGCGTGCTTCTCGCGTCCTTCGCGGTTCTGTGGGCTGTGGGATTGGTGCTCGGCCGCCTGGTGGTGCTGCTCTGGCTCGGGGTCTTCGTGCCGATCGTCATGCTCGGCGTGATGTGGTCCGTGGTCGTGCCCGCGTGCCTCGTCGAGGGGCTCGGTCCGATTGCGAGCATGGCGCGGAGCGCCGATCTCACCAAGGGCTACCGATGGAAGGTCACCGGCATCCTGCTTTTGCTCGGTGTGATCGCGATAGCGGCCCTGATCATCCTGGTCATCCTGCTGGCCCTGACGCATTTCAGCCCCGTGGCGATGCTCATCTTCCAGATGGCCTGGCTCGTCGCTTGGACGGCCTATCTCAATTGCGCGATCATCATGATCTACCACGACCTGCGCGTCGCCAAGGAAGGCGTCGACACGGCGCAGATCGCGTCCGTCTTCGACTGAAGCGTCTGCGTCAATCCGATCTACCCGCCAATCTGATCGCGCTTGGCCGCCGCCGCGAACTTGTCGGCGCGCGGGCGGCCGAACAGCTGCTCGCGCTCGAGAAAGGCGCGTTGCGCGGTGTAGAAGTCGCGCAGGAACAGCGCCGTGTCGGCCGGCGGCACCGGCTGCGGCCAGTCGATCTTGCGGCAGATGCGGTCGCAGACGTCGGCCAGCAGCGCCTGCGTCTCGCGGTCGCCCGGCCGCCGCAGCAGGTCCTCGAGAACCTGTAGCTCGCGCTTTCCATAGGCCATGAGCTGCCGATCGGCGAAGGCGAAGCGGGCGCGCGCTTCGACCAGATCGTTGAGCAGGCGCTGGCGCGGCAGCACGATCACCAAGGTGCCGGCGATCAGATCGCCGGCCCGCATGCGGTCGCGATTGAAGAACATCAGCGCGAGGAAGCAGACGACCCAGCCGAGCAGCAGCAGGTAGCCCCAGTGCCCGCCCGCGGCTCCGGCGAGCGTGGAAATGAGCATGCTGACGGGAAGGAACAGCTCGAGCTCCCGCGTCAGGTTGCGGGCGATCACCGCCGAGGCCAGCAGCGGCCCGCCGCGCCGGTCGATGACGCGGATGCCGACGGCGCGCTTGCCCGGCGTCGCGCCGCGCGCGGACAGCTCGAAATGGATGAAATAGAGATTGCGCAGGAAGAACAGGACCAGCATCAGCACGCCGACGAAGACGATGCCGCTCAGGCCCTTGGTCGCCAGGAGCGCGAGCGCGAGCACGATCGTGAAGCCGGCGACAAGCCAGATCAGCAGGTCGATGACCAGCGCGATGGCGCGCTCGCTGAACTCGGCGAGTTCGACCGTGAGCGGCACGCCTTCCGGCGTGATGATCTCGCGCCGCTGGCGCCACTCGCGGCGCAGCGTGCTGGTGGCGGCGTCGGTCGCGGTCACGGCGTTCGCCCGCGCGGCCGCAGCAGCACGATATATGTCAGCCAGCCGACCGCGCTCGCCGCCGCGATGGCGAAGCGCCAGAACGTGCTGGCGACGAGCTGGCGGAACTCGCCTTCGAGGATCGCGGCGACGAACAGCATCATCACGGCGCCGACCGCGATCTCGGCCGCGCGCCGTCCGTGCAGCGCGAGGCTGTCGACGCGCGAGTAGCGGTCGGGAAACAGCATCTTCTCGGCAAGCACCAGCCCGCCCGCGCCGAACAGCAGGAGGGCGCTGATCTCGGTGACGCCGTGGATCGACAGCCAGCCGAGGAAGTCCACGGTCAGCCCGCGATCATAGTGCAGCGCGATGAAGGCGCCGAGCGTCAGGCCCTGGTAGGCGATCAGCAGCACGGTGGGCACGCCGGCAAGGAGGCCGAGGCTGAACGAAAGAATGCCGACGACCGTGTTGTGGCTGAACAGGTAGTTGGAAATGATTCCGAGCGAAACCGCAAACCCGGGCCACGGCGCGAAGATTTCCCCGTTGAGCAGCGACGCGCGGGTGCTGGCGACGCCGCGCCCGCCCGAGAGCCAGGTCGGCACGAAGGTCGTGAACCAGCTCTCGTCGCCGACCGTGAGCCAGAAGCCCGCAACGGTGCCTACCGCGAAGGCGAGGAACGCGATCAGCAGGTGCCAGCGCGCCGAGATGACCGCCGCCGGAAACGCCCGCAGGAACTGGCGGCCCGCTTCGCCGAGCCCGACGCGCGGCGAGTAGAGCGCGAGGTAGGCGCGCAGCGACAGGCTCTCCAGATAGAGCAGCAGCGCGCGGTCGAGCGCGATCGCGCGCGCGACCGACAGCGAGGAGAGGACCGAGCGATAGAGCTGCGGCATCCGCTGCAGCTCGTCCGGCGCGAGCGCGCGCACGCCCTTGCGTTCGGTGATGCCGATCAGCTTCTCCAGATCGACCCAGCCCTGCTCGCGCGTGCGGCGGAACTCGGCGCTCTTGAGCGTGACGGCCGGCCGCTGCCCGGGAAGCTGCCCGACCTCGCGCGCGATTTCGCTCTCGATGCTCACAGCAGGCCTCGCTGCTTGATCAGAAGGTAGCGGTTGATCAATCCCACCGGCAACGTGCGGCTCGGCACGTCGAGACAGTGGATGCCGATCCGCTGCAGCCGCTCGAACACGGTCGAGCGGTCGCGCAGGAAGTCGTGGGCGATGACCGATTGCGCCACGGCGTCGAACGAAGCGGGCGGCGCGTCGGCGAGGCCGTGCAGGATCGCGTCGCGCAGGGTGACGAAGATGACGACGTGGCGCCGGGCGATGCGCTGCGTCGCCTCGATCATCAGCTCGGCCGTGACCGTATCGACGAAATCGGTGAACAGGATCACCAGCGCGCGCCGCTGCAGCCGCGCGCTCAGCTCGGCGAGCCCGAGCGTGAAGTTCGTCTCGGTGTGCCGGTAGTCGAGCCCGGCGGTCGCGCGCTGCAGGCGCGGGAAGTTCGCCACCCCGCGGCGCGGCTGATGGTATTGCCGCAGCACCTCGTCGAAGGCGAGCAGCCCGACGAAATCGCCGCCCTGCAGCGAGATCCATGCGAGCAGCAGCCCGGCATTGATCGCGTGGTCGAGCCGCGGCAGCCCGTCGACCGGGTCGACCATGAGATAGCCGGTGTCGAACGCGAGGATGATCTGGTGGTTGCGCTCGGTGCGGAATTCCTTGCTCAGCAGCTTGCGGTGCCGCGCCGAGTGCTTCCAGTCGATGAACCGGCTGTCGAGCCCGACCGCGTAGTCGCGCAGCGCGTCGAACTCGGTGCCCTCGCCCTTCTGCTCCTGCACCTTGTTGCCGAACAGCACCTCGCGCGAGAAGAACTGCAGCGCCGAGCTGCGCACCCCGCGCACGTTGGGCACCACGTCGATCACGCGATCGATGGCGACGCGCCGCGACAGCTGGATGAGCCCGAGCGGGCCGCGCCAGCGCACCCAGACGGCGAAGACGTGCATCTTCCCGCGCCGCTGCGCCAGCACCGGAAAGCGGGCCTGCGCGGCCTGCCCCGGCTCGCCCGGCAGGCGGACGATTTCCTCGGGGTCGGCATCGGGCTGCTGCTCGCGCACCAGCTCGAACCAGGTCCGCCGCCGCGGCGCGGCCGGCGCGATCGTCACCGTGAGAAACCCATGCTCGCCGACCTGCAGGCTCGCCGGCACGTCGGCCGTCGCTTGCAGGCGGCGCAGCGGGAACGCGAGGGCGAAATCGACCGCGACGGCGATCAGCACCAGCGCGCCGTAGTCGAACGACCACAGCCACAGCGCCGGATCATAGATCGCGAGCATGAGCGCGAGCGGCACGCCCGCCGCGAAGATCGTGAACGCGCGCAGCGTCGGCTGGATCATCGCGGCGCCGCCGTGCGGGCGAGGATCTCGCTCACCACCCGATCGGCCGAGAGCCCCTCGATCTCGGCGCTCGCCGACAGGATGACGCGATGGCGCAGCACCGGCAGCGCCAGGATCTTCACGTCGTCCGGGATGACGAAATCGCGCCCGTTGAGCGCCGCGAAGGCGCGCGCCGCCGCCGCCAGCATGTTGGCGGCCCGCGTCGAGGCGCCGACGTCGAGCGAGGCGTGCTCGCGCGTGCCGCGGACGACGTCGACGATGTAGTCGAGCAGGTCGTCGGACAGGTGGATGCGCATCACCTCGTCGCGCACCGCGGTGAGCAGGCGCGAGTCGGCGACCGCCTTGAGGCCGAAATCCTCCAGCCGCGGCATGGCGGAGCGATGGCCGTGCCGGCGCACGATCTCGCGCTCCTCGTCGCGGTCCGGATGGCCGATCACGATCTTGAACAGGAAGCGGTCGAGCTGCGCCTCGGGGAGCGGATAGGTCCCCTGCTGCTCGATCGGGTTCTGCGTCGCGATCACCATGAAGTCCTCGCCGAGCGCATAGTCGCGCCCGTCGATCGTCACGATGCGCTCGTTCATCGCCTGCAGCAGCGCGGCCTGCGTCTTCGGCGGGGCGCGGTTGATCTCGTCGGCGAGCAGGAGCTCGGTGAAGATCGGCCCCTTGGTGAGCGTGAAGGCGTTGGTCTGGAAGTTGAACAGGTTGGTGCCGAGCACGTCGCCCGGCATGAGGTCGGGCGTGAACTGGATGCGGCCGAACTTGATCGACAGGCTCGCCGCGAAGCACTGCGCGAGCAGCGTCTTGGCGGTGCCCGGCACGCCTTCGAGCAGGATGTGGCCGTTGACCAGCATGCTGGTCAGCATCAGGTCGATGACGTCATCCTGCCCGACGACGGCCTTGCCGATCTCGCTCCGGACTGCCTCGGTCAAGCCGCGAATATCCCGGAACTGCATCCGTCACCTCCCGCTTCCATCGGAAAATATCGCGCGCGAGCGCCGCGAGCGCGGCGCTGCCGCCGCGCCGGCCCGCCGCCAGCTCGTCGGCGTGCCGCAGGATCGTCCCGCAGTCGGCCGCGACGTCGCGCGCGCGAGCGACGCGGCGCAGCCAGTCGACCAGCGCCGGCTCGGCGAGCCCGGCCGGCGCGTGCATCTGGCGCGCGACGTCCTGCACGATCGCGTGGATGTAGCGCTGGATGATGATCGGACGATGGCGCGCATGCGCGAACAGGTTGGCGGTCGTCTCGATCAGGCTGCGCTTGCCCGCCGCGAGCGGCGCCGGCGGCGCGACCGGCGCGCCGAACCGGCGCATGGTCGCCCACAGCAGCAGCGCGACCGCCAGCGCGCCCTGCACGGTCACCAGCACGAAGGGAAACTCGAACAGGATGCGCAGCGGCGAGGACCCGGCGTCGGTGAAGCCGTGCACGGTTTCGTCGAACACGACGTTGCCGTCCGCGCCGCGCAGCGCGTCGATCAGCGCGACCGAGAACTCCGCATTGGCGGAGACGCCGAGGCCGTAGTTCTCGATCACGTCGGGATCGGCGAGCACCCACAGCCGCCGCGCGCCGCTGCGCAGCTCGCCGACCAGCATGCCCTTGTCGCTGCCGATCACCGGACGAAGGCGCGACGACTTGATGAGCTGGACATTGTCGGTGAATACCGGGACCCGGCCGACCTCGTTGTGCGTCCAGGCCGGCGCCGCCGGAAGGCGCACGATGTCGATGCCGGAAAGCTGCGCGGCCCGCCGCGCGTCGTATGCCGGCACGTCGGTGACCGAATCGATCCACCCGGCGTGGCGCATGCTCCGCACGCCGGTCCATTTCGGCAGGATGAGCAGAACCGTATGGGCATTGAGCAGGCTGCTCATCAGTTGCGGCGCCGCATTGGACGAGGGTTCGGCGACGACCAGCACGCCCTGCGGATCGACCTTGGCGACCGAGTCGCCGCGGCTCTTGATCACGCGCACCCCGAGCCGATGCATGACGTCGGCGATGCCCGCATAGCCGATCGCCGAGCGCGAGAAGGTCGACGCGCCGACCGTATCGGTGCCCTGGCCGCCGCCGACGATGAGAAAGAGCAGGGTGCCGAGCCCGAGCGCGATCAGCACCGCAATCCAGATCGTCACCGCGCGCGAGTTGCCCATGCGGCCGGCCGTCACGCGGGCGCGCCGCCGTGCAGCGTGCGCCGCAGGGCATCGAAATTGCGCCGGCACGCCGCGTAGTCGTCGCCCTGCGCCGGATGGCCGCCGAAATAGGTCCGCTCCACCGCCGCGATGATCTCGCGCAGCAACGAGCGACCGGCCGGGTCGAGCCGCGCGCCGCGCAGGATCTCGCGGCTGGTCAGCGAATCGGCAAACGTCTCGCGCAATCGCTCGCGAATGTCGCTCAGGCTCTGCAGCAACAGGAAGTGCATGGCCTCGACGAAGCGACCCTCGCGGCTCAGCCTGTCGGCGGCGGCGAGCGCGTCGACGCCCGGCGCGAGCGTCGTCTCCTCGGCGCCCGCGGCCGGCGTCTCCCATTCTTCCTTGCGCCTCCCCACCAGCGCCAGCAGCGGGTCGCGCAGCGCATAGAGCACGAGCGCCGCGGCCACGGCGGCCGCGATCCAGATGAGCCATTCCGGAACCGCGATGCGCAACGACACCCGCACCGGCTCGTTGCGCCGGGGAAATTCGGTCTGCAGGTCGAGCGCGCGGATGCTGTCTTTCGCGGTCTGGTCGATCCGCTCGTTGGGCACGCGCAGCGGTCGGGCCGCATTCGGCGCGTCGAGCGGCCGGCTCGGCCCGAGGCTCGGTACGGAATTAGGCGCGAAGCTGCCGCTCGGCGACGGCCGCGATTGCTCCGGCGCCTGCGCCCGCAGCGACGCGGACGCGGCGATTGCGACCGTCGCCATGATCACAGCGATGCATCGACGCATGCCGGCTTCCACCGCCAACCTTCCACCTGCAGGACGCCGCCTGCACGCCGCCATGGCCGACCGTTCGTCGGCGCGCGTCATACTAGAACATTTTGCCGCAGGTTGTGCAGCGGCCGGCGCGGAAAATGCGGCACCGGCTTGCCAGGGCATCCGCGCCCCAATAGCCATAGAATGGACGAATTTGCCCGCATCGGGCGACTTGCCGGGCCGATGGAGAACTGCATGCTGACCAGACGTGCCCTCGCGGCCTTGCTCGCGCTTGCCGCCGCAACGGCGTCGGCCGCGACCTTCCCGGACCGCCCGGTCACCATGATCGTGCCCTACGCGGCGGGCGGCAGCTCGGACGTGCTGGCGCGCCTGCTCGGCGAGCGGCTCGCCAAAGCGCTCGGCCAGCCGATCGTGGTCGATGACCGCGCCGGCGCCGGCAGCCGCATCGGCACCGAGCTCGTCGCCCATGCGCCCCCTGACGGCTACACGCTCCTGCTCGCCGACATGCCGCTGACCATCATTCCGGCGATCCAGAAGGGCGTGCGCTACGATCCGGCCCGCGATTTCACGCCGATCGGCCTGATCGGCACCGCCTCCATGGTGCTGTTCGTCAATCCGAAGGTGCCGGCCGCGACCGTCACGGACTTCGTCACGCTGGCGAAGAAGGAGCCGGGCAAGATCACCATCGCGTCGGGCGGGATCGGCAGCACCACGCATCTGACCGCGGAGCTGTTTCAGGCCAAGGCCGGCGTCAAGCTCCTGCACGTGCCCTATCGCGGCGCCGGCCCGGCGCTGACCGATCTCATGGCCGGCCAGGTGCAGAGCGGCTTCACCACGCTGGCGACCGCGAGCCCGGCACTTGCGGCGGGCTCGGTGCGCGCGCTCGCGAGCGCGAGCGAGAAGCGGCTCGCCTCGCTCCCCGCCGTGCCGACCTTGCGCGAAGCCGGCATCGATCTCGTGGTGGAGCATTGGTGGGGCGTGCTGGCGCCGGCCGGACTGCCGCCGGCAATTGCGGCGCGGCTCAACGCGGCGCTGCAGGACGCGATCGACGCGCCCGACATCGCGGCGCGGCTGGCGCCGCTCGGCGTGGCGCCCGCGCATCGCTCGCCCGACGCGTTCCGCGCGCTGATTGCGAGCGACACGGCGCGCTGGGCCGATATCGTCCGCGCCGCCGGGATCACGCCGCAGTGACGTCCCTGCCAAACGCGGACGCGGCGGCACCTGACCCGCAGCTGTGGGCCGACTTCCAGGCGCTGTGCGATTGCGGCGGGCGGCTCGCCGGATCGGCAAGCGAAGCCGCCGCCCTCGCCTGGGCGCGCGAACGCCTTGCGGCGGTTGCGGGCGGGTTATTCACCGAGCATCCGGTCGACTACCCGGGCTGGCGCTGGCGCAGCGCGACGCTGACCGACGTCGCAAGCCGCGAAGCCCTGCGCTGCACGCCGCTGCTCGGGACCGCGGCGGCGCACGCGCTCGTCGCCGAGGTCGTCGATGTCGGGCTCGGCCGCGCGGATGACTTCGCCCGCTGGGCCGACGCGCTCGCCGGCCGCATCGTCCTGGTGCAGCACGAATATCCTTTCGCGCCCGGCCACGTTCATCGCCGCGTCAAGCTCGCGACGGCGCAGCGCGCGGGCGCCGCCGGCTTCCTCATCGCGCACCCGGAGCCCGGCGCCGGGCCGGTGTCGGGATCGAGCGGCCGCAACGGCGGCCCCGGCATTCCGGCGCTCGGCATCGACGCCGCCGCGGCCGCGGCGCTGCGCCGCGCGGGCGCGCGCTGCACCGTGCGGGTCGACATCGACGGCGAGGATATTGCGGCGCAGACCCGCATGCTGGTGCTCGACCTGCCCGGCCGCGGCCGCGATTGCGTCGCGGTGAGCGCCCATCTCGACGGCCACCCGCTCGGCGAAAGCGCGATCGACAACGCGACCGGCGTCGCGGTCGCGCTCGCGCTGGCGCGCCGGCTCGCCCCGCATGTCGCAAACTGTCCACGCGGGTTGCGCATCTGTCTCACCAGCGCCGAGGAATGGAGCCTGGTCGGCTCGCGGCTCTGGCTCGAGCGCATGGACGAGCGCGAGCGCCGCCGCATGGTGCTCGACATCAATCTCGATTCCGTCGGCGGCGCCGCCAATTTCACGGCGCTCACCTCGGACTTCGCCAACCTCGACGCGTGGATCCGCGCAACCGCGGCAGGCGCCGCCCTGCCGCTCGCCACTCACCTGCCGTTGATGGCGAACTCGGACCACGCCTCCTTTGCGGCGCACGGCATTCCGGCGGTGCGGCTGATCGCCGGCTTCGACGCGCCCGCGAGCCACCTGCGCCTGCTGCTCACCGCCGCCGACACGCGCGACAAGGTGCGGTCGGACGAACTGGTCGAGGCGTTGCGGATCGCGACGACGCTCGCGTGGGAAGCGCTGACCGCGTCCGACGCGGCGCTGAAGAATCTTGCCATGTGAAGGCGGCTCGGCCACCCGATCGCGCCGTTACAGCATCACGAGCCCGAGTTGCGCGCCCCTGGTGACGGCTTCGGTGCGGCTGTCGGCGTCGAGCTTGGCGAGAATGCCGGCGACGTGAAACTTGACTGTATGGAACGAAATGCCGAGCCGTCGCGCGATCCCCTTGTTGGAGAGGCCGTCGGCGAGCGCGGCCAGCACCTCGAGCTCGCGCGCCGTGAGCGGCGCCTCGCCCTCCGCCGACACCGCGGGCTGCGGCTCGGCGGGAATTTCGTAGGGCATGACGCACAGACCTCGCCGCACCGCCGTCAACGCGAGGGCGACATCGGCGGCGTCCGCCGACCGCGCCAGCACGGCACGCGCGCCAGCGCGCAGCAGATCGAGCGCGCCCGATGGCGTCGCGTCGGCGAGCGCGATGATCGCGGTCGCGCGATGGCGTCGCGTCGATCGCCGCAATTGCTCGGCAGTCGGCGTGTCCACGAGCGCAAGCTCGACGCCATGCCGCTCGATCAGCCGCGTCAGCGCCGCCGCGTCAGCGACCGCACCCACGACCGCGAGACCGGCATCGGCGTTGAGCAGCCGCGCGAGCCGGTCGCGCAGCGCGGGATCGGCCGAGCATATGGCAACCGCCGCGGCGCCGGCTGCGGCGCCGGGCGATTGCGCTATGGCGGCGAGCGTCACCGATGGCTCCTAGTGCCGCGGCCGCTCGCCGATCACGACCTTGAGCGCGGTCGGCGCGCCGCCGCGCGAGAGCGCGAGGTCGACCGAGGTGCCGACGCTGTCGGGGCCGAGCATGCGCATCACCTCGCGCACGCGGCCGATCGGGGCCGCATTCCACGCCGTCACGATGTCGCCGACGATCAGGCCGGCGCGCGCCGCCGGGCCTTCCGGATCGATGCTGGCGACGAGAACGCCCGCGCGCTCGCGCGAACGGACCGGCTGCAGCCCGGCGCCGAGATAGCCGCGCCCGACGTAGCCCTTGGCGAGCAGCGCATCGACCGCGCGGTCGATGGTCGCGCGCGGGATCGCCAGCACGCGGCCGCGCGGCCCGGCGACGACCATGCCGAGCACGCGGCCATGCGCGTCGGCGAGCGCGCCGCCCTCGGCGGCCGGGCTCAGCGTGAGATCGAGGCGCAGCAGCGTGTCGATCGCGCCGCCGCGCTGGCTCATCCACGCGCCGCCGACGAAGGCGACGCTGCCGAGATTGGCAACCGGCGCACCGCGATGATTGCCGACCGCGAGCACGATCTGTCCCGGCCGCAGCGACCCGCTGTCGGCGGTGGCGGCGACCGGCAGGCCGTCGGGCTGGAAGCGCAGCGCCGCGACGTCGGTCGTCGGGTCGCGGCCCGCGAGCGTCGCCGCGACCTCGCGGCCGCCCGGCAGCACGACCGCGATGTCGTCGTCGCCGTCGAGCACTTCCTCGGCGGTGACGATCACGCCGGGCCGCCAATGGATTCCGCTCGACCATGCGCGGCCGGCGCGCACCGCGACGGTCGCGCCCGCGACCCGCTCGACCAGCGCGGCAGTCTGGTCGGACAGCGCGATCAGGGGATTGTCTGACATGTGAAGACCTCCGGGTTGTACATGTGGGCGCTATCGCACGGCGCCGCGAGGGGTCGCTACTGGCCACATGGGCGGGGCTGGCGGCGCAAGCTCGTCGCCCTCGAGACCAAGCGCATCGCGATCGTGCCCGACGTGCCGGCCGCTAAACTGCGAGCGAAGCGAAGAGCAATCTCGCAGCACAGAGTTTGCGGCGCGAGATTGCTTCGGCATGCTGCGCATGCCTCGCAATGACGGCTGTCACTCGTTCCCGAACTCTTCCAGATCCGTCAGAAACTCGCTCATGCAGGTGTCGCTGCCGCGCGCGCCCGGGTAGACCTCGAGGATCGTGAGCTTCACCCAGGCGACCTTCGCCTTGGGGATGACGATCTTCTGGCTCGCGCGCACGTCCTTGAGCGTGACGGTCTGCTTCAGCCCGCGGTCGGTCTCGATCAGCGCCGTCTTGACGCGCCCGTTGTTGCGATAGGCTTCTTCGGACTTGGCGTAGCCCGCCGTGACGTTGATCGTGCGCATGACCTGCGGCGGATCGTGGTGGATCGTCACGCTCTGCCCGACCCCGGGTCCCGGCGCGCCTTCGCACCAGGCGCCGTCGCCGGTGCCCATCAGGCGATCGGGCCCGTACGTATTGCCGGCCTGCGGCGCCAGCACGGAACTGACGCAGATGCGTTCCGTGGCGAACTGGCCCGTAAAGGCATGGCAGGTCTCGGCGGCGGCGGGCGCCGCGGCGAGCGCGGCGGCGGCAAGGGCAACAAGTTGGCGCATGGACGGCTGATCCCGTGACGGGCGATGCGACGATACACCGCCCAAGCGGGCCGTGGGAGTGGATCGGGGGCGTGGGCCGCGCCGGATCGGGGCAAATCGCGGCCCGACACGCAGAATTGCGCCGTGGCCATCATTTCGCGCATGCGCGTCATGCTGTTGCCGTGATCTTGCCGCGCATAGCCGGTTCATGAAGTGATCATGTTGGGTTGCTCAACCTCCCGGGCATCCCGCGGTGACCCCGATGCCCCAGCCCATGTTCCGCCGTCTCGCCGTGATCGGCCTCCTCGCCCTGCTGTGCCTGCACGGCCGGCCCGCGCGGGCGCAGCTGTCGATCCTGCCGAACCAGATCGCGACCGACGTGAGCATCTCGTGGGAGGTGCGCAACCGCTTCCGCCTGTTTCGCGACGAGAAGGATTTCAACCGCCATCTCGCGGCGGAGAGCGGCCGCACCGTCCTCGCGGCCGAGCAGACGCTCGCGCAGGAGACCGACGGCCGCGGCTGGGCGCGCGACATGGTGACGAGGCTGTGCGTCGACGGCGCCGGGCGCGTGCTCGACACCTGCGTGCGCGACGGCGTGCGCGAGTCCTATCTCGACCCGGTCGACCATCGCGTGACGGTGCGGCTCACCGGCGCGGTGCCGGCCGACGCGAGCTGCGCCTGGTCGTTCGACAACGGCGAGGGCCCGCCGCAGACGCTCGCCGTCGGCTGCGGCGAGGAGGTCAACCTGCGCGCCCTCTACGGCCGGACCACCAAGGTCACGGTCGACATCACGGCGGGCGGCGTCACGCGGCGCACCTCCGATGCGATCGACGTGCGCGACCTGCTGATCGCCGGCATCGGCGATTCGGTCGCCGCCGGCGAAGGCGATCCCGACCGGCCGGTCGCGCTCTCCGACGACGGCTTCTGCTTCCGCAACTTCCTCGCCACCGGACGCAGCGACTACTTCCGCCCCGGCCGCGTCGGCTTCACCGGCGACAAGGCCTGCGACGCGGCGCAGAGTCCGAGCTCCAACATGGCCGAGTGGGCGCGCCTGTCGGCGCGCTGGATGTCGTCCGCCTGCCACCGCTCGCTCTACAGCTACCAGCTGCGCGCGGCGCTCGGGCTTGCGGTCGAGAACCCGCACCTCGCCGTGACCTTCCTGCCGCTCGCCTGCACGGGCGCGACCATCGAGACCGGCCTGTTCGGCGTGCAGCGCGCGCGCGAGCTCAACTGCGGCGGCGACAACAGCAGCTCGTGCCCGACCACGATTCCCGGGCAGATCACCCAGTTGCGCGTCATCTTGCAGCGCGCCCAGCGCACGCAGCCCAACCGCAAGCTCGATCTGGTGTTTCTCACCGTCGGCGCGAACGACATCTATTTCTCCGGCCTCGTCGCCGACGTGATCATCGACTCGACGGCGGAGCGCATCATCGCCCGCCGCAGCGGCGTGATCGAAAGCGTCGCGGACGCGCAGTCGCAGCTCGACAAGGTGCTGCCGGGGAATTTCGCCCGGCTGCGCGCGGCGCTGAAATCGCTGCTCGGCGGCAGCCTCGACAAGGTGGTTTTCACCGCCTACGGCAATCCGGCGCTCGCCGCCGGCGGCGGCGTCTGCGCCGGCGGGCGCGACGGTTTCGACGTGCATCCCTCCTTCAACGCCGACGGCGAGCGCCTGCGCAAGGCGACGCTGTTCGTGCAGAACAAGTTCCTGCCCGCCATCAAGGCGCTCGCGACCTGCACCGGCGGCGTCGTCTGCGGGCCGGGCGAGAGCATGGCGTTCGCCGACGCGCACCAGGCCGCCTTCGCGCAGCACGGCTTCTGCGCGCGCGCCGATACGGATCCCGATTTCGACCGCCAGTGCTTCTCGCCCGACGGCAAGAGCTTCACCGACAACCTGGTCGACGGCGCGACCGACCCGATGACGTGCGATCTCGGCGCCAGCGAATTCCGCGCCTATGCGTCGCGCGCGCGCTGGATCCGCACCGCAAACGACAGCTATTTCACCGCGATGACCTTCCCGGAAGGGCTGCCCTCGACCATGCAGCCCGCCGACCTGCATGACGCGACCTGGGGGATTCTCTCCGCCGTCTACGGCGGCGCCATCCATCCGACCGCCGAAGGCTACGCCGCGATGGCGGACGCGGCGCTCGGCATCGCCCGCGTGGTGCTCAAGCTCGGCCCGGGGATCGAAGGGGTGACCGAGAAGTCGCTGCCGCCGGTGGATGCGCCGCAGGCGCCCGCGCCGCCCCAGGCTCCCGCGGCGCCGCAAGCGCCCGCGGCCGTGGCGCCGCCACAGGTGCCCGCGCCGGCGGTCGAGCCGGGCGACCAATACGTGCCGGCCCCGCCACCCGCCAAGTGATTGGCCAGATAAAAAATCTGGACATAATAGCTATTCTATGGCTATAAATTGCCCATGAGCAATCACAGCGTGGCCGATGCTAAAAATCGCCTGCCGGAACTGATCGATCGCGCCCTGCAAGGCGAAAGCGTGGTGATCACTCGGCATGGCCGGCCCGTTGCCGAACTGCGCCCAATTCCAAGACCCGCCCGAAAGATCACTGCAGCGGCGCTTGATTGGCTGGCGGAGCATCGCGTCGGCAAGCGCGCACGTGAGGATGCAGGCACTTTTGTCAGCCGCATGCGCGACGAGGATGAGCGGTGACCGTCTATCTCGACGCGAGTGTGCTGGTTGCCCTCTTTGCAAATGACAGTCTGACCGCTCGCGCGGATGCCTATTTGCGCGCGCATCCGTCAGAATTGGTGGTGAGCGACTTCGCGGCAGCCGAATTCGCATCCGCGTTCGCCCGCCGCGTGCGCGAAAAGCTGCTGACGGTGAACGAAGCGCGCACCGCTTTTTCAACCTTCGACGTCTGGACATCTCGTGAAGCGGCGCGCGAGCAGATCACCTCAGCCGATATCGCTTCCGCCGCAGCGTTCATACGGCGCCTCGACATGCCGCTGCGGACGCCGGATGCGATTCATATTGCGGCGGCGCAGCGGATCGATGCGGAGCTACTCACGTTCGACAAGCAGATGGTCGCGGGTGCTCGCGCGCTCGGCGTCGCGGTGATTGTCGGATAGGCGAACCCAGTCTTGCGCGCCCTTGCTCGCGTTGCAGCTCAGCTCACCCCGAGCTTCTTCTGCAAACTGGTCGACGACGTCGTGTACTGAAAGACCAGCCGTTTGTCCGGGAAGACGTAGTGATACGCCTTCTGCGCCATCAGGGCGCCCTCGTGGAAGCCGCACAGGATGAGCTTGAGCTTGCCCGGATAGGTGTTGATGTCGCCGATCGCGAACATGCCTTTGATGTTCGTCTCGAACGCCGCGGTGTCGACCGGGATCAGGTCTTCTTCGAGCTTCACGCCCCAGTCCGCCACCGGGCCGAGCTTCATGGTGAGGCCGAAGAACGGCAGCATGGCGTCGCAGGCGACCGTGTAGGGCTCGCCCTTGTCGGGCTTGGCGTGCGCGGCGGTGAGCTGACCGGCGTCACCGACGAGCGAGGTGACCTGGCCGAGCTTGAAGTCGATCTTGCCGTCCGCCACCAGCGCCTTCATCTTGTTGACGCTGTCGGGCGCGGCGCGGAACTGGTCGCGCCGGTGCATCAGGGTGACGTGCCTGGCGATCGGCTGCAGGTTGAGGGTCCAGTCGAGCGCGCTGTCGCCGCCGCCGACGATCAGCAGGCGCTTGTCGCGGAAATTGTCCATCTTGCGCACGGCGTAGAACACCGAGGTGCCCTCATAGGCCTCGATGCCCGGCACCGGCGGGCGCTTGGGCTGGAACGAGCCGCCGCCCGCCGCGACCACGATGATCTTCGCCTCGAAGATCTTGCCCGCGTCGGTCTTCACCCGAAACAGCGGCTCGCCGATCTTCTCCACCGTCTCGACCATCTCGCCGAAATGGAAGACCGGGCCGAACGGCTCGATCTGCTTCATCAGCGCCTCGGTCAGCCCGTGGCCGGTGACGTAGGGGATGCCGGGAATGTCGTAGATCGGCTTCTCGGGATAGAGCTCGGCGCACTGGCCGCCCGGCTTGTCGAGGATGTCGATCAGGTGGCATTTCATGTCGAGCAGGCCGAGCTCGAACACCGCGAACAGGCCGCACGGGCCCGCGCCGATGATGAGGACGTCGGTCTTGATCGGTTCGTTCACGGCTCGCATTCTCTCGCAACCCTTCACATCTTTACATGTTCGCCGGGCGAAGGCCGCCCGGCGGCGCACAACTGTCCGGCACTCCCTTGATTTTCTGGCGCTTGTCTAGCCGGGGAGATGGCGTCGGAAAAGGGGCGAACGGATTTTGTTCGCGCCGCGATGAACGCTCCTCAACCCCTCGATTTCAAGTAAGAAATTGCCTTCTGGCCGCTGGCGCCCGACCCCGCCCGGCTCAGGCCTGCCGCTCCGGCACCGTCACGACCAGGCCGTCGAGCGCATCCGTCACCTTGATCTGGCAGGACAGGCGCGAGCTCGGCCGCACGTCATAGCCGAAATCGAGCATGTCCTCTTCCATCGGCGAGGGGCCGCCGACGATCGCGCGCCATTTCTCGTCCACGTAGACGTGGCAGGTCGCGCAGGCGCAGGCGCCGCCGCACTCGGCCTCGATGCCCGGCACGCCGTTGCGGATCGCGGTCTCCATCACGGTCGCGCCGACCTCGGCCTCGACCGCGTGGGAAACGCCGGAAGGGTCGATGTAGGTGATTTTCGGCATTCGGTGCGCGCTTGCGGGGATGAACTGCCGGCTCTGACGGCCGGCCGCGCATCCTATATAGGCTCGCGGCGCAGCGCGCCAGTGCGCCATCTTGGCGAGGCATGGCCGACCTTTGGGGCGTCAGGCCGCGCTCAGAATGTCGGCGATCGCCGCCTGCGCCTCGCGCGCCGCCGCCGCGAGCGCCGCGACCGCGCGGGCGCGCTCGGCGGCGGGCGCCGCCTCGACCGCCTCGGCGGCCCGCGCCATCGGCCAGGCTCCCACCCCGCGCGCCGAGCCCTTGAGGGTGTGGGCGAGCGCGCCCACGCCCGCCGCGTCGACCGCCCGCATGCGCGCGATCAGCAAGTCGATCTGGCGATCGAACAGCGCGAGCACCTCGCGCTCGAGCCCATGGTCGCCGAGCGTCATGCGATAAAGATGCGCGAGATCGATGGCCGGCTCGCCCGCCGGCACGGCCGGCGCGACCGCCGCCGCTGCGTGGTGCTGGTGCATGATCGCCATCCCGGAGGCTCTTGTGGCCGGCTCTTTGACGTTCACTCTAGGCCGCGCACGGCCAAGATGGCGTAAACGCACGCCCGCCGCCGCCGCGCGGGGCGCAGCCAAGCACCGCCATGGTTAAGCAAGGGTTACGCGCCGCTGGTGCCGCCGTCGCGGGCCGGCGGCGCGCGGCCGAGCACTTGGTAGCCCGCTGCGGTCAGCCGGCACACCAGCCATTCGGGCTTGATCGGGTTCCGCGCCCACGGCTCCGCCCAGCCGTGCGCGATGCAGGCCTGAACGGTCTTCTTCGGCACCTCGCGGCCGTCGCGGTCGAACAGCGGCAGCTTTCCGCCCGGCTGGTCGAGCCCGCGCTCGAGGTAGCGGCGCTGTGCCCCGCTCGGCCGCACGGCCGCCGCATTGGTATCTTCATCATGCCGCGATGGAGACGCGGGGGTGCGATCGAAGTCCATGCCGGAACTTGCGGATTCCCGCTCGTGCCCACCCGCGCTCATGCCGTCACCTGTTAACGATGATTAAAAAGACGTTACCAAGACGGTTTATTTGGGCCTGCCCAATGGGTAGGATATCAGAGTGGCAGGGGGGAGTACGAGCGGCCAAAACCAAGGCCCACTGCCGCGCGATCGACCATCAAACGCCCGTGGCGCGACCCGGTCCAAGCGATGACAGCGGGTCGCCGTCCTGGTTCAGCGTACGACGAGGCGACGACCGACATGGCGAATAGTCCCAAGAAATCCAAGGACCCGACCGAGGTGGCGCTCTCCGCCATCCAGGATGCGCTCGACATGCGCGTGCCGGAGCCGCGGGCGACGCTCTCGGCCCAGCGCGAGCCCGCGCGCACCCCCGCCGATGAAGATCTGTTCGACGAGCCGGCCGGCGGCGCCAAGGCGGACGACCGCTCGGTGCGCGCGGCCTCGAACCTCGCGTCGAACCTCGCCGCCAACGACGACCGCGCCAGCATCGGCCAGATCCTGCAGTCGCTGCAACGCCGCCCCTCGCGCACCCCCTATGTGGTGGCCGGCATCTTTTCCGCCGCCTGGATCGTCTGCGCGCTCGGCCTCGCCTATGGGTATGAGAGCGCGTTTGCCTCGCTCGTCGCGCAGGGCGGCAGCGCGGTGCCGCTGCTCGCCGGCCTGATCGCCGGCTTCTTCGCCCCGGTCGTGTTCTTCTTCGTGCTCGCCCACATGCTGGCGCGCTCGCAGGAGCTGCGCGGCATCTCCCAGTCGCTGGCGCAGGTCGCGGTTCGGCTCGCCGAGCCCGAGACGCTCGCGCGCGACTCGATCGTCAATGTCGGCCAGGCGGTCCGCCGCGAGGTCGCCGCCATGGGCGACGGCGTCGAGCGGGCGCTCGCCCGCGCGGCCGAGCTCGAATCCCTCGTCAACAACGAGGTCACGGCGCTCGAGCGCGCCTACAACGACAACGAGCTGCGCATCCGCACCCTGCTCGACGGGCTCGCGTCGCAGCGCGAGACGCTGGTCGGCCAGGCCGAGCAGGTGCGCACCGCCATCACCAACGTGCATCTTGACCTCTCGCACGACATCACCTCGGTCTCCGAGGCGGTCGCCGACCGGGTCAACGAGGCGGCGCAGCGCATCGCGCGCGCGCTCGCCGAAAAGGGCGAGCACATCACGGTCGCGCTCGGCCATGCCGGCGACTCGATGATCGACGCGCTCGGCGAGCGCGGCGGCGACCTGCTCGACCGGCTCGAGCGCACCAGCCGCGAGACCACCCACGCGATCGAGGCGGCGAGCGACCGCCTCACCTCGAGCCTCAACTTCAAGACCGACCACCTCAACGAGGAGTTCGTCGAGATCGCGACCAACATGCAGCAGATGATGTCGTCGCGCCTCGACCGCGTCGCCGACGGCTTCGCCGAGAAGGCGGCCTCGATCGTCGACCTGATGGAGCAGCGATCGCACACGCTCACGCAGACCATCGTCGAGACCTCGAGCCAGCTCGCCGAGACGATCGCGACGCGCGCCGACGAGGTCAACAACACGCTCAAGTCGACCGGCGACTCGATCGTGCTCGATCTCAGCCTGCGCGGCGGCGACGTGGTGTCGAAGCTCGAGCAGACCGGGACGCGGATCACCGACTCGATCGTGGCGCGCAGCGAGAAGGTCACGCAGACCTTCAGCGACAGCGCCGAGGCGCTGGCGACGCAGATCGGCTCGCGCGGCGACGCGGTGCGCGACATGCTGGCGCAACGGCTCGCGGCGTTCGAGGAGATGTTCACGCACGGCGGCGCGGAGCTCGCCGAGCGCATCGGCCGCGACTCGACCACGCTCGGCAACCTCATCACCCGCCACGTCGCCGAGTTCGACCGCACCGTGCGCACCTATGGCGGCGAGCTGGTCGAGCGCCTAGGCCAGCGCACGCAGGACCTCGGCGAGGCGATGAAGAGCTACCTCGACGGCTTCGACGGGCGCGTCACCACCAAGGCGGTGGAAGTGACGACCTCGCTCGACCAGCGCCTCTCCCGCTTCCAGGAGGCGCTCGACAGCCGCACCCAGAGCCTCAACGACGCGCTGTCGACCCGCGTGATGGACATCGCCAAGACGGTCGCGGAGGGCGGCAAGGAGGTCGTCGCCGCGCTCGACAAGCGCATCAGCGACGTCACCACCACGATCACAACGCGCGGCGGCGAGCTCGCCGACGCGCTCGGCGCGCGCATCGAGGACATCGACCGCACCTTCGGCGCGCGCACGACGCAGCTCGCCGACAACATCGACAGCCGCATCAGCCGCTTCGAGGAGCTGCTGGTCGGCCGCGCCGAGACGGTCACGCGCGAGATCGAGACGCGCAGCAAGACCGCCGCCGACCTGCTCAATGCCCGCATGGAGCAGCTCTCGACGTCGATCAAGACCAATACCGGCGAAGCCGCCCATGCGCTGGAGACGCTCGCCAACTTCGCCTCCCAGGCGATCCGCGCGAGCGCCGGCGAAGCCGAGCGCACCGTCAGCGGCGCCGCGAGCGCCTCGAGCGAGAGCATGCGCACGACCGCGGGCGACGTCGAGCGCGCGCTCACCTCGCTGTCGACGGGCGTGAGCAGCGTGCTCAAGCAGAACGCCGACGAGGTCGAGCGCACCCTGCTCGGCGTGAGCTCCGAGGTCGCGCGCAACTTCGTCGGCCGCGCCGACGAGATCGCGGCCGCGGTCGGCAAGCGCTCGGCCGAGCTCACCAAGATCCTCGACGAGAAGTCGAGCGGGCTGCTCGCCGCCATCTCGAGCAAGACCGACGAGTTCACCTCGCAGGTGAGCCGCGTCACCGACAACGCCGTGCAGTCGATCCAGTCGACCGGCTTCGCCTTCACGGGCGAGATGATGGACAACTCGCAGGAACTGGCGCGCATCATCAACGATGCCGGCGCCACCGCCACGGCGGCGGTCAATCGCACCATGGCGGAGCTGACCGCGTCGACCAAGGCCGCGGTCGAGCAGTCGCGCCAGACCGCGACCGTCACCGTCGCCGAGATGCTGGAGACGCACGGCATGCTGCGCTCCGACACCACCGCCATGTTCGAGCGCCTGCGCGAGGGAAACACCCTGCTGCAGGAGGTGCTGAGCGGCGCGCAGGACAACCTCGGCACCATCGAGCACCAGCTGTCGACCCGCGTCACCGAGTTCGTCGGCACGATGAACCAGCTGCTCGACCGCACCGGCGACACCACCGGGCGCATGGAAGAGCACATCGGCTCGTTCTACGGCGTCACCACCAAGACGCTGCGCGACCTGACCGACCTTGCGACGCAGTTCGACGCCCATGGCCGCGCCCTCGCCAAGGCGGTCGAGCTGATCGATGCGAGCAACCGGCGCACCGACGAGACGCTCGGCACGCGCCGCGCCGCGCTCGATTCGGTCGTCGCCGGCCTCGACAGCCGCACCGAGGAGCTCGACCAGCGGCTCAAGCGCTTCTCCGGCCTGCTCGATGAATCGCTCGCCGCCGCCGAGGCGCGCGCGCGCGATATCGCTCGCGTGGTCGCGGATTCGAGCGCGGAAGGGACGCGCGCCATCGCCGAGCAGCACGAGGCGGTGCGCATGACCTCCGAGCAGGAGCGCGTCCGCACCGCCGACGCGCTGCGCTCGCTCTACGAGCAGGCGACCAACGAGGCGCATATGCTGTTCCGCGAAAATGCCGGCGACGCGCAGAACATGCTGCAGGAGGCGAAGGACCGCTTCGCCGAGATCGTCGGCGGCGTCAAGCAGATGGCGGCCGAGATGCAGCGCGAGCTCGACGCGACGCGCGCGGAGCTGCGCCGCGGCATCCTCGAGCTGCCGCAGGAGACCGCGGAAAGCGCCTCGCAGATGCGCCGCGTCATCGTCGACCAGATCGAGGCGCTGGCCGAGCTCAACCGCATCGTCGCCCGCCACGGCCGCGGCATGGACGCCCAGCAATCCGAGCCGGCGCGGCGCGCGCATCCGGAAGAGTCCGTGGTGGTGAGCATGGGCGGCGGACGTGCGCCCCGCCCGGTGGCGCGCGGCGGCGACATCACGGGCGGACCGGGCCCGATGCAGGCCCCGCCGATGCAGGGCCCGCCGCCGACGGCGTTTGCGCCGCGCCGCGCCGAATCGCCCTCGCTCAGCCCGTCGCAGGGTCCGGGCGCTGGCGGCAACGGCAGCGGCTGGCTCAGCGACCTGTTGAGCCGGGCCTCGCGCGAGCCGGACATGCCGCGCGGCGACGACCGCCCGCGCGGCGACGAGCGCCCGCGCGGCGGCGAGCGGCCGCGCAGCGACGATCGGCCGCCGATGCCCCCGATGATGCGGCCGGACGACCGCGGCCCCCGGCCGGACGACCGCGCCACCCGCCACACCATCGAGTCGCTCGACTCGCTCTCGGTCGACATCGCCCGCATGATCGACCACAACGCCGCGACCGAGCTGTGGGACCGCTACAATCGCGGCGAGCGCAACGTCTTCACCAAGCGGCTCTACACCATGCAGGGCCAGAAGGCGTTCGACGAGATCAGCAAGCGCTATCGCAACGACCGCGAGTTCAAGCAGACGGTCGACCGCTATATCGGCGAGTTCGAGCGCCTGCTCGAGGAGGTCTCGCGCGACGACCGCGGCCAGGTGGTGGCGCGCACCTATCTCACGTCGGAGACCGGCAAGGTCTACACCATGCTGGCGCATGCGGCAGGAAGGTTCGACTGAACGCCCCTGCTCGCTCCGATCTCCACCACCAAGGGCGCGCCGCACGGCGCGCCCTTTTTCTGGTCCGCGCTGGCGCATGTCCTGGCGAAAGCCTGCCCCGGATTTGATCCGGAGTGGGCACCGAGGTCGACGCCGGGCACAGCCTCGCCGAGGCGGTCAAGAACATCAAGCTGCCGAAGTACGAGAAATTCGGCGGCTACGGCCCGTTCCTGCCGCTGAACATCGAGCGCTACTACGATTTCTGGAACCGGGGGATCTAATCTCCCTCGCCTGCCGCGGGCCGCGCCCCGCTCTGCATCGGCCCGCAGCCGGGCGCAGGGTCGCGTGACGGCGCCGCATCGCCGCACGTCACGGCGGCCTGGGCATCCAGCGCTGCGAGCAGCGGCGCCAGAAAGCGTTCGTACTTGCGCCAGCGCGCAACCGAATCGCGGTAGATCGGCCGGCGCACCTGCGCGGCGCTCGCGGTCCTGACCGCGCGCTCGGTGCGGTGAAAGTCGAGGCAGCGCGCATCCCAGGCGAGGCCGCAATGGGCGACGATGCGCCGGGCAGCGCCGTCGAGGTCGCCGACCACGTCCTCATAGCGCACCTCGAGCATCTGCGAAGGCGGCAGGACGCGGCGCCAATGCGCCATAAGGCTGCGGTACCGGGCGTAGTAGCGGCCGAGCTCGGCTAGATCGTACGAATAGGCCTGGCCCTCGACGAACAGCTTGGCGAAGCAGGAGACGCAGGTATCGACCGGATCGCGCACGACGTGGATGATGGCCGCGTGCGGCAGCGCGAGGTGAATGAGACCCGCATAGATGAAGTTCGACAGCATCTTGTCGGTGATGCGCAGCGCGCCGGGCGCAAGCCGCGCGAGCCGCTCGGCATAGATCGCACCGAGCAGGCGGAAGTGCTCGGGCCCCATGTCGGCGACCATCTCCGGATAAGTGCCGGAGCCCGCCGCCGCGGCTGGCGCAAGATCGCGCAGCGCGGCGACCGCCTGGTCGAACAGCTTGACCTCGCCCGCGCCGGCAACGTGCGGATGGCTCGCCAGGATCTGCTCGACCAGCGTCGTGCCCGAGCGCGGCATGCCGAGGATGAAGACCGGCAGCCGCGTGGCCTCGCCACCGCCCTGGCGCGCCGCGATGAAGTCGGGCGTGAACAGCGCGCGCGTGCGCTCCATGCGGGCGAGCGCCGCGGCTTCGTCATAGTCGATCGCGCGGCGCTTGCGGCCGTTGCCGGCGAGCAGTTGCGTGAATGCGTCCTCCGGCCGCCCGATGTCGTCGTAGGCCTTGGCGAGGGCGAAATGCAGGTGAACGCGCTCGTCGGCCGCGAGCGACGCATCCTGCGCCAGCGCCTCCAGCACCGCGACGTACGGATCGTCGGCGGTGAACGTCCTGACCTCGGCCAGGTTGGCGTAATAAGCCGCCCGTCGGGGCGCGAGCCGGATCGCCGCTTCGGCGGCGTGGCGGGCCTCGTCGAGCCGCCCCGCTTCCTTCAGCGCGAGACTGAGATTGTTGTGGGCGCCGGCGAAATCCGGCTTGAGCGCGATCGCCTTCCCGAAGGCCGCGGCGGCCTCGCGTGGCTCGCCGCGGTCGAGCAGCACGTCGCCGAGGCCCGCATGCGCCTCCGCCCTGTTCGGGTCGAGCGCGACGGCGCGGCGCAGCATCTCCTCCGCGGCGTCGAGGCGGCCCGACTGTCGCAAAGCGTTGCCGAGCTGGCAGTGCGCCTCGGCGAAATCCCGATCGAGCAGGATGGCGCGGCGAAGCTTTTCCTCAGCCTCGGCGAAGCGCCCGAGGCCAGCAAGTGCCGCGCCCCAGCGGCACCAGACCTGCGGCTTGTCGGGGTCGAGCTCGCTCGCGCATCGGCAGGACGCCGCCGCCTCGCTCAGCCTGCCCAAGGCCGCGAGCGCAGCGGCGAGATTGTCGTGGACCTCCGGCAGGTCGGGCTCGCGCCGGATGATCCGCCGATACAACGTGACCGCCTCGGCGAAACGCCCGGCCCGATGCAAGGCGACCGCCTTGGCAAATCGCGCCGGCGTCTTGCGGTCGCGTTCGATGGGAGGATATGTCGGCGGGCGTTGGCCCAGCCGCGCAAAGGGGCTGCTCGCCACGGAGATATTCCGCGCAATGGCCCACCCGCTCGCGGGTGGACGTGGAGTGCCCCTGCGCTGCCTCCTACGCGCGCTTGGTAAACAAAAGGTAAATTCGCCGGCACTTGGTGCGCGCCGCAGCCTCGCCTATCGCTTCGGCTTCTGGTCGTCCGCGGTTGCGCTCGAGCCGCCGCCGAAGATCAGCCGGCTCGGGTTGCGGTCGATGTTGCGCACCATCTTGTCGACCTCGGTGAGCGTGCGGCGGCCGTCGATCGCGAGCAGCTCCCATTGGCGCAGGCCGCTGTTGGAGAAGCGCGCGAGCCCGGTCGAGATCTCGGCGGTGCGGGCGTCGAGATGCTCGGCCGCCGCCTTGATGGCGCGCGCCGCCTGGGCGATGTCGCCCGGCTGCGTCTCGGTTCCGAGCAGGCCCTGGGCGCCCGCCAGGATTTGGTCGATGCGCTGGGAGTTGGTGGCGAGCGTCTGCGAGAAAACCTCGATGTTCTTGAGCGAGGTTTTCAGCACCGTCTCGTTGTCGGCGACGAGCGAATCGATCCGGCGCATCGCCTCGCGCGCCGCCTGCGTCACGTCCTGCGCGCCGGCGGCGTCGACCGTGAGCGTCGGCGGATTGCCGGCAAGCGCCGGCGCATCGGTCGATCCGCCGCGCAGCGCGATCGAGGCGGTGCCGGTCACGCCCTGGTATTCGAGGCTGACCGCCGTGTCGGCGCGCACCATCACCGACTTCTCGACCGAGACCATGGCGACCACCGAGCGCGGCGCCGCCGGATCGAGGGTGAGCGCGGTGACCTCGCCGACGCGGATGCCGTTGAACAGCACCGAGGCGCCGGTGTTGAGGCCGGAGACCGAGCCGTCGAACACGATGCGATAGGTCGCGCGCGCCCCGGCACCGCCGACCGTGCTGAACCAGAAGACGAAGCCGAAGCCGCCGACGATCACGGCCAGCGTGAACAGGCCGATCAGCACGTAATTGGCGCGCGTTTCCATCAGAACTCTCCCGTGCTTTCACTCATTGCTCGCGCATGATCTTGTCCGAAAACCGGTCTCCACCCCGGATCAAGTCCGGGGCAGGCTTTTTCGGGATCATGCTCATTGGTTCGAGCATGATCTTGTCCGAAAACCGGTATCCACTTTTCGGGATCATGCTCATGCCGCCCGCGCGCCGTCGACGCGCGAGCGCTTGCCATGAAAATACGACTGCACCCAGGGATGCTCGGAGGCGAGCATGGTCGAGATCGGGCCCGCCGTGATCACCCGTCCCTCGGCGAGCACCGCGATGCGGTCGCACACCGTGTGCAGGCTGTCGAGATCGTGCGTGACCATGAACACCGTGAGTCCGAGGGTCTGCTGCAGCGTGCGGATGAGGTCGTCGAACTCGCCGGCGCCGATCGGGTCGAGCCCGGAGGTCGGCTCGTCGAGGAAGACGATGTCCGGGTCGAGCGCGAGCGCGCGCGCCAGCGCGACGCGCTTGGTCATGCCGCCGGAGAGCTGCGCCGGATACTTGTCGCCGACGTCGGGCGCAAGCCCGACCATTTCCAGCTTGGCGAGCGCGATCTCGTCGAGCAGCCGCTTCGAGACGCGCAGGTACTCGCGGATCGGGAACTGCACGTTCTGCCGCACCGTGAGCGAGGAGAACAGCGCGCCCTGCTGGAACAGGATGCCCCAGCGCCGCTCGACGCGGCGCCGCGCGCTCGCCGAAGCCGCGCCGAGATCGACGCCATCGACCTCGATCAGCCCCGTCCGCTTCGGCACGAGGCCGATGATGGTGCGCATGAGCACCGACTTGCCGGCGCCGGAGGCGCCGACGAAGCCGAGGATCTCGCCGCGCCGCACGTCGAGGCAGAGGCGATCGAGCACCGGCGCGCCGCCGAAGTCGACCACGAGGTCGCGCACCCGGATCACGGCGTCGTCGTCGCTGTCGGCCATCGGGTCCATGCCGGCCTACATGCCGATCGCGGCGAAGAACATGGCGAGCACGCCGTCGAGCAGGATCACCAGGAAGATCGACTTGACGACCGAGTCGGTGGTCTTGCGGCCGAGCGATTCCGTGCTGCCCCTGACGGCGAGCCCCTGCACGCCGGCGATGACGCCGATGATCAGGCCCATGAACGGCGCCTTGATCAGGCCGATGGCGAAATCGGAAAGCGAGATCGCGTCGCGCATGCGCGCGATGTAGACGTCGGGGGTCATGCCGCCGTAGGCCCAGCACATCAGGCCGCCGCCGTAGAGCGCCGCCATCGAGCCGAGGAAGGCGAGGCACGGCAGCGCGACGACGAGCGCGAGCACGCGCGGCAGCACCAGTACGTCGATCGGATCGAACCCCATGGTGCGCAGCGCGTCGATCTCCTCGCGCATCTTCATCGAGCCGAGCTCGGCCGTGTAGGAAGAGCCCGAGCGGCCCGCCACCATGACGGCGACCATCAGCACGCCGACCTCGCGCAGCACCAGGATGCCGACCATGTCGACCACGTAGATGTCGGCGCCGAACTGGCGGAAGTGGAAGAGGCCCTGCTGGGCGAGGATGGCGCCGATCAGGAAGGTGATCAGCAGGATGATCGGCACCGCGCGCCAGCCGACGCGGTCGATCTGGTGCACCATCGAGGTGAAGCGGAAGCTCTTCGGATGCACGATCGCACGCCCGAGCGCCGCCGCGAGCGCGCCGAGCATCGCCACGACGGCGGCGATGTCGTGCCCGACCTGCACGACGGTGCGGCCGACGACCTCGAGCGAGGCCGCGAGCATCACGCGGCGCGGCGACGGCGGCACCGCGCGGTTGACCTCGCGCGCCCGCAGCACCAGCGCGCGATAGTGCTCGGCAAGCCCGGTGATGCGCGCCTCGCCGCCCGCCGCGGCGAGCCCGCGCATGAGCCGTTCCAGCAGCCAGGCGCCGAAGGTGTCGAGCCGCTCGACCCGCGCCATGTCGATGTCGACGCCGTCGACGCGCGGATGGCGCGCGATGACGCGCTCGATCAGCCGCTCGAGCTCGCCCGCCCGCTCGGCCGTCCACAGTCCGCCGGCGCTGAGCGCCAGCCGGCCGCCGTGACCCGCACCTTGACCGGCGCTTTCGAGCACAGGCTCGCCGCTCACCCGTCAGCTCCCATGTGGCTCAACGGACGCAACGCCGCGCATGCGCCCTTGCGGGCGGAAGAGTCCGTTCACCATAATCGCTCGCCACCATAGGCCCGCACGGTTTCGCAATCCTTAAGCGCGCGTTAACCATCCATGAAGGCCGCCATGAAGGGCCCCGCTAAGGCCATGCCGACCCTGCGCGTCGCGTCCGAGCGCTGGCCGATCGCCGGCGCGTTCACGATCAGCCGCGGCTCGAAGACCGAGGCGGAGGTGGTGGTCGCGGAACTGAGCGATGGCGTATATCGCGGGCGCGGCGAATGTGTGCCCTATGGACGGTATGGGGAAACCGTTGATGGCGTCCTCGCCACAATTTCCGCCCTGGCGCCGCAGATCGCGCGCGGGCTCGACCGCGCCGAGCTGCAGCGCGTCCTGCCGGCCGGCGCCGCCCGCAACGCGCTCGACTGCGCCTTGTGGGATCTGGCGGCAAAGCGCGCGCAGCGCCCGGTGCACGAGCTCGCCGGCCTGCCGGCGCCGCGCCCGCGCGTCACCGCCTACACGATCTCGCTCGACGCGCCCGACGCCATGGCGGCGGCGGCCGCCAAGGCGGCGGCCCGTCCGCTCCTCAAGGTCAAGCTCGGCCGCGACCGCGATCCAGAACGCATCCGCGCGGTGCGCGCGGCGGCACCGCGCGCCGAGCTGATCGTCGACGCCAACGAGGGCTGGACGCCCGCCAACCTTGCCGCGAACCTCGCGGCCTGCGCCGACGTCGGCGTCACCCTGATCGAGCAGCCGCTGCCGGCCACCGCCGACGCGGCGCTCGCGGGCCTCGCCTCGCCGGTCGCGATCTGCGCCGACGAAAGCGTGCACGACCGCGCCTCGCTCGGGAGCCTCGCGGGCAAATATCAGGCGGTCAATCTCAAGCTCGACAAGACCGGCGGGCTGACCGAGGCGCTGGCGCTCGCGGACGCGGCCGACCGCATGGGCTTCGCCCTGATGGTCGGCTGCATGATCTCGACCTCGCTCGCGATCGCGCCCGCCCTCCTCATCGCGCAGCGGGCGCGCGTCGTCGATCTCGACGGCGCGCTGCTGCTCGCGCGCGATCGTCCGCACGGCCTGCGCTACGACGCCGCGATGGTCCATCCCGCGTCGGTGGAACTATGGGGATAGCGCTCGTCCCGGTGCTGCCCCGGACTTGATCCGGGGCCTGCCCCGGACTTGATCCGGGGCCTGCCCCGGACTTGATCCGGGGGGTCGACACCGGTTCGCCGTCAAGGACCGTGCCTGTTGACGTTACGGCAGGCGCAATTTTCCTGCGGCAAATGCGTACCCGACGTTCAGATTGTGATTCTTTTCTTCCAGTTCCATTACGAAAATTGTCGCCAAGCGATTTGGCCGGTGTTAAATTTGCATAAACAAGCGGTCAACATGCGCCAAGGGGGAATAGCGAGAATGCGACCGAGAATCGTGCTCCTCGCCGCCGTGATGGCGGCACTGAGCTTCGCGTCGGCCAACGCCACGGTGCGAATTACCGACGACATGGGGGGGCTGATGACCGAATACGCCTCGCGCTTCGCCTCGATGCGCAGCAGCGGCGAAAAGGTCGTCATCGACGGACCGTGCTACTCGGCCTGCACCATGGTCCTCGGCATGCTGGCGCACGATCAGGTGTGCGTCACGCCCAACGCGGTGCTCGGCTTCCACGCCGCGTGGAATTTCGACGAGACCGGCCGCCGGGTGACCAGCGCCTCGGCGACGCACGCGCTGCTCGACGTCTATCCGCAACGGGTGCGCAACTGGATCGCCCGGCGCGGCGGGCTGTCGCCGCAGCTCAAATTCCTCCGCGGCCGCGAGCTCGCCGCGATGTTTCCGCTGTGCAACGGCACGACGGCGCGCACCGAAACGGCGCGGGCGCAGCGGCGTGGCGGTCGCGTCTTGCGCAGGATCGAGTATTCGGCGTCGGCGCGCTCCGCGCGCTGACCCGCGCCCTTACTTGATCCCGCGGCTCGCGAACCGGGCGGCGATGTCCGCCTGGATCGACTTCGCCCTCTCCATGTCGGCGGTGCCGCCGATGATGTCGCCCTGCTGCACCTTGGCATAGCCGCGGCCATACAGCGACCAGGCATCCCGGCTATTGAGCCTGAGCGCCGTGTTGTAGTCGGCGAGCGCGGCGGCGAAGTCGCGGGCCGCGAGATGCGCATTGCCGCGGTGCATCAGCGTATTGGCGTGATTGGGGCGCTGGCGCAGCGCCTCATCGCAGTCGGCGAGCGCGGCCTTGACCTGCCCGATGAGCAGCTGCTCGTCGCAGCGGTTGTTGTAGGCGATCGGGTTGTGGCTGTTCAGGCGGATCGATTGGTCATAGTCGGCGATCGCATGCGCGTGGTCGCCCTTGTCCGAATAGGCGCTGGCGCGGCTCTGGAAGGCATCGGCGTAGTCGGGATCGAGCTTGACCGCCTGGGTGAGGTCGGCGATCGCGTGGTCGTAGTCGTCCTTGGCATAATAGGCGAGCCCGCGATTGTTGAACGCGATGGCGAGGTTGCGCTGGTCCTCGCGGCCCGCTTGGATCACCGCCGTGCAGCCCCGGATCGCGGTGTCCATCGGAAAAACGTGATTCTTGTTGACGCACCACGTCCAGCTCTGCGAGCTCTGCCCCGCCGCCGGCGCCGCGCCCAGCACGAGCGCCGCCGCGCAGGCGCCGCCCCACCCCTGCCACCATGCCATTCGCATGCGCCTCCCTCACCGCGAGCGCAATATACCGGCTCGCGCGACGCGGCCAAGTGCTGCAGACCATTCTGCAATTCCGCAGTCGTGCCGTCATGCGTAGCGCAACAGCGCGATGAATCCGCCATCGCGGCAAGTCCGCCCATGCGCAGAAGCGTGCGTCGATCGACCGGCATCGGACCTCTCCTCCAAACAGCGTCTTCCCTGCTAACCCGCCGCGCCGCGCAATATTTTCATCCGCCGCATTTCATCCGCCACTTGGCGTGCCGCGCGTCCATGCGAACGCAACGGCGGCGAGCAGGGTTCCGAGCGCCGCGGCCGCCGCCATGGCAGCATAGGCCAGGCTGCCGAAGTCCGCGACCAGCACGCCCGCGAGGCTCATGGCGCCCGCCGACACGATGCCCTGCACGGCGACGAAATCGCCCTGGGCGGTGGCGCCGCGGCCGGCCGGCACCGCCTGCGCCATGAAATGCATGGCGCCGAGATGGGTCGCCGCGAACGTCAGCGCATGCAGGCTTTGCAGCAGCGGCAGCACCGCGGTCGGCGGATCGAGCGCCATCGCGCCCCAGCGGATCACGCCGCCGACGCCGCCGAGCACGATCATGCGCGCCGGGCCGAGCGCGCCGGCAAGCCGCCCCGAGAACGCGAACAGCAAGACCTCGGCGACGACCCCGAGCGCCCACAGGGCGCCGATCGCCGGTCCGGAAATCCCGCGCGCGCCCCACTGCAGGGTGGCGAAGCCGTAGAACACGGCGTGGCTCGCCTGGATCAGGCTCGCGCCGAGCACGACGGCGACGAAGGCGCCCGAGCGCCAGAGCGAGGCCGGCGCGCGCCCCGCGTCGGCGCGCTCGCCTGCCGGCGGCCCGCGCCGCGCGAGCGTCGCGGCGGCGGCCGCCGTGAGCGCGAGCGCGCCGACCACCGCCCAGATCACGTCGCGCGCGCCGAGCCGCGCCAGCAACAGGCCGCCGCCGAGATTGGCGGCGATGAAGGCGACCGACCCCCACAGCCGCACCGTGCCGTAGCGCGGCATGTGGCCGCGCAGCGCGCGCAACGCCAGCGCGTCGCCGAACGGCAGCACCGGCGCGACCGCGGTCGCGGCGAGCGTGAAGCCGGCGAGAATCGCCGCGAATCCCGCCAGCATCCCGACCAGCGCGAAGGCCGCGACGCTCGCCAGCGACGCCGCGACCAGCGCGCCCGGCAGCATGCCGAGGCGATCGGCAAGACGCGTCGCCAGCGGCACCGCGATGACGCGCACCACCAGGGGAGCGGCGAGCACGATGCCGATCTCGCGCGCATCGAGCCCCCGGGCGGCGAGCCAGGGCGGCATGAACGGCATGGCGAGGCCGGCGTAGAGAAAGAACGCGGCATAGAAGAGCGAGAGGCGAAGCACGAATCGGGAGGCCATCATGCGCGCTCTTGCGTTCCGCAGCGGCAGCCCGGCATGCAACCCGGCCCCGGAGGGAAGCGGTTACCGGCTCGCCAACACCTTGCAACCATACGTGAAATTGCGCATGTCGCGAATCCGTGGAAACCGGCATGCGGGACCGCGGGCGCGCCATCAAAGACGTTGCACTGCGTAGTCGATCGTGCTGATTCCTCAAAGCGAGTGATTTGCCGATGCCCGACGAGCCCTTTGCCATCTCGCCGTCCGCGCCGCCGCCTCCGACCGAGGCGGACTACGAGGCGATCCATACGGCCGTCATGGAGACCGTGCGCGGGCGCTGGTTTCTCGCCGAATTCGCCGCGCGCAACCGCCATGCCGACACCGCGCTGGTTCTCGCCGCGATCGATCGGGTGGAGGCGCTGTGGCACCAGCGGCACGCCGGCTCGTCGGCCGAGCGCGTCCGTTTCGACCTCGTCGAGATGGCGCAGGCGATCGCCCAGACGCGCAGCGAGATCGCCGCCATCAAGCCGGACGGCGAGGCCAAGGGCAGCCTGTCGGAGGCGACCGAGGAGCTCGATTCGATCGTGCAGACCACCGAGCGGGCGACCTCCGACATCCTCGCCGCCGCCGAGCAGGTGCAGGAGATCGCCTGGACGCTGCGCGAGCACGGCGCCGACCATGACGCCTGCGACGCGCTCGACCAGCGCGCGACCGACATCTACAGCGCCTGCTCGTTCCAGGACCTCACCGGCCAGCGCACCCGCAAGGTGGTCGAGGTGCTGCGCTTCCTCGAGGACCGCATCCGGGCGATGATCGAGATCTGGGGCGACGCCGTGCCCGCCCCCGCCGCTGCGGCGAGCGCGCCGCATCTCGGCCACGGCGAGGCCGAGCAGCTCGGCCAGATCGAGATCGACCGGATCTTGCCGGCGTCGGATGAGTCCGCGCCGCGCGCGCCCGCCGCCAACGGCCATGCGGGGTCGGGCGAGCCGGCGCCGGCGGCCGACGCCGTTGCGGCGCACACCATCGAGATCGGCGAAGCGGCGGTGCCGGATGTTGCGGCGGTCGCCGCATCCGGCCACGACGGCGCCGCGTCGGCCGAAAGCACGGCGGATCTCTTCTTCGCCTCCGCGATCGTGGGAGCGACCGCGATGGCGCTCGACCACAGCCCGATCCAGGCCGCGCCGGCGCCCGAGCCGCTGCGCGCGCCGGAGCTCGCGGACGAGCCTGATTGGGCCGCAGCGCCGGAACCGCAAGGCGAGCCTGACACCCAGGCCGAAGGGGGCGCGACGGCTGGCGCCGGGCGTTCCGATCCGGCCGCCATGCTCAAGCGCATCCTCGCCCTGATCCGCGCGCCGAACGGAGCATCCGTCGAGGTGGAAGTCGCCGATCCCGCGGCCGGCGCGCCCGATGACGCGGCCGGCGAGCTGGTCATGACGGTTGCGGTCGCGCAAGTGGCCGCCGCCGACGACGCGACGACCGAGTTCGCGCCCGCCTTTGTCGCGGAAGTCTCCATCGAGGAGCCGTCCGTCGCGGAGCTGTCCGTGACGGAGCCGTCCGTCTTGGAGACTCCTGTGGCGATAACCCCTGTCGCACAGGCTCCCGTCGAGGCTGCGGTCGCTCCCGCGCAGCCGGCGGGCAGCGAGGTCGAAGCGGCCGACGACATTCTGATCCCGCTGAGCGGACCGCTGACGGTCGACCAGGCGGTCGATGAATTGCTCGGCAAGCCGCGCGGCAATGGACCATTGCCGCAGACGCTCGCCGCGCCGACGGCGCAGCCGCCTGCGGCGGTCGAGGCCGCGCTGCCGGCCGCAATCGCGGCGCCGCATCTGCCGGCCGCCGAGCCGATCGAGCACGTCGTGACGCCGTTCGCGCTCGACGTGCCGGATCTGCCGATCGCGCCGGCCGCGCCGGATCTGCCGATCGCGCCGGCCGTGCCTGAGCCGGCGCCCGTCGCTGCGCAAGCAGCGCCCGAGCCGGAACCGCCGCCGGAGCCCATACGCGCCGAGCCGCTGCCGCTCGCGCAGGAGCTGCCGGCGCCGGACGAAGCGCCGGACGCGCCGATCGCCGCTGCGGCGCCGCCCACCGCGCTCGCCGAGATTGCCGCCGCCGCCATTCCGACGCCCGCGCCGTTTGCGCCGCCAATGCAGGCCGTTGTCGACCGCCCGTCGCCGCCGCCGCCCGCCGCGCCGGCGCGATACCAGGCGCTCGCCGCCATCGCGGCGCTCAGCGACGACGAGAAGATCGCCCTGTTCAGCTGATCGGCCAGAACGGCAAGTTCCTCGCCGAATGGAAGCAGTTCGGCCGGCCGAGCGGCCTCTTCATCGACAAGCACCACATGAACCCGTAGGGTGGGCAAACGCGAAGAGCGTTTGCCCACCCTACGCGAACATCACCACGCTGCGGATCGCTTCGCCGTTGCGCAGCGCCGCAAAGCCTTCGTTGATCGCATCGAGCCCGATGCGCGCCGTGATCATCTCGTCGAGCATCAGCCGGCCGCCGAGATAGGCCTGGGCGAGCAGCGGAAAGTCGCGCGCCGGCCGCGCCTCGCCGTAGCTCGAGCGGCGGATGCGCTTTTCCTGCATCAGCGCGCCCCAGCGGAACGCCACGTCTTTCGCGACATCGATCTTGCCGAGCCACACCACCTCGCCGCCCGGCCGCACCGCCTCGACGCTGAGACGAAAGCCGGCGCCGCTGCCCGCCGCCTCGATCACCGCATCGACGCCGCGCCCCGCCGTGAGGCGCTTCGCCACCGCAACCGCGTCCTCGGTCTTGGCGTTGACGCAGTCGGTCGCGCCCATGCGCTGCGCGAGCGCGAGCTTCGTCGCATCGAGATCGACCGCGACGATGCGCGCCGCGCCGGCGAGCCGCGCGCCCTGCACGGCCGAGAGGCCGACCGCGCCGCAGCCGACCACCATGACGCTGTCGGCGCGGCCGATGCGCGCCACGTTGAGCGCGGCGCCGACCCCGGTCATCACGCCGCAGCCGATCAGGCAGGCGCGGTCGAAGGGAATGTCCTTCGGCACCGCGACCGCCTGCTGGTCCTGCACGATGCAGTATTCGCCGAAGGCGCCGAGGAACATGAGATGCTTGAGCTCGCCGCCGCCGGCGCGCCGCGCCTTGCAGTGGCCGTCGAACTGCACGGCCTGAGGCCCTTTCGCGAGATAATCCTCGCACAGGATCGGCAGGCCGCGGTCGCAGTAGAAGCAGTGGCCGCAATGCGGGTTCCACGACAGCACCACGTGATCGCCCGGGCGCGGCCGCGTCACCGCGGCGCCGACCGCCTCGACCACGCCCGCCGCCTCGTGGCCGAGCACGATCGGCATCGGGTAGCGCAGCGCGCCGTCGATCACCTCGAGGTCGGTGTGGCAGAGCCCGGCGGCGCGCACCCGCACCAGCACGTCGGCGGGCGCGAGCGGCACCGTCTCGACCCGCTCGATCGCGAGCGGCGTGCCGGCGGCGTGCAGCACGGCGGCCTGATACTGCAGCGTCATCGTGCCCGCGCGGTCACTTCGCCTTGCGCTTCCTCGCGCCGGCTTCGGGGAAGATCCACATGGCGATCACCATGAAGACCGCGGTGCCGATGACGACGTTCGCCAGATCCGGCCGGATCGGCGAGCCCTTCCAATACGCGAGGATCGCCCCGACGACCAGCACGATCACCGAGACGACCGCCTTGACGTCGGTCGGCATGGCGGCGCTCCGCTAGTTGGAGCCGACCGGCACCGCCGCCGCCTCGTCCGGCCTGCGCGGCGCGCCGCGCAGGTTCTTGCGCAGGAAGCGCGTCTCGTAGCCGTTGAGCAGCGTGCCGACGAGGCCGCGGTCGAGGTCGGAGGTGCCGAACAGCCAGTCGGCGATCGGGAACGTGAGGTTCATGTTCACCTCCATCATCAGCCGCGCATTGTGGTGCGCCGTATGGTGACGGCGCAGCGTGTTGACGAACGGGCAGTTGCGCACGAACGCGTTCTCCTCGACGTGGCAGCAGAAGTGCATGAACTCGTAGACGAGGTACATCCCGGTGGTCGTGCACATGAACAGCCAGCCGACGTTGGCCGACAGAAGCGTGCCGAGGATCGCGGCCGGCGGGATCGACATCAGGATGAACACGACGAGCGCATAGGGCGGAAACACGGTGACGCGCCAGTCCTTGTGGTCGCGAAAGCGCATCTCGTCGTCGGTGAAGAACTGGTGATGGTTGAGCGTGTGGCGCTCGTAGATCGCGCGCAGGCCCTTGATGTTGATCGGCCTATGCATGACGTAGCGGTGCACCGCCCATTCGAACAGGTTGGTGAACAGGAAGGTGACCGGCACCGTGAGCCACTCGGCCCACGTCACGTCGTGGATCTCCTTGACATAGATGTAGAACGCCGCCGCGCCCATCGCGTAGATGATGACGATGTGGAAATAGCCGTCGTACCAGCCGATGATGCGCGAGCGATATTCCTTGCGGAAGTCGATTTGCCGTTGGCCGATCATGCTTGGCTCTCCTCGGGCAGCGTTTCCTCGATCAGTTCTTCTCGGTCTCGCCGATACAGGCGGCGATCTCGTCCGAGCGCAGCGTCCAGTCATTGTCGAAATTGGCGACCACCTTCTGCATGAACGGCTCCGACAGGCGTATGGCCCGCTCCTTGTCGCGCAGGTGGTCGTAGAGGATCGCGAGCGCGAGTTGCCGCGGACTCTCGCCCTCGTAGGTCCATTCGAAGCCGTATTTGGTGTAGCGCTTGACCTCATAGTGCTCGTCGAGCGGCTGCCCGTCGGCCGTGACCACGAGCCCGTCGATGGTGCGCCTGCCTTCGTAGAGCGTCATGGCGGCTCACGCCACGAGGCGGGAGAACAGCTCCGGATCGACATTGCCGCCGGAGAGCACCGCGACCGCGATCTTGCCGCGCACGTCGATCTTGCCGGCGAGCAGCGCCGCGAGCGCGACTGCCCCGCCCGGCTCGACGACGAGCTTCAATTCGCGGAACGCGAACGACACCGCGCGGCCGACCTCGGCATCGCTCGCCGAAACGCCGGCGCCGACCAGCGCGCGGTTGATCTCGAAGGTGATGCGGCCGGGCGACTGCGCCATCAGGGCATCGCAGATCGTGCCGGTGATCGCCTCGTTCTTCTCGCGCTTGCCGCTCGCGAACGAGCGCGCATGGTCGTCGAAGCCGGCGGGTTCCGCGGTGAACACCTGCGCGCCCGGCACGCGCGCCTTGACGGCGAGCGCGATGCCGGCCGCAAGGCCGCCGCCCGACGCATTGACGATCACCATGTCGGGCGCAAGCCCGAGCGCGGCCAGATCCTCGACGATCTCGCGGCCCGCCGTGCCCTGGCCGGCGATGATCAGCGGATCGTCGTAGGGCGGCACCAGCACGGCATGGCGCTCGCCGGCGATGCCGCGTGCAATTGCCTCGCGGTCGTCGCGCGCGCGGTCGTAGAGCACCACCTCGGCACCGAGTTCCGCCGTGCGGTCGCGCTTCGGCCGCGGCGCGTCCGCCGGCATCACGATCACGGCCGGCATCGAGAGCAGTTTCGCGGCCGCCGCCACGCCCTGCGCGTGATTGCCCGACGAGAACGCGACCACGCCGCCGGCGCGCTCCCCGGCCGCGATCGAGGAGAGCTTGTTGTAGGCGCCGCGGAACTTGAACGAGCCGGTGCGCTGCAGCGTCTCGGCCTTGAGAAACACGCGCCCGCCCGTGAGCGCATCGAGCACCGGCGAGGCGATCAGCGGCGTGCGCAGCGCGACCCCGCGCAGGCGCGCGGCCGCCGCATCGACGTCGGCGGCGGTGGGCAGCGGTTGCTCGCGGCTGTCGGTCATCGGCGCAAGGGTAGCGCCGCGGGGCGGGCATGAGCAAGGGGCGGGCACGGCGCCGGCGCTCCCTCTCCCCGCTTCTTTAGCGGGGAGAGGGTCGGGGTGAGGGGCGCTGAGTAGCCGCCGGACACTTCCTACGTAATGACTCGCGGAGACGGGGCCGGCCCCCCCCCCCCCCACCCCCCCCGGGGGGGGGGGGGGCCGGCCCCCCCCCCCCCCCCAAACCAACCCCCCCCCCGCCCCGCCGCGGGGAAC